>Ga0123356_10008176_pt1 | contig 10410 bp, 11 predicted proteins | sample TergutEmb28metaG_2_FD_92546 | JGI IMG/M metagenome (GOLD analysis project Ga0123356, IMG submission 92546) | Embiratermes neotenicus P3 segment gut microbial communities from Petit-Saut dam, French Guiana - Emb289 P3 | ecosystem: Host-associated > Arthropoda: Insects > Digestive system > Gut ... | reverse complement strand
AGGAGTTATACGTGGAAATTTCAACCGCTAGTATCAAAGAACTAAGAGAAAAATGTGGCGCCGGAATTATGGATTGTCGTGCCGCTTTAATAGAAACCCAAGGTGACTTGGGGAAAGCCATTGAGCTGCTCAAAGAACGCGGATGTGCTAAGGCTGCAAAGAAAGCTGACCGCATTACGACCAATGGACTGGTGGAAACATATATTCACACAGGTGGGCGAATCGGAGCCATGGTAGAACTGAACTGTGAAACCGATTTTGTGGCTCGCACTGAAGAATTTAAGCACTTAGCTCGTGATATCGCTATGCAAATAGCCGCCATGAATCCAAGCTTTGTTCTAACAGAGCAGGTGCCTGCTGATTATGAAGCCCCTGAAGGTGAAACCATCTGTCTTATGGAACAATCTTTCATCAAGGATCCGTCTAAAACTATCAAAGATCTTATCGTTGATGTCATCGCCCGTACCGGAGAAAACATCCGCGTCAATCGCTTTTCACGTTTTGAAATCGGCGTCTATCCAGAATAAATAATAAGGACTGAGCTAATGGCCCAGGCCAAATACAAACGGGTTCTACTCAAACTCAGCGGCGAGGCTTTTAAGGGTTGGCAAGCTGATGCTGACATCGATGCCTCTGTCGTCTCTGATGTCGCTTTCCGTATTAAACAAGCCCGCGACATGAATGTCGAAGTGGCAATCGTGGTTGGTGCCGGTAATATATGGCGCGGAGCCACTGCCGAAAAAGCCGGCTTTGATCGCGTTACCGCTGACTACGCTGGCATGCTGGCTACAGCAATCAATGCTCTAGCACTGCAAGACACACTGGGGAAAATTGGCGTCGAGACGCGCGTGCAATCCGCGCTTACTATACAGCAAATAGCAGAGCCGTTCATCCGTCTCCGTGCCATCAGTCATATGGAAAAAGGGCGTGTGGTCATTCTAGCCGGAGGCACTGGCAACCCATATATGACCACTGATACTGCAGCCGCCCTACGAGCCATCGAATTGGGTGTTGACGTATTGTTGATGACAAAAAATTGCGTTGATGGCGTGTATGATGCGGATCCACGCAAGGATCCCACCGCCAAGAAATTTGACCACCTTACCTATATGCAAGCACTCAATATGCGGCTTCAGGTTATGGACACAACAGCCCTTTCGCTGTGTATGGATAACAAATTGCCAATCATTGTTTTCGATCTTAAAGCAGACCACAGCATTGAAAGCGCTATTAATGGCGAGCGTATCGGCACGTTGATTAACAGTGAGGAAAGAAAATGATAGAACCTATTTTGCATAAAGCCGAAGAAAAAATGAAAACATCTGTTGACATACTTAAGCGCGAGCTTAGTGGTGTACGCACCGGGCGCGCTAGCCCTGCATTAGTAGAAAATGTACGCGTAGACTACAATGGGGTGCCCACACCAATGAACCATATCGCCAACATATCTGTTTCAGGAACCAGTTTACTCGTTATCCAACCTTGGGATCATGCTGTACTTAGTGGCATTGAAAAAGCAATACTGAAAGCAAATATCGGACTGACTCCCAGTTCTGACGGCAACGTCATACGTTTATCCATCCCGCCTCTTTCCGAAGAACGCCGTACAGAGCTCACTAAAATGGTAAGGAAAATGACTGAAGACCAGAAAGTCGCTATTCGTAATATTCGTCGCGACGCCATTGAAGAACTCAAAAAGCTTGAGAAGAATAAAGACATCTCACAAGACGATCTGAAACGCGGGGAAGGAAAACTGCAGAAGCTAACAGATTCGTTTATCGGTACAATCGATGATTTTGAAAATGCCAAGGCTACCGAATTAAAACAAGTATAGCGAAGCAACAACAAAACTGGTGTGCAAGCTTTTCCGTTGCTTGGCTAGAGATTTGGTTCCTTAAATCTTTCCTTGTTCCGTATTGACTACTTGAACAACGTGTGGGTATTTTGTATCGGAATGCCCATACGTTGTTCTACTGCGTGGAAAACCCCATTCATCCTACAGCTAAAGGTAAGCTTTGGTAGCCAGTTTTTTACACAAGATGAATAATAGCTACACCACCTCTCATATGCTACAATAAGTTAACATGGCAGAAAAAACACCTCTCTTCCCAAACCACGTCGCTATCATTATGGATGGCAACGGCCGATGGGCCACAAGGCGTGGGATGTCACGCTTAGATGGTCATATTGCAGGATTTAATACCATCCATGACATTGTTCGCTACCTTGGCGAAATGGCGCAGATAAAATACACCACCTTTTATGCTTTCTCAACTGAAAATTGGGGGAGGCCAGAAGCTGAAGTAAAAGGTATTTTCAATATTCTTAACGAATCCATTAACAGTGAGGCTGAGGAACTACATCAAAACAACGTGCGTATTCGCTGGCTGGGGCGTACTGAAGGTCTCGCTCCAAAGCTTATAAACAATATCAATGACGCAGTAACACTAACCGCTAATAACAGTGGTATGACACTGGCACTGGCACTTAACTATGGCAGCCGCCAAGAAATCACCGATGCCATGCGCCATATCGTCTCCAAAGGTGTAGCTCTTGAGCACATCAATGAACAGCTAATAGCTAGCCATCTATACACCGCCGATATGCCGGACGTTGATTTGCTAATACGCACCGCTGGCGAGCTGCGCATTTCAAACTTCTTGTTGTGGCAAGCAGCATATGCTGAGTTTTATTTCACGCCAGTGCTATGGCCTGACTTCAATCGTGCCGAAATGAATAAAGCACTGAAAGCTTATCGCGAACGTAAACGACGCTTTGGAGGCTTATAAGCCATGCTACTTAAGCGGGTAGTAACATCTATATTGCTACTCGGCATCTTGATACTAGTGCTATGGGCTAACTGTTATTTCCCAGCCTTTACAATAGCTGCCGCAATCTGCGCATTGATGGGAGGATGGGAATTCTACAGAATGGTCAGCACTAGTAACCAAGGCCGTCCGGCACTATGGCTGGGATTAGTCCTGATACTGCTCTTTATCGTCGCACCAATACCCAAATGGGACAATAACGTTCTGTTCACTACCGCCGTAATATTGCCACTGTTATGGGTTATGATCAGACACAATCGCAAAGATGCTTTCTCCAGTTGGGCTTTTACACTAGCTGGCATAATGTACCTAGGTTGGTTGGCAAGTCGCTACACCGCACTCATACAACTTGATGATGGATACAAATGGGTCGTATTGGCTCTGTTCTGCGCTTTTGCTAGTGACACCACAGCCTATTTTATAGGACGCTGGATTGGAAAACATAAGATGACCCCTTCAATCAGCCCCGCCAAAACATGGGAGGGAGCTGTCGGAGGATTGGTGGGTGCTATCATAATAGGATCTTTTGCCATATGGGTTCTTAAGTTACCGCTATCGTTATGGCAGGCTATTGCTCTTTCCACGATTACCAGCTTTTTCGCACAGATCGGTGATTTAGTTGAATCGCTATTCAAGCGTAACATGGGGGCAAAAGACTCAGGCCGTGCCCTACCAGGACACGGCGGTATGTTAGATCGCATTGATAGTATCGTCTTTGCTGGGCTAGTCGTGCATTACTACGTCTTTTATATGATCAAATAAACCCGCATTTGTATAAGCTGGGTTCTCAAGGCACAGCGCAACATGGACTCGGAAGAAACATCTATACTCTTTGCTCCTCAGCTTACAGCAAAATATGAGGTTCACTTTGAATATTGGCAGTAGGAAAGTATGGCTGCCGGATTTCTACGGCAAATAGAGTGGATATATTGACAAAAGCGGAATATTACCAGTAACATATCTTTCGATCTTTTTCTACCATACTACTTCTGCCAATTAGGTTATGAGATGAGTGTTTCGTACTGGACGACAATTTGGATATCCGTTAAAACGGTGTTCACTGCCACGGTTATCACCTTTTTCTTGGGCATCATGGCGGCGCACTGGATGTCGCGTTATTCTGGGCGGCTGAAAGCAGTTATTGACGGGATATTTCTCATTCCCATGGTACTGCCACCAACAGTGATTGGTTACTGGCTACTTATGTTTTTCGGTGTGAACGGTTTGGGTGGCAAGTTTTTTGCCCTTTTCGACTACAAAATAGCATTCACTTGGCAGGCAACTGTTATCGCTGCAGTGGTGATGGCTTTTCCATTGATGTATATGACTGCACGAGGTGCTTTTGAGCAGGTTGAGCCAAACTTGAAGAGTGCCGCACGTACTATGGGGGCAGGGGAATGGCGTATTTTCTGGACAGTAACAATGCCGTTGGCTTGGCCCGGTGTGGCTGCTGCTACGGTGCTTGCATTGGCACGCACACTTGGCGAATTCGGAGCCACACTGATGCTGGCAGGAAATATCCCTAATAAAACATCTACCATTCCAGTGGCTATATATTTCGCTATAATGGGCGGTGATGACCATAAAGCACAGGTATTATCGCTGGCTGTGATGGCCTTTTCCTTTGTCGCATTGGCTTTGGTTGGTGTTTGGAACCGCCGCAGCAAGCGCACAAAAGGAATGCTGATTTCTGGGTAACGAGAGATACTATGCTTAAAGCCAAAATTAAGAGAAGCTTGTCTGGATTCAACCTTGATGTTGAATTGTTACTGGGACAAGAGTTAATGGCCATTTTGGGGCCATCCGGCTCTGGCAAAACCATGACATTGCAGTGCATAGCCGGACTGACTCGCCCAGACGAAGGCTATATCGAATTAGGCGGCAAGGTCCTCTTTGATTCTGCAAACAAAATCGATTTGCCGCCTCAAAAACGTCGCGTGGGTTTTGTTTTTCAGAACTACGCCCTTTTTCCACATATGACAATCGGGGAGAACACTGCTTACAGTATCCGCCATCTCCCAAAAGCAGAACAACGTGAGAAGGTATCACATCTGCTTGATATGATGAACATTAGTACCCTATCCGAACGCTTCCCGCGACAGTTGTCCGCCGGACAACAACAAAGAGCAGCTATTGCCCGTGCGTTAGCTCCCGACCCTGAAATTCTTTTATTTGATGAACCATTTTCGGCACTGGACTCACAGCTTAGGGAACGGCTGGAATTAGAATTGCTGGAATTGCAACGCAAGTATAATGGCAGCATGCTATTAGTAACGCATGATCTATCTGAGGGATACAAATTGGGCTCAAGGGTAGCCATCTATCATGGGGGGCGTATAGCTCAATGCGATACTCGGCAGAAAGTTTTCTCTTCGCCTGTGAACCGCACCGTGGCACGCCTTGCAGGCGTGCGCAATCTTATGGATGCAGAAGTTGTCCGCTTAGATGATCATTATGTGTGGGTTCGGGTCCCAGCATGGGATACCGAATTAAAAGTGTCATTGTGTGCCAACATAGAGTTATTTATTGGGCAATCAGTAGCTGTCGGAATCCGCGCAGAATATGTTCAAATAACTCAGCCTGAATATGCTGAAAATGTTGTTAAATGCCGGATACTTCAGGATGTGGAAGGAATTGCAAACATAACATATCGTCTCATTATCGAGAGTGACAAGCAGAAACAGCATCCTTTGAACGCTTTGATACCTAAATCAAACACTGTACTGTTGCATGAAGGTATGCTGTGCCAAGTTTGCTTACCTCCAGAGCACCTGATTCTTATTCCTGAGCAAGTGTGATTAGCTGTGAAGTGGTATTAGCGCCCAAGATGCCGTCGGACGGGTTCTTTGCCATGATATTACACTGATCGTCAAAAGCATTACCAAAGATGCGCTGTTTCAAAACGGGCATGTAATCACGGAAAGTGATATTCCTGTGTTATTGAAGCAATCAATGAATTCTTCAGCATCTGTAAAATTCTCTTCCATGTACCTTGAACCCCAGAAATGTATTTTAGCCACAAAATGTACATCGATTGTATATCGAAAGTGTACCGATTTCTAGAATATTTCCGGTTCATAATTGGCTATTTCCTTATGCAATACACCGGATTTGTACAGCGGCAACGAATGAGGTTGTGTTCTTGACATACACAGTTTCACCCTGTCGGCACAGAGACCTTGGCAGGTTTGGGGAACGGCGGATTATGTCTTGATGAATATTTCGTTGCAGTAGAGCCGCCATTCCGGCTGGGATTGAGCCACCCTCTGTTATCAGTGCTTCGAGCAAAACGCTTGCCCGCTTTTGGCGGGAATAAGCATAGATGCCCTTGGTAGCCCACTGGCCAAGGTTCCTTCTCCGATTTTACCATGCCACACGGCAGGTGAAAACCGGAACAGCAGTATGATCCCCGGAGTCATGTTTGTACCTAGCTCCATGATTTCCGGTGTGGCCCCTGTGTCGACCAGAGAGAGCAGCAGCCATAATACCCGCTTAGAGCGATAATCATTGCCTGAATGCTGCAAGGTTCTTGTCTGGTTTAAGTAAGAATATGCAACTGGCTCAATGCCCCCGAGACAATGGCCCAATTCAGCGCGTGACGGTGGCTCAATTTAAGCGCACGCATTGCTCTCTTCAGGCGAAATATTCAGTCTTGACTGCCAAGAATGCCATTTTCCTAACTACGCATTCGGCAAAGGAACATAATCCAAACAAGTTGCCTTTCTGCTTCTAACCAAAATTTAACAATTTTCCCTATTGACATAGCGATATACCCCTGGTAATATATGCAATATATCTCTAGTGGTATATCGCATCAGTGTTTCATGAGTACAAAACAAAGTGAATGAGTGTTGTAGCATACAGTATATCGTTTGTAATATAACGATTAGAGACAATCAATGGATAGGTTCTGCCGGGGGAAACCAGAGAATGGGATTGGTCGTCCCATGATAACCTCCCCCTTCCGTGTGCTTCTCTGGGTGTAATCGGGCAAGCGGCAGGATCTATCCATAAACCCTATGTAAATATGTAGGCGATGTAGGAACTTAAAAATAAGCATATAGCGCAAGACAGCAAGCATTCTTAAATTAGGAGAGTGGTGCATATGGTTTAATAGGTTTCTTGTTAATTCTAGTTTACCAAACAGTATAAAAATCAAATTATGGAGGAGAGTTTTAAATGGGTTACCTTGATGATCTCAGGGGAAAAGGACCTACACGCAGAATAGCAGTGCTATTATGCGTATTCTCGCTGGCAGCGTTGATGCTTATGTCCTCAGTAGCATCGATAGCGGCTGATGTAAACACACCCACTAATCAAGTTTGGGATGGAACTGCGGATGTCTCATGGTATAACGACTTCGAAACAGAATTTATTATCGAAACTCCAGAACAACTTGCCGGGCTTGCCCAAATCGTAAATGGTGACGCGGAGGATATCGGAAAAGATAGTTTCGCTGGCAAGACAATCACACTGGCAAGCGATGTCTACCTTAATGCTACAACTGTTTCAGAAAAGACAGAGGGGCAGAGAACATGGACTCCTATAGGTAGAGATCAATTCAATCACGGAGGCAAAGGCAACACTACACAATTTGATATGATTTTCAGAGGAACATTTGATGGCGGAGGTCATACTGTCTACAACATCTACATTTTTGGCCCAGATGCTCCTCACACAAAATTAGACGATATGAATATCTACGGTGGTAATCAAGGTTTCTTTGGAATACTTGGCGAAGGTGCCATCATCAAGAATCTTGGCGTTACGGGTTATTTACAAGGTCGTGTTGTCGGAGGTATTGCCGCAGCGACATGTATACAAGAGCAAACCCCTGCTAATAGGCCACAGATTATTAGTTGCTACAATGCCGCAACTATCTATGGCGATGGTTCTGGCGACCGCGGTACTGGTGGTATTTTCGGTGGCCAAGACAGAGACAACAATTGGTTAGCCTTTGTCGATATCACCGACTGCTACAACGTAGGAAGAATTAGCGCAATCTCCACAAATGCTATAGCACCTGTCGGCGGGATTGCCGGAGTGTGTGATGGCCATATCAAAAATTGCTACAACGCAGGCATCATCATCAAAGGGAAGTATTCCGCAGGAGTGTCGGCAAATATGGGCATTGCTACTGAAAATACAAACCATGGTTTCGCGTTTGATGGCTCAATTGAAAATTGCTACGCTCTCACAGGAGCTTCCGAGCTCCTCTATAAGGGGCACGATTATGAAGGTGCACAACCCCCGTATAGGTTAATAGTAGCTGAGCACGTCGATGAAATCAGCAGTTTCAAAACCGCTGATGAACTGAGAGGCATGGCACAAACACTTGGTGCAGCTTGGGCGGACGATACAGCGAACATTAACGATGGATACCCAATATTGGCATGGCAAGTAAAACCGATCCCGACACTTGTGGCATCCACTCCTTCCGCTTCTGTTGTCAAGTTAACCGGAAAGCAAAACGAGATCAGTATTACAATCACTGAAGTCTATTCTGACGGTAGCCAAGCAGAGGTCACATGGAGTGGTTTGATTGATAATAACGCTGCTGGTACATATAGCGTCGGTAATTATCAAGTATTCGTTGATACAAAAGGCAACGATCAGATCCGCGACTGTCGCATCGTCGAATAAATAATAGTAGGGTTCTGCAGGAGTTCTCAGTATATACTGAGAACTCCTGCACCATGCGATAGTTTGGGAGCGCTGGCGCAATTTCTGTAAGCAACTTTTGCTTTAATTCTTGGGCCGAGAGTTACTTTGCCAACATTCTTCTCGTGAAATACAGCTCTAAAGAAAATTCACATGGAAATACCTTGAAGTAGAAGATTGCGTTAGGTTATATCTCTAAGAGTATAACAAAATAAGAACTATATGGGGAGTTATATATGGGAAATGCTTTATTAAATGAAACTGCTATTGCTATTGAACGTGCTTTAGGAGCGGATTTGCATAAAATAACCGTTGATCGGGCTGTATTTGGGCTCTTTTTTTCTGGAGTAAAGCTAAGTAATGGGCAAGGAGGTATCTGTTTTACTCCTGTTAAAGAAATCCCAGAAGCCGTTTGTTGCCCCAGTTCAGCCAAAGCTATGCCACTCTCAGGACGCTTGAGAGGACGCCCAATTCCAGAATACTTAGCGGATTTAGAGCACGATATGGGTGTGCTATACCGCAGCGCCGACGTGTACAAGCCAAGCTCAACAAGTCAATTAATAAACCACCTCCGTTTGAGTTTTATATGCGTCTGAAACTGGACCCCGATGGAAATGGTGGATACTTAGCCAAACCGCTATCTGGTGACAGCCGATTTGCTGTTGCTTTAGGCAGTGCGAATGCTATGATTGTATTGCCATTCGGTAATTCAGGCTTTGAGGAAGGCGAACTGATTGAAGCTGAATTGTTATTTACTGAGCAAGTTGGGCGTTAGACCTAAGCTACTATCATACGAAAACCTTGTTTCGAGAAAAAGAATTCGCTATATGATTAAACCTAATAGTTGGCAGGTGGTTAGACGCACAATAGATTGGTTATTGGAAGGATAATCGTCCAAATATCATCGCTTATTCACCTTGGCTCATAGTGGTAACTGTTGACAATGGGATATATCACTGGTAGTATATATCTCTGGTGATATACTAAAAAATAAAGGAGAGAAATATGCACAGAATTAAAAAGTTCTTGCCAGTTTTACTAGTAGCAATGCTTTTGCTGGCTGGTATCGCAGGTTGTACCCCTTCAACGACGCCTACCCCATCCACGACACCAGATCCTGACGACCCAGACCCTGTCACTCTACAATTCATCGCTGCGTCCAGCTTGTCAGGGGTTCTTGCCGAGTTGAACCAGATCTATGTAGACAGCCACCCTTGGGTCACAATTAAAGACAATATCACCGGTGGTTCAGGATTATTGGAAACACAGATTAAAAACGGGTTGGAAGGTGATTTGTTCTTGTCTGCTGCCATGGCAAACATGGATAATCTTTCAAATCTGAATTTGATTGTAGACAATTCTCGCAAGACTTTGCTGAATAACAACCTCGTTCTAATCACGCGCAAAGACAGCAACTTGAATATCAACAGTTTTACCGATCTCACCAAGTTGACTGCTAGCCAAGTTCTTGCCATTGCTGACCCTGCCTCAGCTCCAGTCGGTGTCTATGCCATGGAAGCTCTCGCATACTATAACATTGTTGATGACATAAAAGCAGACTTCAGCTTGCAAAGTAATACGACCCAAGTTTTGCAGGTTGTAAAGAGTGGGGCTGCCGATGTGGGCATAGTTTATATGACCGACTACTTGTCCGAAAAAGACAGCATCAGAATGATCGAGCAAGCTCCAGCAGAAGTGAATGCCAAGATTAAGTATCCAGTGGCAATTCTAAAGAGCAGCAACAATCAAGCCGCTACTCAGGAGTATATCGATTTCCTCTTCAGTGAAGAGGCCGCTAAAATCTTTGAAAAGTATGGTTTTGTTATAGCTCAATAGATTCGGCTATGCCTTGTTTACGGCAATCGGGTGTGGACTAGATTCTTTGTGATTTAGTCCACACCCACAGTTTGTTTCGATATCT
>Ga0123356_10008175_pt1 | contig 10410 bp, 9 predicted proteins | sample TergutEmb28metaG_2_FD_92546 | JGI IMG/M metagenome (GOLD analysis project Ga0123356, IMG submission 92546) | Embiratermes neotenicus P3 segment gut microbial communities from Petit-Saut dam, French Guiana - Emb289 P3 | ecosystem: Host-associated > Arthropoda: Insects > Digestive system > Gut ... | reverse complement strand
GACCGTGTACTTATGGTGCTGACAGATATTTGTCCCATGCTGTGTCGGCACTGCACGCGTAAGCGCGAATGGCGCCGTGGCGGTTGGGTGCGTACGCCTGAGCAGTTTGAGATTATGCTGGCTTATATTCGTCAGCACAAAGAAATAAGGGATGTGATTGTTTCTGGCGGTGATCCGTTGACATTATCTACTGACCGCTTGGAAGGAATCCTTGCCGGCATCCGCCGTATCAAACACGTCGAAATTATTCGTATTGGGACGCGTGTACCTGTGGTATTGCCGCAGCGTATAGATAATGAGTTGTGTAACATGCTGTCAAAGTATGCACCTATTTGGTTAAATACACATTTCAATCACCCCAATGAGGTTACAGCGGAAGCTATGCGCGCTTGTGATCTCTTGTCGCGGGCGGGGGTTCCGATGAATAATCAGTCTGTGCTACTCAAAGGTGTAAATGATTCCGCAGCAACACAGATCAAACTTTGTCATAGCTTACTGCGCAGTAAAGTACGTCCGTATTATTTGTTTCAGTGCGACAATGTGGCTGGTACAGAGCATTTTTGGACATCAGTTGATACAGGTGTGAATATTATTCAAAACATGCGTGGGTTTACTTCTGGGTTAGCCATTCCGACATATGTTATTGATTTACCAAACGGCGGCGGCAAGATTTCTGTCGGGCCGAATTATATTTTAGGGCATACGCAGGAAGAACTCATTGTGCGCAATTATCTTGGTAAAATAATCCACTATCCCAACCCAGGTAATGCCAATGCTCTTCCCGAACATATTGATGTCATGTGCGCAGATGCCATTCCAGTTTAGTATATCAAGCAGTGGTGTTCGATGCGAATTGGGTTAAGTTACGATCTGAAACAGCAGACAGCGCAGGCAGAAGGATTGCCGGATGATGTGTTTGAAGAATACGACTCTTATGAAACAATAGCAGCATTAGCTGCTGCCATAACTTCCGCTGGACATCAAGTTACGACGTTGGGTGGCGGAAGCGATTTTATAAGCCGTGTGTTGCGGGAAAAGCCTGATTTTGTATTTAATATTGCTGAAGGACACGGAAATTATCGCAGCCGCGAGGCGCAAGTACCTTCTGTCCTAGAGATGCTTGGTATTCCGTACTCTGGGTCTGATCCTCTGTCGCTGTCTGTCTGTCTTGAGAAATCGCTTACCAAGCAATTGGTGGCAGCTGCTGGTGTATCCACTCCTAGGTGGCACGTTATAAATGATATAAATGAACTAAAAGATTGCGACTGGGGTAATTTCCCGTTCCCAGTTTTCATCAAACCAGTGCATGAGGGTTCCAGTAAGGGTATCCGCTATGCATCTCGTGTGGATGGCGTCGCTTTGCTCAAAGAGGCAGTAGAACAGCAGCTTTGCCTTTATGACCAGCCGATTATGGTTGAACAGTTTATTGCAGGCGATGAAGTGACGGTTGGATTGATTGGCAATAACCCTGCCAGCGTGATTGGTGTTATGCGTGTGGTACCACGTTATAACACCTCGGATTTCGTATATTCGCTGGAGATAAAGCGTAACTGGCAGGAAATGGTGCAATACGAATGTCCTGCTGAATTAGATGCTTCCATCCTGCAAAAAATAGAAAAATCGTCCTTACTGGCATTCAAAACTTTGGGCATACTGGACTTTGCCCGCATGGACTTCCGTGTCGCATATGACGGCACGCCATACTTTCTGGAAGTCAACCCATTACCCGGCCTTAACCCAAAGAGCGGTGATTATGTCATACTCTCACAGGCGATGGGTTGGAACTATGAAAAATTGATAAGCACAGTGCTGGAAACAGCTATGGAGAGGTATAATTTTGGCTCTTAAAGTGGCTCTAATTTACAATGATCCCATACCGGATCGATATACTCAGATGGGTGAAGCAGATGCGATCACCGATGTTTTGGAGGAAGTTAATGCAGTTAATGATGCCCTGTTGGTAATGGGGCACAGCGTAGTAAAGGTTCCGCTGTTACCACCGATTGATGACGTGCGTGCTGCGCTAGCTTCGTTGGATACGGATATTTTCTTTAATTTGTTTGAGGGCTTTGCAGGACAGCCGGAAACGGAAGCTATGGTGGCGGCAATGTTGGCGGCTATGGGTAAACCTTTCACAGGTTCAACTGCTCCTACGTTGGCGTTGGCATTGGACAAAGCAAAAGCTAAGGAATTGTTGATGGCGGCAGGAGTTAATACGCCGCGCTATCAGATACTGTCTCCGCATACTGTGGACACTTTTAACCTGAGATTTCCAGCTATCATCAAACCGGTTGCGGAAGATGCCAGCCATGGCATGACGCAGGACAGTGTGGTGTATGAATGCAGTGCCCTTGGGAAACAAGTGGAAAAAGTATGTGCGGGCTATGGTGGACGGGCGCTAGTGGAAGAATTCCTCAACGGCCGTGAGTTAAGTGCAACAATTATGGGTATTCGTAAGCCTATGGTGTTGTCGATTTCAGAAATAGTGTTTTCCCTACCTGATGGGTTACCTGATTTGTTGACTTATGGCGCTAAATGGTTGACTGATGATGTGTATTTCCATCACACAGACCCTGTCTGTCCTGCTCAAGTAGACGATGTGTTGCAGTCTCATATTGCAAAGGTGGCTTTGTCAGCTTATAGGTTATTAGATTGTCGGAGTTATGCTCGTGTTGATATGCGGCTGGATGCCGAAGGACATGCCAGCGTGCTGGAGATCAATCCTAACCCAGATATTTCTCTCACTTCTGGGGCAGTGCGGCAGGCATCTGCTATTGGTCTAACATACCCTCAGTTTGTGGACCGTATTGTGCAGTTGGCCTTGGATAGGGAATAGTATGGAGTTTCGGCTACGCCCAATGGCTGCTCGAGATAAGCCTTCACTGTTGAATCTTATAAAAGATACTTCTGAGTTTGAGCCAATTGAAATACCAGTGGCAGAAGAAGTAATCAACGCCTATCTGGATTCCCCTGGTCAGTATTACACTGTCGCTGTAGCCGTAATTAAATCAGTGGTTCTTGGATACGTATGCTTTGGGCAAACGCCCCTCACAAAACATACATGGGATATTTACTGGATGGCAGTAGCCAATGCAAAACGTGGTTTGGGTATTGGGAAGATGTTGCTTAAAAGTGCCGAAGAAGCCATCATCTTAGCTGGCGGTAAACTGGTATTAGTTGAAACATCAAGCAAGCCTAATTATCTCAATACACGGCGATTCTATCGCCGAAATGGCTACAGGCGGGTGTCGCGCATTGTTGATTTTTATGCGCCTGATGATCACCTACTTGTTTTGGAAAAGCGGTTCTAAACACTTTGCATGATATGTCATTGAATGCTTTGTGTTCCCAGTTTGCTCTATAATGTTGGGCAAATGGAATTGGAACGCTTTGAAAGTCTAGTGGTGACGGCGGTGGCTTCATTACCAGAGGAGTTCCAAGCTCTGCTTGAGAATGTGGATGTGGTAGTGCAAGATACACTTAGTCCTGCTCAGGCTCGCCGTGCTGGCAGGCGTAGCGGAACAGTGCTGGGGTTGTATGAGGGTGTACCGCGCACTGTGCGAGGTGGTAGTTATAATTTGGTAGCACCGGATAAAATCACTATTTTTAAAGAGCCGCTTGAGGCACTTTTTATATCTGAGCCTGTGCTGGAAGCTAAGATCCGTGAAGTGGTACTGCATGAGATAGCACATCATTTTGGTTTGGATGATCGGCGGTTGGATGAAATTGAGGCAGAAAAACACCTTAGGCGTAGGAGGCAATAATATGAGTATGGAGCAGTACTATCGCAAAGTGCAGGATAAGATTATGGTGCAGCGCGATGTCATCAACGCGCTGTTGAAGGACCCTCGTATTATTGGTGACTATTATGAAGCAATCGTGCGTGATGCTGTGCGTGAGTCGGTATCTTCTTCCTTTGCGGTAGGGCGTGGTGTGGTATTAGCTGATGATGGGCGCGCTAGCAAGGAATGTGACATTATTATTTACAACACTGTGGAATATGGGGCACTCTTCAGTTCAGGAGATATTGTGGTAGTCAGTCCTGAAGCAGTGCGCTGTGTTATTCAGGTAAAAGGTACGGTGAATCAGGATAATCTGGGGGATGCCATACAGAGCTTGACTGCAGTGGATCAATTACGCACGGGAATTTGGAAATTCATAGTTTGCTTCAAGACTAGCATCGAATATCAAACATTAGTTGAATTATGTGCCCAATCCAAAAGCGTCAATGGCATATTTGTATTCTCCAGCAATAATAGGCAGGAAAAAGAAGACATCTCTCTCCAGATGCAGAAGCTGGTAGGCGTGTTGAAGTCTATTACAGCTCCTAGAATGTACCAAACCAACGATGCTGGACGATACCTGACACTTGAAGTCAGTGGAAAGGACTCTTTTCACGGAGTGCCTTTTCCAGAGTAGAGTTTTGTCGCAAAGTATAGCTGAGTGCGTGTTGAAGAACTGGGAAAGGGGTTTTGTCCAGAACTGGCATTGCCGCATGTCATAGATTAACATGATCAGCTTGAACAACATATCCAAATCATACGCACAAAGAGTGCTTTTCAGCCAAGTAACTTTCAACATCGACGCATGCAATCGTTTGGCGTTGCTCGGTGCTAATGGCAGCGGAAAAAGCACGCTACTGGGCATCATTAGCGGAGAGCTGGCACCCGATAATGGCAGTATAACTGCTCGCAAAGGTTTAACGATTGGTTACTTAAAGCAAGAATGCGGTGGCACCTCCCATAGAGAATTGTTGTCGGAAGTAATTTCGGCAGCGGGCGTGGTGAACAGTTTGGAGCGTCGTATTCGTGTTGTGCAAGAAGCTTTGGCTGGTAATACAGATGCTGGTACACAGGCAAAATTGCTGACAGAACTGGGAGACCTGCAGCATCGTTATGAGGCAGCAGAGGGCTATAACGTGGAGCAGGATGCCCGTATCATTCTGAACGGGCTTGGATTCCGTGAAGCTGATTTTAGGAAGCCTATTGCTAATTTCAGTGGTGGGTGGCGTATGCGTGCTGAACTGGCGAAAATCTTACTGCAAAACCCAGATTTGCTGCTGTTGGATGAGCCGACGAATCACCTTGATTTGGAAACACAGATATGGTTTGAGGAGTATGTAAAGGAATATCAAGGAGCTGTATTGCTCACTTCCCATGATCGAGCTTTCTTAAACCGTGTTGTGAATCGCATTCTGGTTTTTGAGCATTGCAAGCTGTCTGTGTATTCAGGCAACTATGATGATTACGTACAAGCCCACCAGCAGGAAACAGAAATACTGGAAGCGACAGCACGGCGACAGAGCATAAAAATTGAGAAAGAAGAACGGTTCATTAGCCGCTTTCGTTATAAGGCCACTAAGGCGGCACAGGTGCAAAGCCGCATCAAGAAGCTGGATGGAATTGACCGCATAGAAGTGCCGCGACTTGCACGGAAAATCAACTTCCATTTTCCACCGTCACCCCACTCAGGGGCTGATATCATCATGCTGAATCATGTAGATAAATCATATGGGGCAACCACGGTTTATAAAGATTTGAATCTGCTGTTGCGCCGCGGAGACCGTGCGGCAATAATTGGCCCTAATGGCGCCGGCAAAACTACATTGCTGAAAATATTAGCAGGAGTGTTGCCTGTTGAACGGGGGGAACGCAAGTTGGGGCATGCGGTTATCAGCGCCTACTACGCCCAACACCAACTGGAACTATTGGAGCCAAACAATTCGGTGTTGGCGGAATTGAGGCGTGCTGCCCCGCCAGATATTGAAGACATAACGTTACGCACAATTCTGGGAGGATTTCTATTTTCTGGAGAGGACGTTTTCAAACAAGTCTCCATGCTTTCTGGCGGTGAGAAAGCACGTTTGGCCTTGGCTAAAATGCTCACCCAGCCAGCAAACCTTTTGTTGATGGATGAGCCGACAAACCATCTTGATATCGCCTCGCGTGAGATGCTCACTGATGCTTTGGAGGCGTATGACGGCACACTGTGCTTTATTACGCATGATCGCACGCTTATTCGCCAAATTGCTAATACCATTATTGATGTCAAGAGTGGACAAATTAGCGTATTCCCAGGCGATTATGACAGTTACATATATCACAAAGAAATGTTGGAAGCGGTGGCTTCTCAATCAACAGTGGTAACGCAACTGTCGACCGTGGCTGTATCAAGTTCACGCCAGAAGCGCATCATATCTGGCGAATTGCGCAACGATTACTATACCAAGAGCAATCCGTTGAACAAACGTATTGAGAAGGTTGAAGCTGAGTTGACAGCAATTGAGTCGGAGATGAAATATCTGGAGAATTGCTTTACCAAACCGGAGCACTATAAAGATTCACAAGAAGTGGTAGCTAGCATTGAGCGCCATCGTGAATTGAAAAAACGTGCAGGCGAACTGACAGCAGACTGGGAAAAACTTGCCTCTGATGCTGAGCGCTTGCGCATGGAATTTGAAGAAGCCATAAGACAGTTGGATGGCGGCGCCAGAGGTGAAAAGAGTAACTAAGCAGGTTGTTTTCCCACGAATAAAAGCTGTCCTCCACCGTGACTGCATTAAATATGTGCCACGATAGATCGCGGTATTGACAAGCCAATGGAGCGAAATATAGAATTACAGTTGAATGATTGCTCAATTGTTTTTGATATAGAACTGATATGAAAACAAGTAGCCAATTTTCTTGTGACTGTGATGTAATACATGAGGATGCGGTTAGGCGTGTAAGTTCTGTTATGCCTGCCGCGAAAGATTTTTGTGATCTTGCAAACCTTTACAAAATGTTTGGGGGCAATACTCGTGTCAGAATTTTGTGGGCACTTGCATGTGAGAGCATGTGTGTGTGCGATTTAGCTGTTTTGCTAGGTGTGACGAAATCGGCAATGTCGCACCAGCTTAAATTTCTGCGTCTTGCTAATCTTGTTAAGTATGATAAGCAGGGCAAGGTCGTATTCTACTCTCTTGCTGATAGTCACGTTAAAGATATCTTTGAAAAAGGTTTCGAGCATATCGCTGAGTAGTGAGGTTATTTTTTTGTGAAAACAGTTGAATGCTCTCTCAATTATTAGATTTGTTGGAGATTAGTTATTCATGATCAAAGAGTATATTTTACAAGGGCTAAATTGTGCTAATTGTGCCTCTCAGATTGGTGATGCTGTTGGGAAGATGGAAGGGGTCTCTTATGCATCAGTAAACTTTGTGACTGCTACGTTACGAATAGAAATATCCGATAGCCATGTGATGGGATTACTTGAAAAAATCAAAAGAGTTGTCCATCAGCATGAACCGGAAACATCTGTAGCGGAAAAAGTGAATACGACTCGCATTGAAAAAGGCAAAACAGGAAAAAACAATACTCTATTGATAATTATTGGCGCAATTATCCTTTTTGCCGGCATAGCATTGGAACACCTTCTGGATACAAACAGATATGTACCAATTGCAGTGTTTGTTTTGGGTTATCTTCTGCTAGGGAGCAAAGTTATTCTACGTGCAGCTAGGAACATACCACATGGCAAAATTTTCGATGAAAACTTACTCATGACAGTGGCTACAATCGGGGCATTTGCTATTGGTGACTATGCTGAAGCTGTTGCTGTTATGCTGTTCTACCGGGTTGGCGAATATGTCCAAGCAATTGCAGTGGGCAAAACAAAAAAAACCATTGCAGGTCTTATGGATATCAGGCCTGATTTCGCAAATTTGCAGATAGACGGTCAGATTCAAAGAGTTGCCCCGGAAAGTGTAAATGTCGGAGACGTAATTGTTGTGAAACCTGGCGAGAAAGTACCGCTGGATGGCGTGGTGCTTGATGGCGAGTCTATGCTTGACATGGTGGCATTAACGGGTGAGTTTGTGCCTCGTAGAGTGACTGCTCACGATGTTGTTTTGTCTGGTTGTATTAATCAAAACGGTGTATTGACAATACTTGTGACGCAGACTTTTGGCGAATCGACAACCTCAAAAATTATTAATCTTGTTGAAAATGCAGCCAGTAAGAAAGCTCCTACAGAAAGCTTTATCACCAAATTTGCGCGATACTATACTCCTGTCGTTATTGGGCTTGCGATGCTGATTGTAGTAATTCCGCCATTGGTATTCGGAGGAGTGTGGGCTGATTGGTTAAACCGCGGATTAGTTTTTCTTGTAATATCTTGCCCGTGCGCTTTGGTAATTTCTGTTCCGCTTAGTTATTTTAGCGGTATAGGGTGTGCGTCCCGAAAAGGTATTTTGATTAAAGGCGGCAATTATTTAGAAGCTCTCAATGCTCTTGATTTGGTGATACTTGACAAGACAGGTACGCTGACTGAAGGCGTGTTCAATGTTGTGGCAATTCATTCGACCAATGGTTTTAGCGAACATGAATTGTTAGAAGCAGCTGCAAATGCGGAAGCCTTTTCAAACCATCCGATTGCGTTGTCTATATTGCGCGAATACGATAAAGAGGTCGATAAAAATACATTAACCGATTATCGCGAAATTGCTGGTCTTGGCGTAAGTGTGGTGGCAAATGGCAAAACAGTCTTAGCAGGAAACAAGGCACTGATGGAGAACAATGCTGTCGCATTTAAGGAATCGCAGAACGTTGGTACAAAGGTATATGTTGCAGCGGATGGTCAATTTATGGGTTGCATCATTATCTCTGACGTAATAAAACAAGATAGTCATATTGCTATCGCTGCATTGAAAGAGCTTGGCGTTAAGAAAACTGTTATGCTGACTGGGGATGACCCATCGGTTGCTGAAGCTGTGGCGCGTGAGCTAAAAATTGATGAAGTGTTTGGAGGATTATTACCGCAGCGAAAAGTCGAAATAATGGAAATGCTAATCAAACAAAAATGTACTAGCGGTAAGACGGTTTTTGTTGGTGACGGAATCAATGACGCGCCTGTTTTGGCAATGGCTGATATTGGTGTGGCCATGGGTGGTCTTGGTTCAGATGCCGCTATTGAGGCAGCGGATGTAGTGTTAATGACTGATGAATTGTCTAAGTTATCTGAAGCAGTTGAGATAGCACGTTTTACACGACGTATAGTTTGGCAAAATATTAGCTTTGTATTGTGTATAAAGGTTTTATTCCTATTGCTTGGTGCGTTTGGTATTGCCAATATGTGGGAAGCTGTCTTCGCTGATGTGGGTGTGTCAGTGCTAGCTGTCTTGAATACCCTGCGTGTGCTGAAAAGGTGACGATGTGAAACTTTGCAGGAAGGCGCATGGTAGCTTGTTGCAATGGGAAAAACAGGATGGGGGAAATGCCCCCAAGGGAATTCGAATCCCTGTTGATGGCGTGAAAGGCCACTGTCCTAGGCCTCTAGACGATGGGGGCAAGACAACACTGAAGTATAACAGAGAGTCTTACTATTGGCAACGCACCACTTGCATGTGAGTACAGCTTGGTTTTTTGCTGTTGGGCGCAGTGGTAGTATGTTGCGATGCTATAATGTGCTACAAAAATAATCGGGAGTGATGCGTGATGTCGCTTGAAGGGAAAATAGGTCTGGTTTGTGGTGTGGCTAACAAGCGTTCTATTGCCTGGGCAGTGGCTCAAGCTTGGTGGAATGCAGGAGCCACTTTAGTTTTTACTTATCGGGATGAACGTCAGCGTCAGAGTATACAAAAACTGCTGGATAGCTGTAATGTCAAAGGTGTACTGCTACATTGTGATGTGACGGATGATGTTGGTATAGATGCTGCGTACAAAGTAATTGCTGATAAGTACGGCAGATTGGATTTATTATTGCACTCAGTAGCGTTTGCTCCGAGAGAGGCGCTGGCGGGAGACTTTATTCAGACCAAACGAGAGGATTTTCGCATCACACAAGATGTGAGCGTATATTCATTGGTTGCATTGGCACGTGGCGCTATGCCGCTGATGACATCTGGCGGTAGTATTGTGGCTATGAGCTACTATGGAGCGGAAAAGGTGATACCGCATTATAATGTCATGGGAGTGGCAAAGGCGGCACTGGAAGCCTCAATGCGTTATTTAGCCTATGATCTGGGGCCGCATGGTGTTCGTGTCAATTGTATCAGTGCTGGACCAGTCAATACACTGTCCGCACGTGGAATAAGTGACTTCCACAATATGCTGACTCAGCATGCAAAACACGCTCCGCTTGGGCGCAATGTGAAATTAGAAGAGATTGGGGCGATAGCGACTTTTTTGGTCTCAGACGAGGCATCGGCTGTTACGGGACAAGTATTGTATGCGGACTGCGGTTACAATGTCATGGGGATGTAATACCTTTCCACCAAGAAGAAAACACAAACAACAAAAAATTTTAAGCGGCCTTTATATGTTTACCATTTAGAGTTTACACATATGTGTGGAATGTTTGCCGCTGAAAACCGACTGAAAATGGCGCTTGAAATATACGTATTGCAACAACTTATTTTTCTGCTATAATGCG
>Ga0123356_10008174_pt1 | contig 10411 bp, 9 predicted proteins | sample TergutEmb28metaG_2_FD_92546 | JGI IMG/M metagenome (GOLD analysis project Ga0123356, IMG submission 92546) | Embiratermes neotenicus P3 segment gut microbial communities from Petit-Saut dam, French Guiana - Emb289 P3 | ecosystem: Host-associated > Arthropoda: Insects > Digestive system > Gut ... | reverse complement strand
CCGAGGACGCTGCATGGGAGCGATCTACTGGCAGTTGAACGACATCTGGCCTGTAGCATCCTGGGCATCGATAGATTACTTCAGACGCTGGAAAGCATTACACTACTATGCAAAACGCTTCTTTGCCCCCATAATGATATCCTGCAAAGAAACAGGCGAAATGACCGAACGCCCCTTCTGCGTCTTGCAACCCGAACCTATAAAAAAAGCCGCTAAACTCTCCATCGCTAATGAAACAATGAGTGAAGTGACAGGTATTGTGAGATGGGCACTCCGCGACCCGATAGGTATGGTTCACATAAGAGGAGAAGAAAAAGTAACAGTAAACGTTTTATCCTCCTTATGGCTCCCCGAATTCGACTTCTCAGAATACAACGAACTCTCAGACTATTTCAGCTACGAACTCGAAGTCAATGATGAGACAGTCTCACGGGGAACAGTCCTCTTCTGCATGCCGAAGCACTTCAATTTCATAGACCCGAAATTAACTGTAGAACGCGAAGGAAAATTCATAAAAGTAACAACAGCAGCCTACGCAAAGAGCGTAGAAATCTACTCAGAAGATGAAGACTTTGTGCTGACTGACAATTTCTTTGATATCAACACAGGAAGTTTAACAGTTGAAATAGTAAGAGGCGATCCGCAGAACTTGAAAGTACGTTCAGTATACGATATAGGAAGAATGTAGTGGCTTGCGCGTCTTGGGGGTTTACCATGTCATTGCGGGCTCGATCCGCAATCCCGTGAATGATGTGCAAATTATGGGGATTCCGTGTCAAGCACGGAATGACGGTATTTTAGGAATATTATGATAGCATTACTTTTAGCAATAATTTATCTCGCATTCATAGGTCTCGGATTACCTGACTCCTTGCTTGGCTCTGCCTGGCCGGTCATGTACGTCCAGCTTGGGACACAGTTTTCTTATGCTGGGTTTGTGACTATGATAGTTGCAGCCGGGACTATTATATCCAGCCTATTGTCAGACAGGATAACAAGAAGACTGGGTGCGGGACTTACAACAGCTATCGGAGTATCAGTTGCAGCCATTGCGATGTTTGGATTTTCTAACGCAAGTGCATTCTGGATGCTGTGTGTATGGGCGATACCATATGGACTTGCTGCCGGCACCATCGATGCCGCGCTCAATAATTATATTGCTATGCATTTCAGCTCGCGTCATATGAGCTGGCTGCATTCATTCTGGGGTGTAGGTGCAATAATCAGCCCGTATATCATGGGTTACAGTCTTACACAAGGACTTGGATGGGAAACAGGTTACTTCTCTGTATCAATGATACAAGTTGGAATAGCGATTACAATGTTTGCAAGCCTTCCGTTGTGGAGGAAAAATAAAGGCGGTGTTCCTAAGGCAGAGGAACGGGGAAAAGCGATGTCTCTGCCGCAGATATTGCGTATTAGAGGAGTCAAGCTCGTATTACCTGCATTTTTTGCATATTGCGGAGCAGAAGCAACAACAATGCTCTGGGCAGTCAGCTACCTTGTTTTATACCGTGGGATACCTGAGGAAATAGCCGCGCAATACGGAGCTCTGTTCTTTTGGGGTATGACAGTCGGAAGATTCCTCGGCGGTATAATAGCCGACAAAGCAGGAGACCGCAACATGATACGCGGCAGCGTGATTATAATGCTCACAGGGATAATCATGATAATACTGCCACTGGATATAAATCTGATAAGCTTGATGGGACTGGTAGTTCTCGGACTTGGTGGCGCTACCGTATACCCGTCAATAATCCACGCAACGCCGGCAAACTTCGGAGCAGAAAACTCAAGAGCAATAATAGGCGTCCAAATGGCAGGAGCCTACACCGGCTCAACCTTCATCCCCCCGCTGCTCGGCTTGATAGCCGGCTTCACAGGAATAGGAATATTTCCATTCTTTATACTAGGCTTTGTGTTTTTATTATTATTAATGACAGAACTATTGAACAGAACTGTGGATAAGGGAAAAATGTTATCTTAAAAAGAGCAGTTACCAAGCTGTGCTACACACGAACAAGCAATATAGAAATATTTGGAGGTCTTACTATGTTTAAAGCAGCTATTATCGGAGCGGGGAGTACCTATACACCTGAATTGATCGAGGGGTTTATAGACAGGGCTGAAAACCTGCGGTTTGACAACATTACAATGATGGATATCGACAGAGCGGGGCTTGACCTTTGTGGAGAATTGGCGAAACGCCAACTCATCAAAGGCGGATTTCAAGGCGAAGTCGTTCTGACAGAAGACTTGAGCCGTGCATTGGATGGAGCATCTTTTGTGTTCGCGCAAATACGCCCGGGTAGGATGGCAGGGAGGATCCGTGATGAGAAAATACCGCTTAAATACGGACTTCTCGGACAGGAAACGACCGGAGCCGGAGGCTTTATGCAGGCACTGCGTACTGTACCGGTGATAATGGACATGGTCGCCGATATGAAACGCCTGTCAGCAGATGATGCATGGCTTATAAACTTCTCAAACCCGTCGGGGATAATCGCCGAAGCAGTGCTTAACCTTACGGATGCCAACATGATAGGACTATGCAACTGTGCGATAAACATGGTAAAAGGGATTGCAGATGTGCTTGACACATATAACTTCGATTATGAATATGTCGGACTCAATCATCTTAGCTGGATCACCAGCGTAGTAAAGCATGGCGAAACAGAAAATCTCGTATCATCACTCGCAGGCATAGCCGACACCGCTATGAAAAATAACCCCGTGGCAAGCATCGACCCCGCTATGATGCGAGCTGTACCGTATGTACCATCATCGTATTTAAACTACTACTACGCACGCAGCGAACAAATACAAAAATGCCTTGACGCAGAAAAAACACGCGGTGAAATATGCCTCGAAATAGAAAGCAAGCTGCGAGAACAGTATTCAAATCCGGATCTTAAGGAAAAACCACCGGAGCTTGCACAACGCGGCGGTGCCTTATATGCGACAGCAGCAGTTACGGCTGCAGAGTCGATCGCATGCGATAAAAACGAGCTTCATGTTGTGGCATCAAAGAACAACGGTGCAGTACCATTCATGGAAGAAAATGATGTTGTCGAGGTATTGTGCAAACTGGGGAAAAATGGCATTGAACCACAACGTGTCAGTGTGTATAATGAATATGTCAAAGGGATCATGAGAGCAGTCAAAGCATATGAAAAACTAACAGTCCGGGCTGCGCTGGAAGGTGACAGGGACATCGCACTTGAAGCACTGATGGCACACCCACTGGTTGGAGACATCGCAAAGGCTGTACCGCTTCTTGAGGAGATGCTTCTAGCTAACAAGGAGTTTGTACCAAATTTCTTTAGATAAAAGTGTTAGCTTGCTAACAAGGAGTTTGTACCAAATTTCTTTAGATAAAAGTGTTAGCTTGCTAACAAGGAGTTTGTACCAAATTTCTTTAGATAGAAAAGAATATTTGCCGAGGTTTTTTAGATGAAAAAATTAATATTAGGTGCCGACGGCGGAGCTACAAAAAGCCATGTAGCAATTTTCGATGAAAACGGGAGCTGTGTACAAGCAACGACATACGGACCGCTTAATCATGAAGCTATGAGCGGATCATATGCAGAGCTTGAGGAACGCTTAGGAGAGCTGCTTCCGCGTGTGGTAAAAGAAGCAGGAGCCGCTATCAGTGACATTACATATGCAGTGTTAGGTCTTGCCGGTGTAGATACAGATGCACAACAGATGCTGATAGAAGAAATGACCCGCAAGATAGGTTTTAAGAACCAGATAATGTGCAATGACGCGTTTCTCGGAGTTCCCGCCGGATGCCCTGAATGTGTGGGTATATGTGCGATAAACGGCACAGGATTTAAATTAGCGGCAGTAGACCACAGTGGAAACGCAGTTCAAACATGCGGACTGGGATCATTTACAGATGACCTTGGCGGCGGACGTTGGTATGGACTCAGAGCAGTCAGCTCGGTTTATAATGAATTGTATAAACTCGGAAAACCGACAATTATGAAAGATGTGTTGTATGACATGTTTGGTATAAAACGTAAAGAGGATTATATGGAAATCTTTACAGAAAAATATTACACAGGAAAATTTGATTCCGTCGCACTAAATTCCATACCTTTTGACGCAGCACAGCTTGGTGATGAAGTTGCAATAGGAATCCTTGAAGACTCCGCCAAAGAATACGCAGGATCGATCGCCCGCCTCATAATAGATATGGATTTTCCTGCAGAAAAAACAGTACACGTTACACTTGCAGGCTCAGTTTTTGTGAAACAAAAAGTGACATTACTTCAGGAATACATAGCAAGGCGTGTGGATGAATCACTAAAAGAACATCTCAAAAAAAATCATACCGTAGAATACACCCGACTCGACGCTCCACCCGTAGCGGGAGCCGTGATGTGGGCAGCACAAAAAGCCGGCTTCAACATAGAAATGAATTCAGTCAAAACCGGCTTAAAAGCCGCCGGGTTATAAACGAGACAAAAGAATTATTTTGATTCTTCAGTGTCTCATTTATGAGACATTGTTATCGTTCTTCTCTGAAGTAGTTCGTTCCACAAGCCTTCGGCTGTGAATGATCCTTGCTTTGCCGGATGCTTGTTACTATAAGCACGATAATTGTCGCAACGAACGGGAGTACATTGTAAATCTGCTGAGGGATGCTGGCGTTTGGTAAATGCTGTTGCAGCCAGGGGCCGAAGTACAGCCAGAGTGCAGATAAGCCGCCGAAAAGCAGAGCTCCGATCATGGCTCTTGCAGGTCTCCATGCAGCGAATATTACGAGAGCAACAGCGATCCAGCCGCGTCCGGCAATGATATTGTTTTCCCATGTACCGGCAAAACCGCCGATGGTTGCCATTGAAATGTAAACACCGCCGAGACCGCATATCCCGCCGCCGACGCTGGCGGCTATATATTTATATTTGGTGACATTGATCCCGACTGCGTCTGCAGTTGCGGGGCTTTCACCTACGCTGCGAAGATTGAGCCCGGTGCGAGTTCTGTTAAATAGAACGATCAATACTATTGCGGTAAGGATAGCAAAATATACCATAAAATTATACGAGAAAAATATTCTGCCAATGACAGGGATATCGCTTAGTACCGGTATATTTATCCCTGAAAATATTGCTTTTGTAGAGTCGGAAACTGTTGTACGGCCACCGGCTCTGATACCAAGCAGCTCGCCGACCAGATTTCCTGCACCGATACCGAATATCGTTAGTGAAAGACCGGTGACGTTTTGATTTGCTCTTAATGTGACAGTCAGGACGCTGTAGATAAACCCTCCGAGTGCACCCGCTAAAAATCCAATCAAAACTGCCAGCATTGCCGAAACGAGTCCTGATGCTGCCTCACCGGCTACAAGCTCGTATGAATATGATGCAGTGATGGCGGCAGCGGCGCCCATTGCCATCATACCTTCAACACCCAGGTTGAGACTTCCGGACTTTTGTGTAAGTATCTCACCGAGAGTCGCAAACAGAAGCGGAGTAGCTGCAATCACTGCCATGAAGAAAAAGTTTGTAAAATCAAAGCCTCCGACCATTATTAAGCCACTCCTTTCTTAGTATTTTTAAATACAAGCCTATAATTCAGGAAGAATTCACAACCGAGCATAAAGAACAATATTAGCCCGATAAGCAGTTGAGCGGCTGACTCGGGTATATTGTATATGGTTTGGATGGTTCCCGAGCCTTTTTGTAAAACAGCAAGGAATACTGAAATAGCGATCATTGCAGCCGGATTTAATTTCGCAAGCCAGGCAACGGTGATCGCAGTAAAGCCTACGCCTCCTGTCACACCTTCGGATATGGTGAAGTTTGCACCGGCTACGGTTACGAAACCTGTGATACCGGCGATTGCACCGGAGATAAACATTGTGCGCAGGATAACCATTTTTACATTTATACCGGCATATCTGGCAGTCTGGATGCTTTCACCTACGACAGTTATCTCATATCCCTGCTTACTTTTTTTCATATAGATATAGACCAAAGCTACTAATACCAGAGCTATTATCCATCCTATATGAACTCCGAATACTCTTGGTAGACGAGCAGCCTGGTTGAACATGGATATGACCGGGAAGCCCATCATTCCGGGGTCGCGCCACGGTCCGTACTGAAGATATCTGAGCCCCTCGAGAGCTATATAGTTGAGCATCAGTGTAAAAAGTGTTTCATTTGTATTCCACTTGGCTTTGAATACAGCGGGGATCATGCCCCATATACCTCCCGCAACTACTGCCGCTGCAAACATTACAACAAGCAGCACAGGTGAAGGCAAGCTTTGATGATGAAACAGCGCAAAATAGCTTGCTGCTGTCGCACCGGCTATGATCTGACCTTCCGCACCGATGTTCCAAAAACGCATTTTGAAAGCAAGGGCTATACCCATTCCGGTGATAAGAAGCGGTATTGCCATGCGGGTAGTTTCGCGAAGTACCAGGGGCGAGCCGAGCGAACCGTTTATCATGTCTTTGTAGACCAGAATGGGGTTATGCCCGATAAACAATATTAATATAGCACCAACAATCAGTGCTCCTGCAATAGCAACAGCTCTGACAACAATTGCCCTCTGTTTTGAGACATCATCACGCTTGACCATCCTCACCCACGGTTCATGATGCTCTTTGTACTCGGCATGGACCGGATTTGCATTACTGTTATCTTGCTCTTCAGTTAATTTTACTTCATCTTCCATAATTAATCTTTCATTAGTAGTCAATTGTTAATGCTGATCATTGATTATTCATCAGCAACATGTGTCATCATTAAACCTATTTCCTCTTTTGTTACAGTAGTTGCATCTACTATACCACTCAAGCGTCCGCCGCAAAGCACCATGATACGGTCGCATAACTCAAGGAGCACATCCAGATCCTCCCCGACGAACAAGACTGCAACACCTGTTTTTCTCTCTTCGTTGAGCAGGTTATAGATCGTATATGATGAGTTGATATCAAGACCGCGAACAGGATATGCAACAACAAGTACTTTCGGGTCGGAGTCTATTTCCCGCCCAAGAAGAACCTTTTGCACATTGCCGCCTGACAAGCGTCGAACCGGTGTTGATACCCCGGGTGTGACTATCTCAAGCGATTTAATGAGTTTTTCCGCGACTTCCTTTGGTTTTTTTCTGTCGATAAGAAAACCTTTGGTATCGTGATAGCTTTTAAGCATCACATTATCAACCATATCAAGACCGGCAACAAGCCCCATTCCAAGCCTGTCCTCAGGGACAAATGCCAGGTGGACGCCTTTTTTTGCGATCTCTGTCGGGGTAAGCCCGGTCATTTCACTCTGCTTACCGTCTTGTGTAAATTTGATGCTCCCGCTTGCGACCGGATACAGTCCTGTTAAAGACTCGCAAAGCTCTTTTTGACCGCTGCCGGCTATGCCTGCGACGCCGAGGATCTCTCCGGCTCTTAGCTCGAACGATACGTTATCAAGTGCTTTTATACCGTCTTCATTCAGGCATGTCAGTCCTGAAACTGTGATACGATCCTCGCCGAGAGCTCCTGTTTCGCGTTGTATCTCAAGGCTTACTGCTCTACCGACCATACCTTCGGTAAGAGAAGTTACTGTCGCTTCTTCTGTTTTGACCTCACCGACCATTTCGCCTTTTCTAAGGATGCAAACACGATCTGATAATGAAAGCACTTCATTCAGCTTGTGTGTGATTATTATGATCGCTTTGCCGTCTTCTTTCATTTTCCGGAGATTGTCGAACAAAATGTCAGACTCTTGAGGCGTCAGGACTGCTGTCGGCTCATCGAGGATCAAAACATCTGCACCCCTGTAAAGGACTTTTACGATCTCTACCTTCTGCTTTTCACTGACAGACATGTCATATATTTTTTTGTACGGATCGAGAGAAAAACCATACTTCTCCGATATATCACGGATCTCATTTGCAAGTTTTTTGCGGTTTATGAAAGTGCTGCCTTTAAGACCGAGGATGATGTTTTCTGCTGCTGTCAGTACATCTACCAGCTTGAAGTGCTGATGGATCATGCCTATGCCGAGGTCAAACGCATCTTTTGGCGAGCGGATGATCACCTCTGTTCCATCGACATAGATCGTACCGCTGTCCGGATAGTAAATTCCGGACAGCATATTCATCAATGTGGTTTTGCCGGAGCCGTTTTCGCCGAGGAGCGCGAGGATCTCACCTCTTTTAAGCTCTATACAGACATCTTTGTTTGCCTGTACAGAACCGAAAGATTTAGAAATATTATCGAGTTTTATTATACAATCTTTGCTGATTTCCAAAATTATACCTGTCCTTTTGATCCATAAAGGGGAGCGTTTGCTCCCCTTTAATAAGTTTATTTACGAAAGAACGTTTACACCCGCAATGATAGCGTTGAAGCTGGGTGCTGATGTTTCTGTAGACTCGTGGAATACAGAACCGGGACCTGTGAATTCAAAGATAGTATCTCCGTCGAAGTTTGTGATGACTGCGTTGTTGCCATCATTATCCAGAAGATGACCACTGAAGATTTGTCTGCTTCCGCTGATGATCTCGGATCTTGCGGCATTTATTGCTTCATGTGTTCCCGGAGCGATTATCGCTTCGTTCAGTTCTGTGATGAATGCAGCACCGGATGCGAGACCTTCGCCCCAGTCCACCGGGATTTTTGTGCCGTTGAGGACACTTTGAACTGCAAATGTCATGTAGATGCTCCAGTCGATACGGGGTGACAGGAGAGATGCATTTGGAGCGGCACTGCGCATATCGTTGTTGTATCCGACATGGAATACTCCGCCTTCTTCGGCTGCTATTGCAGGTGTTGCGCTGTCGGAGTGTTGTGCTATAACGTCTGCGCCAAGCTCGATAAGACGTGTTGCGACCTGTTGCTCAAGCGGAGGATCGCCCCATGAGTTGATGTAGATGACATCCATCGTGACATCGGGATTTACACTCAGTGCACCGAGGAAAAATGCGGTATAACCGGAAATGACCTCTGCGAACGGGTGAGCGGCGACATAGCCGAGTTTGTTTGTCTGCGTGGCAAGTCCGGCTGCGATACCGCCGAGATAGCGGGCTTCGTGGATCTTTGCGAAGTAGTTGTGATAGTTATCGAGCCCTGAGCCGTGCGCATTTGCACCGGTTGCATGACAAAATACGACATTTGGATTTTCTCTGGCAGCTTCGATCATTTGGAACTGGTGTGAGAAGCTTGTCGCGAATATTATATGACAGCCTTCCTGGATAAGTTCGTTGATCGCTGCTGTTACGTCTGCCGCTTCTGTGCCGACGGCAAACTTTGGAATGTACTGTTCTGAGCGCAGACCTAGGTTGGAGATCATTTTTTCTGCGCCGATATGGTGGTTGTAAGTGTAGCCCTGGTCAGCGAGCGGGCCGATATGGACAACCCCAATCTTAATGTTTTCTTTCGTAACTTCCTCCGGCGTGGATCCGGCATCGTCACATGCGGCAACTGCGAAGATCATAGCTAGAACAAGCGCGAGTGCGAATAATTTTTTCATCATTTTTCCTCCCAATTAAATAAATAACTCCTCTTTATGAATGTTTGAATTTCAAGCAATAAAAAAACTAAAATGGAAACATCCACGTTGTTGATTATAACAACATATGACACCGGATGTCAATCAAAAATCTATATATTGTGGAAATTAATTATTGGTGTCCCGTCAGGTTTTAATAGCGGCAAATATTCTAAAAATAATATATCATCACGATCTTTGGCATCACCCTCAGCTAAAACCGCCATCCTTCCAACCACATTGCCACCCGCATTTTTTACCAGCTCTTCGAGTGCACGTAAAGACTCGCCGGTGCTGATCACATCATCGACGATCAGGACTTTTCTTCCTCTCATGAGCTCCGCTTCGCCGGAGTCGATGAACAATGTCTGCTTTTTCTCGGTTGTGATCGATTGAACTTCGGTGGAAAAGACTTCCTTCATGTATAATTTGATGCCTTTTCGAGCAACGATGTATGAAGATTCACAGTTCTGTCGTGCCATTTCATGTACCAAAGGAATACCTTTGGCTTCGGCAGTGATGATGATGTCGTGATCCGGTGCGATCTTTAACAACCCGGCAGCGGCAGCGACTGTCATTTCAACATCCCCGAAGATGACAAACGCGGCTATGCTTAGGTTTTCGTTGATCGGACACACCGGCAAATTTCTCTCAAGACCTGCGATTTTCATAGTATAAAAGTCTTTCATTCCGCGATCCCCCAAAGGCTGAAAAATTCACTTCAATAATATCATATTTTTCGTAAAAAAACTCTTTTTTTTTATATTAGAATGGAATATAATAAATGAACAGAGTGTTAACATAGGAAACGATCAGGTTAAAATTAAGGAGGGTAATGTATGGGCAAATTCTTCAAGCTCAAGGAGAGCGGCACAAATGTCAGAACAGAGCTGATAGCAGGTATT
>Ga0123356_10008173_pt1 | contig 10411 bp, 4 predicted proteins | sample TergutEmb28metaG_2_FD_92546 | JGI IMG/M metagenome (GOLD analysis project Ga0123356, IMG submission 92546) | Embiratermes neotenicus P3 segment gut microbial communities from Petit-Saut dam, French Guiana - Emb289 P3 | ecosystem: Host-associated > Arthropoda: Insects > Digestive system > Gut ... | reverse complement strand
GAGGTCACCGAGTCAACTGACGATAACTTCTACAGCCTTGCCTATATGGTCGGAGACGTGAACTTCTCTTATACCTTTGCCCTCCAAGATGACGGCACGTTGGTCAGTCGCGTCAGCGTCGAGGATCTGGGCGTGGACCAGATCTATACCAAGAGATAGTTGCTGGTCGTCACCGGTGAACTAAAGGTGGGTACCCACCGAGCAAAGAAGAAGTGAGCTGCAGGCAGATTACCTACAGCTCACTTTCAAGTTGACTGAACCCGTAGCGCTACGAGAGCATCCTCTTCCTCGATCTCTCAGATATTGCGAGGCAGAGAGCAGCGCACGCCATTACAGCCAGAATCGGATAGATCACCGAGAGCGAATCACCGGTGGGTACATCATTGAACACCAGCGGATCGGTTTTCTTCTTGCCAATTATGTCGATATCGTCCCCGCCAATGGGTTCCTTGTTGTCAATCGATGAAAGCCTCCACTGAGCGACCAAGGTGACATCCTTGGTCACCGTATAGAGACCATCAGAGGTACCGACATAATCCTCGCCGTCGAACCAACCTTCAAAATCATAATCGAGTTTGCTCGCCATCGGCAGATTGATGACCGCGCCCGATACAACAGTGATCGTGAGCGGTTGCGGCTCACCACCGTTGACTTCGAAGCTCACGGTGAAGAGCTCCTCTTGCTCACACGGGAAGCCCGGCTTGAGCCACTTGGTCGCAAGGATCCTCGCATGATCATGTTGACGATGGTTGACCTTGAGGACGAATCCGACTTTGACATGATAGTGATCGCGAGGAGATCCACCGAACAGTACCTCATCGTAGCCTTCGATGAGTTCCTCACCAGCAGACAGAGCACTGATGCCTTCGAAGGTCTCACCTTCTGCACTCAGAGCCTCTATCGCGGCATCATCAACATCGATGTTGCCGTAGCTCTTCAAGGTACTACCATCCAGATGGAACAGGCCGTCGCTCGAATCGTAGAGGATCTCATAGCCGGTCGAGATACCCAAGCATTCGAAGACCGGTGCCAGCCGCGCGATCAGCTCATCGTAGTTGGTCGAAAGGGTGAAGTGCTCATCCTCAAGCCCCTCAATGGGATCGGCAAAGATGATGACCGAGCCCTCACTCTTGATGATGCGGATCACATCGACCAGCTCGCAGTTGATCGCCTTGATCCGTGATCTTATCTGAGGCAGCCTCGCGCATGAGACGCCGCCCTTCATGCACGACATCAACTCGAGCGCATAGTGGCATGCCAGTATATTGACGAACTCGTCGCAGTCATTCTCGCTCAGATGTGTCCGTGCCCAGTAGCGCGCGTTCTCCAATTGTTTGATCGTCTCTCGCATATCGGAGATGCAGTCCCTGATGTCGCTCACGAAGCAGCGATATTCGTGGAGCCGGGCCTGTTTTGCGCTGTTCGAGATGTTGGGGTTGCTGAGCACCGCTGCCGTTTGCTGCGCCTCTTCAAAGAGCGCGACTTGGAAGGCTGCCGGCATGACGTCGGCGACCTCGGCTACTTCGGCTGGAACGTTTGATGGCGAGCTGAACAGACCCATGAGCGCGTTCCAGGTGTCGATCACGTTGGGGATGACGGTCTGGAACTCAGCGATCAGGATCGTGAACGCATCGGCAAAATTGCCCTTGAACAGATTATCCAGTCCCATTCCGAAACCAGAGAGATTACGCACGATGGCACCGGAGGCACGCAGGAGCGAGCTCAATCCGGTCGGGTTGCCCAGTAGCTGACCACCGAGCGCATTGATGGTGTTGCCGATCGTGCTCAGGCTTCCTGGATCGATCTGGACACCGCTGCCCAGCGTACCGCTGAGCCAACTGTTGAGAAGCCCCGCCAGACCACCGGTGATCGCACCACCGACATCGGTATTGCCCATCAGGTCAGGTAAGAGGTTGCTCAGCCCAGTTGCTATGAACGCGTCGATCAGGTCGGCAAAGTCGAACAGGGTATCAGAGAGTACGTATCCGACACCGGAGAGATTGCCCAGGCTGAAATCGGAACTCAACGTGCCTATCTTGTCGACGAGCAGGAGTGCATCGTTGACCAAGCGGACCCCGGATCCCAAGATCTGGATATAGGGCCGGATCGGCTCCATGATATTGAGGATGGGGCCGAGTACCACATTGATCTGTGCCAAAGCATTGTTCATCAACCCTTGATAGGTCGATTCGAGCCCATCTGCCGCCGTGTTGTATGCTAGCGGGGTACCTGCAAGGACTCCAAGATCGGCGGTACCCACCGCAAGATCGACTGCGGCACCGACGATGGTCCCGACAAGCGGAGCAAGTGACTCCTCAACGCTCAGATTGCCTGAGGTATCGATACCGATAAAGTTCAGCGTATCCCTCAATGATTTGAGTTGCTCGAGTGTCTCAAAGTTGAGCCCAAGTGGTCCCAAGAAGGAGTTCATGGTCTCATTACTCAGACCGATCGTACCGATCAGATCGATGATGTTGACGATGTCATCAAGGCTGCCGATTAAGATGTTGAGATCGCTCACGAGTTGTGAGAGGTTCGCATCATCTTCCAGAAGCGCATCGATCAGCGCTTCGGGGTTGGCCTTGACCTCGATCAACTGCGAGCGTGCTTTCGTATAGCGCGCGATCGCTCTCTCGAGCGGATTGTACGGTTTTCCTTCGCAAAGATCATCGAGCGTACCGCTCATAACGGTAACGACATCGGCTTTATTGGCCAGTATACCGAACAGCCCGCTACTGTAGCCGGGATGGAAACTTGATACGAATTTGATTTTCGCGCCACCCAAGAGCGGGACTGAGAACCCAGCCTCATATCCTCCTTCTTGGAGGAACGCGAGTGCATTGGCCTGTTTCTTTGTGGGGGTATCACCCCAGCCCCCATAATTGATCAACCCTGATCGATACGTGCTATCGTAGAGCACATCTGGATTCGGAAAGCTCGAATTCGGCTTCATCCAATCAGTGGCGTATCCTTTCGCGTTCGCTTCTGCCAGCGCACCGTTACCCACGAGGAGCGCGTTGGCGATCTCGAGGTCACGCGCCGCACCAGCGATATAGTTCTCTATCGCTTGATCATATTCTTCCTGGGAGTATTTGGCATCATCAGGTACATCCGTATCGCGCAGCCCCTCTGCCAGTAAGCCTAAAGCGGTGATCTGCCCCACCAAGCTGGCATAGTCGTCCTCGGGTCCAGCAAAGACCGCGACGGGGAATGCGGATAAGACAAGAGTGAAAGCCAATAGAATCGAAAGCGCCCGTTTTGCCATAAAAATCCCTCCAAAGCAAGACTCTTCTTGGTTTTTAGTCCGTGTCAAATAACAGCGCAGCTCTCAAAAACAGCGCCTCAAGTGTACACCAAGTCAAGACATTTGAACTTGCTTGTATTACAACTGATGCATTCTCGTGGGACAATTACCGTATCAATAACAGTCTATTCTGCATCAACCTGTCTGCGCGACTCATACCCCTTGTAGCCACCCAATACGACCACTGATGAGACCAAGAGCAGCACCCAGGACATGACCATGCTGGTATCTCCGGTATCGGGAGCACCCATCGGGTCATCGGGGCCGTCAGGTCCATCGGGATCGACCGAAGCGAGCTTCCACTGCGCGACATAGACCACATCACCGGTCACGGTCGGAGAGAGGACCGGGAGCCAACCTGTAAAGACCCACCCAGGCTCGCCAGGTGTGGCTGGTGGCGCTGGAGTCGCGGATCCACGTAGGATATCGGTATAGGTCACCGGCGCGAACGTACCGTGAGCACCCGGCTCGAAGGTCACAGAGAAGGCGGGCACTTGATCACCATTGACATAGGAAATGTCAAAATTGTTATATCCCTGCGTCAAAGGAGCGGTCCAATGGGTCGCATGGATATTGGCATAGTAAGTCGCATCATCGATAGGATTGCGGTCGTAGGCTGCTGAAGCCGAGTTACCGGCAAAGACCACGGGTGCCGCAACGGTGAGGGCATCGAGCACATTGTAGGCGATCCAAATACCTCCGCCGTTGATACCGGCAAGGTTGTTCGAAATCGTTCCGGTCTCGATTGCGCATCCTCCAGATGAGATATAGATGCCACCTCCGTTGGTTCCTGCGCTATTGTTCGAGATAAGTCCGCTATCCATGCGCATACCATCGCCGGATTGGTACACTCCACCACCTACGTCGGTGGCGATATTACCCAAGACGTCCCCTCCGTCGAGGATGAAGAATGCGACGTTGTCGTTATAGATCCCTCCTCCTCGCTCGGCAGTATTATCTTCGAAAATACCACCATAGAGCTCGATCAACCCATGGCTGCAATAGATACCGCCACCATAGTGCACGGCTGCGTTGAGAGAGATCTCTCCCGTAGTCAGATTGAGAGATGAATCACTCAAATACATTCCCGCACCATGGTCAGCCGAGTTATACGTGATCGTACCACCGTGTTGGGCGGTGGTCGTAGCATTACTGAACACACCTCCACCATGTCCCGACGCTTCGTTAAGCGTTATGGTACCTGCATTGAGGTTGAACTGATCGGTTCCGTCTGCGATATAGAGACCGCCACCATGCTCGGCGGTATTGTGAGATATGGTCCCACCACCCAAAGTGAAGGTAGGTGACTCGCTGAACACCCCTCCCCCTTTACCGTAGGCGTCATTATAGGAGATCGTACCACCGGTGATGTTGAGGTCTCCACCGCTCAGATTATAGATGCCGCCGCCATAATCGGCAGTGTTCTCCGTGATCAGCGCGTCGCCAAAAATTGAGACTGTGCCACCTTCGATGCAGATACCGCCACCACGGTAATCAGCACTGTTGCCTGAGATCTCCCCACCCTCGATCGAGAACGTAGCACCGGGGTTGTTGTAGACCCCACCACCATCAAAACCCGTACAGGTATTGTTCGAGATCTCTCCACCTAGCATTCTAAAGGCGCCCAGGTTCCTCACACCGCCACCCCAAGAACCGACGGTATTGTTGCTGATCGAGCCACCGAACATTGCGACGACTCCCTGATTTAGAACTCCACCGCCGTCATCAGGATGCCGGTTGTCAGAGATCGCACCGCTATAGATATTGAGCCAGCCCGAGCTTGCAACGGTAACACCTCTTCCCGTCTGACCAGCAACATGCGTCACAACGATACCATCAAGGGTAAGCTCGCCTTCGACAAGGATCGTTGGTGAGCCGTTCGGTCCGATCAGGTTGAATTGAGAACCTGCCGGATTACTCCCAAGAGTAATGACCTTGTTTACCGGTATGTTGAGTGTGCTACCCATGGTGATGCTATTATCAAGCTCAATCGTAGTGGGTACACCGTTGGGGGCGGTATTGATCATATTCTGGAGCGTCACGGGATTATCTACAGCAAGCACCATCGCAGGAAAGACGAGCGCTACGGCAAGCACTAGTAGGATAATCGTCAAAATAGTAGGTGGCGAGGTTCTATGTATTGGTCGATGTGTCGGGCTGATTTCTTTCATGAAAAGCTCCATCCTAATCGATGCTTGGAATACTTGTTCCACAACTCCTATGATTGTATCCTAAATAACTCGCGGAATATGACGCTGACGGTAGATTGTTGCTTCGATTTTGTACGCTGGTCTCAGATGTCGAGTCTCTGTCGTTTTGCCAGTTCTGCGAATCTGCCATCTTGCGCGATCAGTTCTTCATAGGTGCCATCCTCGACGATGCGACCCTCGTCCATGACGACGATCCTGTCACAACCTTTGATTGTCGAGAGGCGATGCGCGATGACGATACGGGTGCAATCCAGACTTTGGAGCGCGGAAGCGATCTTTTGCTGGGATATGTTGTCGAGTGCGCTTGTCGCCTCGTCCAACAAGATGATACGAGGCTTCGACGCGGCTACCCGCGCCAGAAGAAGTCGTTGCTTCTGCCCGCCGGAAATGCCGGCGCTATCAGCGATATAGGTGAACATTCCCATAGGCATCGCACGGATATCATCGGCGATACCGGCTACCTCGGCTGCCTCCCATGCCTCCTCGATGCTCAGATCAGGTCGTGTCGCGGCGATATTGGCATAGACCGTGCCTGAGAAGAGCTCGCCATCTTGGAGCACCGCCCCGATGTTACGTCGCAGTGAGCGCAGGTCGAGATGTGCGACGTCCTTACCGTCATAGTAGACGCTTCCCTTCTGAGGCATCTCGAAACCGAGCAGCAGCTTGAGGACGGTGGACTTACCGCAGCCGGTCTTGCCCACGATCGCGACGTACTGTCCTGGTTCGATCTTGAGTGAGAAGTCTTCCAAGACTTGGGGAAAACCCTCACGATAGCTGAAATAGACCCCACTGAGCTCGATATCTCCCGTCAGCTCTCCGGCTTCCTCCTTGTGCTCGTCGTGTTCAGGCTTGGTCTCCATCAGTGGTTTGACCAGCGGGAGAGTCGATTGTACGGCGACCATCGTCTCAGCCGCGCTGTTAAGTGAGATGATCACACCGGTGAGCATCGCATACGCCATGGTGAAAGCCATATATTCAGCGACAGAGACGGCATTGCGTATCGCGACAAGATACATCAACAGTGTTGCACCCAGCGTGATCGCTTGAGCCACTACCGGGATGACTTTGATATAGGTCGGAGGATTGTAGGCCAGTCTCACATAGATCGAATAGATATCGGCCCAAGTCGAGAAGGCTCGCTTCTCCGATCCGGTCAAGCGCAGCTTTTGCATACCCAGTATCAACGAATACTGCAATCCCTTTAAGATCGAGTTGAGCTCAAGACGCCATTGCGTCAGACGCCTTCGGGAGAACACTGCAATCAGGGTGAACAGAGCTTGCGCGATCAATACCGCTAGCGCGGGGATGAACAGAGCGGGCACCAACGTGTAGATCTGGATGAGATAGATGAGCGAGAAGATGCCCATCAATCCGGTCGTCAAGACCATATCGGCGATGCTGCTACACATCGCCTGGAAACCCATCAGCCTTTGAGCGATCTCGCCCGCGGCATAAGTGCGGAAGAACGGCGCGGGAAGTGAAAGGACGCGCATGACCGAGGCGGCTTCGACGGATGCATCGATCTTTGCGCGCACCCGCTGTGATACAGCGTTCTTGATCATATTGATCATGGAGAGTGAGATGATGACACAAGCGAACATGATCAGTACGGCTGGCAGCAGACCGACATCCACACCTGCGACACTCTCAAAGATGATCTGATACACGATTGCAGGCAATAGACCGACAAGCGCCGCGAGCAGGGCCGCTCCCGCCACCAACAGATAGTCGGCGGGCTTCAGCACTCCCAGCATGTAGTTGAGGATGTCTTTGAAGGTCATCTCGCGTTGGTCGAAGGGTTTGTAGAAGCAGACCGCATCGCGTGAGATCTCTTTTTCTATCTTTGAGGTGATTCGCTGGCGCGCGCCCGTTGCTGGATCGAACAGATGATAGCCGAAGAAACTCGGGATGAGTGCGACCGGACTGCCATCACGCAGCGATCCCAGCATCGCTCCGACCGAGCGCGTACGCCAATCGTTGGGTAGCTCGATCTGGCGCCATAGCATGCCGTTCGGTCTAAGCATGCGATCGAGTAGATCATGGATGTCGGTCTCATCCTTGGTCTCTTCCAGAGGCCTCGCATCAAAGCCGTTATCCTCTAATACCACATTGATGGCATCGGCAGCTCCTCGTATCTCAGAGATCTCGGCATCGAAACCGTGAGGCTTGCTACCCAGAAGCGCGGTTCCGATATGCATCATTGCGTCTTCGAACGCCTTGGTATCAGCAGCTTCCTCAATCCGTATTCTGTCACTGACCGTGCTCATAACCTCATCTGCTTATTCATTGCTTATCAACTTCGTGTACTCGCCACCTTGTTCGAAGAGTTCCTCGTGAGTCCCACGCTCGACGACTCGCCCGGCTTTCAGCACTATGATCTCATCGCAGTCGCGGATGGTCGAGAGCCGATGTGCCACGATGATGCAGGTCGCACCGCGCTCCTTGATACCTTCGACGACCTCGCGTTCGGTCACTGCGTCCAGAGCCGAGGTAGCCTCATCCAAAATGATGATCGGAGAGTCAAGCGCCAGCACACGAGCGATCTCGAGGCGTTGCCTCTGTCCACCGCTCAGGTCGCGGCCACCTTCAGCGATCTTATAGGAATAGCCTCCGGGGAGCTTCATGATGTCCTCGTGGAGCTGGGCGTCCTTGGCGGCATGCACGATCGCGGGATCTTCGATACCTTCATTCCACATAGCGATGTTGTTTCGGACTGAATCAGCGAACAGAGTGATCTCCTGATCCACCATCGCGATCGAGTTGATCAGCACACTACGTGCGATATCAGATCTAGTTTTTCCGTCGAAGCTGATCTCTCCGGACCAGGGCTCGTAGAGCCCGGTGATCAACTTGGCCACCGTGGATTTACCGCACCCCGACTCACCCACGATGGCGACAGACTTTCCCGCCTCTACCGCGAGGTTGAAATCCTCGATCACCGGCGGGGAGAAACGTCCATAACCGAAGGTCAGCCCTTCGATCTCGATACCACCACTCAGCAGCTCGATATCGTCGGTGGTAGGCTGCGCTTCATCAGGGATGGCCATCTCATAGGACATGACATCCTCGATACGCTCCATATCGACACGTGACTCCTGTATGCTTTGACCTGCACTTATCAGCTCAGCTACTGGAGCCCTGAACTGAGCTAGAAAGCCCATGAAAGCCAACAGCATACCGACCGTGAAATCACCTTGGAAGCAGAGCACGACACCGGTACCGATAACGACCGCATCGGTCAGCGAAGACACCAGCTCGGGGATCGATCCCAGATAGGTATTGATCTTGTCCATGTGGGCTCGCTGGGTATACTCGGTCGCCTGACTGTCCGCCCACACATTGAAGAAACTGTTCTCGGCACCGCTGGCTTTGATGGAGGAAATGGTCCGGATACCGTTCATGACGATACCGGTCTTCTTGGCGGTCTCGCGACGCATGACCCCCATGATCTCCATCCGCTTTGTCGAGATGATCTGGGCGGTGATCAGGTTGATGGCCACCGCGATAAGCCCGATGATCGCCAGAAGGGCACTGTTCGTGAACAGTACATAGAGGTAGGCGATCATCATCACACCGTTTATCAGCAGCGGACCTAACGTATTGACGGCGACTGAGGCAGCTGTGGCGTTGGCATCTTGGCGCAGGATCAAATCACCTGCCATGCGTTGGGAGAAGAACTCCATAGGAAGATGCAAGACGTGCCAGAAGAACGAGGTGTTGGCAGAGACCGCCAGCTTGCCCTCCATCTTGAGCAGATAGATCGCTTTGATGTAGGAGGCGACCAACGCAAAGCATGCCACAATGACAAAGAGCACGATGAAAGGAAGGAGCAACCCAGGCGCCTGCCCGGAGAGAAGAAGGTCCATGAACACCCGCGCAAATGCGGGCTGGATGAACAGGATGGCCGAAGTGATAGCGGTGATGAGCGCGGTGAGGATCAGCGCACTGCGCGATCCTTCCAGCTTATCTTTGAGAAAAGCAAGGGTGGATGCGCGCTTGCCACTCGGTTCAAAATCAAGACCGGGTGTGAAGAAGAGTGCAACACCAGTGAACTGCTCGTCGAATTCTGCCTTGGCAAGCTTTTTTCTCCCCCCGCTGGGATCGTTGATGTAGACGATGTCACCCTTGACACCGGTCACCACCACGAAATGGTCGAATCCCATGAACGTGATGGCTGGAAAGGTGCCCATCTCGAAGAAGCGCTCTGGCTCATATTTGCGTGCCTCGACCTGGAGCCCATAGAGTTGGGCGGCCTGCTTGATCCTTCGTGCGGACTGGCCGTCACGAGAGACTCCGCAATCAATGCGCAACTGTTCCAGAGGCAGCCAAAGCCCATAGTAGGCCAATACCATCGCAAGACACGCAGCCCCACACTCCAGAGATTCCATCTGCATGATGACAGGGACCTTTGCCACCTTTCCTGGTGGCTGAGGTTGTGCCGCACTCATATTCTTAGTACCGAACGTCAACGAGATCGCCCAGTCAGAAATGAGATGGGATGTATACGCTCTTTCAGTATCGTCACATCAACGATGCCGTCACTGACACCGGGTGCCGATATCGTCACCATGAAACTGTGGTCTGCTGGTCTCAAGCTGTTGACCGAGACGCTGGGGTCATCGGTGGTCTCGCCCACATTGGTCGCCACCAGATCGACCGCGGTGATGACCCCCGTCACTTGCTCGTCCAAGTTCTGCGGGTTATGCGTATCATCGATCCGCGCTTCCATACCGATTGTAACGGCGCTGTCACCTGCAATATAGCTCGTGATCACTCCATCGTCGGCGATGCCATAGGCCTGGATCGTGACTTCAAGATAGCCGAATATCGCCCATACCAGCAATCCCGCAAGCAGGATCAGCACTGCTGTAAGCGCCACCCACATGCTTGCCTTGGT
>Ga0123356_10008172_pt1 | contig 10411 bp, 7 predicted proteins | sample TergutEmb28metaG_2_FD_92546 | JGI IMG/M metagenome (GOLD analysis project Ga0123356, IMG submission 92546) | Embiratermes neotenicus P3 segment gut microbial communities from Petit-Saut dam, French Guiana - Emb289 P3 | ecosystem: Host-associated > Arthropoda: Insects > Digestive system > Gut ... | reverse complement strand
GCATTTCCGTACTCCTTCAATTTATTGTGCAGGGTCTTCAGGCTGATGCCCAGAATTTCCGCCGCCCGCGTCTTGTTGTTGCTGGTGGCTTCCAGGGTTTTCAGGATCAGCATCTTCTCGGCTTCCTCGACGGTCGTGCCCACACCCAGGCGGACAGCGTCGGGATCGTTGGCCGCGGCGCGCAGCGGCGCCTGGCCGAATCCCGGAGGCAAATGTTTGGTCTCCACCATGCCCGTATCGCACACGATGACCGCCCGCTCGATCGTGTTCCGCAGTTCGCGCACATTTCCCGGCCAGGAATAGCTGTTGAATTGATTCAACACCGCCTCACTCACCGCCGTCACTTTGCGCCCGTGACGTGCGCTCATCTCGGCGAGCAACAGTTGCACCAATCCGGCAATGTCTTCCTTGTGCTCGCGCAACGGCGGAAGGTGAATATTGAACACATTGAGACGGTAATACAGATCACTCCGCAACTCGCCGTGGGCGACGGCCTCGTCCGGAACTTTGTTGGTGGCGGCCAGCACGCGCACATCGACCGCAGTCTCAACTTTGCTGCCCAGGCGGCGCAGCTTGCGGTCCTCCAGCACGCGCAGCAGTTTGGCCTGCGTGCCGATCGGCATTTCGCCGATTTCATCGAGCAGCAGCGTCCCACCCTCCGCCAGTTCGAAGCAGCCCGTGCGGCGCTCGAGCGCGCCGGTAAACGCCCCCTTCTCGTGTCCGAAGATCTCGCTTTCCATCAAGGTCTCGGGAATGGCGGCACAGTTGATGGCGACAAAGGGCCGCTCCTTGCGCGGGCTGAGATCGTGGATGGTGCGCGCGACCAGTTCCTTTCCTGTCCCGCTCGCTCCCGTAATCAGCACCGATGCCGTGCTGGGCGCGACCATCTCGACCAGGCGGAAGATCTCCTGCATCTTGCGCGACGAACCACTCATCCGGCCGAGCGATCCCGTGTCCCGCAGTCTCCGCCTGGTAGCTTCGAGCTCCGCCCGCGTGCCAAGCAGGGCAGAAGCATTCGACAGAATCGTGCGCAGGCGGTTCGTATCGATGGGTTTGGTGATGTAGTCGTACGCGCCCGTGCGCATCGCCTGGACCGCGCTGTCGATCGTCCCCTGGGCCGTGACCAGAATGACGGCGATCGTCTGAGCTTGTTCCGCCAATCGCTCCAGTAGTTCCAGGCCGCCCATCCGCGGCATTTTCAGATCGGTGACTACGATCGACGGAGCCCACTGCGTGGCCTTTTCCAGGCCCTCGGCTCCATCCGTTGCCGTCTCCACGCGATATCCCCAGGACGTCACCAGTTCGGCTAGACCGGAGCGTTCGTTCTCTTCGTCTTCTACGATCAGTACCTTTTCGTGGCTCATCTCGGTGCCAGGTCTGCTCCCCATCCCGAGCTCCGGGACCAGGCCTCAACAGGACCTGCGGTATCAAATGCCCAACGATACGCGGCCTGCTCCCAATCGGGCAAGGTCCAGGCGGTGCACAAGGATCGGTCGCGACTTCGCGTGGAGTTTCACTTTGAGACGCGTCCCCGCCGCTGGGGTTGCCTAACATGGGGCAATACTTCGAGTCTACGCTTTCGCTTTAAGTTGCGCTGAGATAGAATTTTTCGTACCCATAAGGGCTTCGTTTTTTCTTCCACCAATACTGCACTGTGAACGTCAGACTTCAACGTGCGATCCTCGGAACGATTAGATCTTACGGAACGATTAGATCTTACGGAGGGACTATGAAATCAACCTGCATGACACAGGGTCGCCAAAACGCGGTGGCCGCAGTGTTCCCAGTAGTCGCCGTGATTTTGATCTCAAGTGCCGCCTTTGCACAAAGCGATACACCCCCGAAGTGGGACCTGTTTGCCGGTTATCAGTACCTGCATCCGGGCGGCACGGTTCCGGAGTCGACGAGCGACCCGACCAATCCTACCCCCTTCACCCTTCCCAGTATGGAGAAGGGAGCAGGTGCGGCGCTGACCTACAATCTCGATTCGCACTGGGGAGGAGAGCTGGACTTTGGGTACAACCGCGACACCAACTCGGCGTCATCGGAATGGACGGTGAGTGCCGGACCCAGATTCATGTGGCGTAAGGAAGATGCCAACTTGTTCGTGCACGCTCTCGGCAGCTTTAACCGCTTGACCTACGACGCCGGAGTCGCCACGCACAATGGAATCGGCGTTATTCTCGGCGGCGGCATGGATATCCCTCTCCATAAGACGTGGGCGTGGCGGCTCTTTGAAGCGGACTACGTTTGGGCGAAGCACAATTTCGCAAGCTATGCAGCTCCCAACTTCTCCGAGCTGCGGCGTCCCAGCCTCCAAGGGGTGCGCCTCCGCACCGGCGTCGTGATCAGCTGGGGTGGTGCGCCGGCAGTGGCTCCAGCGGCAAGCTGCTCGGTCCAACCCACTGAGGTCTTGGTCGGCGAACCGATTACCGCGACGGTTACGGCCAGCAATTTCAATCCCAAACACACCTTGACCTATTCCTGGAGCGGTACTGGTGGCCAGATCACCGGCAAGGATAGCAGCGCCACCATCGATACCAACAACGTTGCCCCTGGCAACTACTCGATCACCGCACGGGTGACGGATTCGAGGTCGAGCAAGAACAACGAAGCCTCTTGCACCGCGAGCTTCACGATCAAGCCGTTGCCCCCCAAGAATCCTCCGACCTTGTCGATTTCGGCCAGTCCTTCGAGTCTTGTGGCCGGCGGCCCTGTCAACTTGACGGCGACCTGCACCAGTCCTGATGGCGTGCCCGTTTCCGTGGCCAACTGGACCTCTACGCTCGGCTCAGTTTCTGGCACGGGCAGCTCGGCAACGCTCAACACGACTGGCCTGTCTCCTGGCTCGGTGACCGTGACCGCGACCTGCACCGATTCTCGCGGTCTGAGCACTCAGGCCTCGGCAGAGGTCAACATCGAAAACCCGCCGCCGCCGAAGGCTCTGGAAGCCCGTCTCACGCTGCACAGCGTCTACTTCCAGACCTCTGTGCCTCCGGTGAGTGATCCGAACGCCGGACTACTTCCCAGCCAGCAGAGAATACTCACGACGCTGGCGACGGACTTCAAGAGCTATCTTGAAGCCAAGCCGGATGCGCACCTGGTCCTCGAAGGTCACGCCGATATTCGTGGTACCGCAGCCTACAATCAGGCTCTCTCCGAGCGCCGGGTCGCTCGGGTGAAGAGCTTCCTGGTGGAACAGGGGGTGCCGGAGGCCGATATTGAAACCAAGGCCTTCGGGTTCCACCAAAACCTCACGACCGAGGAGGTAAGAGCTTCGATCGAGCAAAACAACGAACTGACGGAGGAGGAGCGGAAGCGTGCTCTGGCCAAACTCAACGTGATCAAGCTGGCGAGCAACCGGCGGGTCGATATCACGCTCAACGCAGGAGGCACGAGCCAAACCTCGACCCGGCAGTTCCCATTCAACTCGACTGATGCCCTGACCCTGATCGGCGGCCGCGAAAGCGAACTCAAGAAGGCACCGGCCAGGCGCTCACCCAGGCAACCGGCACCGAAGCAGTAGCGCCAAGGCTACACGAACCATCACCAGGCGGAGGGCAATGTTGCTCTCCGCCTTTTTTCGTCCGCGCCGATTCTCCCCACCCCTCAAGAAGTTCTTCGGAAGGAAAAAAATTACCAAATTCCACCAGAGCGCTATCGCCAAGTGATTGATTTAATGGGACCGTGTCTGGTATTCGGCGTGCCACTGACGAGCTAAAGAGTGGGCGAGAATTATGATGTTGAGTAGCGAGTACTGGAGGCGCCGCCTGATTTGCCCGGTAATTCTGGTTTTGCTGTGTTCGGCTGCGTGCTCGCGACCCGCCGACCTGCCCACGGAAGGTACGATCCAGGACAACTCCGCTCCGTTTCGTCCCGACAGTCATGGAGATGGCGACGAGTCCGCCGGGCAGCCAGTCGGGCCGCCAGAACAGGGTCTTCCATTTCGCGATTCCCAGAGCCTTCCGGCAGGTACTCTGCTGACCGTTCGGCTCAAGGGGGCGATTACGACCGGGACCACCATCTCCGAGAATTCCTTTCAGGCGATCGTCGACGAACCGGTGATCATTGAAGGCAATACACTAATTCCTCGAGGCACCACCGTGGTTGGCCGCGTAGAATCATCTCGTATTTCCACGTTGAGACCCAACCGGGCCTACGTTCGATTAGCTCTGGAATCCATGCATATTGGCGGGATGGAAGTACCGGTTCAAACCGCCAGTCTTTTTACTCGTGAAACTCCGCAACGCGACGAGTCCATTCGCATGGAAAAGGGACGCCGGCTCACTTTTCGCCTCATGGAACCCGTTGTCCTCAACACCCAGAGCGCCAAGGTTGGCCGCTAAGCCCAAGAATCTGAGGTCCCCTTTTTGGGAGTCATGGGCACTGAGCACCCCACAGGGTTCCGGACCGCCCATCCCGACGAGGATGTCCAGCGCACCGGGCGGCTCTTCGCACCGGGCGGCTCTGGAGACCACCTGGAAACTTTCGCCGCCCTCCATCCAGCAAGCTCGACCATCGGCTGCCCGGTCAGGCGCGAGATCTGAAGCATGGATGTGGATAAGATCTGGAAATGAAAGGGCTTGCAGATTCCCCGGGGGCCTGCCAAGGCATCCCTTCGAGGGTTGGAATGGAGCGCAGTGTGTCCCTCACGGTTCTCAAAGTTGCGAATCCAAGGCCAAATAATACGGCGGCAATTCCGCTTCCAGCAACCTCAGTCACTCGAGCTCATAGCTTTAGCATGCATCCTCGGGGCGCTTCGAAATGACCATGTTGGTGCCTGACGTTTTCCGGGCCCAGCGGCGAAAAGATCGAGGCCATCGACAAATTTGCCCGGAGGTTGGGCGCGGCTCGAGGCAAACATTCGTGCACTGCCGTGCCGGATTTTGGACGCTCGTTTCGCAAATTCCTTGCCCTGGAGCCGCCGATTCGCACTAGAATTACGTCAGCGTAAGCAGGGTCCCGCTGTCGGGGCGCTACGGGCCCACGCCCGGAGGTTCTGTGCACGTTCTGGTCACCGCTGACTCGATGTCCGGTTCGTGGATTTACGCCCGCGAACTCGTAACCGGTCTGGTGACGCGCGGCGTGCGAGTCACCCTCGTTAGCTTTGGCGAGATTCCTTTCCCCAATCAGACTGTCTGGATGGATCATCTCCACGGTCTTGACTACCGGCCCACAGCTTTCCACTTAGAGTGGATGCAGGAAGCCGAACAAGACCTTCCTGAATCATCGGCTTTTCTAATGTCCCTCGTGCATGAACTGCGGCCCAACGTTCTGCACTTGAACCAGTTTTGCTACGGCAACCTTCCCGTTGATGTCCCGCGCGTGGTGATGGCCCACGGCGACTTGATCACCTGGACGCAGGCCGTGCACGACACTCCGCCGCGGGCGCCGCTTTCGCTCGGTTGGTATCGCAAAACCGTATTAAATGGTCTGCTCGGAGCCGATGCGGTCATCGCCCCGTCGGCCTGGATGTTGGATCGCATTTCGACTTGCTATATGCGGCCACGACGCGGAGAAGTGATCTATCCCGGACGCAATCCGATTTTCTTCAACCCCTATGTCAGCAAAGACGATTGCGTGCTGGCGGTGGGCCGTCTGGTCGATGCTGGCAAACAGGTATTCCTGCTGACGCAGCAGCCGCATCCGCTTCCGGTTTGTATCGTTGGGGCTGAGCACACAGTGCCGACGCCGCGCATTCCCATCCGTGCCGACGTGAAGATTTCAACCGACCAGACTTCGGTAGCCATTCGTGGCCCGCAAACCGACGCACAACTACGCGCTCTCTACAGCCGCGCGGCGATCTATGCGGCAACCTCGCGCTACGAACCTTTGGGGATGCCCGCGCTCGAAGCTGCATTCTCGCGCTGCGCTATCGTGGCCAATGACATTCCGAGCCACCGGGAAATTTGGGGAGATGCTGCGCTTTACTTCCGCACCAATAACGCCGCCAGCCTTGCCGAGAACATCCGCCATCTCAACGAAGACCGCGCCATGCGCCGCGCCTACGCGGAACTAGCCTACTCCCGCGCCCGCGAGCGCTTCACGACGAAGCGCATGATCGACCAGTGCCTCGAGTTGTATCGCAGCCTGACATCGGCAGGCTCTCGGGCGGCCTAAGAGGTCGTAGCGGCGCTTACCTTTCGCGTCTGCCAACGTCCTTTTCCATTGTCAACAATTGCGCATGGAATAGAACCCTATCCTTGGTTGGTCTCTCACGCCGCTCCTCCCACCCCAGCCGGTTTCCGTGATATCTTTCTAAGGCTTACTAGAAAGCCGTAAGGTTGGAGGATTCATGGCACAGGTAAAGATCACCGTGCGGCCGAATGGACCGTACCTCGTGGAAGCTCCTGAAGGCACAGTTGCACTCGTCGATATCAACGGCAATCAATTCGATCTCACCGGCAAGCCCCTCTTTGCTCTCTGCCGCTGCGGCGGTTCCGTGACCAAGCCGTTCTGCGACGGAACTCACAGCAAGATCGGGTTTCAGGGTGCGGAACTCGCCGTGAAGAAGTCGGAAGGCGGAGCTTAGGCGTTACCACGCGGAACCCATGATCGCTTCGGTATCCCCACAAGGGCACCACAACCGCGGTGGAAACGTGGCCTCCTAAGGGCCATAGATCGTAGGATCGTATGAAAAGCTAGAAACATTTGGCTCCAGGGCCATGGGGAGACAATCGTGCCCGATTCACGAGACCGGGAACTCGGAATGCACCGCAAGATCACCCGCCGCGATTTTTTGAACGGCGTGGCAGTGACAGCAGGCGCCGCGCTGATGCCATGGCATCTGATGGGAGAGAATGCGGCACCGGAGAAGTCGGCCAGATACTATCCTCCCGCGCTGACCGGCATGCGCGGGAGCCACCCGGGATCATTCGAGACGGCTCACAGTCTTCGCGACGGCAGTTTCTGGGATGCGGCCGGAAAACCCGAAGACACTGGAGAATCCTACGACCTGATCATCGTCGGAGGTGGCATCAGCGGCCTCGCCGCCGCCCATTTCTACCGCAAAGCGGTTGGCACTAACGCGCGCATCCTCATTCTCGACAACCACGACGATTTCGGAGGACACGCCAAGCGTAATGAATTCCGTGTAAGTGAAGCCTTCCGCCTCGGTTTCGGAGGCACCTTCTCCATTGAAAGCCCGGCCCCCTACAGCGCCGTGGCCAAGGGCGTCATCGAAGAGTTGGGCATCGATGTCCCATCGTACACCAGATATTTCGACAAGAAGCTATACCGTTCCTTCGGCTTGCGCCCCAAGATCTTCTTCGACAAGGAAACTTTTGGCGTCGATCGGCTAGTCATCAATCCCACACCAAGAGGCGGCAACGAAAGTGGAGAATCCGCCGGCCAGCAGCGCAAATTGCCGAAAGAGTTTCTCGCCGACGCGCCCATCGCCGATCAGGCCAAGCGCGATCTCGAGCAACTCTTTGGTGAGCCCAAAGATTATTTCCCCGGCCTGACGTCGGACGAGAAAAAAGCCAAGCTGGCCCGTATCAGCTATGCCGGATACTTGACCGACGTGGCCGGGGTTCACCAAGACATCGTCAAAATGTATCAGGCCGTTCCACATCCACTGTTTGGGGTCGGTATCGACGCCGTAGCCGCCCAAGATGCCTGGGGATTCGATCTTCCCGGCTTCGCGGGCTTGAGACTCGAGCCCGGCGCGGGCCCCGGGATGAACCGGGATGCGATCCCCAACGAAGAAGCCGAGAGCTACTTCTTCCATTTTCCCGACGGCAACTCGAGCATCGCCCGTCTTCTGGTACGCAAACTGATTCCCGCCGCGGTACCCGGGAGTGCATGGCAGGATGTCGTGCTGGCTAAAGCGGACTACTCGAAGCTCGACGATTCCAACTCTCCGGTTCGCATCCGCCTGAATAGTACCGTCGTTCGCCTGCAACACGTCGGGGAAGTGACCGCGGCGAAGGAAGTAGAAGTCACCTACGCCCGCGGAGGCAAGGTCTACACGGCCAAGGCGAAGAATTCCGTTCTGGCCTGCTGGCACGTCATGATCCCCTACATCTGCCAAGATTTGCCCGAAAAACAAAAGGAAGCCCTGGCCTCGGCGCAGAAAGTGCCGCTGCTCTATACCAATGTCGCGATTCGAAATTGGACTTCCTTCCAGAAAATCGGCGCCCAATCGACCTACGCACCGGGCATGTATCACAGCGGCGTCAATCTCGATCTGCCAGTGAGCATTGGGGGATACGAGTGCGCACACAAGCCGGAAGAGCCGATCGTGGTGCACATGATGAAAGCCGCCTGCAAGCCCGGACTTCCCGCGCGCCAGCAGCACAGCGCCGGACGCATGGAGCTTTACACCACCACCTTTGAGGATATGGAGCGGAAGATTCGAGATCAACTGGCGCGCACTCTGGGAGCCGGAGGCTTCGATCCGGCGCGCGACATCGCCGCAATCACCGTCAACCGCTGGCCGCATGGCTACGCCTACGAGTACAACTCGCTTTGGGATCCGTTCTGGCTGGAAGGGGGAGTGACACCCTGCGAAATTGCCCGCAAGCCCTTCGGCCGCATCAGTATCGCCAACGCCGACGCCGGCGCCTACGCCTACACCGACGAAGCCATCAACCAGGCGTATCGAGCGGTGGGAGAGATCACGAAAGCCTAGCATAGCGCCTGAGGGTAGGGCGCTCGCGGTTCTCTAGTGTCCCACTTGTCCGCTCCTCAGTTGCTCGGCGCGACTCCTCGCTTCTTGAGCCTGCGCGGCCATTCCCTTGGCCTGATAAGCATCGGCCAGCGCGTTCTCTAAATCAGGGTCGTCGCCCAGGTTTTCCTTTTCCTGAAGGAAGGAAGCAATCGCGTTGTCGTACATCTTGAGCTTGGCGTACGACTTCCCCATCTCGTAGTAAATCCCCGAAATCTGAGCGCCGGAGCTCACCGCCTTCTTGAATTGCTCAATCGCACCCTGATGGTCCTGCTGCTCTGCCAGCGCAAGCCCCAAGCCATAGTGTCCCTGCGCGCTCGTGGACTCCTCGGACAACATCTCGGTGAACGTCGCCTTGGCGTCATCGATGCGTTTCTGGCTTAAATAGGTCATTCCAAGATAAAAACGAGCTGCGCCACTTTGCGGCTGCAATTCCAACACCCGCTTGAATTCCGCCTCGGCCTCGGGAAACTGCTGCCGGCTGAAATAAGCCTGACCGAGATTGAAATGCAGGACAGGAGAATTGGGCTGCTGACGCAGGATCAGTTTCAGCTGGGCAACCATGTCGCCATTGCTTTGTTGGAACTCCCGGGCCAGGCGCATCGGCCCGCCACGCCATTGCCGGACGCCCAGACCGGCGGCAAGGACAAGCAGCGCAACTGCCCCCACGACACCCGCGCGTCGCAGGGGCGCGTCAGATTGAGGAGCAACGCGCGCAATCAGCGCCCCCAGAGCTAAACCGCTTACCAGTCCGCCGAAGTGGCAGGCGTTATCAACCCCTCCAGAACCGCCGGCGAAAAAATTGAAGCCCGCACCAAACAACACGTTAAAACCAATAAAGAAGGCCAGGCTTCTGAGCGTACCGCTGATGGCATATCTCGGTAGGGAGAACTCCCCCAGATAGAACGATGCCAGCAGTGCGCCGGCCAGTCCAAACACTGCACCCGATGCTCCAACGCTGAGCACACCCGGATTCCACCCCACGCTCGCCAATCCCCCGGCAACGCCGGTAATCAGGTAGATCGCGGCGTAGGTCCATCGTCCATAGAGCGATTCGCACAGTCTTCCCAGATCCCACAAGCACCACATGTTGAAGAAGATGTGCATCGGTCCGCTGTGCAGAAACATGTAGGTAAACAGCCGCCACCACTGGCCACTTAACGTGAAGGGCCCGTAGTTGGCGCCGAAATGCAGCGCGATGCGCTCGGGAAATGTCGTCGGCGAACCAGAGGCCAGCGCCATTGCCAGATAAACCGCAATGTTTGCACCGAAAATGAGGTGAGTCAGCGTGATCGTCGATTCACGGCGCCGCATCCACGGAGCCGCCATGACAGGCTGCCTGGCGTCGGATTGATCGTCTCCCCGTTGCGCCGCCTCGTGTTGTGCACACCACTGGCAGACCCTCTTGAAGGAGAAGGGAGGAAGCTGCCGCCCGCATCGAATACAGTTCGCCATGAGGTCTATAGAAAAGCCTACCAGTAGTCAGGGTGGTTGTGGTGGCAAGAAACGTGCACCCCAGGACTCATTCGTCCGGGGTTGCGCAGCGAAGTGGGCAATGCCGGATGACGCTGACTTCTGTCGCTGCCGGCCAGAGTCAGGCTGCCGATACGCGTTCCGTCCCTTCGCGGGCAGACAAATGCGTCCGCTACACAAATCGGGTCAGTGAATCGTTTTCGTCTTGCGCGACATGTAGTCCATCAGCAGATACTGCCCCAGGGTGTAAGGCGTGGTGAAGTAAGCCTT
>Ga0123356_10008171_pt1 | contig 10411 bp, 10 predicted proteins | sample TergutEmb28metaG_2_FD_92546 | JGI IMG/M metagenome (GOLD analysis project Ga0123356, IMG submission 92546) | Embiratermes neotenicus P3 segment gut microbial communities from Petit-Saut dam, French Guiana - Emb289 P3 | ecosystem: Host-associated > Arthropoda: Insects > Digestive system > Gut ... | reverse complement strand
GACGCCGAGGCAGAAATCAAGGTCTACTCCAATTTTCTGGTCTACCGCAGCCGGGCGGAATCCGAACAGGATTTTTACGTCGGCTCCCGCGAAGACCTGCTGCGTCGCGTTGACGGCTCATGGAAAATCGCGCGCCGCCGCCTGGTGCTCGATCAGGCCGTCCTGTCTGCAAAGAACGTCAGCATCTTCTTTTAAACTGACCAAATGGGACTCTGTCTGCCACCGCGACGAGACCATAGCGCACGACGCCGCGCTGGAGGCGCTCGGCGTAAAAAAAGCTGACGCTGGTGTTACGGGCCGGCGCCGGCTAGGCTTGATCGACCAGGGTTCTCTGCCGATGCCCGGACTTTCGTGCGCGGCGTTTGCCGGGCAGGCTGGTGTTTCCTGGCAATTCATACACGATACCGTTTAGCGCGGCGTGCTGCGACGCGACGCCGTTGATGATCGATCCCGCGTTTTAGCCGAGCAAATCGTCGTTCAGGGTTCGCGCCGAACGCGTCATTTGGCGGGGCTCGATGCGGACCTATGTCCGACCCGGCAACGCACAGCCACTTCCCCATCGCCGCCGTTTGTCGAGGCAAGACTACACGCGCTCCAATATGAGGTGCTTTCCGTTGCGGATTGGTTCATGGCGGCGCCCCGATTGCGGCCGAACTGGGGCAGATCGCGGCTGCGCTGTTGGTGGGAGCCAGCCCACCACCAGTTCAGCCTTGGTCGTCAGCTTCGGCACTGCGCTCCAGACTCTTTCGAAGCGCAGTCACGACGCGTTTGACTACTTCTATGTCTTTGACCGAGAGCCGGTCTGAGAGGCGATTCACCCAAGCGGTCTGCAAGCGCATAGCGGCGTCGAACGCCACTCGTCCTTTGTCGGTTAGAACGACAAGCTGCGCTCGTCGGTGATGCGGGTTGGGTTCGAGCGCCACCAGCCCGTCCCGGTGCAGATCATTGATAATACGTTGGACGTTCTGGCGGTTGGCGCCTAGATCTCGCGCGAGCCACGCTACCGGTTGCGGACGTGTGGCCTGGACGATTGCACCTAGAACCTGCCAGCGGGCGCTTGTCAGCCCGAGACGCGCCACCAGCCGATCGCCGGCGGTCAGGAGAAGGCTGTTTAACCTGAATAATGGCAGAACGAGGCTGGTCAGGGCCTCACCGGCGGGCGTTCGCTTGAGCTGAGACATTTGTCACCACAAAACGTTGTTGACACTATCATGTCAGATAGGATAGGTTGCGTCAGGTCATATTGACATCATACAGCTGATGGCGGAGGGTTGTCATGCCAAGGCTGCGCACCCTCGAGCCCGGGTTTCCGTTTGAGCGTCGGCTTGCGCTCGGTGCGACACCCGTCGTGCTCGCGAACGTCGTTACGCCCGACAGGGCGGACAGGCAGGATTGCCTGAGAGCTTGTGCAAACGACGCCGGCTTTATGAAGCGCAAGCCAGGCTGCATTTCGGAGCAGCGTCAGTGCGCCATCAGCGACAGCCCCAACCGATTTGAACTACGTGGTGTGGGAGGCGATCGCTGCTTTCCGGGCGGCATTCACCAGGCCGGAGTTCAGCGCAACCCGCTCTTGATCTCCCTGGTCCGCAGCGGCTTCCCGCACCTGTCCCAGGAGGTCGCTGTGCCGGACGTCTGTGTCGACTACCGCCACGGCTAGATTGAGGGAGGTCGCAATGTCTCAGAAATTTCGGGCGATCGTGGCAAGCGCCGGCGGCCGGCAAGACAGCAGGGCGACTGCTTCAGCAAACCGCATAGCCAAGGCGCTGCATTTTGTGGGGCTAGCGATGTTCCTTGGCAGCATTCTTTCGCACGTCAGCCTCGGGTTCGTGCCTGGAGCCAGGGATCCCGCGCAGGCGATGCTGTTCTGGCGTCAGGGGATCGAAATCGCTACAGATTGTCTCACGGTCCCAGGGCTGGCGCTTCTCGTCGTAACGGGGCTCTTTATGGCCGGTTGGGGAGGGGCGCGGTTTGCGAGACAGCGGTGGCTGATCGTGCATCTCACGATGGGATTTCTGATCGTCCTCATTGCGGCCTTTGTCATGCTGCCAGTTGGAATTCAGTCGCTCGACCAAGCGATTAAGATCAGCCACGGCGTTGGATCGATGGAGACCTTTTCGGGGTTGATCGGGAAGGAGCGCATTTTCGGGGCGATCACGATAGTTTTGGCTCTTTCGTCCATTCTCATCGTCACGCTAAAGCCCCGGCTTGGAACGGGGGCTCGCGGGAGCCGAGAACTACGAAACGATTAACCTGAATAGGATCGTATCTGTCATGGTGCCACCCGCGCCCACGATCCGACGACTTGCCGGCTTGCGGGATGTCGATCTGGCCGGCGGAGATGGGTCGCAACCAGCACGACGGCGAGAACAATGGCTGGGCGGAACAAGCTCAACGCGGTTAATTGTCGCACACCCAGTAAGCGACCAAGTGATCGTAGATAGCGGCGCTGAGGCAAGCGAAGACCAGGCCCAACGACACACTCTAGATCCGACGGAACATATAGGTGGTCGCATGTCTGGCCTTTCCGTCAGGGTTCCACGCGAAATCAGGAATTAATCCCGCGACTTCAAAACCCACGGACGCATAGAGCGGCTCGCCCACGTCTCCCGTCCGCGTGTCAAGCGTAACGAGCGTCTTTCCAAGTTCGCGCGCGCGATGGAGGGCGTGGTTCATGAGCGATCGGCCGATACCGAGCCTGCGCGTCCGGGGGTGGACGATCATCTTGGCGATCTCGCAGCGATGCGGCTGGTTGGGTGGCATAGCCATGATGAGTTGCACGGTGCCCAGAAGGTTGTCGTCATCCGTAGCCCCAAAAAGAACCCTCCGCCCGGCGATAACCTGGGGCTCGACCTCCCGCGACCAGAACCATGCAGCATCATCGTAAGACAGCGGCGCCATAAAGCCGATCGCCGCTCCCTCGGCTACGCTATCGGTGAGGATTTGTGACAGGGCATTCAGGCGTCCCTCGATAGCCGGACCGTCCAGTTCGATGATTTGTATGTTCAACAGCGTCGATCCTTTAAGCCAGTGCGATGATGTAACGAGCGGATCGGGACCTTGTTTCGAAGCAGGACGCCCCCCGAAGCCTATACCGAATGCAGTCGCCTGGAAGCAGCTCGTGCCGCACACCATCGATCGTGAGCGAGAGAGCACCGGAGAGCAGTACCAGATGATGTTCATGGCCTGAAACCGCAGGCCGGTCGTAGGCGATTCGTTGATGAGGCTCGATCGTGCACTCGATCACTTCGATCTTCAGTTGCGCGCTTGGCGGGGAAACGGCGCGCCTCGAAAACCCGGCGTTTGGATCGAGCCAGACGCTCTGCTCCGCATGACGGACAAGCGCAGGAAACCCCGGTTCCATAGGTGCCAGCAGTTGCGAGATCGGCAACGTCAATGCTGACGCCAAGCGGCCTAGGGTCTCAGCCGTAGGGCTTACTTCGGCATTCTCGATCCGAGACAACGTGGCTCGACTAATGTCACTCTTAGCGGCGAGAGCCTGCAACGTGAGACCGCGATCCACGCGGAGTGTTCGTAGGTGCTCGGCAAGGGCGAGGCTTTGGTCCGCTCCGTTCTGTTCCATATTCGGGAATATATCCCATATATGGTCGTAGTGCAATAGGGTTCCGACTGAATTTGCCGCTCGGCCGAATAGCGGTTTGTGGGTCTCGCGACGTTCCTCGCCAGCGCCTTGGAAGGAGTACTGCCGAGACGGGTGCAAAGCGAACCGGCAGCGTTCGGAGAAAAGTGGCTAGAGGAGACATTCGTGATTGGGGTATTTGGCATCTATGGATCGGCAACTCGCCATCATCTGCCTTCTGACCGCGGGTATAAACCTGATCGGAACGCTGGCCTACGCCGCGCGTATTGCGGGTGTCCGAACCGGGCGCATTGCTATAAGCTTCGCGCTGTTCAACATACTGGTCCTGGTTAGCCGTACCTCAAACAGCTTCTTGGGGCCATTCCTCGCTAAACGGATCGAAAATCGGCTCGCTACGGGCGGCGGCGGTGCGTTGTTGAGCGATTTTCGCATCGTTCTATTGAGCGCCACCATTGCCGTATCGGCCGGCATTTTCATGGTGCCAACAGGGCAGCGAATGTTCGCGAGGGCTATAGGATATTTCCACCGCAATCGATCGATAGCACGTCTGTTTCTGAGGACGGTGAGCGTCGCCGGCTTCACAGCGATCAGGCAGTCCGTGGCGGTGCCGAGTGTTGCCCACCTTCGATCGATAACAAAAGAGCGTGGCGTGGGTTGGGGTGTCTTGCTTGCCAACGTTCTAGCACAAGCGCTTATCACCGTCGGAGTATTGGCCTCGCTCTATGCTGGCTATCTCAATCCATCGTATCGGGTCACCGCGTCGCGGCTGTCGGCGATGATCAACGGCGTGGCAACTATCCTGCTTTTTGCCCTGATCGACCCTCAGCTCTCTGTTATCACCGATGATGTTGTTGAGGGACGCATTGACGCGGCTCTATTCCGCCGCACGATCGTATGGATCTCAATCAGTCGATTAGGCGGCACAGTTCTTGCGCAGGTTTTCTTCTTGCCCGCTGCCCTCATTGTCGCGTGGATCTCCAACTGCGTTTAAGCGCGATGCGACGGCTGGTCGCGGCGACTGAATCCCAGCGACGTTCGACCGACAAGGGCCGAGACCAGACAGGTGCTCAGAGCGGATGGACCTACGGCGTCCGAAACTCTTTCGGAAAGCCGCCTGATAGCTTATCGGCGCTGTTGGATGCCTGCCGTCCCTATGCGATGAGGATGAAAGTCCGAGGTGGAAAGCTGCCTGTCCGGTTGTGGTGAGGAACGACCGAAGCCGCGGTGACTGCCGGGGTACCGAACCAGCACTCGAACGAAATGTGTCACTGGCTGTCTGAGGCATTGAATGAGCAGCATGACGCGCCGAACGCCGATCAAGTGTTCCGTAGCTGGAGTCAGCATGGCCGGCGTCAAGCTTGCTCGTCTCCATGCCGGAGGGGAGAATCTCTGGATGCTTCGCAATTGCCGTGAATCGTTCCCTTGACAGGATCGATGCCTGAAACAAAGGTGAGCGACATGGCCGACCAATCCATAGAACTGGTCGATTACGATCCGTCATGGCAGCTACGCTTCGCGGAACAACAGAAGCGCTTAGCGGTGATCTTAGCACCCTACCTTTCCGGAGGGATAGAACATATCGGCTCGACCGCGGTGCCCGGGTTGATGTCAAAGCCGATTGTTGACGTACTTGCCCCAGTGCACTCCCTCGTGGCCTCTAGGGCAGCGATACCGATCCTTCATGGGGATGGTTGGTTATTTTGGCTGGATGATCCCAATCAAGACTATCGTCTTTGGTTTCTACGGCCGAACCCGGCGGCACGCAGTCATCACCTACAGGTCATCCAGCACGATCATCCAAACTTTCGGGCATTGGTCGTATTCAGGGATGTGCTGCGGCGAGACGTCAACGTCCGGGCAGCTTACTCTGCATTGAAAGCGGCTTTGGCCAACGAGTACCAGAGTGATCGTAACGGCTATACCAATGCGAAAACCAAATTTGTTCAGGCAATATTGAGAGCCGAAGGCGTGCGACACCCGTCTCGAAGGCCGGTGTAGCTGACCTGCACGCGCAAAATGCCTGACTTTTGCAGTTTGGCGCTCACGGATCGGCTATGCGCCGCCAATCATGTTTTGCTCGTCGCAGAAGAAGGAGGGCGTATTATCGCCCTGTGTCACGTATTTGCACGCCCTGCGCTGGATAAGCCTCCTGAAGCGGTCGTACAGGCACTTGTCGTGGATCAGGCGTACCGTAGTCGCGGGGTCGGCAGGGACATGATGACGACCGCTGAGACATGGGCCCACGAACGCGGCTTCACGTCTGTTGCTCTCTACTCCAGCGCGGTGCGCTCCAATGCACATGCCTTCTATGAGACCATCGGCTATCGACAGACGGCAACATCTCATCTGTTCCGGAAATCTTTAGAGTAGCAGAGACTGCTTGCAGCGAATATCTTGCACGACGTATGAAAACGTAGTGCAGGCAGTGCAGACGCACACCAGCGAGACGGTGCCTAACGTCTCTGACCCCCGGTCCGTCTAGTTTGCGACATATGATCGCGAATCGGGATGACGGCGGTCGATAACGAGGAAATCGATGGACAACGACACGTCGCGGCGCGCGGTTGCGGAGTTCTTGGGGGGTGGCTGGCCTGCGCTCCTGGCTACGATCGCGGTCTAGGCCGACCGTCACTCACTCAAACCCCGGCTTCGTACGCGAAGCGTCCCCGATTCGGCCATCGCAGTGTCGCTCCGCTCCAGCAGCAATGCTGCCCTCAGAGGTGCCGGCCTCAGGTGACTGCACCCGAGAGGCGAGGACCGACAGGGTGGTGAACCCCTCAATCGCGGCCACCGAGTCCTGGACCGACAAGCGCAGCAATCAGCGACGCCAGCACACAGAATCGACCCCGAGGAGAGGGATCAGACGACGGTTCAGATGGTCGCCACCACCGGCATCAATGGCGGCGATCCAAACCCCGGTCTCGCCTCTGGCCGCCGCTCGGATCCGCAGCGGGAACGGCCCGGCGGGCCAGGCGTCGCCCGCTTACGCACACCCGATCCGCCGATCGTGCAGGCCGCAGCGCTCAAGCCGGGCCACAGGTGACCGGCTCGGCGCGCATGCTATAAGCGTCGCGATGAAACCCGATCCGATCTCCTCACGATTCCCGCTCCGGCGCGTTGCCATCGCCATCGCCGCGCTGCTGCCCTTGCTTGCCGGCTGTGGCAGCAAGAAGGACAGTGACCAGGAGAGCGGCGCCGATGTTCCGCCCGCACCCGTCGAGCAGCTTTACAACCAGGGCGTCGATGCGCTGCAGAGCAAGCGTTACACGACAGCCGCCGACCAGTTCGCTGCGGTAGAGCAGAACTATCCGTATTCACCCTGGGCAACGCATTCGCAGTTGCTGAAAGCATATTCACAGTATCTCCAGAACCACTACACGGATGCGATCGACGGGCTGAATCATTACATTGAACTTCATCCCAACGACCGCGACACCCCGTATGCGTACTACCTGCGTGCACTCTGCTACTATGAGCAGATTTCGGACATCCAGCGTGACCAGAAGGGCACGCTCGACGCGATCAACGCGCTGCAGGACGTGATCAACCGGTTCCCTGATACCGCCTATGCGCGGGACGCCCAGTTGAAGATCGACCTTGGCCACGACCACCTCGCCGGCAAGGAGATGGCGATCGGACGCTGGTACCAGTCGCAACACCTGTATGAGGCAGCGATCGGCCGGTTCCAGCGCGTGGTGGACGATTTTCAGACCACCAACCATGTGCCGGAGGCGCTGGCGCGTCTGACCGAAATCTACCTGGTGCTGGGTCTGCGGAACGAAGCGCAGAAAACGGCTGCCGTGCTCGGTTATAATTACCCTGGCAGCTCCTGGTATGCTGCCACGTACGAGCAGCTCGCGAGCGATGGGCTTCTGGCGGGCGCGCCGGTGCCGAGCGGTTCCAGTCGTGGCTTCTTCACGCGCGCCTGGGACTGGGTTTTCTGAGGTCGGGCAGGGCTTGCCCGCGTGCTTTCCGCGCTCTCGATCCGCGATGTGGTGCTGATCGAGCGGCTGGACTTGTCGTTCGGAAGCGGCCTGACTGTCCTGACCGGCGAAACCGGCGCCGGCAAGTCGATCCTGCTCGATAGCCTCGGCCTGGCGCTCGGTGGACGCACCGATGCAGGCTTGGTGCGTTCCGGCGCAGCGCAGGCAAGCGTCACCGCGTGCTTCGCTCCGCCGCCGGGTCATCCCGCGCTGGCGCTGCTGACGGAACAAGGCCTGGCGGTGGAAGACGAAATTGTGCTGCGGCGGGTCGTCGGCCGCGACGGTCGTTCGCGAGCATTCGTCAATGACCAACCGGTGAGCGTTTCCCTGCTTCGCCAGGCCGGCGCTTTGCTCGTCGAGGTGCAGGCCCAGCACGAACAGATCGGGCTGACCGACCCGGCCTCGCATGGTGTGTTGCTGGATGCGTTCGGTGTGCCCGCGGCGTTGCGCGAGGATGTCCGCAATGCTTGGCTGGCGTGGCACGGCGTGCTCACGGAACTTGGCGCGGCGCGTGAGGCGAGGGAGGCCGCGGCGCGCGACGAAGAATGGTTACGGCACGCCGTTGGGGAGCTGGCGATGCTGGCGCCGCAGGACGGTGAAGAGGACCACCTGGCGGACGCACGTTTGCAACTGCAGCAGGGCGAACGCCGGGCCGAGGCGATCTCCGCCGCGCTGTCCGAGCTAGCCCCGCGTGATCGCCGCGGCCCCGGGCCTGCGGCCGCCTTGCGCGCGGCCTTGCGGGCATTGCAGCGACTCGTTCCACCCCCGCAGCAAGACGCCGCCAATCCGGCAGCACCGGCCATCGCCGCGCTGGAGCGCGCGGAGGAGGCAGTTGCCGAGGCAGAGACACTGCTGACGCGGCTCAGCGCCGACGCAGAAGTGGATCCCCGATCGCTGGAGCAAGCTGAGGAGCGGTTATTCGCGTTGCGTGCTGCCGCGCGGAAACACGCGGTCGCAGTCGCGGAGCTGCCAGCCCTGCTCGATCGGTTGCGTGCGCGTTTGGCGGCATTGGAGAACGGGGATGCAAGCATCGCCGCGCTGGAGGAGGCTGCGGCCGAGGCTCGCGCGCGCTATGTGGCGGCCGCCGGAGCGTTGTCGGTGGGCCGCCGGGCCGCCGCCGCGCGCCTCGACCGGGCTGTGGCAAAGGAGTTGCCGCCGCTGAGACTGGAGAAGGCGCGCTTCCATGCCGACGTTGCCGCGGTGCCAGAAGCCGGCTGGGGCGCCGGCGGAGCAGACGCGGTGCGTTTTCTGATCGCGGCAAACCCCGGGCAGGCTCTGGGGCCGTTGGCGCGCGTCGCTTCCGGCGGCGAACTTTCGCGACTGATGCTGGCACTGAAAGTGGTGCTGGCCGCCGGATCGCCGGTGCCGACGCTGGTGTTCGACGAGATTGATGCCGATGTCGGCGGCGCCACGGCAGCAGCGGTGGGCGAGCGGTTGGCACGCGTGGCCGAACGCGTGCAAGTGCTGGTGGTAACCCATAGTCCTCAGGTCGCGGCGCGTGGGGCATCGCATCTGCGCGTAGCGAAGCAGGCGGCGCGGGGACGGACCGCAACGCTGGTGGACGAACTCAGCGTATCGGCGCGGCGCGAGGAGATCGCACGCATGCTGGCCGGCGAAAGGATCACCGAAGCAGCACGTGCTGCGGCGGATGTGCTGCTGGGTGCGGCTTGAGGCTCTTTCCGACCGTCCTCGCCAACCTCACAGTGGCCATCAGCGGAGAGGACACGGATGGTCGGCGGGACGTATCCACCAGGCATGATCACTCCGCAATCGTGACGGCATCGGGCTGCAACGCCGGCCGCGGTCGCATGGCTGGCCGGAACGTAAGCATCATCAGTGCCGCGCCGAGCCCGATCAGCAGAGAACCGATATACAGTCGTCCATAATTTCCCCATGTGTCGAAGATCACGCCGCCCGCCAGTGGTCCTAAGGACATTCCCAGGCTCGACGCCATGCTCGCGGCACCAACCACCGTTCCGATCATATACACCGGGAAATTCTCGCGTAGGAGCACGGCGTAAAGCGGCATCACACCCGCATAGGCAAAGCCGAAAACCATCGCGACCGAGTAGAATTGATACTGTTGGCGCGCGAAATAGTAGCCGCCGACCGCCGCCGCTTGCAGCAGCAGCCCGGCCACGAACGTCCGCTTCGCGCCGAACCGATCGCCGAGCAGGCCGAATGCGACGCGCCCGAACAGACCCGACAGGCCCTCGACGCTGTAGATCGACACCGCAGCGGTGACCGACAGACCGCAGGAGATCGCGTAGCTGACGGTGTGGAACAGCGGACCGGAATGCGTCGCGCAACACATGAAGTAGGTGAGGGCGAGCACAATGAACGTCCGCGATGTCAGCGCCTCGCGGACGGTCATTGGCATCTCGGCTGTGTGCTGTCGAGCGGTGTTGCCGGTCATCGCAGGCGCGCGTCGGATCAGGAATGCCACGGGCAGCAGTAGTGCCCAAACGCCGAAGCCGATCACGAACTGGGAGAAGCGCCAATCGAATGTCGTCACGAGGCGCGCCGCGATAGGGGCAACGGTCATTGGCGCCACCCCCATGCCGGCTGAGACCAGCGACACGGCAAGGCTGCGCTGGCGGTCGAACCAGGCGGCGACGGTCGCCATTAGCGGCGCAAAGATGGCGCCTCCGCCGGTGCCGACCAGAATGCCGTAGCAAAATTGGAATTGTTCGATGGTACGCGCACGGCTTGCCAGCACGAGGCCGAGGCCCAGTATCGTGCTGCCGCTCAACAGAACAGGACGCGGACCGAAGCGGTCCAGCATCATGCCCCAGCCGAAACTCGCGACGCCCATCGCGATAAAATTCAG
>Ga0123356_10008170_pt1 | contig 10413 bp, 6 predicted proteins | sample TergutEmb28metaG_2_FD_92546 | JGI IMG/M metagenome (GOLD analysis project Ga0123356, IMG submission 92546) | Embiratermes neotenicus P3 segment gut microbial communities from Petit-Saut dam, French Guiana - Emb289 P3 | ecosystem: Host-associated > Arthropoda: Insects > Digestive system > Gut ... | reverse complement strand
TTTGCTGTCATTCCTAATACACTTGTTTTTTACATAAGCTCAGTGCCTGCAGGCTGTCTGATAGTTATGTCAGTTGGTTGCTTTGTTACATAACTAGTGGTTATGTTTTGTTTGAATCAACAGTATTTATTTGCCACCCTCTGAAGTGCTCTCTGTGCTCCCCAAGTATCTGTCTTTTGGGCTCCACTTATTTATCTCTCAGTGTCCTTTGCAATTCCATTAAGCACCCAAAATATCTTTTGTTTGCAGACACTATCAAAATTGCTCATTCCATAAGCTCTGCAACTGACAGTACACTTCCACAATCTGACATTGATTCCATTCACGGTCGGTGTGGTGCTGACTTAATACTGATGAAACTTAAGTCAGAAGTGCAACGTTGACTATGTATTGGTACTCATACGTACTTTGACCTACTCTTCGTTTGCTACTGACTGTTCCTTATTGTTATATTACACCCAGCCAATCCTCAGTACGAATATGCCTATCTGCCTGCAGTAACATTATGACTGCTAAGGCCAGTTGGCTGGATCACATCCAAGTCTGTAGCTGTGTGCTTCAGTTGCTTTTTTTCATCATATTTTTTACAGCTATATTTATGCCTCTAAAGTTGCATACTCTAAAATTCAGGAGGAATCACCTTGACAACCTCTTTATGTTCATGATTTCATAGTGCACCGGTGTTTGTGGAAGTTTGGTGTGGGTGCAAGTAACACATCACCATAACAGTAACACATCACCATAACAGTAGCACATCACCATAACAGTAACACATCACCATAACAATAACACACCACCACAACAGTAACACATCACCATATCAGTAACACATCACCATAAGAGTAGCACATCACCATACCAGTAACACATCACCATAACAATAACACACCACCATAACAGTAACACACCACCATATCAGTAACATCACCATAACAGTAACATCACCATAACAGTAGCACATTGCCATAACAGTAACACATCGCCATAACAGTAACACATCACCATAACAGTAGCATATTGCCATAACAGTAGCACATCGCCATAACAGTAACACATCGCCATAACAGTAACACATCACCATAACAGTAGCACATCGCCATAACAGTAGCACATCGCCATAACAGTAACACATCGCCATAGCAGTAACACATCGCCATAGCAGTAACACATCACCATAACAGTAACACATCACCATAACAGTAGCACATCGCCATAACAGTAACACATCGCCATAGCAGTAACACATCACCATAACAGTAACACATCACCATAACAGTAACACATCGCCATAACAGTAGCACATCACCGTAACAGTAGCACATCGCCATAACAGTAGCACATCACCGTAACAGTAGCACATCGCCATAACAGTAACACATCACCATAACAGTAACACATCACCATAACAGTAACACATCACCATAACAAAAACAGGTTATTTAATAAACCAATCTGGAACACATACAACTTGAACACTTTGTTCACCAGCTCCTGTTCATTTTTGAACACGTACGTACTCTGTACACTCCATGTACTTCACTTAGAACATACAAAGTGCCCCAATCTTTGTGGTACAGTTGCAGTTGCAAAACTTTGCCGTCCTCGACTATTTACCAGTGGACGGTTCCGAGGATGCGACCAGAGTGAGCGTTAAGGAATCCGTCTCAGGAATAGGCAGTAGTTTGGAGGGGAGGGAAGGGAAAAACAGGTTTCTTATGAAATCAAAATCTCGAACCCAGTCCATTTGTCCAGGTTCGAAGCTCACCACAGCACAATATTATCAACATTTTGTCCTTCCTTGATTGAGAATATTAGCCTGAGGATTCTGTGCCATAATATTAGAAACTTCACCCTGTTTTCCATAGCAGGCAGAAACTACCGTTCCTCTAGACATGCAACAGCTGCAAATTTGGTATATAGTGATATACATACACACACAGTAAAGAAATAAGAATTCTGAAACAGATTTTGCTCCAGTAGCCAATTTTATTATGGTTTTAATCATTTATCAAAATTATGATAATATTTCTATAATCTAGTTCTTTGTTGATTATTTTCCACTCTTTGTGTGTGTGTGTGTGAGTTAATTATGTAATTTATGTTGTAATTATTTCTTTCTAGTTTTATATTTGGCAATTTGCATACTTAAGCTACAACACTAGTAAATGAGAATTGAATTATTATTATTATTATTATATTTTTTGTTTGCTGACAATATCAAAATTTTTGGCATTGTTAACTTGCAACTCACGGTACGCTTCCACAATCCGACATTGATTCCACTCGCCATCAGTATGCTGCTAACGTAATGACGGCAAAGCTAAAGTCATCACCTATACAAGGAAAAATAATACAATTAGTCATATTTACAAACTGTATGATAAATGCACAACTCATACTGACTATCTAACATCAAGGAGTTCTTTGAGTACTGCATTGATTATTCATTACTCAAAATGTTTGCACTCATACATACATACATACATACATACATTGACATATTGCTTTTGTACTGTTGGTTGTTTATTGTTGTTATATTTTATATTATTTAGATCTAAATTATAATATAGCTTGCCTGATTGGAATATTATGACTTCTGATGCCAGTAACCTAGAATGTGTGAAGTGGAAGTTTGCAGCTCCATCTTTGGTTCATTTTTCTATCATATCCCTTACAGTTATGCTGTTGCACTTGAGCTGCTGCAGTTACATACTGCACAAGTGACAAGGTGCCAATTTGATGATCTTTTTTTATTCATGTTTTTCCAAGCTCTAAATTTTATCCTTCGATGACTCGTAATACTATTCTCCAAGTTCCTTCTTGTAATATTAGACATTTCACCCAGTTTTGTGCAGGACATAAAAATTGCCCTTCCACTGGATGCTGTAATTTTTTTATGCAGTGATATAGATATAGGTATAGATATACTGAGTAACCAAATTAGATCCTTGACACCCAGTTTACGGCAGCAGTATGTTGCATGCGACTTCTTCTTCATAAGGCTCTCAAACTCCTCCTTTGAAGGTTTTGGCCTTCTCAACGATATTCCTCCATGTTGCTCGGCCCTGCACACTGGCGGTCCAGTTTTTAATTTTCATCTGATGGATATCCTGCATAACGTTATCCTCCCATCTCTGTTTCGGTCTTCCTTTGAAATGTGTAGTTAGCGGGGTCCATTTGTAGATCTTCTTCACATTTGTGGAGTCCGACATCCTCTGTATATGACCGAACCAGCTAAGCCATAGTGCTTTGATGTGGTTGATTATGTTTTGATGATTAATTAGCTCATCCAGTTCATCGTTTGTCTTCACCCTCCATAACTGGTTTTCTCTCCTGGGTCCAAATATCTTCCGTAGGATTTTCCTTTCAAATATCATCAGTTTCTGAATTGAGGAGTCTTTCAGCACCCACGTTTCTGAGGCGTAAGTCACTATTGGTCGTGCTACTGATCTGTATAGTTTTAGTTTAGAGTGTTTAGTAACTAGTTTGCTTTTAAAGAATTTTTGGTTAGCATAATATGCTTTGGTACCAAGGGCTATCCTTGCTTTTATCTCTTCTTCTATTGAATTAGTGTTATTTATAGTTGATCCCAGATATTTATATTGATTCACTTGTTCGATAATCAGGTTTGAGTTTGCGCAATTCAGATCTTCTTTGTTGTCATCTTTTTTCGAACATTTTAGATATTTGGTTTTCTCTTCATTAATTTTTAAACCCACTTCCTTAGAGCTTGTTTTTAGTAGGTGGAGTGCTTCAGTTAGGGCCCCTTTTGTACGTGTTGTTATTATTATATCATCAGCGTAAGCCAGCAGTTGTTTTAGACGTGTAGAGATATTGCCTTTCGTGTCCAATTGTGTTAATGCAGAGTCTATAACCATATTGAATAGTGTAGGCGAGAGAGGGTCGCCTTGTTTTACTCCCCTGTTTATTTTAAAGTTCGTTGATGTGGTATTGTTCACTTTTACTTTTGCGGTTGTATTTTCTAAGGTAAGTTGTACTAGATTTATGAGTTTGGGAGGTATTTTATTCGCATGTAGAGCTGTTTGTATTGCTTCTCTTATTGTGGAATCGAAGGCAAGAGAGTAGTCGATGAATACATTGTGGATTTCAATGTTAAATTCATAACATTTTTCTATATTTTGTCTAAGTATAAAAATGTTGTCGATTGTACATCTATTCGGTCTAAATCCGGACTGATATTCCCCCATCATGGGTGCTATGAGTTTTGTCAACCTCTGGTTCAGGATTATGGCAAAGATTTTATATATATAATATTTGACAATGTTGTAGGTCTGTAGTTTTTACAGTCCAACCTGTCTCCATTCTTATACACTGGGCATATTATTCCTTCATTCCATTGTGAGGGTAGTTGCTCATCCTCCCATATTTTTAGTAGTAGTTTGTGTATTCTTTGCTTCAGTGCTCTTCCTCCATATTTTATCATTTCTGGTAATATATTGTCTGTGCCTCCTGCTTTCCCATTTTTCAGATTATTTATAATAAAACAAGTCTCATTGTAAGTTGGGTCAAGGATTTCAGTGTCTTGTTGGCTATGTATGCGTTTAAACTGTGTTTTCGGGGTCTCTAGTAAACCATCCTCTCCTTTAATCAGGAGGGAGTGGTAATAGTCTTTCCACCTATTCAGGATTTGGTCCTTTTGTGTGAGTACTCTGTTCTGATTATCTCTACACATATCCAGACGTCTTTTACCTTGTGATGTCAGTTTTTTAATTTCATTGAAGAACTTTTTAGATTAATTTTGCTTGTTTTGCTCTCTATTTGTCTTATTCTATTAAGCCATTCTTTTTTCTTCATTGCCCATATTCTGTTGGCTATGTTTCTTTCTTTATGGTACCTTATCTCGCTTGCTCTTGTTCTATGCTGTAACCAGATTTTTCGGGCGCCATTCTTTCCTCTAATTGCCTGTTGGCAGTCAGCGTCCCACCATTTGCTTTTCGGTATATTTCTGATTTGTGTTTGGTTTGTCTCTTGTGCCGCTTCTATTATTGCCATTTGGATTTGATTCCATTCGTGTTCTAGCTCACATAGTTGTGGTTGGTTATCTAGTTTTGTATACAAGGCCTTCCTGTAATTAAGAAGTATGGATGGGTTTTTCAGATTTGCTTTATTCCATACAGTGGGTTGGATATTGTTCCTCTTTGTATAGATTTTTGGGAGATTTTGGCTTATTATAATCTTAAGTAGATAGTGGTCGGAGTCGATGTTCGGTCCTCTCATTGATCTGACGTCTTCTATTAGTTCTTTTTTCTTGCTGTTAATTAGGACATGGTCAGTTTGATTTACTGTCATTTGATCTGGCGCTAGCCATGTCCCTTTGTGTATTTTCTTATGCTGGAAGTGGGTGCTCATAACTGTTAGGTTATTGCCTATGGCAAACTCTAATAACATCTCTCCATTTGTATTAGAGTACTCATGCAGGGTATGTTTTCCGCTAACTTCTTTAAATATATCCTCTTTTCCAATCTTTGCGTTGGCGTCCCCGAGTACTAACGTGGTGTCACTTTTAGGTGTTTGATCGATTACTTGTTGAAGTTCTTCGTAAAATTTCTCTTTTTCGGTATCGGCTTTATCTTCAGTTGGTGCATATATATTTATTAATGATACGTTGTTTTATTTACCTTTTAATCTTAATTTACATATTCTGTCGTTTACTGCTTCGAAGCCTATTACATTATCTCTGATTTTGCCCAGAAGAATAAAACCAGTACCAGCCTGTCCTTTTTGTGTTTTTGCACCACTGTAATTCAGGGAGAAGTCTTTCTGTTTTATGACCCCATTTCCTGACCATCTTATATCTTGTAAGGCCACTATTTCCATTCGTGTCCTTGTTAATTCTTCTGCCAGTTCTTTCATTTTACCCGGTTTGAGTAAAGTTTTTACATTCCATGTTCCGATACAAAGTTTGGATTCTTGTTCCCTTGTCCACGCCGTTGTCTATTCCATTTGAGCCGTCCGGATTTTATACATTGAGTCTTTTTAGCGGGTGATTTTTTTTCCGGGACAAGGTTGCTGGCCTTATGCCCAACCCCCAACCTGGAGGACCAGGGTGCCTCTCTTCGTCTGGCTTCTACCCTTTGACCTGTCCGGCATGGGTGGCCCTACCGGTAGCTACGCTACCGCCGGCATAGCTCTCCAGGTCTCTGAAGCTCACAAACTCCCCCACCACGTTAAGGTGGAGACACCATTGGGGGAGACCGGGGTTATTGCCGGAGGTTAAATGGCCGGAATCGTGAAGCTGATTGCTCACCTCCATCTCGTGCAGAGGTTAGGAATGACCGAGCTGTACCTCTAGTCCCTATTTATACCTTCATCACGTGGATAGGCACAACATTCCCTTTGTGTATTTTGTGTTATGCATGAGGCCCATCCCAAGCTGTCACAATATACTACTTATCTTGTAATTAAATATTCTCTGAAAGCGCCAATCAAATTTATCTTCCCCTGTAGATTAAGAACTTCGCGACTGTCAGTGATGAATAACAGCACTGCACCAAGCACTGTAAACTATTAATGACTCTAGTTAGAATCTGTCAGCAAACTCGAAATTGCTGTGTCGATAATGATACAAATTGTTTAATCGCCGGGAGGGCGGTCACACGGTGAGTCAAGCAGGACAAGACTATCAAGGGTTCGATACCCATTCTTGGAAACATTGTTTCCTTTAAAACCACACCCTCCTAATCCTGGGGCGAAAGCGGCCGGGGCGTCAAGCTAGGCACTCACCTCCATCTAGTGCCTAATTTAAGAATGAGTGGAGATATATATCCATTCTCCCTCTCCCCCACGTGCCGTGAAAAACGACGACTTGTACCAATGTACCATTCGATGCTGCCTGTATTCTGGCAGCATTTGATCTACCCCAGCTGCTGATCGCCAGTGCGTGTCTTGCACTGTGCTGGCGTTCTTAACAGCTTAACAACTTCGATAAGCTTCGTAACTGGGAAACTAATGATTCGTTTACTGTGTTACTGGCTCAGTGTGTTACATTATTCTAAATGACATCTGCATTTTACGCAGCATCTTTTCACAGCTCTCCCACAAATATCGCTAATAGTCACGCACTGCTCCAGTAATGTACTCCACCAACTGACCACTTGTTCAGTGTTGAAAGTCATAAATTAGACGCAAAGCGGGTCGTTAACTGCAGCAGCGACCAGTGACTAGTGTTTTGTTTGGAGGGAGGGAATGTGTCGGCCTTCAGGGTAAGACGCTCCCCGGTCACAGTCAAATCATTGTTTATTGTCAATAGCAGCAGGCCGTGGTTCGAGATCGCCGATTCCAGCGAGTTTGCGGCCGTCGGATTGCTGGGAGCGAGGGCTTGGTTGGTTTCGTGTGGATGTGTTCTACCTGACAACGCACAACACAACAGGCAAATATCGATGCCCCCGGTGGGGTCGTTTACTGGGTACATTGAGAGATGGCTAAAAGAGGCTCAGGAGGTGGAGCTCTGTGAAGACGAACCTGGAGGGATGTCTCCCCTGCTGGAGACCCTGGAGGATAGGTAGAAAAGACTCTGGACATGGGCATCTCCATAGGGACCCAGATGGGGAACTGCCACCGAGTGAACCACTGCCACCGGGTGAGACCACTGCCACCGGGTGACAACCCAATTTCAGTAAATAAATATTATTGTCTAGAAGGGGGCTCGTCTACGAGGGAGTTTGAAAGATGGATGCGGGGGCACTAGGAATGGAGCACTGCTCACTGAAGGGGATCAGTGCGGAGGGCCTCTGGGGAGGGCTCCTTTATTGGGGACCCTGGAAAATATGTAAAGAAATGCTCTGGATACGGGCATCTAAATAGGGACCCCGTTAGGGAACCTGGAGGGGATTCGCTTGCCGGGACTTTTGGGAGAAAAGGATAGTATATCTGGGTTCCTGTCTTGGACCCAGAGGACATTAAGTTTGTAAGTCTGGGGGCCATCTGGAATTTTGGTATAGGGACAGACCTCTCCAGAGCGGAATTCAGATTGTGGGGCACAAAGTACACTTAACCTGACAGCAGTCACTGCGCCAGCTCGCACAGTGCCCAAGCTTCTATCAAGCGCTTCGCGGAACCAACTTCGAACCGTACTGTCGCGGAACCTTTCATTCTACATACCGTTTCTTTCACGGACGCCAGCCGCTGTGTAACGGACGTATCGTGGGGAGCACAACACATCTGACGTTCTCACAGCGATATGCTACGATATAACGCACTTATATCTCCATCTTCAGATTGGTCTTCACCTACAATATTTACCAGTCTTCACAGCGTTATATTCCATAAGACTTGAAATTTTAACTCCGCATTTGTTTATAAATCAGCGTTTCACATTTTCAAATCTTCGATAAAATATTTAATCCAAATAACCGGCCAGATTGGTGATGTAGTGTGTAGTGTAACGTGGTGAGGCGTGGACTGGTTGGCCACGGCGTGGGTCAAAGTACTTTAGACTTTGTTTTCTGATGACTACTGAAGCTGATTTATTGGAAGCTGCTGCTGCTACATTAGTATTTACAGTTGAGTCTAGTAGGAGTAAGTTGAGATGATAGCCCAGGCAAGTTATGATATTACTAAAGTTGTGCCGAAATTGAAGACTCCCTCCAGTGACCTCTGTCCCTGAGCTTACTGAAGTTAATCTTAATTTTACATCATACAACAGTATTTAAACAGAGTTTCTTGGGCGTTGGTCGGGGTACAGTTTCAATCTTGTGACTTCTTACCTTAATCTCTTGATCATCACTTTGGAAATGTGTCACAAGATTGCCTTATTCCCTTCACAACGTCTGTCAACTATCATTTAAGTTTAGTGTGACAACATTTCCTTCACGCATCTCATTACAATCTTTCAACTCTGTACATTAAAGCTTAAGACTAACTCCTGCAGGATGGTGACAATGATCAGTGCTAAAAGAAGACATCAATTTGCTCTCTCGGTCATACCCGACCCTCTCTCACACCTTATTACAAGTGCTTCCAGGTACGTGATTGATTGCTGGTCTGTCTTGTGCATAATATAACGCATGATAAAGAGGCCAGATAACTTATTTGCTTGTACGTTTAATTTACTTTATTGTGTTACCGGCAGAATTTCATTTTGGTTCTGTTGGCCATACTGTACATGAAATGGCAGACGAATGTACTCACTCAGCTAGGGCCCTGTTAAGAATGCGTTGCGCTAAACCTTCGTTCCCCATACGTTTTCAGTAAAGCGCTACCTTTACGTGTGCGTTACACCAAGTTCAAATTCAATTTCTCCATTTTTACCAAAAGCAGTTCGCTTGTAAGTTAATGGTCACCCTATAGCAGGCCACGACAGCCCAGATGGGGAGTAGAGGTATAACTCTCCTCTTTCTTTAGCCTCAGCGCGAGATTGGGTTGGGTGTTGAACGTCACGCCCCGGCCGCTTTACCCCAGGGGAACAAACTCGGTGCCCATTTTATTGGTGGTTGGGTGGGCCCCGGTACCGGTTTGGACGTGTGCGGAAAATCTTGTCCCATTCGAAATTCAATCCCCGGACCGTCCCCTCCCGTAGCGATTCGCTATACGGACTGCGCTAAATGCAGTATTTAAAACAAACAATGCCACAGTAACCCGCTCGACCGCCAGGCTGATACGCAGTTCGTAAACTGCGTCATTAGCATTTCACACATTTCACAGCGGTGACTAGCTCAATCAGAAGGCATAAGAAAGATAAAAATTTCATTCTTTCTCTGTGGCGCGACAACCAAACTCGGGCCTAGACCGCCTCATTGTTAAGGTTACTAGATTCTCTCTCACGCACGCACACACACACACGGCAGGACTCCTCTGAATGAATGTTCAGCTCGACGCAGAGGCCGCTACCAACACAACTTACAACAAACACAGCAGACGAACATATCCATGTACTTTGCGGGGCTCGAACCCCGATCCCAGCAATACGGCGGCTTCAACGTACCTACGTGTACACCGCACGGCTACCAGCATCATAAGCATGATACAGCTACTGAACGGTATTCGGACTTGTGTTGTTGTTGGAAGGGTCAGCGTCTGTCTTTAATGATGCATATTATTTCTATATAAATCACTTAAACGGCAATGATTACTATATATTCCTCCAGCTTCAATACAGTCAAACCTCGGTTCACGAACTTAATTCGTTCCTGAAGGTCGTTCGTAAACCGAAACTATTTTCCCCATAGGAATTAATGTAAAATGGATTAATCCGCTCCTGGACCCCAGACGATTGCTTACTTAAACTTTTACAACAGTACTTTGTGCACAAGTTCTTAACACAAAATCAACGGAAACCATTAAATCTATCACAAAAAAGATAAACACAACACTAAGCAGATCAAATATAGACGAAAACTTAATTTAGTTTTACCGTACCTGTATGGAGGAGAGTTGACGGCGTAAGTGGAAGGT
>Ga0123356_10008169_pt1 | contig 10414 bp, 5 predicted proteins | sample TergutEmb28metaG_2_FD_92546 | JGI IMG/M metagenome (GOLD analysis project Ga0123356, IMG submission 92546) | Embiratermes neotenicus P3 segment gut microbial communities from Petit-Saut dam, French Guiana - Emb289 P3 | ecosystem: Host-associated > Arthropoda: Insects > Digestive system > Gut ... | reverse complement strand
CCATTAAGCTCAGCAGCTTTTTGCAAAACCTCAAAATCACCGGCAACAACAACACGGTAAGGGCGCTCCATTGAGTTACAAAGCGCATTTACGGCGATCTGAGGCCCTATACCGGCAGGGTCTCCCATAGTCAGTATGAATATTGGACTCGTCATATATAGTTTCCTTTTAAAAAAACACTAAACTTTTTTGAACGCACTACCGATAAAAATAAATATGGACACGCTCAAAAAGAATATGATTAATGAGGCGCTTCAACGCTACAGAAAAATTTTCCCCTGCTCAAACAAGGAGAAATTTTCAGACTGCTTTACTGTTGACTGCGGTCAGCTCCTCTTTTGGTTTAACACAGATGAGAAAACCACGCGCGTTTTGGCTGCCGCTCTGCCGCAAACACTTTGCTGATTTTTGACTTTTTTACTACGCCATTAGCTATTTTATTGAAGTAGCGGTATTTATTGAGGTACCAATTAAATATCGCGCCAGTGCCGCCCTTTGACTGCACTACAGCGTAAGGTCTTCGGACGGCACAGACGCAGCATTTAATCGTGGGATCTATAATCTATGGTTCAATTAAAAAATCACAGACACATCATGCGTAATGATGATCACAGTTAAAAAAGTTAAAAAGGATTGCGGGTAAAATGAGCATAAGATGGCTTAGAAATGTGCTTATTGACGGAGAAAAGAGCACTATTGAGATTCAGATAGGGGACAGGCGTATTGGAGACAAGTGCTACACCCGCATAAATGAAGATCTTGAAGTGTGGTTTGAGAACATTTACACCACCCGGGGCGATATTATCTCTCAGGGTGTTGACATACTTAAAAAACGGCTTGCAAACAGAAACGTAACTTTCCCTGACGGAAATCCCTATGACTGGCAATAAATTTTTAGTTGTCCACGGCCATTTTTATCAGCCGCCCAGAGAAAATCCCTGGCTTGACATTATCGAGGAGCAGCCGTCCGCGGCTCCGTTTCACGACTGGAATGAGCGCATTTATGATGAGTGTTACCGGCCTAACGCTTATTCGCGGCTTCTTGATTCAAATGGGATGATTGTCGGTATTCATAATAATTATAATGATATGAGCTTTAACATAGGGCCTACGCTTTTTTCATGGCTTGAACGTTATCACCCCGTTACCGCGCGTAAAATTATAGGAGCGGATAAGGAGAGCGCGGCGAAATTCGGCGGGCATGGAAACGCTGTCGCGCAGGTATATAACCATATTATAATGCCGCTTTCTTCAAAGCGCGATCAGCTTACGCAGATTCGCTGGTCGAAGTACTTTTTTAAGAAAAGGTACGGCAGAAACCCGCAGGGGATGTGGCTTGGCGAGACAGCCATCAATATGGTAACTGTAGAGTGTCTCATCGAAGAGAAAATAGGGTATGTGTTTCTCTCCCCGAATCAGGCGGAAACATTCCGCCATCTTGACGGCGGCAACTGGACACATAATGATCAGGAGAGAATTGATACGCGCCGCCCTTATAGAATATTTCCGCGCACTCAGTCCGGCGAGAAGCTTGAAGGGTATCTTGACGTTTTCTTTTTTGACGAAGGGTTATCAAAGGAGATAAGTTTTAATGATATTCTCACCGATTCGCGCATACTCGGCAATAGAATAAATGAATGCTATGATAAACATAACGGCGCGAATCAGTTAGTTACCATTGCTACAGACGGAGAGACATTCGGCCACCACAAGGCGTACGGTGACATGTGCCTTGCGTTCTTTTTTAAGAATGTAGCTAAAGAGCTTGGAATCACGCCTGTAAACTTTGGTTATTATTTGTCAATAAATCCGCCTCAATATGAGGTCACGCTCAGAAACGCTTTCGGCGAGGGGACGGCGTGGAGCTGCGCGCATGGAGTCGGCCGGTGGTCGAGGGACTGCGGCTGCAGCACGGGCGGGGAAGCCGGATGGAATCAGGCGTGGCGCGCTCCGCTGCGTTGCGCTCTCAATGAACTGCAGGCTCAGATTGATTCTCACTATGAGGCGCGGCTCGCTACGATTTTTGATGATCCTTGGGTTCTGCGCGACAAGTATATAAGTGTAATGAATGAATCCTCTCTGTCAAAAACAGCCGAGTTTTTGAAAGGCTGCGCGCCAAAGGTTAATTTCAATGAAGAGCTGACGGCAGAGATACGGCGTCTTCTTGAAGCGCAGAAGTTTATGCTGTTTTCGTATACGTCATGCGCCTGGTTTTTTAATGATATAAGCGGAATAGAAACTGTACAGAATCTCGCTTACGCCTGCCGCGCACTGCAATTGGGGCTGCCGCAGATCGGACGTCAGGCCGCGCTTTTTCAGTTTTTAGAGCAGCTGTCTGAAGCGAAAAGCAATTTGAAAGACACTACAGGCCGCACTCTCTTTGAGAAAGAGATTCTGCCGTTTTTTCATCACAAGCGGCTTCTCGCTTTTACCGCCGCGGCTCAGCAGATTTTGGCTGTTAAAAAATACTCGTCTTATGAAAAAACAGTTTACAATCTTGAACTGAAATCCGTGATGTCTCAAAAGGTCGGCCGCATGAATTATGACGCGGTAGACGTACATACGGAAAGCGGCATTACTGGCGAGAACAGCAACTGGTCTGTACTAATCGCTCACAGTCCCGAAACCGAATTGAGAGGCTGGGTTGTAAACGCTAAAACGCTGAAAGTTACCGCATCCGCCAAACCGGACGCGTGGATCTCTCATCCTGACGTAAAGCAATTTACTCTTGCGGATCTCTTCTACAGTTCGCGCCACGATCTCTCCGAGTATTTTCAGGATCGTATGGCAAAGGATACCGATAAGCGGTTTGCGGGTTGGATGGAGCAGAATGAGCAGAACCTTAATGTTCTCACCCGTCTTAACTATCCGCTTCCCGCTTATTGCAGCACCCCTGTGGCTTATGTGCTTCAGAACCGCTGGAACACTCAGATACATAACCTCAGAAAGTGGGGTAATGAGGATGAGGTGTTCGCTGATCTTCAGGAAGTGGATTCTCTTGAAAAACTTTATGAGATAAAAATTGACAAAAAGCAGAGCGCGCTCACGCTTCAGAATCTTATTATAAGAGGGCTTGAAATGCTTCAGCAGGAGCCTTCTATCGGCGTATGCGACAGGCTGCGTTCGCTCCTTAACTTTGTGGATAAGTTTTCCATACCTGTTTCCAAAAGCAAGCTTGAAGATATTTTTCACCCTGTTTACGACGGGCCGCTTAAAACCCTTTACGCAGAGTACGCACAGGGCGGTAAAAGTAAAAATAAAGAGCTGCTTGAACATTTGGTGGGTTTTGCGAGAAGAATGAATTTTAATACGGATCGGTATACGATTTAAAGGACGCCGGCATGAGTGAAAATGCTGTGTTGAATAAGCCTGCGGGCAGGCAAAGCAAGCTTGCCGTCCGTTTCAGGAATATAAACATGTTCTTCATTGTTCTCATCCTGTTAACAATGACGCTCGTGGGTTCTGTCTCAGTCTATATCATCGCGGACAATGCGTCCAGAGATTATGTGCGTTTTTACACATCGGAAACAGTAGAGATATTGAGTTCTAACTTAATAAAAGAGCTTGAACTCGTACAGCGCGCGGCTAACACTAAAGAGATAATAGAATGGTTTGCGGACGAAAGATGTCTCAGTAAAAAAACGGCAGCTTACAATAAAATTATGCACTATGCCGATATACTGCAGCCAGGCAGCGCATATTTTGCCATACGGGATTCGAGGCATGAGTATTCCATTAATAAGGACGCTGCGTTTGGAACGTTCAATCCTATTCCCGACAAGAGCGATTCAAGCCGCTTCTATTTACTCAATCCGGATCTTCCTTACGATCAGTGGTTCTTCAGCTCTATGGAGTCAAAGTTTGATTTTACTCTGAACCTTGACGTATGCAAAATTACAAATTCGCGTCTCTTGTGGATAAATCAAAAGGTAATGGACGGCGGGAACGTTGTAGGCATATTCTGCTCCGCAATACGGTTTGACCGTATATTTGAAGATTTGTTCGGTCAATATGACAGCCGGAGCGTGATTAGCTATATCATCGATAAAAAAGGCTACATCCGGTTTTGCAGCAAGGAAGCGAAGCCAAATCTCATGCGCTATTATATGACTGAAGATGACATTGTCGAAAAAACACACATCCTGAGCGTCAATCCTAGCCCGTCTTTTATTTCCGCTATGAATCCGTATCTTGAAAATCCGGCTATTCATTATGCTCACCGTGTTGAGCCGGCCATAATGAAACTTTCACGCGGAAACTACCGGTATGCGTCAATCGCTCCTATTCCGGGCACCAACTGGTTAACGGTTACCTTCTATAATCCAAGCGCCCTGTTCAATCCCACGATACTTTGGCTGTCAATAATAGCTGTTGTTCTGGCATATATAATTTACGTAACGGCAAGCTCTGTTATGATAAAGCGGTTATTGTTCAATCCGCTTGCAAAACTTACTCACAGCATTTCCGAGAGCGACTATGACGTTGACAACATCTACGGCTTAAGCCGCAATGACGAGATTGGCGGATTAGCGCGTACAACGCGGGAAACGTGGGTGCATCTGAATGCAAACCATGCGCGTCTTACGGCCTCTATGAAGGAACAGGAGCGCCAGACTCATGCGCTGCACGCGATAAATACAATGGCTGCGGCGCTGTTCAGCGCGCAGGACGAGACCGCTTTTAAAAAAGCTTTGCCGGAAGGTTTGCAGTTTATAGCGGAATGTATGGACATGGACCGCATATATGTCTGGCGCAACGAAGTAAGGGACGGCTCTCTGCATTACATTCTTATGTACGAGTGGATGAACGACATCGGACGCCGGGGAAATCCCATAACCGCGGGGTTAACTTTAAAGTATGAGAAAGACGCGCCCTGGTGGCTGAAAAAATTTACAAAGGATGAGTGTATATGCGGCCCCATCTGCAATATGTACGGGCCGGAAAAAGATCTGATGGAAATTAACGGCGTAGTATCGGTTTTGGCTATGCCTGTGCATTTGCACGGACAGTTTTGGGGGTATGTCAGTTTTGACAACTGCCGCGTTGAACGCACTTTGCCGCAGGAGGATATAGACATACTGCGCTCGGGCAGCTTTATTATAGCGAGCGCCATAAACCGCAATCTGCAAATGACTGCTATAAAAGATATGGTTTCGAACCTGAAAATCACCGCGGAAGAGGCGAATGCGGCCAATCACTCCAAGTCTGTGTTTCTGGCTAATATGAGTCATGAAATCCGCACGCCTTTAAACAGCATTATTGGTTTTTCCGAGCTTGCGCAGGATGGCCATATCTCTTTAAAAACCAAAGATTATCTGATGAAAATACAGAATAATTCAGAATGGCTGCTGCAGATAATAAATGATATTCTTGACATTTCGAAAATTGAGTCGGGCAAGATGGGACTGGAAAATATTCCGTTTGATCTGCACGATATGTTTGCCGCGTGCCGTACAGTAATCATGCCCAAGGCTATAGAAAAGGGTCTGCAGATGCATTTTTATGCGGAGCCGTCTACAGGTAAGAGGTTATACGGTGATCCGACAAGGCTTCGTCAGGTGCTTGTGAATCTTCTTTCGAACGCGGTAAAATTTACGAACACCGGCATGATAAAGGTTCTTGCAGCCATAAAGAGCATGGATGCGCGGTGCGTAACGGTATATTTTGAGGTAAAAGACAGCGGTATCGGCATAACGGCTGAACAGATGAAGACAATTTTCGATCCGTTTGTACAGGCGGAAACCGGTACGACGCGCAAATACGGCGGCAGCGGGCTTGGGCTTTCCATCACAAAAAACATAATTGAAATGATGGGCGGTAAACTTGATATCGACAGTACGCCAGGTGTGGGTACCAAATTCAGCTTTGAACTTAAATTTGACGCGATGGACGTTGCAGACGAAGATGAACCGGCACAGCAGATTATATTTAACAACATTGAAAAGCCGACATTTGACGGTGAAGTTTTGCTGTGCGAGGATAATACCATGAATCAGCAGGTTATCTGCGAACATCTGGCGCGGGTCGGTCTTAAAACCATAGTGGCGCGCAACGGCAAAGAAGGCGTAGACATTGTTAAAAGCCGCGCACGGGCCGGTGACAAACAATTTGACCTTATTTTCATGGATATACATATGCCTGTAATGGACGGTATTGAAGCGTCGGCTGAAATTTTCGAAATAGACGCAAGTATTCCGATTGTAGCTTTGACAGCTAATATTATGACCACCGCAAAGGAGTCTTACCTGTCAAACAAAATGGTTGACTGTGTGGGCAAGCCGTTTACATCGCAGGAGTTATGGCGATGTCTTATGAAGCATCTTAAGTTCGTGACGTGGCAGAGAGAAAGCGCAAGCGTGCGTGAGCAGGCAGATAACGAACTGCGCCAAAAACTTATAAAAAAATTTGTGGAAATTAACAGAGAAAAGTTTGAAGAGATAACCGACGCTGTAAACGCGGGAGATATTAAGCTTGCGCACAGACTGGCGCATACTTTAAAGAGCAATGCCGGTCAGCTGAATAAAACGCTTTTACAGCAGGCTGCGGGCGTTGTGGAAGATCATCTCAAAAATGATGTGAATCTTGTTACGCGCCGCCAGATGGAGATCCTGAAAAATGAACTCAAAGCGGCTATAACGGAGTTTACGCCATTAGTTCTGGAACCGCTTAGGCCGGCGGCGGCGGTTGAGCCGTTAGACAACGGAACCGCGTATGAACTGCTTAACGAGTTAAAGGCGCTGCTTGAAGAAGGCAATTCGGCAAGCTTAACATTTATCGACAAACTTCTTCAGATACCTGGAAGCGGTGAATTGATTGAGCAGATAGAAAATTTTGATTTTGAGATAGCGAAAGTAACACTCGCACAATTAATGAAAGGGGATTTGACATGACCGAAATAAAAAAAAGTAACAGTCTGCTTATAGTAGATGACGATACGTCAACCCTTATGGAATTTGTTCATCTTTTTCAGCCGATGTATACAATTTACACGGCGAAAGACGGCAGCAGCGCTTTGGAAAGAGCGAAAGAACTTTCGCCCGATCTTATACTGCTTGACATTCTCATGCCGGGCATGAACGGATTTGAAGTTATCGCCGAACTGAAAAAGTCCGATAAAACCAGAACGATTCCGGTTATTTTTATAACGGGCCTCAACGAGAATTCTAATGAGAGCGAAGGGCTTGCCATCGGCGCTGTAGATTACATACGCAAGCCTTTTGACCCTACTATAGTCAAGTACAGGATCCGTAATCAAATAAAGATTATCAATCTGCAGCGTGATTTGAAACAGATGATCAAAAGCGCCGAGACGGCTGATCTGGCAAACCCAATGCTTCCTGATAACATAAGCTGTGAAACACGCGCATCGGTGCATGCAAATACCGGCGCAGACGGATCTGCGGTACAAAACGAAAAAATACCGGCTGCCGCAGGGGATGACGCTGATGAGAATATTGACAGTCTGCGCAATAAATTTCTGGCTATAAAGGAGATGTGCGCAGACTGCAGCAGAAGAGGCGCGTTGGATATGCTTTCCCGTATAGGAAACTGCTCAGAAAAAACAAGAGCGGTTTTAGACCGTATAAATGAGCACGTGCTGTTAAGCGATTTTGACGAAGCGGAAAGAGCGGCGGCAGAGTATGCGAAAGCTTTGCAGACTGACGGGAAAAATTTGGGTTTTAATAATTATACCTGAAAAAGTATACTGACGCCGCTATGATATTTCTGTCAGTCCGCCAACTGACGGCGGCGTCATTAATTTTTACCTGTTCCGCGTGCCTTTGTATATATTTATATATGTGTATTCCTGTCCTTTTCGTTTTAGGCCGGTGTGATTCAAAAATGTAATTTTTAAAGGATTTGATCTTTTATTATGGTTATTGACAAGCGGTATAAAAAACTTGGCGAAGTGCTTTTGGCGCAAAAGCTCATTAATGAGATGCAGCTTTTGACAGCGCTTCGGGAGTGCCGGCGTACAAGCTCCAATCTTGGCTCTACGTTAGTACAGTTAAAGTACATAAGCCAGGAAGATCTGACCGCTATTCTGGGTGAGCAGATTCAGCTCAAACAGAAAAAACGTATCGGTGAAATACTTGTCGATCAGGGACTCATCACCCAGGAGCAGCTGACCCAGGGGCTTGATGATCAGAAGAAAAACAAAGAGCTTCTCGGCAAGTGTCTTGTGAAACTTGGATTTATTACAGAAGTTAAGCTTATTGACATACTCAGCGCTCAGCTTGACATTCAGCATGTCGTCTTAGAGAACTTTAATTTTTCAAAAGAGCTCATCAGACTTATTCCCGAGGAGATGGCGCGCAAGCACAAAGTAATCCCGATGTATGAACAGAACGGGGTGCTTACCGTTGCCATGACCGACCCCACAAATCTGCGGACTATAGACCATATCAAGTTTAAGACCGGCAAGGAAATTGAGCCTGTTATAGCTTCTGAAAAGAGCATAATGGCGGTGATAGAGAAGAATTTCTCTACTGCCAATGAGGATTTGGCTCAGATTCTGGGGAGTGCGGCGGACGCCCAGACGCTTGACGTTGTAAAGAATGAGGAAGAGACCGACGTGCTTACCGACGAAGAGGGGGCGCAGGTTGTTAAACTTGTAAACCTTCTTGTCAGTCAGGCGATAAGCAAGAAAGCGTCTGATATCCACCTTGAGCCGCTTGACGCTTACACACGGCTGCGCTATAGAATAGACGGCGATCTTGTTGAGCAGAATCCTATTCCTATTCAGCTGCGCGCGCAGATTACCTCGCGTCTCAAAATTATGGCCGGCATGGACATCGCCGAAAAACGCAAGCCGCAGGACGGCCGCTTCAGAATACGGCACGACGGGCGTGAGATTGACCTGCGCGTTGCCGCGTTTCCCGTTATGACGCGGCGTCACGGCGTTTGCGAAAATATAGTTATGCGTATATTAGATCCGGAGTCAATGAATATCACGATTGACATGCTTGGATTTCTGCCCGAAGTTCAGAAAAAATTCGAAGAGGTGATTGAGAGGCCGGACGGGATATTGCTTGTGACAGGCCCGACGGGAAGCGGTAAAAGCTCCTCTTTATACGCCGGTCTCAAACGTATTAATAACGTTGATGTAAAAATCGTGACAATGGAAGACCCGGTGGAATTTAACCTTGACGGCGTGGCTCAGGGTCAGATAAATGTGGCTGCCGGATTTACATTTGCGGCAGGTATGCGTTCTATCCTTCGTCTTGACCCCGACATTGTGATGATCGGTGAAATGCGTGACTTTGAAACCGCGCAGATGGCTATTCAGGCCGCGCTCACCGGTCACCTTGTGCTCTCTACGCTGCACACGAACGACTCTCCCAGCGCGTATACGCGTTTGCTTGACATGGGGATAGAGCCGTTTCTTGTAACGTCGGCTGTAATCGGCATTTTGGCGCAGCGTCTTGTGAGAAGGCTGTGCAAGTGCAAGGAACCGTATGATCCCGATCCCGCGCTGCTGCAAAAATTAGGGCTGCGGCCGGGCCTCAAATTCTATAAAACTAAAGGCTGCAAAATATGCAACGGCAGCGGTTATAAAGGCCGTTTGGGTCTGTATGAATTTTTGACGCCGGACGAGACTATCAATAATATGGTGATAAAGCGTTTGCCCTCGGAGCAGATAAAGCAGTACTGTATGAAACGGGGAGACTATGACACTTTGCGGCGCGACGGTCTCAAAAAGGTGATTAACGGTACAACGACAATAGAGCAGGTAATCGGAGCGACTCAGGATGACTGATAAAAGCGGCTCTCTGCTTGACAGTATGGTTTTAAACAATGTCCAGAGAGACGCCGTGGCGTACATTGACGGGCCGGAGCTTGTGTTTGCGGGGGCGGGGACAGGCAAAACAAGAGTGCTCACGGCGAAAATAGCTTATCTTATTGACCGTGGTTATAACCCTTCAAAAATTTTTGCCGCTACATTTACAAACAAAGCCGCCGCGGAGATGCGCGAGAGGGTAGAGAAGTTTGTCAACGCGCCGGTGAGCGGTTTATGGATCGGAACTTTTCACTCACTGTGCGCAAGAATTTTAAGAACAGAAGCAAGCGCTATCGGTTATCAGCAGGCATTTACAATCTATGACAGCGCAGATCAGCTCTCAGTAATAAAAAAATTACTGAAAGAGTTTGAAATTGACGACAGGACTATGCCGCCCAAATATTTACAAACGATAATTTCATCGCAAAAATCATCCTGTATTACACCGGCTCAATTTGAAGAGAAGGCAGGCAGTTTCAGAGACCGTGAACTTGCCAAACTTTACAAAGCTTACGATAAATCGCTTAAAGAGCAGCAGGCTATGGATTTTGATGACCTCATAAGCAATACCGTATATCTGTTGCGCGGTAATAAGGAAATTCTTGAAAAATATCAGGACAAATTCAGATACGT
>Ga0123356_10008168_pt1 | contig 10414 bp, 8 predicted proteins | sample TergutEmb28metaG_2_FD_92546 | JGI IMG/M metagenome (GOLD analysis project Ga0123356, IMG submission 92546) | Embiratermes neotenicus P3 segment gut microbial communities from Petit-Saut dam, French Guiana - Emb289 P3 | ecosystem: Host-associated > Arthropoda: Insects > Digestive system > Gut ... | reverse complement strand
TTCTGCGCATTCATTACGCCCACGCTCTGCACCTTATTACATACGGCGATGCAGCGGCGGCACAGTATACACTTGGCCATATCGCGGCTTAAGGAGGGGGAAACCTCCACCAAATCGGCGGAAGTTTCGCCGGGGAAACGGTGTTCGGTCACGCCCAGGGTACGGGATATTTCCTGTAGCTTGCAGGAGCCGCTGCGGAAACAATGCAGGCAATCCTGCGGATGATCGGAGAGTATCAGCTCGCAGACCAGTTTTCTGGCATTGCGGGCCTTGGCCGAGTTGGTGCTTACCACCATGCCGTCGGCAACCTTGACCATGCAGGCGGCCAGCAGCGTTCTGGCGCCTTCCACCTCCACCATGCAGATACGGCAACCGCCGTACTGATGCACGCCTTCCAAATAACAAAGGTTCGGTATATAAATACCATCATTTTTGGCTGCCTGTAAAATGGTATTTCCCTCTTCGGTTTGTATTTCCTTGCCATTGATGATCATTTTTATCATTTTAGCTTTCGCCACCGCTTACACCTCCTACTTTCTGTCGCAGCGGAGGCAACGGGTGGCTTCCGCAACGGCATTCAATTTACGATAACCCTGCACAACCTCTCTAAAGCCCTGCTTACGTTTGTCCGGCGCCATGATTTCCATGGGGAAGCGGCTGTATTCCGCCGGGTCGTCGTCGATATAACCCGCCGGTATCTCTATCGGCTCGCCCTTATTCAGTATGCCGTTGCCGCCCAGATAGGTATCAATGCTGGAAGCGGCCCTTTTACCATCGGCAATGGCATTGACCGCCGTATCGGAGCCGCGCGCCACGTCGCCGCCGGCGAATACGCCGTCCATGGAAGTCATCAGGTTGACGCGGTCGGTAACGAAAGAGCCCCAGGCGGTCAGTTCCACATCCTCCTTGGAGATAAAGGGGAAATCGGCATGCTGGCTGATAGCCGGGATTATCATATCGCAGTCGATGATGAATTCGGAGCCGGCCAGCTTTTTCGGCCGGCGGCGGCCGCTATTATCGAATTCACCCAATTCCATCTTGATGCATTCCATGCCGCTGACCTTGCCATTATCGCCGGTAAAACGCGTAGGCGCGGTCAATGTCATCAATTCCACGCCTTCCTCCAAGGCTTCCTTGATTTCGCGCGCGTCGGCGGGCATTTCCTCACGGGTGCGGCGGTATACCAGGGTGACCGTGGCTGCCCCCAGACGCACCGCGGTGCGCGCCGCGTCGATGGCGGTATTGCCGCCGCCGATCACCGCTACCTTTTTGCCCACACGTACCCGTTTACCCAGGCTCACATCATTGAGGAAGGGCAGGCCATGGAATACGCCTTTCAAATCCTCGCCGGGCACGCCGGCTTTATTGGGGAATTGGGTGCCGGTGGCCACATAGATAGCGTCATAATCATCGCGCAAGTCCTGGAAGGATATATCCTTGCCCACCTCTTTATTCAGATGTATGTTCACGCCTTCCTGGCGTATCAATTGTATCTCATGTTCCAGCACGTCATTGGGCAGGCGGTATTCCGGTATACCGTAGGCCAGCACCCCGCCGGCGATCGGCTTGGCTTCAAACACATCCACGTCATAACCGATGCGCACCAGATAATAACCGCAAGTAAGGCCGGAGGGGCCGGCGCCAACGATAGCCACCTTCTTACCGTTCTTGGGGAAGACGATATCGGTGAAGAAAGGCCGCTCATGACTCATGGCATAATCGGCCACGAAGCGTTTCAAATCGCAGATGGCGATGGCCTCGTCGCGCGAAGCGCGGCGGCATTTGGTTTCGCAAGGATGGGTGCAAATGCGCCCGCATACCGCGGGGAAGGGGTTTTCCTGTATGATCAGGTTGTAGGCGTCCATAAAGCGGTTTTCCTGTATCAGCGCCAGATAACCGGGAACATTAATGCCGGTGGGGCAGGCGTTCTGACAGGGGGAGATGAACATGCTGGCGCAAATTCCCGCTTCGCAGTGTTTATCCACCAAATGCTCCGCGTATTCGCGGCTGAAGTTTTCCATGGTGGAAAGTACGGGATTTGGCGCGGTTTTGCCCAGCTCGCACATGGCGGTCTGCTTGATGGCCAGCGAGAGCTCTTCCAAATGCTGCAGATCTCCCGGCCGGCCGTTGCCCTTGGTGATACGTTCGAGTATTTCCAGCATGCGCTTGGTGCCGATACGGCAGGGCACGCATTTACCGCAGCTTTCATCCTGGATGAATTCCATAAAGAAGCGCGCGGTATCCACCATGCAGGTATCATCGCTCATGACGATCAAACCGCCGGAACCCATGATGGCGCCTAAGGCGGTCAGCGAATCATAATCCACGGAGGTATTGAGGTATTCCTTGGTGATACAGCCGCCGGAAGGCCCGCCGATCTGCGCCGCTTTAAAGGATTTGCCCCCGGGCAGGCCGCCGCCGATCTTATAGATAAGGTTGCCCAGGCTGATGCCCATGGGCACCTCCACAATACCGGTATTGACTATATCGCCGGCCAGGGCGAATACCTTGGTGCCCTTGCTATTGCCCACGCCATAACTGCTGAACCACTCGGCGCCCTTCAAGATGATAGCCGGAGCATTGGCAAAGGTTTCCACATTATTGATGATGGAGGGGTTGCCATACAGGCCGCGCTCGAAGGGGAAGGGCGGTTTTTGCTTGGGCTCGCCGCGCTCGCCTTCCACCGAGGCCATCAGCGCCGTTTCCTCGCCGCAGACGAAAGCGCCCGCGCCGATACGTATTTCCAATTCGAAATCGAATTTACTGCCCAAAATATGCTTGCCCAGCAAACCTGCCTGACGGGCTTGGCTGATGGCCTCGCCGAAGCGTTCCACGGCGATGGGGTATTCGGCGCGCACATAAATGCAACCCATATTGGCGCCGATGGCATAGCCGCCCAGCATCATGCCTTCGATGATGCCATGCGGATCGCCCTCCAGCAGGCTGCGATCCATAAAGGCGCCGGGATCGCCTTCATCGGCATTACAGATAATATATTTCTGCCCGCCCTTGGCATTCATGCCGGCCTGCCATTTTATGCCGGTGGGAAAACCGCCGCCGCCCCGCCCGCGCAAGCCGGATTTTATCATTTCCTCCACCACCTCCGCCGGGGACATCTCTTTTATGGCCTTGGCAATGGCAAAATATCCGTCGCGCGCTATATAATTATCCAGAGAAGCGTAATCGATTTTGCCGCAGTTGCGCAGGGCGATCTGCACCTGCTCGCTAAAGAAGGGGATCTCATCCATATACGGTACATGGCATTGCAGGTTATTGTCATAGAAGGTATAGGGCTCGATGACCCTTCCTTCAATAATATGCGATTCAACTATCTCAAAGGCGCGGCGCACACTGACCTGGGTGTAGAATACGCCTTCCGGCTCGATCAATACCACCGGACCCACGGCGCAGGTACCCATACAGCCGGTAAAACTCACAGCTACTTTGTCCTCCAAATTGTGTTCGCGCAGGCAACCGATGATGGCGTCACGCGTTTGCAGGCAATTGGTGGAAACGCAGCCGCCGCCGCCGCATACATAGATACGATGCTTGTATTGAGACATTTTTTTCTCATAGTCTTTTTTGATTTTTTCCAAATCATTAGCGTTTTTAATAACCACAATCTCACCTCCGCCTTAATTAGTATTTGGCCAGTATTTTTTCTATTTTATCGGGGTTTACCTGCTGATGCACATCTTCATCTATCATTACCACCGGCGCCAAGCCGCAAGCGCCCAGGCAACGGCAGATTTCAATGGAAAATTTGCGGTCATCGGTGGTTTGGCCTGAAGCGATACCGAGCTCCTCTTGCAAGCGATCCACTATATGCTGGCCGCCGCGCACATAACAGGCGGTACCCATGCAGATCCTGATGGCATGGTCGGCTCTGGGCGTGGTGGAGAACAGCGCATAGAATGTAACCACGCCGGATACCTCGCTTAAAGGCAAATTCAGACCCTTGGCTATCATCATCTGAATATGCAGCGGTAAATAGCCGTAAATTTCCTGAGCGGCGTGAAGCACCTGGATCAAAATTCCCTCACGGCCGAAATTTTTTTCGATCAAACGGGAAATTTCTTCCAGTTTTGCCTGTTCTTCTTCTTGCTCCATCTCTTCGATGGAAAGTATTTTACTCTTTTCTGCTGCGCTCATTTTCAACCTCCTTACACAAAATAATTTCAAATATCAACAACTTGCGCGATACAAATATTAAAAATACGCGCGGCGCAAACCGATTTTCTGTTACAATTCCATTCCACACTTATTTTAGCATAAACATCCGCAGATGTCAAAGATAGCTAATAATAAAATATTTTTAAAAAATATAAAGATTGACAAAAAAAACTTTTTTGGTAAAATCATAGTTGCTGATAAAAATAAACTGGAAAGGAAGTGAGACGATTGAAAACGGATATTTTGACGCAAAGCGAACTAACGCCGCAGTTGGAAAAGCAAATCGTCGCCATTGCCGAACGGTACCATAAGGAACCGCATCAGCTTATGCGCATCCTGCTGGATATCCAGAAGGTAGCGTCCAACGCGATCACGCGGGAAGTAGCGGTTGTGGTTAGCCGTGTGACCGGCATACCGGAATCCCAACTATACGGTTTCATCAGCTTCTATGCGATGATTTCTCCTCATTCCCGCGGGCAATATGTCATACGTATGTGTGAAAGCGCGCCCTGCCATGTGACCGGCGCCGTGGCGGTAATGGAGTCTATCACCAAGACGCTGGGCATACAACCGGGGGAAACCAGCAAGGACGGCCGCTTCACCCTGGAATTCTGTCAATGTCTCGGCGTATGCGAATCCTCCCCGGCCATATTGATCAATGATATGATATACAAGAATCTCACGCCCGGGCGCGCCGCCACCCTGATGGAGGATTATATGAGAGGGGATGTGAGCTGATGTTGCAGGAAACAAGGATAGTGCTGCGCAATGTAGGCGAAATAAACCCCGTCAGCGTGGAGGATTATCGCAGCCGCGGCGGCTATGAGGCTTTGCGCAAAGCATTGACCATGCCGCCGCAAGAAGTGATAACGGAAGTGGAAAAATCCAAGCTGCGCGGGCGCGGCGGCGCCGGTTTTCCCACCGGCAAAAAATGGAGTTTCGTCTTACAGGCGAAATCCGCGCAAAAATATGTGATCTGCAACGCGGATGAAGGGGAACCGGGCACCAATAAGGATCGCATCATACTTTCCAATGATCCGCATAGCGTATTTGAGGGCATGGCCATCGCCGCCTGGGCGGTGGGGGCCAACCAAGCTTTTTTGTATTTGCGTTTCGAGTATCCATATGTCTTCCCTATTTTGGAACAAGCGTTGCATAATGCCCGCGAGGCCGGTTGCCTGGGCCAAAACATATTCGGCACCGACTTCAATTTCGATATCACCGTGGTTTCCGGCGGCGGCGCCTATGTCTGCGGCGAGGAAACCGCTTTGATCGAATCCATCGAAGGCAAGCGTGGCGAGCCGCGTTTCAAACCGCCGTATCCCGGCCTTTCCGGCCTGTATGACAAACCCACGCTGGTCAACAATGTGGAAACACTGGCCAATATCCCCGTCATCTTGAGCAAAGGCGGCGATTGGTTCAGCAAGATCGGCGTGCCGACCTGCACGGGCACCAAGGTTTTCACCCTGTGCGGCAATATCGCCGAAAAAGGCGTGTTTGAATACCCCATGGGCGCCAATCTGCGCGATATCTTCGAAGCGCATGGCGGCGTGAAGGACAATAAGGATTTGCGCGGTTTTATGCTGGGCGGCCAATCCGGCAATTTGATCAATGCTTCGCAAATCGACCTGGCCATGGATATCGACTCCTGCCAGCAGGCGGAATCCGTACTGGGCACCGGCACCATCATGGTCATCGACGACTATACGGAAATCCTCGATATCGTGGAAAATATCATGAAATTCTTCATTGAGGAGAGCTGCGGCAAATGCACCCCCTGCCGCGAAGGCAATATCCGCATCTACGAGATCATCCAGCGCATCAACCGCGGCGACGGCAAGATGGATGACCTGATACTGCTGGAAGAACTGGCCGAGACCATGAATATCGCCTCCCTGTGCGGGCTGGGCCAAAATTCCTCGGTGGCGGTCATCACCAGCATGCATAATTTCCGTGAAGATTATATCAAAGCCATAGAAAGGGGGCGCCGGGAATGAGCAAAATAAATCTGACCATCGATGGGCTCCCCGTCGAAGTAGAAGCGGGCGCGACGATTTTACAGGCGGCGGATAAGCTGAATATCTATATACCCACGCTCTGCTATCATCTGGATCAAAATGTCAAGGCCAACTGCCGCATCTGCGTGGTGGAGGTAGCGGGCATGAAGCTGCTGGCGCCGGCTTGCTCCTATCCCGTGGCCGAGGGCATGGCCGTGCTGACCCATTCGCAACGCGTGCGTATAGCGCGCCGCAATATCCTGGAACTGATCCTGTCCCGCCACTCGCAGGACTGCCTGCATTGTGACCGCAGCGGTACCTGCGAGCTGCAAAAGGTTTCCGAAGAAATGCATTTTCTGCGCACCCCGCGCTATCCCTATGTGGCGCGTTCGGACTACTGGGACGATTCCTCCCCTTCCATAGTGCGCAATTCACAAAAATGCATCGCCTGCGGCCGCTGCGAATATGTCTGCTCCGAAATACAAACCGTCCACGCCCTTTCCAAGGCGGGGCGCGGCTTTGAGGTCAACTTTGAACCGGCCTATGGCAAGAAACTGGGCGACAGCGTATGCATCAACTGCGGGCAATGCGTACAAGCCTGCCCCACGGCAGCGTTGACCATTTATGACTATACCCTGCGCGTATGGCGCGCCTTCGCCGACCCGCAAAAAACAGTAGTGGCGCAAATAGCGCCCGCCGTGCGCATCACCCTGGCCGAGGCCCTGGGCGAATCCCCCGGCACCGTCAGCACCGGGCGTATGGTCACGGCATTGAAACGCGTGGGTTTCGACGTGGTATTCGACACCGATTTCACCGCCGACCTGACCATCATGGAAGAGGGTACGGAACTGCTGGGCCGGCTGAAAAAAGGCGGCGCCCTGCCGATGATAACCTCTTGCTCCCCCGGCTGGATCAAATTCTGCGAAACCTATTACCCCGATCTTTTGCCCAACCTTTCCACCTGCAAATCGCCGCAAGGCATGTTCGGCGCGCTGATCAAGACCTTTTACGCCAAACAGATACATAAAGTACCCAATGACATTTTCAGCGTCTCCATCATGCCCTGTACCGCCAAGAAATTCGAGGCGCAACGCCCGGAGATGGGCCGCAATGGTTACCGTGACGTGGACGCGGTGATTTCCGTGCAGGAAATAGCGCGTATGATTCGCTGCGCGGGCATCACCTTCGCCAATCTGCCGGAAACACCCTTCGACAATCCTTTCGGCCTGGGCACAGGCGCGGGTGAAATTTTCGGAGCCACCGGCGGCGTGATGGAAGCGGCCCTACGCACCGTATATGAACTGGTGACCGGCAAAGAGCTGGACAACCTGGATTTCGAAGCGGTGCGCGGCTTTAAGGGCATCAAAAAGGCTTCGGTAATGCTGGACGATACGGAGGTAAAGGTGGCAGTGGCGCATGGCCTGGGCAATGCCCGCAAGCTGATGGACGATATCCGCGCCGGCAAAGCGGATTATCACTTCATTGAGGTAATGGCTTGCCCCGGCGGCTGCATTGGCGGCGGCGGGAATCCCATTAAAAATTGGCGCAAGATGGAGCCGCGGCTGGAAGCGGTATATACGGTGGATCGCAGTCTACCGCTGCGTAAATCCCATGAGAACCCGTATGTTAAGAAGCTCTATGAAGATTATCTCGGCGAACCGAACGGACATAAAAGCCATGAACTGCTGCATACGCGCTATGTGGATCGGAGCTATTTGTTGCGGTAGTTGGTGTGTGGTTGTCTTGCGGTTTTGAAATAGTGGTAAGTTTTGGTTTTAATTAGACACGGATTTGACGGATTTTATAAGATTAACGCGGATACAAAATAGAGTGATTTTGTATCCGCGTTAATCCAATAGAATCTGTGTGAATCCGTTTATATCAACTCAATGTAATTTCTTGCCCCATAAAATATCCGGTGAATATACACAACTTTAGTGTCTTCATCCACTTTATAAAGAATTATGCAGGATCAGATATTTTTAATTTATAATCCATACTTAGCCCTCAACTCTGACAAAGCTTCGTAAGCTTCTCTTGTATTCCCTGCCGCTATTGCAGACTCCGATTCTGCAACTTTGCTTAAAATATCCGCTTTCATTTCTTCATTAATTCTATAATCCTGATCCAACCGAAGGTCAAATGGAATGCCGCCGTAGCGTATAGATGATCGTAAAAAAAGATTTAATGCCGTGGTCAGATTCATTCCTAATTCATTGTAAATCTTTTCGGCTTTTCGTTTCAGGTTTTCATCAACCCGTACATTTAAATTTACTGTGTTTGCCATTTTATCATCTCCTCTCAGAAATCCCTCTTAGAAATATTATAGTACAGTATATGAAGAATGTCAAACTTCTATGTGACTGATTTCATTACGTAGTCATTACAAATTGTATATTGATTATAACATGAAATACAATAATAGACAACTACCGCGAAAATCCATATGTGAAGAAACTCTATGAAGATTATCTCGGCGAACCGAACGGACATAAAAGCCATGAACTGCTGCATACGCGCTATGTGGAGCGGAGCTATTTATTGCGGTAGTGGTGGTTTATCCGCGTTAATCCAATAGAATCTGTGTGAATCCGTGTCTAATTTGCTGATGAAAGTTTTGTGGGCGTAACTTACGCTAGTTAGGCATGGTCATATGGCCGTGACTGACTATTTTATTTCGGCTGCAGTGTCAATTCATATCCGATTGCATTCACATATTTAATTAGATTTTTTAAACTCGGGCTAATATCATGATTTTTTTCAATCCGGCTTATCATCTGCTGCGTTAATCCGGTACGTTCCCGTAATTCCGTTTGAGAAATATTCTGCTGCTTCCTGGCATTTGCCAATTCACGTCTAAGTTTACACTCAGCTTCAAATTGCTCATACGCCACTTTAGCAGCAGGATTGTTTGCTAAAATCTCTTCGAGTTCTTTAGCCTCTTCATTTATGACAATATCCGTAACATTCACCATAGACATCTATACACACCTCACAATATTTTCATTATTGATTAGGGTTCACGCTATTTAGACCACAAACCCCTTTTCCTTTGCCCGTTGAACAGCCTTATCCAATTCAAACTGCTCAGCCTTACCTTTCTGCTTCCGACAAGCATGGAAGAAATGAATATTATCTTGGTCGGCAATAACGTACATTACACGATGATAATATTCTTGCCACCTGCTGTATGATAATCGTGTATCTGCACACTGTCACCGCCTTTAGGAATCCCTAGTCATAATAATATTTTACATCATATATGGCGTAATGTCAATGATTTATATTTTTCTCAGCAAAGCTATTGTGCAGCGTGGGCAGTTATAGAAAAATATAGCGAAGATACCGTTTTCATCGAAGTAATGGCCTGCCCCGGCGGTTGCATCGGCGGCGGCGGGAATCCTATCAAAAATTGGCGCAAGATGGAGTCGCGGCTGGAAGCGGTATATACGGTGGATCGCAATCTACCGCTGCATAAATCCCATGAGAATCCGTATGTGAAGAAGCTCGTGGTAAGTTTTGATTTTAATTAGACACGGATTTGACGGATTTTATAAAGATTAACGCGGATACAAAATATAATGATTTTGTTTATCTGCGTTAATCCAATAGAATCTGTGTGAATCCGTGTCTAATTTGTTGATGAAAGTTTTGTGAGCGTAGCTCACATTAGTTGGACCAGATATGAAGTACAAGAAGTGGAAAGAAAAAAATTATTGACAAAAGAAGTTTAAATGAGTACGATGTATGGGGTGAAAAAGTTATGATACTTTATTCTAGAAAATCTGAAGATATTATTAATAAACAAAAGCCTATTGATAATCAAATCTTACAGAGAGTTAAAAATAATTTAAATAAAAAAGGAGTTGATTTACTGCAGTCTGAAGAAGTAGATAGATATTTAGTTTTTCGTGGAATAGAGGCTACTGTATTTGATCCTGGTGATATTATCTTCATGCACTCAAAGGTTTCCGCTTCCGGCTTTTTTGAAGAACTCATACATTACGGACAAGTTAAGCGAGGAGGGTTCAATAAAGATTCGCCAGAGGATATATTTATAAAAGAAATTGAAGCGCAAAAAAGACTTATTAAATACAGAAATGCATATCAAATAACCGATGAAGAAATTGAAGTCTTGACAGGTAATCTTAATTACTATAAAATTAAGTTAGAAATACTGCGGAAAGGAGGGGTTTGAGTTGTTTACGATGACAGTGACTGATATTTTTAAATTCCGTAACGTT
>Ga0123356_10008167_pt1 | contig 10416 bp, 3 predicted proteins | sample TergutEmb28metaG_2_FD_92546 | JGI IMG/M metagenome (GOLD analysis project Ga0123356, IMG submission 92546) | Embiratermes neotenicus P3 segment gut microbial communities from Petit-Saut dam, French Guiana - Emb289 P3 | ecosystem: Host-associated > Arthropoda: Insects > Digestive system > Gut ... | reverse complement strand
TATTGGGCGATGTTACCCGGACGCGGGGCAACACCCAGCGTTGATTCTCCCGAAGTGGACCCAATGACACAATCAAAAGTTCTTCCAGCGACTCCTCATCGGCAAACGGCGAGAGATCAACGCGAATTTCCGTAACATCAGGGGAAATTGCCGATTTCGTCCAAACTACTGGTCGGTCACCGTATCGGACTTCGACAGGACGGAGCGGCATTTCCAATTCTAGCAGCAATTCCTCCGGTCGTGGGTCCGCCGTAACCCGTGTCCGTACTTCCAATCCTTCCGGTTCAACGGCATAAATAATCGTTTGGCGGATGGTCGGTTTTTGCCTGACTGATGGTAATGTTTTGTCTGTCGTAATCGTTAGCGTCGTGTTGGAGTGATGTCCCAGAAAAACCCGCCAAGTGCGCAGTGCCGATTCGGCATTGTCTGCCACGACACTATCACTCTTTTCTTCGGGAAGGACAAGCCCTGCCGAAGCGGTTAATACCATCGAATCGGGAAGATCAAGTTGCAGTTCGATGCTCAAACACGACGGAAGTGCTAGGTCAAAAACGATACCATTACGGGCATCTCTCCGGCTTTGCAGCGACCACTGAAATTGAAGATGATCGTAGGAATTCGAGTCGGTCTCCGAAGGAACTAAAAGCCGACTGCCGCCATTCGGTTCGCAAAAGAGGACAGCATCGGTGTAATCTGACCAACGCAATGCACTCACCGCCAACGTAAGCGGATCAAGCGGTATCGAGTCTGTCCTGTCAGAACGCGGATGTAGCGTGAAAGAACCTTGCCCCGACGTCAGTTGCCGACCTTCGAGTTTTGCTTTCAAAACGATTCTGGAAAGGTACGGTTGTTTGCTGCTTTGCTCTTCTGATCTTTGTTCCAACTGGGCAAGCCAGCGTTCAAACTGTTGCCGAGGAACCGGAAGGCTTGGCGACAGGACGGGAGCGTTTAGGATTTTTTCTTCGGGAAGGAAATATCTGGTGTACTCGGCTATATTGTCGTCTGCGGAAACGAAGATAGAGAATAACAGTAGCCAAAGGAATGTACATAGAACGACCCTCCACCAGCAAGTGAATTGCCGGGTTGCAGACAAAGGAACGATTGGAGGATTTTTTTGTGCCATGGTTAACCGTTAGGCGGTGCATCATTACGATTATTCACAACCGAAGGTTCCTTGCTACCGGATTCGTCCACGATGACTTCGTGGATCGTTTGTGAAGCCGGTGCCGGTGTCAAATAGGGTTGCGACATTTCGTCATACATCGGGAATACCGGCGGAATCCATTGTTTCTGACGATGGAATATCCGATAAATATATCCTGCTCCCAGTGCTAAAAAGACTCCAAACGTAGCGGCTTGAAGCATCAGCAATGCTAGGGGGGGTTGATAAAACAAAACGGCAAGCAAAACAATGCCGAGTCCGAACAGTGAACCCGCGTACCGTGATTGTGGTATGTAAATTAGCACCAAACCAATGACTAGGGCGGCACCGCTCGAAACGAAAATAATCAGCGAACGATTAACGATGTAAAGTTCAACGTTGGGTGGGGGTTGGAGATGGCTGAAAACGTATCGACTCGAACCGGAAATGCTTGCTTCAATAGCCTGCGAGTCCGATTCAAAACCGATGTCGCTCTTTCGGATCGAAGGAACCCGCCACCAAAATAATCCATTCCAAGACCAGTCATATTCCAGCGACCAGCCCGACGGAATACCAATGATATGTTTGTGCGGTTGAAGCATAACTTGCCAAAACTGATGCTGCACCAACGTGCCCTCCGCAAATGACGGCAGAATGATCGGTACTCTCATTTCAGACATTTCAAACAAATACCGGTAATCAACAGAAACTTCAATCGGACGATTGTACTGTTCCGGTGAAATCGGGATGGTTAACACTCCCGTCGGAGAAATGCTCGGTTGAGGAATCGGCTGCCGATCCACCTGAACGCCAACCCGATGATCCCGCATTGCATCCGGCGGAAGTTGAAGTGTTACAGAATCGTTTGTGCTCCGCAAATGGTATGTTGCCAAATCTTGTCGAGCGTCGCCGGTAAGCCAAGTGTGAAGCCACGCACGTTCCACAATCGTCGTTCCTGAAACACTCCTCTCAGCAGCGGAAACAAACAAGGCAATCCGCATCGGCGATTGAAGAGACCGGAACGACTCCGTAACATTCGCAAGATGGCGAGGTTCACGAAAGGGTTCCCAAAGTTGTGTCGACTCGGACTGCAACCTCACTCTGTAACCCGATGGTGTGAAAAAATGGATGCGGTGATCTATTGTCGGTACTTCCGGGGTAACAAAGGACAACGAATACGGTACGGTATCATCGGCAGCGACGGTAAGCGGTGGTGGAGGATACTGAAACGTCAACTGAAACTGAAATGCCGGTTCTGGAAGTTGCACCGTTTTCCGCACCCAATTCTCGGGAACATTGTCCGAAGGACTAGAAATCGTGTCTCGAAGTTCCAACGTTCGGATACCTGTGCTCAATCGAATTTGCACTTGCACATCACCGCTTGCATCCAATGCGCGCGGAAGCAAAAAATTGACCCGATCAACCAAAACGTAAGCCGCATCATAGTTGATCGTTTGTGTAACTCTGGGAGATGCCTCAAACAACCGAACGTCCGTCTGCATCGCCGCACTGATCCGCTGCTGATGGAAAACCAAGTCGGCAACGAATACGGCATCGGATAGTTCCGCTCGGTAAAAGAGCGGTTCCTGCTGTATGTCAGTAAGATCAAACCGAGTCGCCGTCGGCATCCCACGGCGAGACAAGCGAGTCAAACCGCGCATGTGTTGCTCGGAAACTGACGAAGACGATGCTTCTATCGGTAACGCCTCGACATTATTCATCAACACGATTGTTACCGTCGCCGGGTCGCTCCATGTTTCTTGTTCTTGTCTCGGTACTGGTATTGGTAAAACGAGTCGATATCTCTGCTCGTCTTCTGCATCAATAGTCCGATGCGCGCGAAAATCAATGCTGAACCCGCCGTCCCTTGGACTGTGAAGCGGAATCATGAGCACCCCCGGCTCGTCCCATTTGACACCAGCAACATCGACGATGCTCGACGTTCCAAAGTCCCAGTGCCACTGCGAATCAGGCATGCGAAGGTACAGGACATTCGCTCTGGAACCGCTAACCGTATAGGAAAGCCGGGCATCCATCGTGATCTCTCCCCGGCTAATGCGGAATTGATAGTCCGGTTTGACGTTGATTCGTATTTGCGGAGGAGCCACCCGAACTTGAAGCACAAACGGTTGCGAAATGAATTCAAATCGTGTGGCATCACCGGTACTTGAACTACTGCCCCCTTCGGTGCGTTGAATCCCACGTCTCGGATCCCAGTGGGGCTTCATCTCCGAAGGTAAAACCAACACAGAGAGAGAACCTGCCTGACGTTCGGCACCGAGAACCTCAAAACCCGCCAGTTCCCGACTGAAAGTATCTTCGTTTTCTTCAAATTGTTGCGTCGCTCGGAAGTGAAGAGATACAGGACCAGTCGTTTTCTGCGGAAATCGAATGGTTACGATAGACTCTTCGCTCACCTCTTCGATAGCATAGTTGTTGGCGGCATGTTTTTCGGTTACTTCCCGATCAAGTACGCTACCCTGCGGAAGCCGAATCTGCAACTGATCGAAACTGCCTGTCGCACTGCTGACCGGTAACACGGCATCATAGACGGCGGATTGGGCTTCAAGCCGGACATCAATTGTTGCACCAGCAACGCGCAACACGGGACGGTCATCGACGACTTCGTCAACTCTTTTGCGCCATGTAATTTCAGTATCTGTACGGAGTCCTTGTATTCGCAACAGAGTCGATTGCCGTTCAGCATTTTCCTGTTTGCCAATGATAACCCCAGGTTTTGCCGATGCCTCAACGTTGACCATCGGGACTTCGAGCAGGAACTGTGAACTGTTGGACTGCGGAAAAGAAAGAAACAACTGTTGTTCATCGCCGCCGTTCGGTGCAAGGGGCATCCAAAGCAAAAGCGAAATGGTATGCGACTGGTTTTCGAGGCGATCCGAATTTTCCAATTCTGACGTTTGCGATACGTGAGGGGTTACAATGGCAACGTATTGCCCCTCGAACGTGAGCGAAGCGGAGCCGGGACCTGTGTAACGGAACGACGATCGATCCGTTTGGTCTTCGCTCGGCAAGATTCCTTCTTTGAAACCGAGGGGAATCTGTGCGGTCTGTGAACCGGTTGTCAGTATTTCGATTTGCACGTTTGTTTCAACGAAATTGTCGGAAACCGTACCGGTTGCAGTAACATTGCGGATAATGAATGGTGGAACCTGATCCTGCCGATCCGATAAGAGGAAACGATAAAAATCGTCCAGAACGGTAGGCGACCAGCCTCCGGGCAACGGCAACAGCCAATTACCGTCGGGATCAATCAAGACGATCAGAGGAGATTGTCGGATGATAGTATCGCTTCTTCTTTCCGCAGAGCCGGGGAGTACGGACGCATCCTGAGCCGAAACGTTTGTATGGCAGAACCAAACGCCGATTCCAAGCAGACACCACAACATCAGCCGGATCATCGTTAATTCACGTTAAGATGGGGGGACTCTCCCATTATAGTCGAATGAAAGTGTTAAATAAAGTAGCAAAAATGTGAAAACTTTATCGTTTGGTGGAGAGGAGAATAGCAAAGTTGGTATATTTGGCATAACCCACGTCTGCTAACCCTCTTGGACGATGAGTAGCAGCAAGCAGGCTATCTTTGTTGGTCATTGGCAGAGACGACGAAGTATCGAATGAAAACGTGTTTGACGCGGAACTGAAAACAGAAGAAGATTCTGATGCAAAATACTCAATCACTTCACAAAACATAGGTGCGCCAAAATTCACTTGCGAATAATTGCGCGGCAAGACGGTATCATTCAGTTGTGAAACAAATTCATTGCTGGAAATAAGGCTCTCTGGTCGGTTCCAGTCTCACATTGGTATCAGGAATTTCCCTGACCCAAATGTTACGAAACCGAATTTTGTTGCCATGATCCTGCAATCTGATGGGCAACGTCGGTTCGTGGGCTTCATACACGGACGGACGATTAAAAAGCGTCGATCCCAGCAGTTGATGGCGGTTGACCACAAGAACGCCGTTGTGGAAAACGGTGAAGTAGCCGGGACGAATCACATACACGATGCCGTCTTCGATTTTCAATTCGGGACGGTTGAAGATGATGCTATACGTCTGCCATTCTCCCGGCGGTCGGCTGGCGTTAACAAGTGGCGGCACCTGTTTGTAAATGGACGCACATTGTCCATCGGGATACGTTTCATTTTCGTAGGAATCAAGAATTTGGACTTCGTAAGGTCCGAAAAAGACACCGCTGTTGCCACGTCCTTGACCTCTACCGGACACTTCGGCAGGGGTGGCAAATTCGAGGTGGAGTTGGACACTACCAAATGTGCGTTTGGTGGAGATGCTTCCCCTTCCCGGCACACAGACGAGTTCGCCGTTTTCGATTGACCATTCTCTGTTCCATTCGGACATGTCTGAACCGTCAAACAGGATGATAGCGTCGGACGGCGGGTCGCCCGGCTTTGCGCCGGGAGTGATAACTTCCGGTTTTTTCCAAGGGATTCCGCTACGCCAATCCTGTGCGGCAACAAATGTCGCGGCGATAAGGATAAACAACACGAACGCACTTGTTCTTTTTAACATACGTGGTTCTTTTTGAGAGTTACGGACTTTAACGTGGAGCCCAAGCATAACAAAAAACCACACAATATCAAGAGGAAGCGAGTTACGGATACTTGGCATCGGTGTAACAATGACGGAAATTCCTCCAAACATTGGTCTCTCGTTTTTGGGAAGAAATTCGTTACAATCGTTGTGTATGTTGGACCCACTCGTTCGCTTCATTCTGAATCGCGTTACCGCAGACTACGTCCGTCTGTACAAAGCGGGAAACGCACCGCCGGCAGAACGCTATGCCGAGGTTTATCCAGAACATGCCAGAGCCATCGTTCACGCCATTCTCTTCACCAAATATCGTCTGCACCGTGAAGCAGTACCGATGTTTTCCGTCGAAGACCTTCTAAAAGAACACCCCGGCTACCAAAACGATGAAGACTTCCTCTTGCGGCTCCTTGAACACGAACTCGAAACCGCCTCTGCCGAACCCGATGTCGAAACCGTTTGGAGCCGCTTTCCACACGTTGATCCCGAACGGCTTGCCCAGACCGTCGAACTCGTTCAGTTGCGGCGAAAGTGGATGTCCCAAAAAGAAACATTCACAAACGATAGCCCGCATACGGAAGCAACAACCAGTTCTTCACTTCAGCCAGATACGTTGCCGCCGGCAACACCACAGCCAAGAGGCAATGTTGCCGTTGATACTCAGGCGGCACGAACCACTGTTTTCGCTGCGATCAGCGTTGGGACACCGAATCAACCAGACGTGAACGCAACAATGGATTTTTCGGTTGCATCTCCCCGACCACAAACCGCCGATACAACGGATACAACCGGTGTCTGGACACCGGAACAAGCCAAGAGCATCGAATGGTCTGCCCACCAACCGACACGAGCGAGCATTGACGCAACGGCAGTCCTTTCAGAGATGCAAAATGAAAAACCGCAGAGCCCACCGCCGATGGCAAATAAATATGGCAAGTTGGACGAGCCGCAAACCTTTATCGTAAGTAACTCGTTGACGGTCGAAAACTTTCTTGGTCGCGGTCATTGGAAGGATGTTTATAAGGCAAAGCAACATAGCACGCAGCAGTTCGTTGCTCTCAAACATCTCCGCGAAAACAACGATGCCGAACGGGAATCCCTGATTCGTGAAGTCCGAACGCAGGCGGCACTCACACACCAAAACATTCCACCGGTTTTTGCGTTGGACATTTTGCCCAGCGGTCAAGCGATCGTCGTTGAGAAACTGGTCGATGGCAGCCGCTGGTCTGATACAATCGCGTCGAGAACTATCGACGACAATCTGCGCATTCTGTTGGAAGCCGCCAATGCCGTTGCGTTTGCCCACCAGCAACACAAGATCATCCACCGCGACCTGAAACCGGACAACGTCATCATCAACGACAAGTACGGCGAAGTCTATGTGATCGACTGGGGACTCGCTGCCGATGCCAGCGATGAACCACCGGACTCTGATCAACGGGTTCCTCACGTTAGCCAACTCGACAGCATTGCTGGTACGCCGCTGTACTGGGCACCGGAACAGGCGGACGGCACACCGACGCGATGCTGCCCCGCCACCGACGTGTTTCTACTCGGTGCGTTGCTCTATGAAATCCTGACGGGTTATGCCCCGTATAGACTCTGTAATCCAAAACAGATCGACGGACTCAGTTCGCAAGGTGTTGCGGAAATCCGTTCTCTCGAAGTCGGTCCGATGCTCCGTGCCATTCGAGGGATCATTATTCCGCCCCGTTTGTTTGCTCCGAAGCGATACATCCCGGAAGAACTCCTTGCCATTGCAATGAAATCTCTATCGCTGCTGCCGGAAGATCGCTACGCCGATGCTGGCGACTTCATTGATGCGGTGAAGCGGTATCAACATTTTTCGCTCATCACGAACCGTTGCGACCAGACTTGGCGGCAGTTCAACGCTCTCCGCCGGGAACGCGACCGGTCGCTCGACCAACCCGATGCCCTCCTGTCACTGACGCTCCGCTTTCTTGAAACGTCGGATATTTTCCGTAACGTTGCGACCGAGTTGCAGTCTCATCAAGTCGCCAGTGGAATCTCCATTGATACAGATGCACAGGCGCATCCAACGCTCCTTTCAGCACAGCAAGGAGAAGTCGAAGCCCGAACCGAACTGATCGCTCTCACGTTCCGGTCTGGAGATTTGACTTTGGCAGATGCCCAAATCGGTCTGGTCGAATGTAATCCCTTACACGATGCAGAAAAGACACGTTCGATGCGAAACGACATTCGGACACTGAAAACATCACGGCGACGGGCAAGGCTGATGAAATGGATTGCCGTTGGACTACTTGGAATTTTCCTCGGAACTTCGACGCTGTATGGCTACCTGCTTAACGAACAGTACAAGAGAAGGGCATTGGAACATCACCATGCCGAAGAGGAACTCCAGAAAGCCCGAAATGTTGTCAACAACTTTTTTACGAACACCGCCAAAATTAACGATGTTACGGATGCTGGTCTGGTGCAGTTTCGCCGTGATTTGCTCAATTTGGCGCGACAATATCACGACGATTTCGTAGCGCAAAAATCGGATGATCCCAATGTGATTGTCGATCAGGTTAGTTCTCTGTTCCAAAGGGCAGATATTGAGGCGCAATTTGGTTATTCTGACGATGCCATTAAACACTACCTCAGGGCAATTGATTTCGGCAATGAACTGGTGGCAAAATATCCGAACAACGCCAAATACCTCGACATTTTGGCAAAGTGCTACGAACACCTTGCCGCGGTGTACGATCAAGTACAATTTCCCCCAGAACAAATTCTCGATAACTATCTAAAAGCATTGGCAATCAATCGCCGTTTGGTTGCTGAACACGGTGATATTGCAGAATATCACTATAACCTTGCCCGGATTCTGCACAACCTTGGCACTTGGAAATTGAGGTACAACAGCAAAGAGGCAGAAAAGTATTTTAGAGATTCCCTAGGTGTCCGCGATGGTACGGCACGTTTTGACAACCCGTTGGAATACCATTTTGGAAAGGCTCAAACACATTATTCCCTCGCTTTGTTGTGTGTTGCCGACGAGCGATTCTCCGAGGCAGATTACGAATTCAAAATGGCATCTTCTTTTCTCGATGTTCTGCGTAATCAGCATCCAGATCGGTTTCGTAACGATGAGAGCGATTTTCTAGGGAAGGTGCTGTTTGGATGGGGCGAAATGAAATTCAATGAGAACCAGCCAGAAGTTGCGCATTCGTACCTTTCCCGAGCACTCGACCACTTCGGTATTTTGGTAAAAATGGCACCGGAGCATATCGGTCATCAACAGCAGTTGGATGATACGTCACGGTTGGTGTTCGAATGCCTCGTTCGTGAAGCCAAGAACGACGCGGCACTGGCACTTTTCCAACAACGCGAGAAAATACTGTTGGAAACGGCGACTCTGTTTCCAGGTGTCATTCAATTCCTGTGTCGATGGTATTTGAGGATCGCGGATTTCTACCTCGAACAAGGACAGAGGGACGAGGCAATACAGGCTCTTCGCAATGGGTTTGAGACGCTTGACGTTCTCGAAGACCATCGCACTTCGGAGGAAGACGAACTGTGGAGAAAGATTCAGATTAGTCTTCAAGAGATATTGGACATGCAATGAGTGATTGGCACTATTCTTTTTCCACGAGCGCGAGGGCGAACCAGCCTTTTTCGATGCGACAGTGCCCTGTCGTCAGATAATCGAACTGCGGATCATCCTCCAACACCCTTGGCACAAGCGGAAGTAGGCGATTCAGCGGGAATATCTTGCCGAAGGCTGTCCGCATGGCAAATTGCTCCCGGACATTGATGAGACTTATGTGACCATCCCGCTCCAAAACCAGCCGACCCTCAGAATCGTAAGCCGGTTTGTAGCGGACAATCACCTGAAAATTTCGGCTTGTCTGTCGCTGCAATGGAAGCCGAAGTGCCGCTATTGAAATTGTCAACTCAATCCGACCGTCCACAAACCGAACGACCACCGGATTGTGCGAAGCAAACGTAACTTCGACATCATCGTTTTCTGCTGGCTCGGCGAGGGCGGGCTGTCGAAACTTTTCCGCCAGTATCTCTTTGAATTCGCTGACGGTTCCCCGTCTGCCGTCAAATTCGAGCCTGCCGATCAGTAAGTTCGGCAACGATTCGTGAATCTTCAAATCGGCAACCGCACCGTACAGAGTTTCCGGTGCAAGCGTGCTTCCCATCAGCGAATCATGACTGCGAATTCCCCAAGATGACAGCAACCAATTTTCGTCTGTTCGGGATTCTCGCCTTTCGATGCGCAGTCCAAATTCTTCGTCAGCGTACTGCGAAAACATCCTGACCTGTTCGTTGATCGGCAATAACCGCCTTTCGACTTCCCGATCAACTTGATTCCGAACTTGCCGGAGAATTTTGTGTTGTGTTTCCATGTTTGCGCCCGGCAGTCGAGCGTCGTACTGACTACGGACGGCATTCCGAAACAGTCCTGAAAGGAGCGGCATGGCATCGAACTCGGTGTTCATCCTGACCAGTCTCATCCGGTGTCCAACGATTAGGGCTTCGCTCGGCTCGGTGATAAAACCATTTTCGGTCAATTCGATCATCTTTCGGGCAACGACCAATGTCCGTCCCGTGTTGTATAGTTGTGTGGCAAACGCATCGGATCGGGAAAACGTTGCCAAATCAATCCCGACATCCAACGACATCAACATTCGGGTTGGATGTGGAATGAACGAGACCTCAAATTCGCTTTTCG
>Ga0123356_10008166_pt1 | contig 10417 bp, 9 predicted proteins | sample TergutEmb28metaG_2_FD_92546 | JGI IMG/M metagenome (GOLD analysis project Ga0123356, IMG submission 92546) | Embiratermes neotenicus P3 segment gut microbial communities from Petit-Saut dam, French Guiana - Emb289 P3 | ecosystem: Host-associated > Arthropoda: Insects > Digestive system > Gut ... | reverse complement strand
TCGTCGTTATCTTCCATAAGTTCAAGCATTTTGGTCATATTCTTAATATCGGCAGGGTCTGATAAGGTTACATAGTTTTGCGGTACCATCTCTATTTGCGCGGAGAGAAAAGAATAACCAAGGCTTTCGAGCGCGCCGCTGACTGTAGCAAACCCGTCGGGAGTTGTAAAAATCTCAAACACGCCATCATCTATCTCTATATCATCGGCTCCGGCTTCGAGGGCATCGTTTAATACGGTTTCATCATCAAGTTTCATATCCTCGTTGTCAATGACTACCACACCCTTGCGGTCGAACGACCAGGAAACGCAGCCTGATGTTCCCAGATTACCGCCGTACTTATCGAAGTTAAGCCTCACTTCCGCGGCGATTCTGTTTCTGTTATCTGTCATGGCATCAACAATCACAGCAACACCGCGTGGCCCATAGCCTTCATAAGTGACACGTTCATAATTATCGCCGTTTCCTGAACCGCCCGCTTTTTCAATAGTTCGCTTAATGTTATCATTAGGCATATTTGCAGCCTTAGCTTTTGCGATTGCAGCCGCAAGTCTGGAGTTTTTTGCAGGGTCTCCGCTACCGCCCTCCTTGACAGCGACTATAATCTCTCGTGCAATTTTGGTAAAGACCTTAGCTCTTTTTGCGTCCTGTGCCCCTTTTGTCCTTTGTATGTTCTTCCACTTTGAATGTCCTGCCAAAATCAGCACCTCCTGTCCTGAGGAAAGAATTTTATGGAATTTCTTATAGAATTCTAGCACACTGCAGAGACACTGGCAACATAAAAGTTGATTACATTTTGTATACCCCTTGCTCTATATGAATAATGTTTATGAATATTCATATAAAACTATGCATTTATTTCAAAGATAATTTAATAACTTTTATATTCTTTTATGAAAAATACTGTAAAAAATACAAACTTTTGGTAAGAAAAGTGTGTAAGCAATTTCATACTTAGTAGACATAAATATCTTCATAATTGTAGAGTACAATGAGTTATTAACATTCTCCACAGGGTTATCCACAGTGCTATAAGCAAGTGATATCAGAAGATAGCGTAAATAAATAAGGAAATTAATACACCCCGCAAGTGAATTTCCATATTTATAGCAAAGAAGAAAATAGTAGACATAAAACGATTATGAATATTTGATAAGCGAATATTCAATTAACCGGCCCGTCTTAAGAGGCGGGTAATTTGTTTTATAATATACTTGCTCAAAACTTATTATTTTTTGGTACTTAGATAGGATTTGGATAGGGCTTATAAAAAACAGTTGACAAAATTGAGAAAATTTGGTAGTATAGGTGAGCCATAGGTAAGCCAAAGAAAAGCAAAATTATTGAGGAGTGAGTTTCTATCAATAGAGAATTGATACTTGCAGAGTTAAAAAGAACTCGAGAAGCTCTAAACAATGCGATTGCTTACGTAGAGGCGGATACTGCATATCCGTCTGTACCTGTGCGCTCAAAGACAATCAGAATCGGAGAAGGCAGAGCAGTTGCGATACTTGCGTGCCTTCGCGACTCGGGAGGCAAAATGGCACAGCGGGAGTTTGAAGAAGCATGCCTTCGTAACTCGAGAACATTAGTTGGTGCCGGGGGCTTTATTGCGAGAGGGAGCATAGTACGGCAGGTGGCTGATAACGGAGATGTTGAATATGAGCTGACTGAAAAAGGTATGGAGACAGTTTCGAGATGGGAAACACGTTACGGCAAAGGTTGGGTCAGCACATTAGAAACACCTGAAATACTGGGCAATTCTGCTATACATGATCAGCAAAAAGTAAGGTTAGTGCCCAACATATAAAAAAAGCTTGACAAATCTGCCGGAATGCTGTATCTTTAAAAAGGTTAACAAAAGGTAAGCAAAAGAAAACATAAAGAATACCAAAAGATAACCAAAAGTGTCAAAGCCGAACCCTAAACGGAGAAAGGTGACAAAAATGGAAGAAAACAAAAGTAGTATAAGCTTTGAAGAAGTTCTTGAAACAGAAATTGATGATATATGGGATATCTTTTTCCCTTATATGGTCGAGAAAAAAGAGAAGCTTCAAAAACTTGAAAAGGAAGAGCAGACAAAACCTCGCAGATATTTGAGATTCCTGACAATGTAACTGTCACATTTTAAATAATATATAAAAGCTGTCGTTTGAAGCAAAAACAAATGGCTGGGTTTTCCCAGCCATTGAATTATTTATCTGCTAATATTTTATATCATTTTAATAAGCGCTAACAAACTCGTCACCGGCGACAATAATATGATCGTCCAGACGAATACCGATTATATCGCCGGCTTTTCGGATGCGTCGGGAAACCTCCTTATCGTTTTCAGATATATCAAGCATCCCCGATGGATGGTTATGCGCGATAATTATTGATGCGGCTCTGTCTTCAATCGCAAAAGAAAAAACCTCACGTGGATGAACAAGAGAACACATAAGCGTTCCAATAGTGACAACTCTGTTATTGATTAATCTTCTTGCACCGTCAAGAGTGAGCAGAACAAAATGCTCCTGCTTTTTATTTCTAATTTGATCCAGTTGTTCTGCCGCTTTTTCGGGAGAATCTATTAACGGAGCATTTGATTTTAAAAACTTCCTGCGCCAAAACTCAAGTGCAGCAAAAACAATTGTTGCTTTTGCGTCTCCAATGCCTTTTATTGATTTAACATCGTCAAAGCAAAGATTCTCCGCGCCATGCTTCTGTATAACTGCATTCAGATTCCTTGCAATCTGCTTAAAATCGTTTCCGCTGCCTCCACTTCCTATTACAGCCTGAAGCAGCTCAATATCACTTAATGCCGATGCTCCTCTTTTACGCAGCTTCTCACGCGGCAACTCAACAATACCTGCCATAACAAAACCTCCTGTCGGTATATAAACGCTACCTCTATGATACACCTATTAACAGGTATTTCTCAATATGAATTTGATGATGAAAAAAGCAGCAAAAACTGTGAAAAAATTGCATTTTAGTTGCAATATTTTCGTCTTTCAGATACAATGTAAGCAAGAAATAACTAATGGGGAGATTGCAAATTGTTCGCCGCATTTTCTTTTCCAAAGCCGGAATCATGCGTAAGATGTCCGTTGCTGATGTCGGGTAATAAATTCAGCGGCGTCTGCGCATTAAACAGAGAAATCCGAACATCGCTTGAAAGTGATGTGCGGGCATCTCATTGTCCGCTGATATTTCTTGATGATATGCGAAACACATTTCCAATCTCAAAAATAAGAGAAGCGTATGAAGAACTAATAAAAAGTGCTGACGATTTGGAAAGAATAATTGAAGATAAAAGTGCGGACACAACAGAAAAAGCAAATGCGGAAAGCGAACTGAGGGGTATTCTATTTGCGATGAAGGTCATTGCGGATAAGCTGAAGCTACAAGATGTCAAAGACTGGTTTGAACTACAGTAATACAGAAATAAACCACAAAAACAAACCTGCGGCTCAAGAGGAACCGCAGGCTTGTTATATGGCTGGGGCGGAAGGATTTGAACCCTCGAATGCCAGAGTCAGAGTCTGGTGCCTTACCGCTTGGCGACGCCCCATAATCAGCTATTATGCTAAATCGACGTAAAGCGCGATTAACAATATCCCGTTAACATATGCTGAATATTAACATATATCTTCGCTTGAATGCAATTAATTATTCTCTGTCACAGTCAAGGAAAGATATTTAAATCAGTTTGCCCATAAAGAAGCTGACAAGCAGAAAATAAATCAAGAGTCCGGAAATGTCTTTAATTGATGTAATAATAGGCGCCGATCCGGCAGCCTGGTCAACATTCATTTTTATCAGCACAAAAGGAACTAAAAAACCAAGTAATGCAGCCAATGTCATCGTACATACCAACGCGAGGCCTACAGCGACGCCGAGCATAGGCTCACCCTGCCACACATATGAAACGATGCCTGCGATAACACCTGCAATAACACCTACCAGTATACCAATGCTTAAGCCGACACTTGTTTCCTTGAGAAAATGCTTCATAAAATTACCGGTATCAATATGCCCAAGCACAACTCCGCGTGCAAAGACGGTTGATGATTGGGTGCCGACATTACCGCCCATATCCATTATCAGAGGAATAAATATAGCTACTGCAGCGCTTGACATCAAGGCTTCTTCAAAACCGCCGATAACAAATCCTGCGAGAAATCCTGCTGCCAGCGTTATAACAAGAAATGGCAGCCGTACTTTCCATATCCTCCATATGCTGCCGTTTACAAGAACATCGCTGCGGTCGAACTCCGAGCCCGAGACATTTACAAGACCGGCCTGGTTGTATATATCTTCCGTGGTTTCTTCTTCAATGATATCCATAGCATCGTCAATCGTTATAATACCAACAATGCGGTTCTCTTTGTCAACCACAGGGATTGAGAGTAAGTCAAGTTTTTGCATAGTTCTTGCGACTTCCTCCTGGTCTTCGTCAGTAGAAACTTTCACAATATCCGTGCGCATAATATTTTCAATTTTCTCTTCCGCTTCGGCAAAAAAGAGATCTCGCAAAGAAACGACACCCTCGAGCTTTCTGGTATAATTCGTAACATAGAGTGTATATATCATTTCCATGTCTTTAGCGGTCAATTTGATTCTCTCAATAGCTTCGGCAACTGACATATCTTTTCTCAACCGCACGTACTCGGGCGTCATGATACGGCCTGCCGTATGCGCTTCATATCCCATAAGCAAATTCGTTGCCGCCCGCTCAGCCGGTGAAAGAGCGGCGAGCATTCTTTTTGCTACTGCAGCCGGAAGTTCGTCCAGTAAGCGTACCCTGTCGTCAGGCTCGAGTTCGGAAATCATTTCAATTGCAGCCTCCTCCGTAAAGGAGCGCATCAGTTTTTCCTGGTCCGCAATGTCAAGCTGTTCAAAGACAAAAAGCGCCTTATCTTTAGAAAGCAAGCGATATACAATCACTTGATTTTCCGCGGATAAACCGTGAATAATATTAAGCAAGTCAAGTTCGTTTGCATTGTTAATAATGAGTTTTATAGCTGAAATGTCTTTAGACTTGAGATTGAATAATACAGAGTCCTTGATATTTACATTTTCGCTTTCCGGATTGCTCTTTTCCTTACTCATCGGTTTCACCTCCGCGAATCAGTCTCAACCTCTCTAGAGTATCTCTCTGTGCATGTATTGTCAATAGAAAAATTAGAGAGGGCTGCTATAAATACATATGTGCCTCCGTAGACTTCTGAATAAAATATGATATACTTAAATTAATAAAACAGCGGCAGATTGAGAGGAGAATCATAATGCTTTCACAGAAAATCAAAGCAAAGGCATCAGAACTTGGATACCTTGCGTGTGGCATAATTCCGGCAACAACTTTTGATGAATACGCGCGTGAGCTTGACAGGCGTTCTGAAAAGTTTCCTGAAACAAAAAAGCTCTACGACAATTTTAGAGATTTATCATCTCCTCCTGAAGGCGGTAAATCAATTGTAGTTTGCACGCAAAGAATTAATAAATATAGAGTTCCAAAAGATTCAGAGCCGTTTTACGGAAAAATGTATCTGTTTGACAATAGAGTATCATTTAACGAAGAATTCCGAGCAAACAGCGAGTTTAAATTCTACTTAAAAATGTTGGGGCTTAATATAATTGAAGGTTCGGTATCGGACAGATGGGCAGGTGCAAGAGCAGGTTTAGGAAAGTTCGGGCGCAACAACTTCTTATATGACGAAAAACACGGCTCATATATAATAGTAAACACCTGGATAGTAGATAAAGAACTTGACTACGATATCACACCGGATAATAAAGATATGTCCGCATGCAAGGACAGCTGTAATAAGTGCATCGATGCGTGTCCTACAAAAGCACTGTCTGACAAATTCTTGATGGATGCAAAAAAATGCATTTGCTATGCTCAATTTGAAGAATCGGAAGCTTTAAGCGCGGATATGAGAGAGTTGATGGGCATTTGGCTTTATGGTTGCGATGCTTGTCAGGATGCTTGCCCTGTGAATAAAAACAAGTTTAATGAATCCGAGGAATATCCGCTTTTATCCGAATGTGAAGAGCTTATGAAACCTGAAAGAATATTAAACATGGATGAAGAGACTTATAAAAATGTCCTCAACCCGCGTTTCTGGTATGCGGGTGAGGACAATCTGTGGTTGTGGAAATGTAATGCCTTAAGAGTAATGATTAATTCGGGAGACAGCAAGTATCATACACTCATCAAGGAAAGTCGTGAAAGTAAGGACAAACGAATAAGCGAAATGGCAAAATGGGGATGCAATAAGCTGGGAGTATAATTTAATATATCATCACTTTTTGCCGGGTTTTCTTTCAAACCCTTCGCATGGGGCGCCGGATGATTTCTCTACAGCAACGGAAGGAAGCTGCGCCGATTTGAACCCAAAGAATTTGCATGACCTTGGATGTCTTGGCTCCCATGTAACGGCAAAATGAACGCAATTAAAACAGTCTCTTCTTTCGTCCTGCACACTTCCCATAGCTGACGTACTCCGTTGAGTTGATTAATAGTTACATTGTTTAATTTCAAAATATGCCTTAGGATGCTTGCATGCCGGACATGCATTTGGAGCTTCTTTACCGATGATTATCTTACCGCAATTCCTGCAGTGCCATTCTTTCTCCTCATCGCGCGCGAAAACTTTTCCGGCTTTTATATTTTCAAGCAATGCTCTGTAGCGTCCCTCATGTTCCTTTTCAACAGATGCAACCTGCTCAAATATAGCCGCGATTTCAGTAAACCCTTCTTCACGCGCATCAAGTGCAAAGTCGGTGTACATCTTTGTCCACTCAAAATGCTCTCCATCCGCGGCAGCTTCAAGATTTGAGATAGTATCAGGCACATCGCCGTCATGCAGATACTTAAACCACAATTTAGCATGTTCCTTTTCATTCTCAGCAGTTTCGAGGAAAAAGTCTGCTACTTGCTCATAACCGTCCTTTTTTGCACGCGAGGCAAAATAAGTGTACTTGTTTCTGGCTTCCGATTCACCTGCAAACGCTGCTTGCAGATTTGCTTCGGTTTTACTTCCTTTTAGATTTACTCCCATTTCAGTTTTCTCCTTTTCTAAACGCTATTTTGCTTTTATCTTCTTTAGATTCGCAAAGCGGGGTAAACTGTTTTCCTGCTTGCGTCTGTTATCGCCTTGAATCAGCGGTAATACATAATCAATAAACTCTTGAGTGACAAAAGTACCATCTTCGTTTATCCATTCACGCGGGATTTTCTTCTCGGTATTTGCACAAATATTCAGAGGTTCGTATTCAATGCCGCAATGATATGCTCCGTTTTTTGTCTCCCGTGCAAAACAAACCATTTTTCCGGTGCCGCCGGAGACTGCATATTCAACAGCGGATTTCCCGGCAAGAAAAGCCTCGTCTATATCGGTCTGCGAAGCCATATGTGCTGCACAGCGTTGTAAAAGGCTGAGCTCGATTCCGCGTGTCTTAACGCCGAACTCTTTTGTAACTCTTGCGGCAAGCTGGGCGGCTGTACCGCCAAGCTGCGCGTGCCCGAACCCATCAGTTGTTGAGACTTTCGCATGCGCTACAAATGTGCCGTCAGCGTATTGCGCACCCTCTGATATGGTGACAAGACATTTTGTTTTTTTCTTATAAACAGCTTCTACATCTTTTAGAAACTTATCCATATCAAATGGGATTTCCGGAAGGTAAATCAAATCAGGCGGTGAATCTGAAAGACCGGCAAGAGCGGATGCACCCGTCAGCCAACCTGCGTTGCGTCCCATAATTTCCATAATTGTTACAGCGCCCGTATCGTAAACATATGCGTCTTGATGTACTTCGGCAACAGATGTAGCGATATATTTTGCAGCGCTTCCGAAACCGGGACAATGGTCAGTACCGACCAGATCATTGTCAATTGTTTTGGGAACACCCATAACGCGGCATTCATATCCTACCTTTTCCATATAGTCGCTGATTTTACTGCAGGTATCCATCGAGTCGTTACCGCCATTGTAAAAGAAATAGCGGATATTGTATTTCTCGCACATCTCATGGATACGTTTGAGGTCTTCATCACCATTGATTTTATATCTGCACGAACCGAGTGCCGACGATGGTGTATTTAACAAAAGCTCAAGTTCAAAAGCGTCCTCTTTACTCATATCATACAGCTCATCATTAAGCATTCCTACTATACCGTGAGCCATACCATAAACATTTGTGATTTCAGGTGCGTCAAGTGCGGTTCTGATAACACCGTAAGCACTTGCGTTAATTACCGATGTGGGTCCGCCGGACTGACCGAATACTGCTGCGCCTATAAGTTTGTCTGCCATTATGTACCTCCAAAATTCTCTTCGAGTGCAACACAAACGCTGCATTGTGTAGAATAACATAGTATGAGTGTAAAATCAAATGACAAATCTGAAAATAAATGTGTCAATTAACTAAAAAGTGTTGTATAATTTCTAATGCAAACTCACGAAAGTATTAGGAGGTTTTCTGTAATGCCAATAGTCACATCAAAAGAAATGTTTAAAAAAGCATATGAAGGGAAGTATGCAATCGGTGCGTTTAACGTTAACAACCTTGAGATTATCCAAGGAATAACAGAAGCGGCATCGGAGCTCGGGGCACCGCTTATTCTTCAAGTATCGGCGGGTGCGAGAAAGTACGCAAAGCATGTGTATCTTATGAAGCTGATTGAAGCGGCGGAGATTGATACCGGCTTACCTATCGTTGTACACCTTGACCATGGTGAGGATTTTGAGATATGTAAATCCTGCATAGACGGAGGCTTCACATCAGTTATGATTGACGGCTCCAAGCATTCATTTGAAGAAAATATAAAACTTACCGCCGAAGTTGTTAAATACGCGCATGACAGAGGAGTGGTTGTTGAAGGTGAGCTTGGTAAGCTTGCGGGAATAGAAGATGATGTTAATGTCGCTGAAGAAGACGCGGCTTTTACACGCCCTGACGAAGTAGAAGAGTTTGTGCAAAGAACCGGCGTTGACTCACTGGCAATCGCTATCGGAACAAGTCATGGCGCGTATAAATTCAAACCCGGTCAGAAACCGCACCTTAGATTTGACATACTTGAGGAAATATCAAAAAGACTTCCGAACTTCCCGATTGTATTGCACGGCGCATCATCGGTTGTACCGGAATATGTAAAAATAATCAATGAGTACGGCGGAGAAATGCCGGATGCGATAGGCATACCGGAAGACATGTTGCGCGAAGCCGCAAGGTCATCTGTCTGCAAAATCAACATAGACTCGGATTTACGTTTGGGAATGACAGCGGGAATAAGAGAACACTTTGCGAAAAATCCCACGCACTTCGACCCGCGCCAATATTTAAGTCCCGGACGGGCGAATATCAAAGACCTTGTTATGCATAAAATTAAAAGTGTCCTCGGATGTGACGGAAAAGTATAACTAAACCAAACGCCTCACCTGCGAGGCAATGTGATAGGAGTGAACAGACAGATGTCCAAAGTAGATTACAACCCATATGAAAATGCCCAAATTCAGTTTGATAATGTAGCTGAATCACTCGATTTAGATCCGGGTATGAAAGAATTTTTACGGCAGCCTATGCTGGAAACACACTTCACAATCCCTGTCAAAATGGACGATGGTACAACAAAAACGTTCAAAGCATTCCGCATAAGACATAATACCGCAAGAGGTCCGGCAAAAGGCGGAATCCGCTTTCACCCACATGAAACCGATGATACAGTCCGTGCGTTATCAATGTGGATGACCTGGAAGTGCGCAACCGTTGATATACCTCTCGGCGGAGGCAAGGGCGGAATAATATGTGAGCCTCAGAGCCTCTCCAAGTCTGAAATGGAGAAACTTTGCCGTGGTTATATCCGTGGGGTATGGAATCAAATCGGACATGAAGTCGATGTCCCGGCTCCCGATGTGGGCTCAAACGCGCAATGTATGCTTTGGATGATGGACGAGTACGAAACAATTACAGCGTGCCGTTACCCCGGAGTGATAACCGGAAAACCTGTCGGAATGGGTGGCTCGCTCGGCCGCACCGAAGCAACGGGTTACGGTTGCATCTACGTCTTAAAAGACCTGCTGCGATGTATAAACCTGCCTGTTGAATCAACAACAGCGAGCATACAGGGATTTGGTAATGTCGCGGAGTATGCTGCCCGTATGTATACAGAGCTTGGTGGTAAAGTTATTGCCGTATCCTGTTGGAATCAAGCCGATAAAACAGCATATACATTCAAAAAAACAGACGGATGTGACATTCCTAAATTAGTAGAGATTAAGGACCAGTATGGAAGTATCGACAAAAATAAAGCAATTGCCTTGGGATATGAGGTTCTGCCGGGTGATGCATGGCTGAGTCAGGATGTGGACATACTGATGCCTTGTGCTTTAGAAAACCAGATAACTCCGGCTGTTTTCCCGGATAT
>Ga0123356_10008165_pt1 | contig 10417 bp, 8 predicted proteins | sample TergutEmb28metaG_2_FD_92546 | JGI IMG/M metagenome (GOLD analysis project Ga0123356, IMG submission 92546) | Embiratermes neotenicus P3 segment gut microbial communities from Petit-Saut dam, French Guiana - Emb289 P3 | ecosystem: Host-associated > Arthropoda: Insects > Digestive system > Gut ... | reverse complement strand
TGATCTAATCAACCAACCAAGCATCTACTCGACGGTTTACCGGTTCATAATTAGTGTATGGCGAGCCGTGGTTCACGAAGCCAATTCCTCCTTGTACTTTGCGCGTTAGCAGGCGGTCTCCTGCTTGGGCCGAACTGCTTGTCCCAGAACACTACGCGACGCCTGATCCTCAAAGACGGCTCTTATCAGATCGTCACCAAATGGGAGATCCAGGGCGACCGCGTGCATTACTTCAGCGCCGAGCGCAATGAGTGGGAGGACGTGCCCAACTCATTGATCGATTGGGAGGCGACGCGGCAGTACGAACAGGACCGCGCCACCGGCAAATCCTCACCGGAGGCTCAGAGGCTCGAAAAAGAGATCGAAGCGGACAAGCAGGAAGAGGAATCGAAGGCGCCGCACGTGGCTCCCGGATTGCGGCTTCCCCCCGAAGGCGGTGTTTATGCGCTCGACACTTACCTGAACCAACCGCAGCTCATCCCGCTCGACCAGACCGGCGGCGACATCAATCGTCACACCGGCCATAACGTTTTGCGTCAGGTGATGAATCCGGTCTCCGGCGCCAAGCACACGGTCGAGCTCGCCGGGCCGAGTTCAAAATTGCAGGCTCACGCCGCCCTGCCCACAATCTATATCAATATCGATGCCAGCGACGAAGAGGCCGACAGCCCCGATTCCAAGGCTCCCGACGCCGGACTCCCGTGGGACCGGTTCCGAATCGTGCGCGTCGAGGTCAAAGGCGACAAGAGAATCGTGGGCACGATCAAAGTGGACCACGGAAAGTCCAGCCCCGAGGAGGATGTGATCCCGGTGTCGGCGGAGCAGCTTCAGGAGGGCTGGATCAAGCTCACGCCCAAGTCCCCACTGGCACCAGGCGAATACGCGGTCACGGAACTGCTCGGCAAAGAAGGCATGAACAGATATGTGTGGGATTTCGGCGTCCATCCGAACGCGCCCGCGAATTTGAGCGTCATCCGGCCCGACCAGTCCGAAATCCAGCAGTCGTCCCGGCCCGCGCAACCTCAGGAACCGCAGAAACCACAGTAGCGCGATGGCGGGAATGTGGGCGGCCACGTGTCATTGACGCCCGCCTTGTCGCCGCTTAGACTACACTTTCCCGATGAGGCCTGATTGAAACCCTTTGTTTCAACACGTGAACTTCTGGCGCGAGTTGAGGAGACGTTGGCTGAAAATCGGCCTTCTTTCCATCATTCGCCCCTGGAGAAAGTTGCCGAGTTGCTGGCCGATGGCCGCCATTACAGCTGGGTAGGAATCTATCTGAAGTTGGACGAAAAATCTGTTCCGGCGTTGGTCGAGAATTTTGTCCATCCCGCCGAGTTCGCCGTCGCGGAGACCCACCAGAGAGTGATCGTATCCATGAGAATTGCCGGCCGCGAGGTCGGGTTCCTGAACATTGAAAGCGACCGCGAGAACGCCTTCGGTTCGGAAGAGCGCATCCTCTTGGAGCGCGTCGCTTACTTGCTCGCCAAGTTTCTGGTTGGGCCCGGGAAGTATCTCCTACGCAAGGCCGCACAACCCTCCTCCGCGCCAAGAGCAGCAGCTGCGTAGCCCATTGGAAGGGGGTTTCAACGGGTTCACTTCACGATCGGCTGCGTTTTCTCGCCGACCGTCGAGGCAATGAATGCCCCAACCCGAACGAACTGTGCCGGTATGCCGCTTTCCTAAGTGACAACATTCTCGATTCGGGATTTCACTCGGACCGTCGGAACTGCCTCGGTTTAGATGGGAAAACCCGCACAGCGATCGCACTGCGAGAGACGGCTAAGGCAAATGGCGGAGAGGGAGGGATTCGAACCCCCGGTACGGTTTCCCGCACATCGGTTTTCAAGACCGACTGTTTCAACCACTCACACACCTCTCCGGATTTTTTCTATTTTCTAGTCTCGCCCATTATATTGCTGCCCGGCAGCTCGACAATTTTTTCTCGCTGCTGGTCCTGCCCCCCCGTCGATTTGGGTTTTGCCGGTGTCAACCTCTGGACCGCTCCAGGACAGGGAGGGCGAAACCGGAGATTTTGTCCGCGGACGTCTGCGCATCCTGAACCACAAGCATCGCGAAGGGACCTAAAATAAAAATTAGGGTGAGATTCCATCCCTCCTCTTCAGATGCTCGTGACCGCCGTTTCCAGCTCCTCCCAAACGTCCTCATGAGTGAACGACTGGAACGTACGGGCCAACGGAGGATTTCCATTCGACGTAGGAAGTCGAATTCCGTGAATTGGCCGGTGGGCAAAGGGAATGGAGGGTCCGTGCCAGGCGTCGCGCTTCGTTTCCTTGAAACAAGTGGCTTATTTTCAACCTGTTTTAGGTTCATTTGCCCTCAATTTCGGCAAAATTGCCGCAACTCTTTCGTACATACTGGGTTAACATCTGTGGCGGCAAATGGCCCGCGATTCGGTTCCGGTGCGGGCTCTTCGAAAGCCGCATGGCTTTTGAAGGGGGAGGTTTTATGAGGACTGTTCATCGGATTCTTGGCGTTCTTACACTTTTCACGTTCATGTCGGGAGCCACTTTCTTAACCGTAAGAGCGGCCGCGCAGGACAACCAAACCTACGATTCCCAGACCGGTGACCAGGCCCCTCAGAACCAAGCCACGCAGCCATCTCCAGAGGATCAACCACCTGCGATCAACGAGACTCAGCCCGCGCCGGCACCCAGCGCGCCCGCTAATTCGCAGCCTGCCGAATCCGAACCACCCGCCCGGGCTGCGCGTTTGCAGTACCTGAGCGGATCAGTTTCAGTTCAACCGCAGGGCACGGGGGACTGGGTGGCAGGGGAAATGAACCGCCCGCTGACCAATTCCGACAATATCTGGGCGGATAAGGATTCTCGGGCAGAAATCAGCGTAGGAGCGGGACTCATCCGGATCGGCTCTGAAACCAGCCTGACTCTCACCAACATCGGCGAGGATGTAGTGCAGCTGCAGCTCCACCAGGGAGCAATGTACCTCCATGTTCGCCGCCTCTATGACAACGAAAAATATGAGGTCGATAGCCCAAACCAGGCATTCACGGTGTTGAAGCCCGGCGATTACCGGTTCGATGTCAATCCGGATACCGATAAGACGGTGGTCACGGTCTGGCGCGGCGAAGGTCAATCGACGGGCGACGGTCCGGCGGCGCATATCCATGAGAACCAACAGGCGCGTTTCAGCAATGGAACGTCAATGACGGTCGAAATGCACGCTGCGCCAGCCCCGGATTCCTTTGACGAGTGGGCGCAGGAGCGCGATCAAAAGCTCGACCAATCGGCGTCTTCGCGTTACGTTTCGCCCGACACCGTCGGCTACGAAGACCTCGACGAATATGGGACCTGGAAGCAAACCGAGGACTACGGGCCGGTGTGGTATCCGGCAGTCGCGCCCGGCTGGGCTCCCTACTATTACGGTCACTGGGTTTGGGAAAATCCCTGGGGATGGAGCTGGGTCGACTACGAGCCCTGGGGATTTGCTCCGTTCCACTATGGCCGCTGGGTGTTTGGCGGCGGCGGATGGGGCTGGGCTCCCGGACCCGTTTTCGTGCGTCCGTTCTATTCGCCGGCCATGGTGGCGTGGTTCGGCGGTGGTTTTGGCATTGGCGTTGGCTTCGGCGGTTTTGGGTGGTGCCCGCTCGGCTGGGGGGAACCGTTCATTCCCTGGTACGGAGTCAGCCGCGCTTACTTCTATCACGTCAACTTCACCAACGGGCGTTTCTGGGGGAACGGGCGCTTTGGCAACCTGGACAGGTTCTATAGCCGGAATTTCGTAAACGGCCGGTTTGCCGCGCGTAACGGCGTGGCGATGCATTACGCCAACATGAACCGTCCGGGAGGCTTCACTGCAGTTTCTCGCAATACCCTGGTGAACTCGCTTTCGGTTGCGCGCAACAACGTCCGCGTTTCGCCTTCGCAAATGAGCCGCATGACCGCCATGCATACCCTGGGAGTGGCCCCGACCAGGGCGAGCATTGCCGGTTCGACCGGCGCCAGAGCCGCCGTTCCGCCGGCGCGTGCATTTTCGCGACCTGTCGTAGGCCGTATGGCCGCGCCCAATCGAGGGTCGTTCAATTCCTCTACACGAGGGACGGCCAACAACCCCCCTCGCTCCGGCTTGAACAGCAATTCGCGCGGGCCATCGGCGACACGCAGCGTGCCGCGCCCGCCGAATGCGGGCAGCTTCGGGAACCGCAGTTCGAGCGCCAGCAGCCGGAGTGCCGGGCCCCCGCAGATGGCCTCCCGCAATAGTGTCCCGCGTCCACCTTCGGCCTCGACGGGACGGGGCGAGCCTTCCTACTCTCCACGTGGCGGCGGGCCGGGCTCTGCGCCAAGAGGCGGGGCTTCCGCGCCTCGCGAGAGCGGGCCGCGGTCCGGCGGCTCTCCTCGGAGCCAACTGAGCACGCCTGGCCGCTCTTATGAGAACGGTGGCTCCTATAGCCGCACCGATTCGCCTTACTACGGAGGGGGCCGCTCGACGTATGGAGGCGGCTACAACCGGCCTCAACCCGGGTACGGCGGTTATTATGCCCACTCCATGCCTTCCGGTGGAGGATACTCGCGTCCATCGTCGGGGCCTGAATACGGGGGCGGGAGCCGCGCCGGGAGCTCCGGCGGTGAGCACGTTTCCTCCGGCGGGCATTACGGTGGCGGGGGCGGAGGTGGACACAGCGGAGGCGGAGGCGGAGGCGGAGGTCAGTCGGGCGGCGGAGGTGGTGGACACAGCGGCGGGGGCCATCGCTAAGACGGCTGCCCAACCTCGAAGATTAACCGGAGCGCTGAAGCCGTGATGTCCGGGTCAACCCGGGCGTTCACGGCTTCAGTTTTTCTTTTTCTAGGACTTCAATCACCCGCACAAGGTCTTCCTCGGTGTCCACCCCAATGCTGTCGAACGCCGTTTCCCGGACGTAAATAGGGATCCCATTCTCAAGAAGACGCAGCTGCTCAAGCCGCTCCGCGCGTTCAAGCGGGGATTCGGGTAATCGAACGAACTCATCGAGCCCAGCCTTCCGATAGGCATAAATTCCGAGATGCTTGAAGTACTTCGGCCGCGAGTTGTCGCGATCGTGGGGAATCGTGGATCGTGAGAAATAGAGGGCACGGCCCCAAGCATCGCTTACCACTTTGACCGCCCCCGCGTTTCGAATGTCCTCCGGAGCGGCCGGCGTCTTCAGCGTACCCACCTGGATGCGAGGATCTCTCATCAGCCCGACCAAGGTTTCAATGTGGCTCGCGCGGACCATGGGCTCATCGCCCTGGACGTTGATGTAGACATCGGCTGCCACCGATTGCGAAACTTCATGTACACGCTCGCTTCCGCTGCGGTGCTTTTCTGAAGTCATCAGCACCTTCGAGGAGAATTCCTGGCAAGCCGAACGAATTTCCTCAGAATCGGTGGCGATGATCACGTCTTCGACGAGAGGGGACGAACGCACAGCGTCGTGGACCCACATGACCAGCGGCTTTCCGTGAATTTCCCGCAGCATTTTGCGGGGAAGGCGGGTGGAAGCCAGGCGGGCGGGGATCACGGCGACAATTTTCATCCGGCTCTCAATTTAAACACAGCAGCCGTAGCCGGGCACAAACGACCCGGACAAGCCAGAATAGGCGGCCAAGCTTCCCGCCTCCTTTTCTTTCTCTTCCGAAACGTATAAAACCAATGGGCATGGCCATACCTGTCAAGGAGATCGCCGAAGGCATTGGCGCCCGCATTCTGGGCGATCTCGACGTCCGGGTAGACAAAATCGCGAGCATCCCTGGAGCGTCCGATCGTGACCTGGTCTTTGCCGAGGAAGAGAGGAATTTCGAAGCTGCGCTTCATTCCCCTGCCGCTGCGGTCATCGCGGGAAGCTTTGCCGAGAGAACCCGGACCCCAAAGACACTCCTGATCGTCTCGAATCCCAGGCTGGCGTTTGCGCGCGCGGCGGCCTTTCTCGCCCGGCAGGAAACGCGCGCGGGCGGCATTCATCCCAGCGCGGTTGTCGCTCCCTCGGCCAGGATCGGCCATGCGGTTGCGATCGACCCCTGGACCTTTGTCGGCGAGCGCACCACGGTCGGCGACCGGAGCTGGATCGGCGCGGGTTCGTTCCTCGGAGGCGACGTCGAGATTGGCGAGTCGGCAAGAATTTATCCCCGAGTGACCATTTATCCGGGGACCCGGATCGGCGATCGCGTGATCGTGCACGCCGGCGCGGTGCTCGGCAGCGACGGATTTGGATATGTTCGCGATCCGGAAAACGGCCGCTACGAGAAATTTCCCCAGATTGGCCGCCTCCGGATTGCAGACGATGTAGAGATTGGCGCGAACACGACCATCGACCGCGGGGCTCTCGAAGCGACGTACATTGGGCGGGGAACGAAGATCGACAACCTGGTTCATATCGGCCACAACTGCAACTTTGGCGAGGACGTCGTTATCGCCGCCCAGGCCGGGTTCTCAGGAAGCATTACCATTGAGAATCATGTGATCATTGGCGGGCAGGTCGGCGTGGGGGAACATGCACGCATCCAAGAAGGCGTACTCGTAGGCGGCCAGGCGGGGATTCTGCCCAAGAAAATTCTTCGCGGCAGGGGCGTGGCCTTCTGGGGAACACCGGCCAAGCCGCTGGCGGAATATCTGAAAAGCCTGGCGGTGCTCGCAAGGCTCGGCAAAAAGGAGCGGTGATGGCGATTGTCGTGATCGGCGGACACTCCCGCAACGTGGGAAAAACCAGCGTGGTTCAAGGCCTGATCGCGGCCCTGCCTGCCTATCATTGGACCGCCTTCAAAGTCACGCAGTTCGGCCACGGCCGGTGCTCCCTTAACGGCAAGCCCTGCCAGTGCGCCACCTCCGATCATGCCTGGGCGATGACGGAAGAGAAAGACAGGTCGGGAAAATCCGACAGCTCGCGTTTCCTTCTTGCCGGGGCCAGCCGCTCATTCTGGGTGAGAACCGCGCAAGCGAAGCTCTCCGAAGCCATGCCGGCGATCCGGCACAGGCTGGGCGACGCCGAAAACTCCATCCTTGAGTCGAACAGCATTCTGAAGTTTATCCAGCCCGATCTTTACCTTTCCGTGCTCGATCCCGCCAATGAGGACTTCAAGAGTTCCGCGCGGGAATTTTTCAGGCGGGCGGACGCCGTCATCCTCGACGGAAGGCGAGACCGCACTCCGCGCTGGCCGGAAGTCTCGCTGGCGGACGTCCCCGCTCGCCCGGCATTCACCGTTCATCCGCCCGACTACGTCACGGGAGAAATCGTGGAGTTCGTCGAAGCCCGACTTAAGGCGATCGCGTCCCGAGCCTCCTGATATCCTCATTTCGAATGTTTGCCATCGAAAGCCGGGCATGGCTGCTTGCCGTCGTCTCCGCCGCGCTGCAGATCCTGATCTTCCCCTTGCCGAACTGGTATTGGCTTTCGTGGATCGCAGTCGCTCCCTTGCTGGTGGCGCTCTTGCGCGCCCGCAGGCGCGCTGGTCTGCAGCTCGAAGGTCCGGTGAAGCTCGCCGCCGCCTCTCCCCTCCAGGGATTCGCCCTCGGCTACCTCACGGGGATCCTCTGGTACGGCGGCAACTGCTATTGGGTCTACAGCACCATGAAGCAATATGGCGGGATCAGCGCTTCGGGGGCTCTAGGGCTGCTGATTTTATTCTGTTTGTACCTCGCGCTCTACCACGGGGCTTTCGGTCTTGCCATCAGTTTGCTGGCGAGAATGTCGGAGCGCACGGCTCTGGTTCTCTCGCCCCTGGTATGGGTTGCGATCGAGCTGGCCCGCAGCCGCATCAGCGGGTTTCCCTGGGACCTGCTCGGCATCACCCAAGTCGACAACATTCCCCTGGCCGCGATCGCAACCGTCACCGGAGTCTATGGCGTCTCGCTTGAAATCATGATTGTGAACGCCGCCTTTGCCGCGGCGTTTCTTCTGCGCCGAATCGAGCGCCGACGGCTGTTCGCGGCCGCGCTGGCCGCAGCCTTCCTGCTGCAGATTGCGCGCTGGATTCCTGCTCCCCCATTCGCGCACGACCGCAGCGCGGTGCTGGTTCAGCAGAACATCCCCGTCCTCGCCAGCGCGGATTGGACGCCCCAATATTTCGAAGACACACTCGCCGACCTTATCCGCCTCAGCCTCAACTCGCCACCAGCCGGCCGGGCGAGTCCCGACCTCATCGCCTGGCCGGAGTCGCCCGCGCCGTTCTCGACCGGCGACCCCGTCTTCCGCACCGCGCTCGGCGGCATCGCCAGAGCCGGGCCCGCCTGGGTGGTGGCGGGCAGCGTCGGCGCCGGCAATCCCCCGCAGCCGGATCAGATTTTCAACTCCGCCGTGCTTGTCCGCCCGGACGGCCAAGTTGTGGCCCGATACGATAAGGTGCATCTGGTCCCGTTCGGCGAGTACGTGCCGTTCGGGAACCTGCTTTCATTCGCCGGAGGCCTCACGAAGGAGGTCGGCGCTTTCTCGCGCGGCGGTTCGCGCCAGCCGCTCGAAGCCGGGGATCAGAGACTCGGCATTTTCATCTGCTATGAATCCGTCTTTCCCGACGAAGTGCGCCAGTTTGCCAAGAACGGCGCGCAGGTGTTCGTGAATATCTCCAACGACGGCTGGTATGGCGACACGGGCGCCTACGCGCAGCATCTCGCGCAGGCTCGCATGCGCGCCGTCGAAAATGCGCGCTGGCTCCTGCGCGCCACCAACACCGGGGTAACGGCCGCGATCGATCCCGCCGGGCGCGTGGTCGCGAGGGCTCCGCGCAAGGTGCGCACCGCGCTTAAGGCCTCCTATGCGCTTGCCAACGCAACCACCTTCTATACCCGCCACGGCGACTGGCTGGCATACGGCTGTGCGATAATTTCCCTGGGCGCGATTCTGGCCGCCCTGACTTCCGTAAAAGCGAGACTGCAGGCATGATTCAGGAACTTGAACAGGAATATTCGGCTCTCGAGCAAAAGGTTCGCGAACTACGGGAGTATCTTTGACGCGGGAAAACTCCGCCAGCAATTAACCGAAGTCGATAAACAAGCGGCCGACCCCGGCCTGTGGTCGAACCAGCAAAGGTCGCAGCAGGTCATGCGCGAGAAAAAGCGCCTGGAGGACATGCTCGCGACCGAAGCCGACCTCGCCCGGCGCACCGAAGACATCTCCGCATATTTTGATCTGGCGCGGGAAGGCGAAAACGTCGAGGCCGATCTCCGCCGCGAAATCGATTCCCTGCGCGAACGCGTCGATCGCCTGGAAACCGAAACTTTGCTCTCCGGCGAAAACGACGCCCGCAATGCTATTGTCACCATTCACCCTGGCGCCGGAGGAACCGAATCGCAGGACTGGGCGGAGATGCTCATGCGCATGTACATGCGCTGGGCCGAGCGCCAGGGATTCCAAAGCGTGCTCTACGACTATCAGCCCGGCGAAGAGGCCGGAATCAAGTCCGCAACCTTCGGCGTAAACGGCGAGTACGCCTTCGGCCTGCTATCGAGCGAAATCGGCGTGCATCGCCTGGTCCGCATCTCTCCCTTCGATCAGGCCAAGCGGCGCCACACGTCGTTCGCCAGCGTTTTCGTCTCGCCGGAGATCGACGACTCCATCGAAGTTATCATCAAGCCCGAGGACCTCCGCGTCGACACCTACCGCTCGAGCGGCAAGGGCGGCCAGCATGTGAACACCACCGATTCTGCGGTCCGCATCACGCACGTTCCCACCGGGATCGTCGCCAGCTGTCAGAATGAGCGCTCCCAGCACAAGAACCGCGACCGCGCCATGAGCATGCTACGTTCGAAGCTCTACGAATACGAAATGGAAAAGAAGCGCGAGGCCACAAAGAAGATCGAAGAATCGAAGCTCGACATCGACTTCGGCTCGCAGATCCGCTCTTATGTTCTTCAACCCTATCGGTTGATCAAAGATCACCGCACCCGCACCGAAGTGGGAGACGTGGACCGGGTGCTTGACGGCGGCTTCGAGCCATTCATCCGCGCCTATCTGCGCATGCGGCGTCGCGGCACGAGTCCTCGAAGCCCTTCGGCTGAAAGCGAGCCTTAGGGGCGCACTCGGCAAACCTTCCCGCATCCGAACATTCTCGGAAAGATCCCCAGGGTCGAGGTGGCGGCGCAAAACGACGCCGAGTACCACGGAAGGCGAAGGATTTTCCGCACAGAGCTCGTTCGACGAGCAGGACTTCGAAACCTCGCCATCGATGCCTCCCATTGCTTTCAACTCTACCGGCACAGGAGAGTATCTTGTCCGCCGCAAGGCGTGCTTCTCATTCCGTCCGCAGCGCAACCACTGGGTCAGTGCGCGACGCCCGCCACGCGGGAACATATCCGGCAACCAAGGCCGAGGCCAGCAGCAAAAGCGAGGCGGCCGCGATGGTGGGCACGTCCCCCGGTGAAATCCCGAAGAGCATCGAAGTAATGAGCCGGCCGGCAGCCAGCGCGAAAGGAATTCCAACGGCGATTCCGA
>Ga0123356_10008163_pt1 | contig 10417 bp, 10 predicted proteins | sample TergutEmb28metaG_2_FD_92546 | JGI IMG/M metagenome (GOLD analysis project Ga0123356, IMG submission 92546) | Embiratermes neotenicus P3 segment gut microbial communities from Petit-Saut dam, French Guiana - Emb289 P3 | ecosystem: Host-associated > Arthropoda: Insects > Digestive system > Gut ... | reverse complement strand
GGGGAAATTCTATTCATGTATGGATTATAACATAAGAACATGATATAATCAAGCCATCTGACAACCAATGAGAAAGGATTACGATGATGCAAGAAATGGAAGCTATGGAATATGTACCCACTTTAACACTTAATCCGGACGGCGAAAGCAGCTCTGCTGCAACGGAGTGTTCTTTGGCAGAGCTGGCAATACCAACTGAGGAAGATGCAGCCCTGCAACTTGATATGAACCGCCTCAGTGAAGAAGATCAAGCACAAGTCCGTGAATTTGCCAAGCAGATTGACATAACAGACACAAGTGCTGTTTTAACTTATGGTGCTGCTTCTCAACGAAATATTGCCAACTTTTCGGAAAACACATTAAAAAATGTCCGGACGAAGGACATGGGAGAAGTCGGTCAAATGCTGTCCGGTCTGGTTGTTGAGCTTAGGGGATTTTCCGACACCGGAGAAGGCAAAAAAGGTTTTCTCGGTTTGAGAAAGAAAATCCGTAATAAATTTGAAACCATGAAAGCCGAGTATGCCAAGGTCTCTGCAAATGTTGACAGAATCACCGATATGCTTGAAAAACATCAGGTAACACTGCTTAAAGACGCGGCAATGCTTGATAAAATGTATGATATGAACCAGGCATACTTCAAAGAGCTGACTATGTATATTCTTGCAGGTAAAGAGAAGCTCGAAGATTGCAAAAATACAGTTTTGCCTGAGCTTCGTGCAAAGGCAGCCGAAAGCGGTCAGGCAGAGGATGCGCAAGCTGTTAATGATTACGTCAATATGATAAACCGCTTTGAAAAGAAGCTTCACGATCTTGAGCTTACCCGTATAATTTCAATTCAAATGGCTCCGCAGATAAGACTTGTTCAAAACAATGATACGCTCATGGTTGAAAAAATCCAAACATCGATCGTCAACACTATTCCGCTTTGGAAAAGCCAAATGGTGCTTGCGCTTGGTATGCACAACGCTCAAAAAGCTATGGAAGCACAACGCGAAGTTACAAATGTCACAAATGAACTTTTAGCCAAAAATGCCGAAAAACTCAAGATGAGCACAGTCGAAATAGCAAAGGAATCCGAGCGCGGTGTAGTTGATGTTGAAACACTTGTAAATACGAACCAGCAGCTTATAGACACACTTGAAGAAGTCAGAAATATTCAAACCGAAGGCTCAGAGCGACGCCGTGCAGCCGAGGTTGAACTATCCCGCATAGAGGTTGAACTGAAAAATAAATTGCTGGAATTAAAAAACAAGTAATCACCACATTAGGGTGCATATTGCTTTACATAAATCAGTGGCTGATTGGAATCTTTTTTCAGGATTATTTTTCATTGACCGTTTAACAATATTAGAAACATTTCCAATATCATTTTTTAAGTTTGCGGCAATTGTCTTCTCGCTCACCAATGCAGGTGGGCGTTTTCCTGTGAGCAGATGATAAATTGTTGCACCAAGACTGTATATATCAGATAACTTCCAATCAATCGGAGCAGCATTCATATATCCTGAATACTTACTGCGTATAAGAGTTTCGTTTTTTGTTCCGTCAGTATTTACAGAATTATAACTATACCCCGGCTCTGCAACAAATGATGCTCTTTCACGGTTGTAATCATCACAAATCTGAAAGTACATATACTGCTCGGGTGATGCATAACCTGTACTCCGGTTTACTACCTTTGTATTATTCCCACTGACAAGAGCGGTGTTAAAATCTATAAGGCATACATTTCCATCCGGCATGAGCATAATGTTTGCAGGTTTAATGTCACGATGACATATATTGTGCTTATGTATTGCTTCCAGAGCACTTGCAATCTGATAATACCACTTGATTATTTGTATTTCTGTAAACATCCTTCCGTATTTGAGTAGTTTATCAAAACTGTCACCTTCTATATATTCCATAACTGTATAACTGTTATTGTCTTGCGTTACAAAGTCAAAGACCTGTGGTATATACAGACTCTTTACATTTTTTAGAGCCTCTGCTTCATTTCGTTGTACTTCAGTGGCTTTTACCGAACTATCTTTTAGCTCTTTTATTACAATGTGCTTACGAAGACCTTTGTGCCACGCTTTGTAAACAGCTCCATTGCCACCATAACCGAGCTCTGACACGATACTATATGAATTCATTAGCTTATTCCCATACATAATCTGCTCCTAAATTCCCAAATGATACCTTACTACCGGCTGCGAGTTCATGCGGTGTATTTGGCGGTAGTTTTTTATCGTTTACAAATGTTCCTGCACTGGATGATAAATCGGTAATTTTATAAGCTGCACCTTCACGTTCAATCACGGCATGACGGCGACTTACTGCCTTTGTTTTTTTGTCAAACTCAAAGCTTGATTGCTTTTTTCCGACACTTGCATCAAATCTCCCGATTGTAAATATGCTTCCTTCATCTATTGTTATTTCAATTGTTTGTGGCAGATTTGTTCTTCCTATACACCTAAGTCCGGGTCCGCTCATCATAACACTTGTCTCTTGTGTAACATCTGCCTCTTCAAGAGGGTTGTGTTCTATTGCAACAGGTAGCTCTATCGGCATTGTATTTTTGTAACCATTTCGTTTTGTTTCCGGTTTTTTCTTATTTTTGCTGCCAAAGACTTTAAACACACTTGTATCTTTTTCAGGTATTTCCGAAGGCTGCATAAAATTATCAGTTATTTGTAAGTCTTCAATTTCATCCAATATTTCTGCTGCGTGATTATTATTTTCTACACTCCTTGCAGAAGGGGAAGAGATATGTTCTGTCAGCATTTTTAAGAAATCACCGGGATTAAAATTGTTGATAATTGACCGCAGCACTTTATTTTCCAGAACCGGGTCGGACACAGTTATATTTTTTGCTATTTCGATTGCCATTTCATTAAAAGAGTTATATCCCGAGCAGGCACTTAATGACGGTATATAAACATATGTTACAGTTTTATTATTTTTGTCATAATACAAGTAATTTGTACTCAGCACAAAAGATAAAGGATTCATATACCAATCACCACATTCAAGCAAAGGGCGCAATAAGCTCTGCCACATTACTATGTACTCAGGGTGAGAAATGTCGCCGTAGAAGTATTGTAATTTACAAAGCGGCCCTACTTTGTAAATAAATTCCACCTGTCCGTTTGATATTTTATAATTAAACGGAAGAATAAAATCAGGACAATCCGTCTGAATTGTATGAAGAGCGTTTTGATCTAACTCATCTTCAGCAATGTTTATCATTAAGTATGTCCCTGTCAAAAAATCATTTCTGCTTTCTACTTTGTATTTTATATTATTCATAATGTAACTCCTTTTTTGTATTCGATTAATGTTATAATCTGCCATCCGCGCTCGGTCAAAACAGGCGCACTACCATCCGAAAAGCTCCTTGCTTCCATAAAAATTGTATCTATTACAACTTGTCCGTATATGTTGATATATCCCCATGATTCATTGATTTTTACTGCTGCCAGGTGTTGTCCGAAAGATAATGCATCATCGTAAATAAATTCTATTTTTACATTGCCGTACTTGTCTATAAATCCCCATTTATTTTCTTTCTTTACTGCTGCATAACCTTCATCAGAAAAAGGTCTTGCATCACTGTATGTATCATTCATAAAACCATTTTCTGTATATAAATGAACGTTATCTCCATTGCGTACAAAGACAGTTCCCTGTGCATAACATCGACCTAACTCATCTATGATAATTTCATCATACTCGGGAGATATAAGCCAGTTGGTTGTTATGTCGATTACGCCCCATCTGCCGTTTATTTTCGCTGCAGTATATCCTCCGGAATACATCCCTAACTCTTCAAATACATTTATACCTGTTTTAAAGTCTCCCGCAGCACGATACCAACCGGTATCCATATGAACAGGAATTCTATTTTCGGAATAATTGAGAAAATCCTTTATTTCGTTTGAGGCTAATGCAATTCGATTATTATTTCTATCTACAGCATATATAACACCGTCTTTTTCAACTATAGCCCGGTTGTTGCAAAAAGTGCTGACTTTATTATATTCACAGGGTATAAGAATTGATCCGTCACTATTTGCAATTCCCCATTTTCCTTCTTGCCGGACTTGTATTGTTTGATTAAAAAAAGTTGTTACTACGTCAAAAGAAATACGGTTTATTTCATATGCATATCTGCAAGCTTCATACATAGCTATAATGTTATTGTCTCCCGTGCGATTGATAGCGTTTCTTAGTATTTCAAATGCATTTTTCATAGCATTGATACTAAGATAATAATCTGCAGCTTCTATGAATATCTCAGGAGGACAGTTTCTTCTGCTCATTTGCTTTTCAAGAAGGTTTGTATACCTGCGCGGGAATCCCCGGTTATCTATAAGATGTAAATATACATCTTTCAGATAATTTTCTGCTGTAATTGTATGTATACCATCATATTCTGAAGCCTCCTCAAGTAAAGGAACAGCCAATATGTATATACCATTTGAGATTAGTTCTTTTGCTTCTCTTATGAGAGCATACTGCTTTTCAGCCGTTGATTTTGCACCAACTGCAACAATCCAGGATATAGAAATCAGTACAACACAACCTATAATAATTAGTATAAAAATTCTCTTGCTCATGTCAGAATCACTGTTATTAGAATGCCGGCAAGCAGAAACGGAGCGAGCGGCATTTTATCCTTTCGTGTGATTTTCTTAAGAATTATTAGTATAACAGCAGTTATTGCCGCTAATAACGTACCGCAGAAAATAGATGCAACTGTATTGCCAAGACCTAAATAAAGACCTGCTGCTGCCATAAATTTTACATCTCCGCCACCTAAACCGTTGCGGCTTATAAGATAAACTAAAATAAATATACCGCCACCGAATAACACTCCTAACCCGGAATCAATCAATACACCGACAGCTCTGTTTATGTCAACAACTAACAGTACGCACACTATCAGCACCCATACACCAATCATGTAAAGAACAAGAGCGTTAGGTATTTTACGGGTTTTTATGTCATATATTGATGCTAATACTGCAAAAGATATAACCGGAAATGTCATCATTTTCTATATCCTTCCCCACTGCCGCCAATCCAGGCTTTTGTGACAACTGTTTGTTCCATCCTTAGTGTTGGTGTAAAGGGTAACCGTAATGCTCCAAAAGTATATTCAACTTCATAATTAGCGGTTAATTTAACGTTGCTGTCTCTATCTATTAATAAACAATCTGTCAGCTTGAAGTCTGTAACTCTTACACTTTTTAAGTATTCGTCTCCGCTTATTTCACCATTATCCAAGTAACTCATTATTAACGGGTTTAATATCTCTGCTGTAAGATTACTTCTCAATTCATTTAAACCATAATTTAATAAACCTTTGAGCATACCATCCGGTTCTCCGGTTAATGCGTTTATTCCACTTTGTACCGAGCTGATTGAATCAGTAAATGCGCTTGCTTTTTCATCAAGGGCTATCAAATCATCAGATAAACCTACAACTTCCAAAATATAACAGTACATTGATAATGTCAGGGCTGTTTGTGTCAAGGCATTGTGGATACGTGCTTGTAATGTGATTATATTAACAAGACTTAAAATAGACACTATAACTAAAACAAATGGAATAAATGTTCCCACGGTCTCAACAACAATATAACCTCTTTCATCTTTCACTCTAATATCCTCTATGGTCTGTCACCGTGACGGGCATTGTTATCGGCATTCCAATACTCTTGGAATCAGAGAAATTTTGCGCAAAAATCATTGACAAAAAGAGCATTCGCATATCAACTGTTGTTGTTAAGCAAAAATCTGTTTTCATGTCTTCCATTTTAAATCTGTTTGTTTCTGACAAAGCCTGTGACATTTTTTCCTCATCGCAATATAAACCACTACTATAATTGAGTATATTCCATTCGATTAAGTCTGCTGTGCGCTCTGCAAGCTCTACAGCTGCACTCTCACCTGCTATTCCTTTTGTAATAAAGAAAAACAGCATGTAGTTCGAGTATGTTAAGTCTTTATCACTTGAGCTTTCACATGTGTTAACCGTATCGGATAATACATTTGCAAGTGCTTTTGTTATACCTCTCGGACTGCATATCCACTCACTGCTGCTTTTAATTAACGGCACTTTATATCCTGCACGAAGTGATGCAAGGTCAATCGCTGATTCAGCCGCAACAAAAGCAGCACGCGCCAACTCCCCTAAAAGTATTCCAACAGGTGCACACCAGGAAAACGCTGCCCGGATAGCATTAATAATAAGCGTAATCTCAGTAACACTAAAAACAGTAATGTAATTGCAAATAATACGCACAAAATATATAAGCCTTGATACTGCACTCAGATTTTTATTTGCATTCTCATTACCGTTGTATAAATACTCCCATTCTGATTGGAAAAAGTAGTTGACTTCAGGACTGATTGGAATCCCTGAAATAGATTTTGGAAATCCAATGTCATGTAAATCATCTATTTTTCTGCCGGTTATCTCAGGTCTTGCAGTCGTATAATTTGAGAACATAGATGTACAGTATGTAAGCAGCAGTAAATAATCACCTGCTCTTGCTGCACTGCTGTAAGGATTTGAAATAACATCCGATACAGGGTGGCTTTCTATTTGTGATACTGATTGCGATATATCGGTTGTGTCCGGAATATCAGTTTCCAAAGCAGCGCTGCCGTTTATGTGCTTAGCACCAAGCGGAGCGTTAAACATTCCTGCATATGCAGTACTTACAAGACTTGTGAGCTCACTAATCATTCCTCGTTGCTTTGCCTCTGTGTTTGCACCGCTTGCTTCACTTTGTCCGTCAAAGAGAGTAACAGGTGGCACAACAGGCTGGTTCATCATTTGTGTCAGCATTTCAAAGAAATCTTTGTTTTTTCCATCATATTCTCCGAATTTTATAAATCCTGCAGGCATTTGATATGTAACGTCACTTACTCTGTAACTGCCGAGTTTTGATGCCAGGCTGTCTGCTGCCGATATATAATCCGATAGGTTTAGCTGTGAATTAGTCAAAATATTTTCCAGCTCTACTCGTGTAAGAGTCGGAAATGATGGCATATTTCTATTTCTGTATATTACACTTTCAAGCAAATCCTTTAATGTTACATCTATATAGTAATAACCGCCTTCTTTATATATGTTTGCCATACCTTCAATGTTGTCCCATTTTAAGATGTCTCTGTATGTTTCAATAAGAGATTTCTCAGCGCCTCCGGGTCGTCCTGTTAAGGCTTCTTTTAGTTCGTCATTACAGTCCCCGTCTATAACACGGTTCTCCAGAGCATCGATTTTTCGTGAAAGTTCATCTTTCATGGCATCGATTTGCCGGGCTATAACCACAACATTATCAAGCTTTGGCTTATGCCTGTCTGCAAAGGAAATAGCATTGGTAATTGTTTTGTTTAATCCTTGACTATAACCGGCACCTACAGCCCCTCCTATAGTTAATGACTTTATGTTATTAAGTATTTCCCAGTACTTTGCAGCATAGACTTCTTTCTTTTCATGGTATTCTCTTTCCTTCTCTTCCTTTTTTGGGTCTTCTTCATCCGGATACTCGACATTTTCCCAATTCTCGTAACATTTTTTTAAATCTACAAACTGCTCGTGTATTCGTTCCAAACCACTTGATACAGTGCCAACTGTGCCTCCGGCTATTCCTCCGGTTACTTGAGTGCAACGGTCACCGGCAAGAATTGCGTTATACAACTCTTTATATTTTTCATGTATTTTTGCGATTGTATCATCAATATCCAGTTTATCTCCGATTACTCCCGTGTCCTCTTTAAACGAACTTGAGCCAAGCAAGTCAAGAACTTCTTTAATAATTATCACCGGTGCGCGAAATTTCATATATTCTTCTATCTGACGTCTTAGCACATCAGTATTACGAAGGTTTTTATCATCCGTAAAGTAAATTTCTTCTATTGATATATTGCTGCCGTAAAAAAGCTGTAATGTTCCCATGGAAATATCTTGATGCATCTCTCCAAATACAGATACACGAATGTATTCATCAAGCAGCTCAGCCAATACAGGGTCGTTTTTTGCTACCCCAAACAAACCATAAAGATCGTTTAAAAGAGCGTTATATTGTGATAATACAGAGTTTGCAGCAAGCCCATTTGCATCTTGAACTATACTTCGTGCTGTATGTATCCTTGCAAGGTCCACTGCTGTTCCGCTTATAAGTATTGCCGGTATTAAAAGCAATGTTACAAACACTGTTACTGCACCTTTTGTATTGTTAATGAAGTTTTTCACTTTATTATCCTTACTTTCAAACTACCACCCGAAAATTGACCTTACATTACCTCCAAAAGAACTGATAGTATCCCCTACATCATTTAATCCAAACTTTTCACCGATAAACACAGCAAAATCTGTCGCCATATCTACGTTGCGTATAAATTCATCTGCATTTTGTATGACTGCTCTTGAGGATGCTACGACTGTAATTGTCTTAGGAAACCCGATAAATGACAGGTCTACAGGCATCGGATATTCACGAGATGCTGTAATTGTGACTTCTTTGTAAATAAACAAATTATTGATATAACACTCTACTGTAAGCTCTCCTGTTTTTGAGCTGATACTACGATTCTCTAAATTTACAACTATTGATTCACTTTTTTCTTGTATATGTTCTTGTGATAAAAACAAACCTGTATATACATTTACTAATCTTTCTTTATTATTTTCCCGATAGTACGACATACTTCCGGAATCGAAAAATAACCATGTATCACTGATTTCTGTAGCTATTGCAATAGATGCATACTGAGTTGCTCTTTGCAGGACAGCCTGCGTCGGAAGATAAATAGATAACAAGACAAGTGCTGCAAATATCATAGTCATAATTGGAAACAGTATTGTAGCTTCAACTACTGCATCTCCATTGTTATTTTTAATCAATTCTATGCAATTGAGCCTGCACTTCCTGTGATTTGCTCCCATAATTCTGCGAGCCAATCGCTTAAAAATACCCAGATAATTACTATTGCAAGCACTGCAACCAAAATCAGCAGTATTGCCACAACAACACCGGAGAGTCCGCGTTCGTCTTTTATAATTCCTTGAAAAAATCCTTTTATTTTGCTCCACATCTTTTTTTCCTCCTTTCTGTAGTATTTTTACTTCATAACCCTGAAAAATTCATTGCTATTGGAACCATAAGCATCATAAGTATTGCTAAAAATAACATCATAGTTGGTATCATGAGTTTTGAATTTGCTTTTTCTGCATCGCGTTTAGCAATATGTCTTCGTTCGCGCCAAGCTTCGTGTGCCATTTCTTTTAAAAGTTTACCTACCTCTTTGTTGCCTTTTGATAAGTTTTGCATGATTGCAGAAGCAAGTTTTGCACTTTCTTTAGTATTGCAACGATTTATAAAATTACTGTATGCCGATTCCGGACTTACTAAATTGTCGAGTTCTTTTGATGTTTTACGCATTTCCATGTAAAGCTCAGATTCACCGCTATATGCTGTGTCCTTCCATGCTCTGTCCATAATCATTCCCGATGTTACAAGCAATGCCAGTTTAGATACAACATTAGGAAACTGTCTTATAATAGTATTTTGCCTCTTCTTAACTAAATCACTAAGCTCATCATAAATTGCATATACTAAGACAATAATCAGACAAATACCTATACATAAAACTGCAATACCCATTGATATATTATCTGTTCCAAGCAATAAAACTGTGAGTATAAGTGTCAGCGCTGTACCTATAACAGGATAAGAAGTCATTTTTGCCAGCAATTCTTTAGTTTTACACGGAGCATACTTTTTTCCGTATAATTCATAACATTTTGTCAGCACTATTTTGTGGACCCCGCTTTTTCCAATTTTATCTATTTCCCGTTGCAGTACATATCCCGGTAATAAAACAATACTTTTATAGTTTGCTTTTTCACTTTGTAAACGCTCGGTTTCTTTTTTTAGTTTTTCGACTTTTTTATCATTCTTACTACCCGTAATAATCTTCATAAAAGCAAGAATAAAACCGCTGTATGAGGATAACTTATCTATGTTATCTCTGTTAATCTTAATCAGCTTTCGTATTTTTACACGGTTGTTAAGAATTCTCGCATTTGTCGCTTGCTTCCAATCATCAGCATTAGCTCTGCCAAGTAATATTAGCCATAAAACCGTTAGTATTGTGGCAATTATTAAAATTACTACAGTCATTTTGTTTCTCCGGTAGGTACATAATTTTGTGATTTTTCTGAACCGGTGTTTATAATTTTATATTGCTGTATTTTCGTGCTAAAACAAAACTTAAAGCAAATATTAATAGACCACCTGTTGAAACAATACGTCCTGCAACCGTTGTATAAATTGCATCCATAAATCCCGCTCCTGCCCAACCGATGATACCGAGAATAATAAGTGGCATAAAAAGCATAATATTTACTTCTGTC
>Ga0123356_10008162_pt1 | contig 10417 bp, 16 predicted proteins | sample TergutEmb28metaG_2_FD_92546 | JGI IMG/M metagenome (GOLD analysis project Ga0123356, IMG submission 92546) | Embiratermes neotenicus P3 segment gut microbial communities from Petit-Saut dam, French Guiana - Emb289 P3 | ecosystem: Host-associated > Arthropoda: Insects > Digestive system > Gut ... | reverse complement strand
CCAAAGCTCATCGCCTTGTTCTGGGTCCCACGGTAGCACATCTCTCTGGAGCATGACGTAATTTCCCCCCTCTTCTGCCATGCCTGTGCGGAATCCCCATGATGCACCGATGTCCTTCTGGTAGGTCATCATCTGTACAATCTTATTCTTTACACGGTGCGGTCTCCACGTTTGGAACGTGTTCTTATCTATGTATGCCTCCATTGCAAGAATGTTTTGATTGATATAATCGACATCTTGAACGTCTGTGTCAGATGGTTTGCGCTTGCGCTGAAGGCGGTGGTCCCATAGACCGAGTGTTTCATACACATATTCTGCGGTGCAGTATGTCGGTGACGGGTATATGCGCTTATTCTGAATTACATCTATGTCTGAGGGGTAACAAGCTTCTTCCTGTGTTTTAACTTTAGATGTCTTACATCCACCCTTAAGTGTTTCTCCGCCTCTGCCATCGTCCCACTCTTCCGTTGTATCATTTATAGGAATATCAGGACGATATTTCTTTAATGTCTCATTACCATCGTCCCACTCATCATCTGATGATAAGAGTAATTCCTCGTCGGCCATGAATGGTAATCGTAATTAAGAATAATAAACTATGTGCTACTTACGTGTGTCCAAGCCCCCCACAGTTTTTACATGCGCTTGGATTTTCACTCGAAAAACTGTCTTCTGTGCCTTGGCCCATACACGCTAAACAGATGTTTTCACACATCATGTGCTCTTCGTACTGACTCCAGGTGGCGTTTTTCATATACTTTTCTCTTGACGGACGGAATCGTATTGTTATCGTCTTTTCGTACATAAATCCGACTTTACTCAGGTCCATTGTCTCTATGGCGACAACATCGTAGTTCTCAAGCATTTTTGATATAATATTTTTCAATTCGTTATCCTCAATCATCGCATATCGCCTCGTTCGTAAAATATTCTACGTCTTCTCCAAACGTTTCATCGTACTCTCTTCCTATCTTCCACTTCTGCTTAATTCCGATTAATACCATTCTTCCCATAGGAGTGGGGATACGCCACGTGAGTCCCATCTTCTCAATGCGTTCCATGAGATTACGGAATGCTCCTTTTTTCTTGGAGTAGATGAAGGACAGCCACAGTATGCCGTCTTTGAACCAGAGGTATGAATGCTCATCGAATAGGTCTGCTGTGAAACCTATATCAACGGCGAACTGCGTTTTATCTGGTACATGCTGTCCTTCTTGAATCGGTTTACCATCGCTACAGAGTATCATCTCATCACTCTCCAGAACAGCGGATTGATGCCGAATGCCGTCATCACACGGGTGTATTTCTCACGGAGCATAGGGCTTCTCCATTTGACCTCTTCGAGGACATCGAGAGCATACCTTGTACCGATACGGCCCTCCATCGGCATACGTCCCCATGCTTCCTCCTCTTCGATTTGCTCTGCCGTGGGTTCGGTAATGTAATGGCATTCATCACAGAAGGAGCACAACAGACCCATGTCAGCTACCCTCCAATGTCTTCCGTATGCCCATTATGATATTCTCTTCATTCATCTGGTACATCCTCCAGCGGACACCAATCAGGTATCTTGTTAAGGTCAAGTTCCTCTGTCCAATGACCTTTATCATTCTCTATCCTAGTGATTATGTTGTCGATGTGAGGATGTATGCACCTGTGAATTACCACGTATTCACCATCACGCCAGTGACGGCGTATGTTCTTGTCCCCTTCTCTGATGTCGAATCTGGCACCTTCCTTCTTGAAGAAGCAACTGGCACACTTCATGATACGTATCATCTTATGGGTCAAAGACTTCCCTCCTTTCCAAGTCGTCCATGATTCTCAATTAATGGTGTGAGTATCCCACGGGGGTGATTGTCGTTGAAATATATGTAATTCAAAGCCTCATTCAGCGCATACTCGGAGAATGTTTCTATCCAAATTTTTACAAGTTTCTCGTCACTCATCATTCAGCATCCTCTCCATACATCTCTTTGGCTTTTTCACCTGTAGGTTCACGGTTCATAGGACGTTTTGACCTTCTCACGACACTGTGGATTGGCCATGCCATTCCTCTTATGATGACTTTGGCAAAGTCCTTCCCTCTGATGAATGGAAGAAGAGATTTGGGCAACTTCACGAAGAACCCTACCTCTAGGGTTTCATCCTCATTCATCATCTTCAATCAACCCCCTCAGCGCAGGTATTTCCATTTCTGCTACGAACTCTTTTATGCGCTTTCTGTTGTTCCTCACAATATTGTCGCGCATCGCGCCAATGGATGTGTCGTAATGCCTCGCTATGGAGTCGTTTATCATCTTGGATAGTTGGTTCGGTTTGATGGCATCGAGTTCCACCTGCATGCCTACGCCGTACTTCTCTATGAAGCCTTGTGTCCTTGTATCGGTGGTCTTCGCAGGTGCAGGGGGAAGTCCCCATGCGTCAACCTGTTCCATCGTCAATGCTTCCTTCGTAAAGGATGTAAAGGACATATTGAAGTCTTGGTACAGACGCTCCTGCATCTTGTCGGGGATGTTCTCACCACTTGGGTCGAAATCGCCGAAGTATATGATGTTGAGGTTCTGGTCTTCCTCGATACGGTCTACCATGCGTTCGGCGAGTTCGTACTGCTGTGTGAGTGACGGATACCCTTTGCATACCATGAGGTCCACTTGCCATCTCTGACACACATCCGAGAAGATTCCTTGTAGGGCTTGCTTCTCCACCATCATGACTACACGTTCGGGTTGCCCGTACCATTTGGGTACACTGTAGTACAGTTCCAATTCATCCAAGCGGTCGTACCACTTGGTCATGAACTGCCCTACTGTCTCGAAGTCCGTTGAATCGTATGGACTTATCTCACGTGTTCTGTCCTCTATCGCGCTGAAAGGTATCTCTCCGCGAAGACGTGCATCGCCGAGAATCTTACCGATACGCTTGTATGAGTTGATGTGATTGCGCAGACCGAAGTCCGCGACGAGTCGATAATAAATCTGACGGATGGTGAGACGCTGGTCGTACTGCGCCATCACCTTCTTTATCTGTGAAAGGGTTTCGGCAGTCTCATCTTTCATCCGACCACCTCGCCTGTCGTGTTGTCACGGATGAACATTGGGAGACTCATCGACGACCATATCATGTCAGCTTCGATGTTGACGGAGCGAAGGCTGTCGTCGGAGTATATCTCTCCGCCCGTGTCTGCCCTTATCAGACTGTACCTCATGCCAATGCACTCCCTGTGGGGTTGTTGATGAGATGCTGACCCCATTCGCCTTCCGATGGGGTCTCGAAGTAGTGTACCCTCTGCTTCAGTACGGAGACGTAATACCTGTAGTACCAATCTGCCTTATCGCTGTTCTCCGTGATGAGGAGTATCTGATTGTTCATGTCAGCTATGCAGAATACCATTACAATCACGCACCTATGAACGATGCCATCTCTTTTCTAGAGTAGACGTAGGTCGTACCGTCGCTATCCACATCATATACGGTGATGCTATCGAAGGAAACTCCATCTTGTATAAGGCTTCTTACTTCATCCCTCGCTTGGTCGTATGCATCTATCCTCTTATAATCAGGTGCGCCCGTCATATATGAGGTGAAGGGTTTAGATTTATCAAGCCCTGCCTTTACATATACCGTTGTCATTTTTCATACCTCTTAGGTGTTTGTTGTTACACCTATGGTAGAGTATGCTTAATTGGTATATATACTTATTCACTAATTATAAGAAAAAGAGTTAAGAGGTTTGGGATGTGTTCATTCATCGTTTGTATGGGTTTCCGCTGTCGCCCGTCGGTACCTCCGAATATTCATTCTTCGGAGGTGACGAATGACCGCTGTTACCATGTTGCTGTTGGTTCGCCATTGCCTTCGCGATTATGAGAGCAAGCGTTTCCTCATCCAACTCTTTCTTTGGAGGATGCTGTGCATGTTGCTGTTGCTGATAACCGTAAGGCAATCTGTTCTGATATTTCGGGTCATCCATTGAAACAAAGTCAATGACCCTCATCTGCCATAAAGAGATGAATATCACTATGGAGAATAATATTATTAAAGCCTCCACTGGTATGTTGAACATGAATGCAAAGAGGAAGTATATCATAATCCACGGGAATACGATTGCAAACCTCTTTGCCCTTATCCCTGAGTTCGATGATACTCTTATCGGGTACAACGGTTCAGGGTCGTCTATTGTCTGTATTGGCATTTCTTATCACTCCTTGTATGGGTCGAAATCCTTACCATTCTTCTTTTTCTGAGTTACGTCGTCCACTGCATTCTTAGTCAATGCTTCCATTATTGCCTTAGAAATCATGGACGGGTCTTTAATGCACATTCCGAGTTTCTCCGCCTGTGCTATTACTGACTGCACAATACCAGCCGTTTCTTTGACTGGTGCCTTTTTGGCTTTTCTTTTCTTTGACTGATACATGACGTCTCCCATTTGATGGAACAGAACGCGGTCTATCACGAAGCATGTCAATGCTGACAGACCTGCGATAATGAGCACACCCATTATCGTAGACGTTATCTCCATATCTAGGAAAGCACCAGTTATTTGGAACACGACGATATACGATGCCAACCCACCTACCGCAACTGAACAAATCATGGATAGGAGGTATGCTGAATCGAATTTTGTCGCCTCCTTATTCTCCGTTGCCTCGAAGTACTTTTTCAAGTAATCCAGTATCAGCAACGATACACCGAGTACAATAGCTATTATCTTGTACTCCATCGGAATAGCTTCAAATATATCCATTTTTTCAACCCCTGCCAGATATACGGCCCACTCGTACATGTATACTACACAGAATACTATTGTGATGAATCCTCCTATAGGTGCGAACATCGTACTTAGTATTTTTATGAACCTTAACTGCGGAGAGTTACCCATTCTCCCGAATGCAATGAACCCTTCTTTAATTTTAGTTCCAGTAGGCATATTTAGGCACGTGAACAATATCTCCCTTTACTTATTTATAATTGTTATTTAAGTATGGGTATACTGTACCGTCTTTATAGTACGGTTATAAAAAAGAGTAAGGGGTTTATGGGCTATTTTACATCTTCACAATATTAATATCGCCGTCGATGTCAAGCAATATCTCTATGCCGAAGCGGTCGGGCAGTGTCGGATAATCTACTATTCCACTCATTACCCATCCATCTATCGCTGATGTCGCTATAGATGAGAACGGACACTCTATGACCCCTATTGCCATATATGCCTTCAGTTCATCGAGATATTCATCTTCCGATACCGCCGTTCCTATGACGTTATCTTCGTCGTCATATGCTATGAACGTTATCTTCGTGATGTTGTCTATATAATCAAGTTCGAACGTCGCATACATCCAAAGGACGACCACACCATAGGGGTGCTCTATCCATTCCCCTTCATAGTACCCAAGAGAACCGATGAGTAATTCCGCATCCATTTCCGTTATGGTGGGTTCGGGAACCTCTTCTTCCTCTTCCTCTTCTTCTACGCATGCGCATATATTACATTCATCACATTCACAACATTCCGTTTCTATGCATCCACCGCATTCGTCGCACAACAGACACTCGCACTCGAATGTTATTATCTCCTCGCTTTCCTCTTCTTCCTCAGTTTCGGCCTCATTACCTTCGCCTGTGAAGAAGTCGTTTGTCAGCAATACATATCCTGCACCAGCTACGAGACTGAGTGCGAAGACAACTGCCAAGGCCATTTTTACTACGTCCTGCATGGTTACCACATATATGTAACAGCTTATTCATATTTAGAAAGAACGCTTAAAATGAAAAAAAGGTAAAAGGTTTGGGGGATGATTTTACACAGATGTGTTAGCTATCTTGCCCTGACCAGTTGCTCTTTTGAAGCGCACTTCTCCACGGCTGTGGACGACAGACACCCTTCTTAATTTTCTGGTAATCTCGTATGCATCGGATGACCTGAGTGTTATCGGTGTGAGCATCGAGTAGTAGATGTAGTCACTGTCTATAAGTAACTGCTCACCGAAGACCGTTGGGTCAAAGAGTCCCGTTGTCCTGTCCACTATGAGGTTATTGTCCATGATTGCAGGAATGTTATACATTGCTCTCATGGTAACTCCACCAGCGTCCATTCCAGGCATTGTGCTTACGCCGTCCATCGTCCACTTCACGTAGACATCGGGTGAACCTGTGATGACACGGTTGTTCGCTTCCCTCTCTACGTCCACCATCTGTATGGCTGGTCCTGAAACTACCCAGAACTTGTTGTCTGGAGAAGCCTGGTTATCCCAATACGGGGCACATCCGTAGTACAGCGATTTGTAATCGTCAAGTACCAGCGCACCTCCTCCGTTCACGACAAGCGAGTCGAATGTTGACGCGCCAGAAGACCTGTACGGATACACATCACCAGCAGTTCCTCCATACGGTGAGACCATAGAGGCCACAACGATGTCTCCGCCGTATGTCTCTCCTATCTCGCTATATGCGGCAATTATCCTGGACAGGTTCGTGATTGTCGTTTCCTGACCACCTACTGCTGGCATTACGTTCGTTGTGGGCCTTAGCAGGTCCTTGTCAAGGTTGTCTCCGTAGTTCCCTGCCATGACATCTGCGTAGTTCTGGAATGCGATAACATCATCCATGCCTTCCAACGCCATGAGACCGAGACCGTAATCCCACGGGAACGGCAGTTCCTTGTATGGCTGGCGTATCGTCGCTATGTCTGGTTTCACGGAATCGGGGATGTCACCATCCCTTGATGTCGTAGCACCTATGCCCCCAAGCTGTGCGAGTTTCTCAACGATACGCACACCCTCGTGGTCATATGGTCTTGCACCGAGCGCAGTGAAAGCGTTCTGTGTGTTGAACATCTGAACGGTCATCTTCGCACCGAATATCGGGTTGGTCGTACCGTCAGTACCCCATATCGTTGCACCAGCAGACTTACCCATCGGCAGAATGTCTGCAAATTCTCTCATCAATCCATCGTAGAATGTGTCGGTAAGGTCAGTGACCGTTTTGAAGGTTGTACCTATTTTCCCCCCTACATCCACGTATGCTCCCTTAGCTTTGCTTGTTTTTTCGTACATGGTTATTCCTCCTCAGAGTCCATTTCTCCTTGCCGACGCAAGAGCGTCTATCCTTCTCGCCAGACCGCTGGCGACATCATTCGAGTTCGTTCCCATACCTATTTTCATAGGTTCAGTCGGTGTCTCAAGTGACTTGCGTATCTCTTCAGGCGTTCCACCGCTACGGTATCCTGCATGCATAGGCGGTTTTGTGTTTACGACGACCTTGCCAGCAGACATATCCGCTTTGGTTATGCCTTCATTTGTTGCAGGTATTCCTACGGGAGGTCTTGCCCTCTGGATTACCTTTTCACCCTTGGGTGCTTCTTTGTTGATTGGTGTGACGTCTGTGTTCACAACTCTAAGGTTTGCGACCTGCGCCTTGAGCAACCTTATCGTTTTATCCTGTTCGTCCACACGCACTTTCTGGGATTTTATCATGCTTACGAGTTTATCGAAATTGGCTTTTGATACTTTTATCTCAGTATCCACATCACCAACTTCACCCTCAAGCTGTTCCGTGCTATCATCGACATCTTCTCCGCCAACTTCATCCTTTTCAGGTGCTTTACCAGAGCCGATGTCCAAATCCTCACCAACTTCAGCAACCTCGGAGGGTTTAGTATCCACGCCTCCCTCCGTACTCGCTTCGTTGGTATCCTGTCCCTCCATACCAGATGCTTCTTCCGTTACATCCGAGTATAAGAGTCCATCTACTTCTTTGGGCATACCTAATTCCTCCATATTTGCTTCTTCATTCTCTATCGCTACCATATCCCCTGCGAGTTCTGGGACTACTTCGTCAAGTCTTTCAACCGACGTCTGCATATCCATTAATTTCGCTTCTATCGAGTCAAGCTTATCGCTGACGGATATTTGATTGGGGTAATGATTCTTCATGAAACTTTTTTTAAAATCGCTCCAAGCCTTTTCCTTGGTCATTTGTTCCTCTCCTTCTCTCAATCCCTCAGCCATTGCTGTCGCACTCTTTGGGTTACGCTTGTCCAACCACGCCTGTAATTGTCCTTTGTGCTCATTCTCTTCCAGGATGATGTCGTCGATTATCTTGTCAAGTTCGGGGTCTGTACCCTTCACTTCAAGATAACCGTTGATTGCTTCATCCTCGTCTATAAGTAGGGCACGTACCTTGACCTCTGGTATTTCGGATTCAAGGGCATCGTCTGACATTGACAATGAAATAGTATATCTACGATTTAATGGTTTGTCGTCATGCGTACATTTATGTCTAAAAGCGTACTATGTTTATAGTACGGTTATAAAGAAAGTATAATAAATGGTTTATTTGGACGTGTATGTATAATGTTATTCATTACCGTTAAGTATGCGTATCTTCAGTTTGTCTGAGGACTTCTGCATTTTCGACATAGAATCTACTTTACCCTTCGCTTCGGAAAGCGTAACGCCCCCATCTCTCTTGAAAGAGCCATCGGGGTTGAATATTGCATACATGAAATAGGCTTCATCATCCATGTTATGAACGGGCATTATTACGTATCCATTGTACTCGGTCGCTTCGCCGTTCGGTCTGTAACCGCTATTCGATGGTTGGAACTTCGAAATAGGAGAGGACTTGTCGATGTCGTCAATCATGTTTATGGAATATCCTCGAAAGCTATCATCATCGGATGACTCGGCTACCACCCATACATCGCCTGTTGATTTGTCTAAGAACATCATGTCTGTAAGAGGCGTTAGTTCAATGACATTACGCTCCAGATATGTTCCCAATACTGTGCGCCTGTCATCTTTCTTCATGTTGGGCTTCATTATGCTTACGATGGATGAGGTCTTGTTTATGTATTGCTCGTAGTTTTCCATTGTTACAATCTCTGGGCCTGTGTGTGGCATGATGTCGCCCGTCCTTCCGAGTATCAACGCACCTTCCCCATAGCCCACCTTCTGGTATCCTGCTTCCATAAGTGCGTCTCGAATTGTAAAGAACCCATCTGTGTTCTGAGGGATTGCGATTTGTGAACCTTTGGCAATCTTACCTTTCTTCATCGGTATGCTACCATACTTTGCTTTGAACCGTTCATCGAACGAGTCAATATCATATGTAGGTGCCATATAACCGCGCTCTCCTGTGATGACCCCACGGCAAGGTGTCCCTGTTTCTTGTACATAGTATCCGTATGCTTCGATGTACCAATCGTACTTATCCTCATCTGACATCTGAGCGTATTCTTCCGCCGAGACGTAACCAAGGCTGTTTTTCTTCATAGACTTCTTTGTCTTGTTCTGCACCGACCAAGCTATCTTCGCTGAGTTCTCCGCTGGCTTCCCAGATGCACGGGATTCTGCGTAAGCTCTCTTTGCATCGTGTGATGTTATACCTGCTGGCGTTACCCACCATGACCCATCATCGGACTGCGCTGTGCCATAGGATGAGCCAAGTTCCTTCGCACGTGCTTCAGCATCCTCTTTAGTTTCGGGGTCATCATCGTAGGTAATCGCATCACCCTCTGCTTTGGCCATGCCTGACAATTCTACTTGTTCCGCACCACTTTTCTTTCGGCATATGACCTGTACTTCGCCAGTATATTTGGGTCCTAGACCATGTACTGTAATGACCTCGAACATGCCCAATGCATCGTCATAGTCGTCAAACGTTCCTATGATGTTTCCTTCTACAATAACGTCATATCTATCAACGACGTCGTCTGTAAATATATCATCATAGTCGCCTTTCTCGACGTTCTTTTTCATGGATTTGCCTATCTGTTCATCTATCCATTCTTTTGCACTTTCGAGTGAGTCGGCAGTTCCGATGTCATATCCGTCCTTGTACACGACCCAATATCTATGGGTCTCTCCGCCTACGGTCTTTAACGTTTCGTTGATGCCATATCCCTCGTAATTGGTCATAACAAGCGGTTCCGCTTCAAAATCCCGTGATTCAAAATCTTCGTATATGAATTTCGTCATGTCGGTCATAGACTCTGGACGTTCATCGAGGGCTTTGTCATCAGACTTTTGGATGGCTTCTCCATTCCTGAACTTCATTGCAGTGTATCCGTGTGAACTATGTACCCATATAATATAGTCAGGGTACTTGATTGACCATGCTCGTCCAATCACACCCGCCTCATCGCCATCTTTTGTTTCGGTTTCGTCTATAACGCCTCCAGAACCTTCGGCGTAAATGTAAAACGTTTCCGACTTATTCATGTGTTCGTCGAGTTGTTCTTTAGCAGTCTTTCTCATTCCATTCGGTTTGAGGTCTCTCTTCCAACGGCGGTCATCTAACATCTCGCCGACACTAGGTATCAAGTTTCCCATATTAATCACGTCCCAATGAATCTATGAACATCTGTATGCTGGCTTTGGCCTTCTCAGCATATTGTTTTACGTATGAAT
>Ga0123356_10008161_pt1 | contig 10419 bp, 11 predicted proteins | sample TergutEmb28metaG_2_FD_92546 | JGI IMG/M metagenome (GOLD analysis project Ga0123356, IMG submission 92546) | Embiratermes neotenicus P3 segment gut microbial communities from Petit-Saut dam, French Guiana - Emb289 P3 | ecosystem: Host-associated > Arthropoda: Insects > Digestive system > Gut ... | reverse complement strand
TCAGATCCACATAAAAACTCGTCCCATCTCTGTGTCGCACCAGCCCAAACTGCCCATGCATATATTCAATAAACTTCGCCGCAATATACAACCCCAGCCCCGAGCTCCCCGGTCGCATCGCAATCTCCATCGGTTTTTTCACGAACCCATCTTTTATTTCTCGCCACATCTTGGTCGGAATCGCTGGCCCAAAATCACGCACCCCCACTCGAACGCCACCACCCCGCGCATCGCACACAAACACCTCACTCGGCAGCTCTTCGCCCCCATAATTCATCGCGTTTAGACAAAAATTATATACTACTGAGTGCAATAAATCTCGATTCCCCACCACCAGTTTCTCCCGATTCCGATAATCCACCCTCACCTCTCGCCGATTAAACCTAAACAAACTATCTAGCTCCATTATCACTTCATCACAAACCCGCCGCGGATTCACCGGCTCCATTTCAAACATCGCATCAGTCAACCGCGCTGCTTTTACCAAATCATTCACCTGCCGCAACGCCCGTTCACTCGTCGCTACCATTCGCCCCGACACTTTTGAAACGTCCCGCTCAAATTCCAGCGACAACGCCAATTGTCTCAATAAACAAAGTGGCGCTTTCAGCTCGTGCGCCACCGTCACAACACCAGAATCCACCCCGAACACCTCTCTCTCCATACCCCAATTTTACGACGAAGTGAGGGTAAAAGTAAAATCATATTTTACTTTTACCGAACAAGGAAGTAAAATCTTCCGAAGATTTTCCAAACAAACCCCTAATTTATAGTAACAGTTTCTATCAGTCTCTCAAAATCACTACTAAAAATCATCGCATCCGTTCGCAAAATCGCCGTCTTATCATTCACCTTGAACATGATCATAATGCCCGTAATATTAGTGCTGAATTCACCCTCATACCGATCACCCGTTATCGAACCCATCTGAAACACGCTTTGCGACAATTTCCCACTCTTCACCAGACCATCGTAAGTCGTGCGCACAGTATCAATCGGCCGGTTAATAATCGACATTCTCAGCGCATTGATCGTATCTGCCGCTACCGCATTCACCTGTCCAGGGTTAAAGAAAGCCTCAAAATCCCCGCCCCTACTCGCGTCTTTCGCCACATATACGCTCCAAGTCCTTGGGAACATAAAACTCAGCGAGCCATAATCAGCCGGCCCCGTAAACACCCGATTCGGTTCTTTCTCGCGCTCTGCGAAGTTCTCCTCAGCTATCCTTTGTTGATCTTCTCGCGCAATTGCTTCCGCTTCGGCTATTTTGCCATCAATGTTCGTCTGCGCCTCGCCCCACTGCAAATAAAAATACGTCGCAAACCCAATTGCTATCACCGCCACTAAGCTCACCACAACTAAAATAATAATTTCAACAATAGAATTTTTCTTCTCCATGGGTAACGGTTGCGGCGTAAACGGCACCCCCACCATCGATCCCCCGCCTGTACTAGGTCTTAAATCCATGTCTCAATTATACTTATGCTTCGACGCACAGTCAACGCGCAAAGTCCTCTTCAATTATCTTAATTTCGTTCTTCAAATCACTTAGGTCCTGCTCAATCCCTTTTGCCAACTCCACCGCGCCCCGGTATTTATCCGTTGCCTCTGCCAAATCAAAATCTTCCCCATAAAACCACTCCACCTGTGCCTTCAGCCTGTCTATCTTTTTACTTATCGATTCTTTTTGTGACATTTTTCACCTCCGCTTTTATTTCTTTATAAAACGTCGTAATTTTTATCGTCTTACCAATGTCTAGCCCGCCCTGCACCAACGCATAACCCCTCTCCAACACTCTTTCTGGATTCAACTCTTCCAAAACTGCCGTTTGTCCACTCACTTCCTCCTCAATTGTTGTAATTTTTACAACAATATCTCTTCCGACCCTCCCGATCACGTGCGCTATTTCCCTTTCTACAGTCCCTATTCGCTCTTCTAGCACCCCCTCAATCTGCTCCACGTAATTTCTAACTCGCGCAGCCTCCACCTTCCTATCTCCCGTCAATATCTGCGCTGCACTACTCGGTGTACTCGCCCTCACGTCTGCCGCCAAATCTACTAAACTCTCATCCACCTCATGGCCAATCCCTGTCACCACTGGTATCCTACTTGCTGCCACTTCTCGCACCAATGCTTCATCATTAAAGATCGCCAAATCATCCGCACTACCACCACCTCTCACTATCACCACCACTTCAACTTCCGTGCGCTCGTTAAAATATCGCAGAGCTTTGATGATCTGATCCGCTGCACCCAACCCCTGTACCTGAGTATGCGCCACCAAAACCAACAAACCGCCCCATCGTTCATTCAAAATCTTACAAAAATCCCCATATCCCGCTGCTTGGCGGCTCGAAATCACACCAAGCTTAGTCAAATCTTCTGGCAAAGGTCGCTTCCGTTTCTCGTCAAACAAACCTTCCCCTGCCAATTTTTTCTTCAAAATCTCAAAGCTCTTCCTCAGTGCTCCCTCTCCCAACGGTATCACCTCATGCACTGTCAGGCTAAACTTACCCTTACCAGTTAATTTCGGCATCGCCCTCACCATCACCTTCATCCCATCTTTCAGCGCAAACCGCAAAGCAAACTCCATCATAAAACACCCAACACTGCATTCCTCGTCTTTCAAATCAAAAAATACAAACTTCCCCTGACTCACCTTAAAACTCGCTACCTCCCCCTCCACCACTACACTTGAAAACGCATATTCTAGCGCCTGGTTGCAAACCGCACTGAACTCCGAAACCGTATATTTAATTTCTTGCATATCTCAACTATCTTCTTTAGATTTAGGGTCAAATTTATCTTCGTGGCTGAGCAGCGCCTGCTGATAAAATCCCCAACCACTCACAAAGGTCCCCAGCATCACTATCACCCTCGTAGTAATCACCACAACCGTTGCGGTCGATAAATCCACGCCTAGCGCCACCATCATCCCAATCATCAAAGCCTCGTATCCCCCCACGCCACCTGGCGTTATTAGCACCAAACCCACGAAACTAGCCACCCCCTCAGCAATCATAATCTGTGGCAAAATCTCTGGACGCCCCATAGCAATCGCCACCACCCAATAAGTTATTGCCTCCAAAAGCACGAACAGCGCACCCCATAAAATCGGCTTCTTCAGCATATCTTTATTACGTTTTATCGCCAAATAATCACCACGCAAATCCGAAAAATAATTACCCACCGACTCTTCCCGCAAAAGCACCCGTTTACGTCCTCGCGTCAACCAACGTACTAGCCAATTCGTAGCCTTACTCACCCACTGAGCAAACCCTTCTACTGTTTTCCGATTCCTCACGATCAGCCAAGCTACCAAAATCACCAACTCAACGCCAAGAGCCACTCCCACCGCAACCCAAATCGCCCACTCGCCACCTGGTATCACCACACCGGCAACTAACACAATCACCAGCGCAATCCAAATTTGCACTGTCTTAGCAAAACCCGAAATCATGTACCTTAGAACATGTATAAAACTCACCTGTCCCGGTGTGATTCCGAAAGACCTCAGTCGCCAAATTAGATACCCCAATCCACTTACGCCTCCGCTCGGCATCGCATGGTTTACGAAGTTTATTTCCAAGCTCACCCGCATCAATTTCATCTGCGTAATCTGCAACCCCTGCCTAGCCCGCAGAAATGCAAAATAAATCTGCCCCGCACAGTAATATGTCGATATCTGCACTGGTATCAACAAGAACAATACCCATATGTTCAATTGGCCGATCGAATACAACGTTGCCTCCCCCATCGTCATCACTACGCCATCAACCTCCACCGTCTCCTTGAATGCCACATATGCTATCACCACGACCAGCACAATCGTAACAACACTCAAGATTTTCTTAAACATGATAAAATTGTAGCATGTTTTTAGTAGTCCTAGGCAGAACGCCCAAGCTCTCGCTCGCCGAGCTAGAGATTATTTTTGGCGCATCAAACGTTACGCCGCTTTCGGATGATCTCGCTCTAGTCGATGCCAAAACCATAGACATAGACCGCCTTGGCGGTACCATCAAGGCCGGCAAAATCATCAAAGAACCTATTACGAACTACCTAGCAAATCTTCCTCCTGGCAAAATCACACTCGGCCTTTCTGACTATTCCCGAAACGCCACCGCCAAATCCTCTCAGACCCAAGCGCTCAAATTCAAATCTGTCCTCAAGCGCCACGGACGCTCTGTCCGCATCGTCCCTAACAATGCTACTCCCGCTCTCTCCTCTGCTACTTCTCATCACAACCAACTCGGTGAAAAAACCAATCATATCGAAATCATAACCTTCCAAAAACATGTCGCACTCAGCATCGGTACCCAGAATATCACCGCCTATGCCAAGCGCGACCAAGCCCGCCCCGCTCGCGATGTCGCTACAGGCATGCTTCCCCCCAAACTCGCCCAAATCCTCATCAATCTCGCTGCTGGCCCCGCCGCCACCGGCCGTCTTCTCGACCCCTTTTGCGGCACTGGCACCGTCCTCCAAGAAGCCCTCCTTATGGGTTATTCCGTCTACGGCACCGACTTGTCTGAAAAAATGATCAAGTATTCCAAGCGGAATCTGGATTGGTTGGCTAGCTCAAAACGTAATCACAAAATATCAATTTCTAAAGAAGCTGTGGAAGAGGGGCCGGCTCGGCCCCTACTTCCAGCCGAACGCGAAGGGCGTTGCCCCGTAAAGACGGGCGCAGCCCCTGAAGTGTCTTCTGAAGAAATGATATTTTGTGATTACGTTTTAGAACAAGGCGACGCAACCAATTTCAAGTGGAAAAAACCCATCGACTTTATCGCTTCAGAAACTTACCTCGGCCAACCATTTTCTGCCTTACCTTCCGGCGTCAAGATGAAAGAAGTCCAATTCGCCACCAAAAACACCTTGCTCGCCTTTCTTAAAAACATCCACCCGCAAATCAAGTCTGGCACTCCTCTCGCCCTTTCTGTCCCCGCATGGCGTAGACCCGACAAAACCTTCTCTCACTTTGATATTGTTGACGAAATCGACAAACTCAGCTATAATGTTCATAAGTTTAAGCATGCAACTGAGTCCGAACTCTTGTATTACAGAGAGGGTCAGATCACTGCGCGTCAAATAATAGTGTTAAAGAGAGTATGATATGTCACACGTAAAAGCTGGCGGAACCAGTAAAAACATCCACAACAACGCAGGTCAGCGCCTAGGCGTCAAACGCTTTGGCGGCCAAAAAGTAAAAGCTGGCGAAGTTCTCGTCCGCCAGACCGGCAGTACCAAAATCTCCGGTCCTGGCACTTTCCTTTCCCGCAACTACACTATTCATGCCGCCATCGACGGCACCGTTCACTTTGTCAAGACCAAGAAAACCCACTTCTCCGGCCGCTCCCTCCCCCGCACCCGCGTCGAAGTCCACGCCGCCAAGGCCTAATAGCTCAAAGCTTTTTCCATCTGCGGATCTCGCTCGTGATTAATGTCATCAAAACTCCGCTCCACCTCTATATCAGGAGTAATCCCTTCTCCCTCAATATTATTCCCCTTCGGTGTAAACCATTTCGCAATCGTCACCCTCAGCAATTCTCCCCTGTCCAGTTCCACCAACGACTGCACGCTCCCCTTCCCAAAACTCGTCTCGCCAATTATCGTCGCCTTGCCGTAATCTTTTAGCGCCCCCGCCACAATTTCGCTCGCACTCGCCGTCGAGCCATTTATCAGCACCACCGTCTTCATATTAGCGAAAACTGCATTGCCCCTGTTCGCATAAGTCTTTTGATTATAAACCCCGTCCCTGGACCTTTGTTCCACCGCCAAATCACCATCCAACCATAAGCTCAAAACGTCCCGCGCTGCACTCACAAATCCACCGCCGTTCCCCCGCAGATCCAAAATCACCTTATTCGCTCCCCTGTCCAACGCTTCTTGCGCCTGCTGCTTCACCAAATTCCACGTATCCACATTGTCAAAACGCGTAATCGTCATAATTGCCGTCTTGCCACGATATTCTATGTAAGCACTTACGTTATTTATCATCTCCCGCACTAACGTAAACTCTAATTCTTGTGTCCCGCGCACCAAAGTCAAAGTCACACTTGTTCCTGCTGCCCCACGTACCAAATTCGCCACCCCTTCTGAACCCACACCCATCACATCCTTACCATCCACTTTGTAAATAATATCACCTGCCAAAATCCCTGCTCGCCGCGCCGGATTATCTGGTGTCGTACGCAGCACCTTCGTATAGCCATCACGCTCACCGATTTCCACCCCCACGCCCGCCCCCACGTCACCACTCAAACTTGCATTAAATTGAGCCGCCTCTGACCTAGTCATAAAATAAGTGAACCGATCGCCCGCTGCATTCACCAAGCCCCGCTTTGCCTCCTCGATCACCGCCGTCCTATCCACGGTCCCGTCAAAGTTCGTCACCAAAGCCTTATATACTCCATTCAGCTCGTCAAAGCTAATTGCATCCGCCGTTTTCATCCCAAGATACGGCCCAAACTGTCGCACCAACCCATCCCAGTTCAGCCCCACAAGAAGACCTATCACCAAAGTCGCAAACCCCCCAATTATCGCCGCACTAAGCTCTACCTTCCGTTCTTTCATCACCCCATTGTAACACGGAAAACTCATAGTCCCTGCGCATTTGGATGAGGTTCGAGGAAAAAATGAGCACCGCAAACGAACCGTATTTAGCATACGGAGAGCGCGGAGCGGAATTTTTGACGACGAAACTCGCCAAATGCGCAGGGACTAACGCTCGCCGAAATAAATGAACCCATTGTACGCTGACGCATTTACCCACATCTCTGAATATTCACCACTCTTCCAATTCGTCGCTGCATTTGCCGAATTATATTGCGATATATAAATCATATTATTCGCACCCACTGACTCTACCCAAACCACATGCCCATAAGGCCCACTATTATTCACTCCCACCGCACCAACCTTCGGTACAGTACCCGTAGGAATACCAGCATTGCGCGCGTTGCCCAGCCATTGATTAGCATTACCTTTACCACCCCAATACGGCATATTGCCGTAATATTGGTGCACTTTCCACGCCGTATAGCTCACACATTCACAAATATACATTCCCCAAGTATCACCAAATTGTTTCCCATTCCACTTTGCTTGTGGACACGAGCCACTCCACGGATATCCACCTTTATTCGGGTCGCCCGGTGTTACCCCCGAACCACCGTTGGCTTGCATTATCTCCCATAAAATCCTCTGCTGTTCTGCCTCCAAACGCTCCTTCTCAGTGTTCGCCTCCTTCTTCATCGCCTGAAAAATACTCTCCTGATTCCGCGTCTCACTCAATAACCGTTGCTGCTGCGCTCGTTTTGCCGCCAACGCTTCTTTTTGTGCCGCAAGGTCTGCCAAAATCCCCTCGACCTCTTGTCTTTGCGCCTCCAGCTCAGCCTTCAGAACCTTATTCTCCGTCACAATCCCCGATAACGTATCCGACAAGCTCGATAGCCTTGCCTCCTCATCAATAAAGCTCGACAAATTGGAAGCCGAAGCTAACCGCTCAATCGTCGAAACCCCATCATTGTAATAAAACTGCGCCACAATGTGCCCAATCATTTCCAAATTAGTATTTATCCGTTTTTCGGTCGTCTCAATCTCAATCACCAGCTCATCATGCCGCGCCTGACTCAGATCAATTTGCGCCATCAACGTATTTTCTTCTGCCCGCAGCAGCGCAATCTGGTTCGCTAGCGTGCTAGCGGCAGCCGCCAACTTTTTCGCCTCGGCCTCAAAGCCGCTAATCTTATTCCTGATTTCGCTCAGTTGATTTCTGACCGCATTCAGCTCCGCCTGCGTCGCCGCTTCTGCAGTCAATGTCGGCAAAGTCCCCACTACCATCACTACCGCCATCACAGCCATCAAAGTAATCATTATTTTTGTTTTTACACTCTTCATACTCCCACCCTACCATAACCACTAACAAAAATCAAGCCACAAGCACTACTCTCGCTGTGGACCCCAATAAACAACATCCCCAGCCGGACTAATCTCGACCAAAGTTTTTTCTACGCTAGGGATGCCGGCGATGCCAGAACCAGGGATTTGGGGGTTACTGGGCGCGACAGTCCAGCGCGAATCATCTCCCCAAGAGTTATGTGGGTATATGAACAGATCCGGTCTATACATACGATAACCGGCCGCGATATCCTGCAGGGCAGGTTCACCGAACTCAGCCTCATAAACGTCGATACCTAACCGACACCTATAGCCCTCACGAGTCCAGGATGGTTGACCGTCAGTTCCCCTATACGGACTTTCCAGACCACTGCAGTTGTCAGCCCCTTGGTCAAACACAAATATCATCTTATCTGGATGCCTAGCGGCATAATCTTTGATTTCCGCCAATGCAGTTTCCTGTACTCCTCTAAATCTCGTGGTGATTTTTTCTGGAATATCGTAATAATTAGTGACAGATAAGTAGTTATTCCTTGCGACTCTGGCGATGATGAGGTTTTCTGCTTCTTGTTCGACAGATAAAAAGAGATCCGCAAACACAAAACTATCAATCTCGCTGCCCTCCGCAATCAGTCCTTCTCTCTCAAACCGCTTATAAAACGCCACTCTGTCCCATATCGATTCCCATTGCAAATGCACCAGTCTCCCATTCACCAAAAAGTCCAGCGACCGACTATCAACCGAAAACCGCAAATCTGGATTATCCCGATACATTAACACTGCTCGCCCCACCTCTTCCGCACCTACTTGATCTCGCGCATACGCCAAACATTCTTCTAGATTAGTATTCTTGCCATTAAATTTTTTGTACCATAAATTATGATCCTCACCCTCACCTACGCTAAAACCGCCCAGGCCGCTTCCGCACCAACTCCTTTTTGATTCATGCTCCCACCAGTTATACACCGCGGTCTCTACCACCATCGCAATATTCGTACCTTTCAAAAATAAATCATCAAACTTAACCGACTCACCCGTATCCAACCTCCAAGTCAATCGTCCATAATCTACCTCAACAGCTTTATAGGTTGTCATATCCCAAACATCAACCGTAACCGAAAATACACCGCCAAAATTCGCCCCAACCTTACACCTAACCACTCGCTTCCCGCCCTGATATTCCTCAACCACCGCCCGATCATAAGCCGCTTTCAGCTCACTATTTATCTTTTCTTCCACCGCATTATCCTTCAACCCTACAACCTTAACGCAACTTCTCGCAACCTCAGTCCAACTACCACCATATTCATTTGTCCTATTCACTTCTTCATCAATTATCTCCTCTGTCTTCACTCCACGATATGTATAAATCTCCGTCAAACTCGCAATAGCATATTTTTTGTCTGCCTCAATGGCACGTCGACGCTCTTCGTCAGACATATCTTCGAGGGGCCTCTCGGTGTCCGGACCACTATCTCTGTCTCTCATTAGAAAACCGGCTGTCACTGAGCCGCCAATCACAACTACCGCCAACACGACCAAAACAACCGTAACTTTTCGCCAATTTAGAGACCTCAAGTCAATTTTCCACCCCCGTTTCGGAGCTTTGACCTGCGCTCCACCTTTATCTCTTGCTCTATTTAACCGGAACATAGCCCGCGCTCCTTGCTACCGCTTGCCCCCGTACACTCAACATGTCGTTCATCAATTTCCGCGCCGGCGCATCTTCACCCGCCGCTTTATCAATTACAATATAATACGCCGTCGTAAACGGATACTCACCCGACTTTATACTCGCTTCGCCCGGCTTCACGCCATCAATCGAAAGCAGCTTGATCCCGTCCGCCACATTCGCGTCAATATCCTGATACATACTCGTCACATAAAAATAATACGAATACCCAATCGCATCATTCGTATTTCGATACCCCGAAACCGCATCCACGATCGCTTCCATCGAACCAATTTGCCAACTCTCACTTGGCGGCGTCATCATCGGCACGCCCTTCATCACCAAATCCAACATCCCCGTCTGACTCCCCGAATTTTCCGGACGCTGATACGCTACAATCGGCATATCCTCTCCGCCCACCTCTTTCCAATTCGCAATCTTCCCCGCATAAATATCCCGCACCTGCTCACTGGTCAAATCATCCACCGGATTCTCCGTCGACACAAAGAACACGAATCCTTCTCTCACCACCGGCGTCACTTCTAGCTCCATGCCTTTCTCTTCCGCCATCGCGAGTTCATCTTCACTCGGACTCGTCACCAAAATCAAATCTACCTCTCCATTTATCAACCTCGTATAGGCCTCGTGCGTCTTCGTGAAACCAAAATCCGATAACAACTTTTCATCATCACCCGTAAAATTCTCATAGAACGCCATCGCCAGTGGCTGCGTCACTGTGCTCGCGTCCACCTTCGGATAATCCGCCACCGCCCAAATCGGCTCACTGGAAATTTCGTCCCCACCTTTAGACGACTCCTCTTTCTTGAACAATCCCGTCTCCGTT
>Ga0123356_10008160_pt1 | contig 10419 bp, 7 predicted proteins | sample TergutEmb28metaG_2_FD_92546 | JGI IMG/M metagenome (GOLD analysis project Ga0123356, IMG submission 92546) | Embiratermes neotenicus P3 segment gut microbial communities from Petit-Saut dam, French Guiana - Emb289 P3 | ecosystem: Host-associated > Arthropoda: Insects > Digestive system > Gut ... | reverse complement strand
GGATTTAACCACATAGACGCTTCCGGGTCGCCACGTTTTCCGATAACCATTCCGTTTTCTGTAAAACCTCTAATCCAGCGGTCTTCATCCCAACAGAGCTTATCTGTTTTTTCACCTATATCCGCCAGTGTTTTATCAAGCCATTCAATATATTTGCTATCGTTTTTTATTTCAGCGTATTCCTTTAATATTCGAAGCGCGTAAATAAACTGAAAAAGCACAAATGTTGACTCACCCATTTTACCAAGCCGCAGACAGTCATTCCAGTCAGCATGCAAGCCTGCAGGCATTCCATGTGGTCCGAGGTTATCCATAGAAAACTTAATCGCCCGTTTTAAATGCTCATAAACGGATGCTTCTTCGTTAACATCGGCAAAGAGTATCTTTTGGTCGAGAAATGATATCTCACCGGTCTCATCGATATACTTTTTTATTGTGGGGAAAAGCCAAAGCGCGTCATCGGCACGGTAACTCGGATGTCCTGTCTCCTGTACATAAGAATCGTCATCCGGTGTGTCTTCCATTCCCGGTTTATGGTCATACTTAACCAGTGGCAGACCGGCGCCGTTTGAAACCTGTGCCGACAGCATGAACTCGATTTGTTTTCGTGCCATCCCGGGAGCGAGATGAATAATACCTTGAATATCCTGTACGGTATCCCGGTATCCAAAGCCGTTTCTAAGTCCGCAATATTGGAATGACGCGGCGCGGGACCAGATAAATGTAATAAAACATTGATATGCGTTCCACACATTAACCGTATTGTTAAACTTATCATCCGGCGTTTTAACTTTAAAATTATCCAGCTTACTATGCCAGAAGCATTTGATTTCAGCAAGCTCTTCATTAACTTTATCTTCTTTTTCATATCCCGCTATAACAATGGCAGCATCTGCTTCGGGCATCTTCCCGAGAATATAAATCAGCTCTTTTGTTTCTCCGGGAGCAAGTTCGATATCACTCTGCAATGCTCCGCATGAGTTCCCGCAATAGTTGAGGTCGTTTTTTAACCCTTCGGCAACACCTATAGGGTTTGAATATCCGCGATAGTTACCGGTAAACTTATCTCTGTCTCCGCAATAAGCAGAAACAGTTGCTCCACTTACCGCAAAAAAGCGCTCTGTCTCCGGATTATTAAAGTTGTCGTTAAACCGTTGCAATATGTAATTATTGTTGAAATAAGTACGGCTTATAAAAAGTGTATACTGCAAGTTTACCTGATCCTGCTCATAATACGGTTCATTCGTAAACTCAACAAAACCGGTAATGCTGAGATTTCTGGATGTTTTTCCATCATTATAAATTCGAAGACGCCATACTTCATGTGTTGATTCTTGCGGAACATAATAAAGAGTTTCCGCATCAATATCCCTATAGTGTGATGATATTATTGTATATCCGGTGCCGTGGCGGCACTCTGAATGATAGTTTTCTAACGGTTTTCCGACAGGCATCCATGACGCGGACCAAAAGTCATCATCATTTCTATCACGAATATAGATATACCTGCCGGGTTGATCGGCGGTCACAGAGTTAAAACGGTAGCGTGTTATTCTTCCTTTTGCTCCAGACTTAACAAAGCTGTACCCTCCTGCATTGTTTGATATTATAGCTCCGTAACCGGGCGAACCGAGGTAGTTCGCCCAGGCTGACGGAGTTGCAGGATTAGTAATTATATACTCCTTGTTTTTTTCATCAAAGAACCCGTATTGCATCTTATTTCTCCATTAAAGAGCTAAACGATAGATATTATATATATCATCTGCTGTGAGTTTCTTAAAATTACCCAGTGTGCCGTCACGGTACATAACTGCTTTGTCAGCCATTTCCCTGAGTCTGTCCTCGCCGATTTTAACTTCACTGAGGCGTACAGGCAGACCAATTGATCTATAATAGCTCTCTAATCTGTATATACCTTCAGTTATTACCTTTTCAGTTTCGCCCATAGCAAAATCAACATCAAATACACGGCGGAAGAACTGTTCAAAACGCGGCGGGTCAACTCTCCAGCAATAACGCATCCATGCGGGAAATATAATAGAAAGACCCTCACCATGATAAATATCAAAAATCGCGCTGAGCTCGTGTTCGATATCATGGCTTGCCCAGTCACCTGTTCTGCCGCAACTGAGCATATCGTTATGAGCAATTGTCCCTGCCCACATTACCTCAGCTTTGATATCATAATCATTCGGGAAATCCTGTGCCAGCTTTGAATAATGAAGCATACAGCGAATATTAGCTTCTAACTGGCGGTCTGTCACATCAACATTTTTGTCAAGTGTAAAATATCTTTCAAACATATGCGCCATTATATCCGAGCACCCGCAAGCTACCTGATACGGCGGTAAAGAAAAGGTGTATTCAGGATTCAAAATGGCAAATACAGGAATAAAGAGTTCTGTTCCGACAGCCCTTTTCATTAATCCATCGTCATTAGAAATGACGCATCCTTCTGATGATTCAGAACCTGCTGCGGGTATTGTTAAAACAACACCAATCGGAATAGTGGGTTCTGTCAGATCAGACGGACTTGCCTTACCTATAAACATATCCCAAATATCGCCTGTAAAAGGAGCACCAAGCGCAATAGCTTTAGCGGAATCGATTACACTTCCTCCGCCAACCGCAAGAATAAAATCAATATTATTTTCACGGCAAATATCAATACCTTTTCTTACCAATGTTAGGCGGGGATTAGGCTGAACACCGTCAAGTTCAATATACTCAAGGTTAAGTTCTTTGAGAACGTTGCTGACCATGTCATAGACGCCGTTTTTTTTGATTGAGCCTGCTCCGTAGTGAAAAAGGACTTTCCTGACGCCGCGTTTTGTTAACTGCTCCTTAAGCGCGTTCTCAGGTTCCCTGCCAAAGATACAAACTGTTGGTTGTGAAAAAGTGAAATTTTGCATATTGATTATTCTTCCTTTCGACTATTTATATTATTTAGAGCGGCTTTTGCCGCTTCTTGCTCCGCGTTTTTTTTGCTTTTTCCTGTGCCTGTCCCGACAATCTCTCCGTTTAATTTAACATTAATCGTAAATGATTTTGCGTGATCCGGCCCTTGTTCGCTTGATAGCTCATAAAAAAGAGACTGTCCCGGCTTGCATTGAGTAATCTCTTGAAGGCGTGTTTTATAGTCAGTATAGCTTAGCTGAGGATTCTCGGTACGTGACGAGAAAAGAGTTATTATAAGCCGCTCAACCGGCTCATAGCCTCCATCCAGGTACATTGCAGCGATTACTGCCTCAAACGCGTCTGAAAGTATAGAGGGACGACCTCGTCCTCCCCCGTTTTCTTCGCCGCGGCCCAATAAGAGATAATCTCCTAAATCAAGTTCTGTCGCAAGCTCAGCAAGGCTTCTCTCACATACAAGCTCTGCTCTTAGTTTAGTCATTTGCCCTTCTGACAAACCCGGCTTTTTACTATAAATCATTAATGCAACTGTCATGCCGAGCAAGGAATCTCCGAGAAACTCCAGTCTTTCGTTACTTGCATCGGCACTTCTTATGCTTTCATTTGCATAGGAACTATGTGTCAGGGATTTTAATAATAAATCAGGATTTTTAAACTCGTAATTAAGTTTGTTTTGAAGTTCTTTTAATTGCAGCTTGTTCATATTAGCACCCTAATCACACTTCTCTGAAAGAAACGCAAAAAGGTCTCCTACTGTGATAAGCTCGGAAATGAGAGCGTCATCAAACTCAGGAACATCAAATGTTTCTTCTATTGCCATTGTCAGTTCAACAACATCAAGTGAATCTACTCCCAGGTCATCAATAAAGGTTGTGTCCATTGTAATCGAGTCCTCGCTAATTGAGAATTGCCCGGCAATAATTTCACGAAGCTTATCGAAAATCATGATCACGACCACTCCTTATACTTTCCGCGGAAGGCGCTTTACTGATGCTTATACTGAAAATTCTAAGACTCCTCACCTGTTTTGTCAACAGAAATTTTCATGCGCTCTATATTCTCTTGAAATCTCTTTGCTATGTCGGAGTTGACTTCCCTTTCGGCTTGCAGTATAGCATTTTGTATCGCTTTTGCATTTGATGAACCATGCGCTTTAATGACCGGTTTTGAGATTCCCAGTAACGCCGTACCTCCTACTGTATCAGGATTCATTTTATTCTTCAGACCGGACAGTTGCTTCTTAACAAATAATGCCGACAGCTTTGTAAGAGCCGTACTCATAAATACACCTTTAAGTTCAGAAAGTATAAGTTTTGCGGTTCCTTCAACCGTCTTTAAAAATACATTGCCTGTAAATCCGTCACAGACAAGAACATCACAGCCACCCGTCATAGCATCCTTTGCTTCTATATTTCCTATAAAATTCAGTTCCGTATTTTTAAGAATTTCATAAGTTTCATGCTGCAGTGCCGTGCCTTTTGTGCTCTCTGTGCCGTTGTTTAACAAACCCACTCTCGGAGATTTTATTTTTAATACATCCTCAGCGTAAAACGATCCCATGTAGGCAAATTGCAAGAGATATTCAGGAGTGCACTCCGCATTTGCGCCACAGTCTATCAGTATAAAACCTTCCTCGGCGTTTGGAATAAAAGGAGCAAGCGCAGCACGTCTAATGCCGCGCACACGCTTAACAATTAATGTTGCACCGGAAAGAAGCGCCCCTGTACTGCCTGCCGAAACAAGTGCATCCCCGCGTCCGTCACGTAAGAGAGTTAATCCTACCGATAGTGATGAATCTTTTTTTACACGTATGGACGTTGCGGGATCCTCGTCTGTCTCAATTACTTCTGTTGCGTTTACTATTTCTATACCACCCGGAAGTTCTTTCATTCCGAGCCGCTCAAACACCCGAAGAATGTCCTCGCCTCTTCCGACCAGTGTGATATCAATGTTATTTTCTTTTACCGTGTTTACCGAACCGAGAACTATTTCATCGGGAGCATTATCTCCACCCATAGCGTCAACAATAATTTTCACTTCATCAATCTCCTTTTTTGATTATGTCGATGAGTTTAAGTGACCTCTCAGATATAGCAAGATTCTTGTTTCTTTTTCCTTTAATTTTCATTTCAAGCGGATTGATTATCCCAAAATTTATATTCATCGGTTGAAAGTCTGACACTGAGCTTGTTGATATATACAAAGCAAGTGAACCGATTGCTGTTTCAGCGGGGAAGTCTAGAGGCGGTAACTCATGCAGCTCATTCGCTGTTTCAAGTCCGACTAAAAGTCCCGATGCTGCCGATTCAACATATCCCTCAACACCTGTTATTTGGCCGGCAAAACTAATTCGCTGGTCTCGCTTTAAACGGTAATACCTATCCAGCAGTTTTGGTGAATTCAAATATGTATTCCGGTGCATTACACCATATCTTACAAAATCAGCTTTCTTAAGAGCCGGAATCATTCCAAAGACTCTGTTTTGTTCACCAAATTTCAAATGAGTTTGGAAACCGACAATATTGTAAAGAGTTCCGGCGGCGTTATCCTTGCGTAATTGAACAACTGCATAAGGCTCCTTGCCTGTCTTCGGGTCTGTTAAACCTACTGGCTTTAGAGGACCGTAGCGGATTGTATCGACCCCTCTTTTTGCCATTACTTCGATAGGTATGCAACCCTCAAAAACGAGCTTTTCTTCAAAACCGTGAACTGCTGCGCTCGAAGAAGATATCAATTCATTACGGAAAGCCGTATACTCTTCTTTTTCCATCGGACAGTTAATATAATCAGCATCGCCTTTATCATATCTTGATGCATAAAAAGCCTTGCCCATATCAATGCTTTCAAGTGTTATAACAGGTGCTGCGGAATCGTAGAAGTTTAACAAGTTTTCTTCCGGTAAAAGCTCTGCTATTTTCCCGGCTAATGTGTCAGATGTGAGCGGTCCCGTAGAAATAATAACTCTTCCGTCAGGTATTTCCGTTACCTCATGTTCTTTTATCTCAATAAAAGGATGATTTCTTATTTTTTCAGTAACTGTTTTTTCAAATAACTCTCTGTCAACTGCAAGCGCGCCGCCTGCGGGTATTTTCGTTTCGTGCGCTGAATTTATAATAAGGCTACCAAGCCTGCGCATCTCTTCTTTTAATAATCCAACTGCGTTTGTAAGCTCATTGCTTCTAAAAGAGTTTGAACATACAAGCTCGGCGTAGTTGTTTGAAATATGAGCAGGCGACTTGCGTTCGGGCTTCATTTCGAAAAGTTCAACCCGGATTTTCTTTTCCGCAAGCTGCCACGCAGCTTCACAACCTGCAAGACCCGCACCGGTTATTTTCACCGTTTTACTCATACTGATATACTTTCAACGCAAATTAAAAACATGCTACTTTTTAGTCCTTGTAGTTCTTTTTTTTGTCGTTTTTCTTGCGGTGGTTTTCTTAGCTGTCGTTTTTCTTGCGGTGGTTTTCTTTACGGATTTCTTTGTTTCATCACCTTCTTTTGAAACTTCCTCACCATCTGTTTTTGGTTTTCTTTTATATCCGCGTTTATCCTCAGGGAGAAAGTTTTTGCATTTTTCATTAATACAAAATGGTTTTTTTGCACCTCTGCCTGAAGCTTTAAACATTGTTTGCCCGCATTCGGGACAATTATCGGCAACAGGTACATCCCATGTTATGAAGCCGCACTCTTTTAAATGCTCACAGGCGTAATAAGTATATCCGTTTTTTGATGTCCGCTTTAATATACGCATACCACACTTTGGACATTTTCCGGGCATTTCTATTACAAGCGGTTTTGTAAAATTACAGTCAGGATAGCCGGGGCACGCGAGAAATCTTCCGAATCTGCCGGATTTTATCACCATCTGCTTTCCGCATAAATCGCACAGTTCATCGGAAACCTCGTCAGGGACTTTTATGCGCTCACCCTCAAGAGCTGTCTCGGCACTTTCAAGTTCTTTGCTGAACCCTTTATAAAAGTTACTGAGAACATGCTGCCAGTTATCATTACCCTTTTCAATGCTGTCCAGATTTTCTTCCATACGGGCTGTGAATTTTAAATCAACTATATCGGAGAAACGTTCCTTCATAAGATTGACTACAACCTCGCCTAAAGGGGTCGGTCTGAGAAGCTTTCCATCTTTAACTACATATTCTCTGTCCATGATTGTAGATATTGTCGGAGCATATGTGCTCGGACGTCCGATTCCGGAGTCTTCCATTGCTTTAATTAGAGTAGCTTCGGAATATCTTGATGGAGGCTGAGTAAATTTTTGCTCCTCATTAAGATTTTCCATTTTTAAAGGGTCATTTTCTTGTAAACTCGGCAAAGCTGAGTCTTTAAATTCCTTCTCATCATCATTATGCTCTTCATAAACGGCAGTAAATCCCGCGAATACCAGTACAGAATGGTTTGCACGGAAAATATAACCAGCGGAGATTGTATCAACAGTCACACTGTCATAAACCGCCCCTGCCATTTGACTTGCGACAAAACGGCTCCATATCATACGGTAAAGCCTGTATTGGTCGTTTGACAGACTGCTCTTAATGCTGTCCGGTGTCATAAATACACTACTCGGGCGTATTGCCTCGTGAGCGTCTTGCGCACTGCCTTTTGATTTATAATAGTTAGGCTTTTCAGGATAATACTCATTTCCGTATGTTGAGGTCACGAACTTTTTGGCATCATTCATTGCTTCAGCAGAAATACGAAGAGAGTCTGTTCTCATATAAGTAATAAGTCCGACAGTTCCTTTTCCCGAAATATCAACACCTTCGTACAGTTGCTGCGCTATTGACATTGCTCTACGGGGCGCCATGCCTAATCTGCGTGAGGCTTCCTGTTGTAATGTCGATGTAATAAAAGGCGGTGCCGCTGAACGTTTTTTATTGCTTTTTTTCACTGAATGGACACTAAATGGAGCTGATTTTATTGCATCTGTAACAGTTTTTACATCATTTTCACATTTTAAATCAATCTTTTTCTTTTCACTGCCGTAAAAGGCGGCGCAAAATCTGCCGGGCTTATCAATTGTTGATAAATCAACTTGCAACAGCCAGTACTCTTCCGGTACGAAGTCACGTATTTCATTTTCTCTGTCAACAACCATTCTTGAAGCAACCGACTGAACTCTGCCTGCGGAAAGACCGCGCCGTATTTTTTTCCACAGCAGCGGGCTTAATTTATAACCGACAATACGGTCAAGAATCCTTCTTGCCTGCTGTGCATCGACTAAATCCATATCAATCGGACGCGGATTGTCAATACTGTTTTTTACAACCTTTTGTGTTATCTCATTGAATGTGACTCTGAAAGCCCTATCGTCCGGAAGTTTTAATAGTTCCTTTAAATGCCATGAAATTGCTTCGCCTTCACGATCCGGGTCCGTCGCAAGGAATACTTTTGTACTACCCTTTGAAGCGTTTCTTAGCTCTTTAATTGTACTCTCACGAGCCTTAACAGGTTGATAGTCAGGTAAAAACCCATTATCTACATCTACTCCGAGAGTGCTTTTCGGTAAATCCCTTAAATGACCCATTGAGGCGGTTACTTTAAAAGCCGCGCCAAGATATTTACTTATTGTTTTCGCTTTAGCAGGTGATTCAACTATTACCAGATTTGTTTCTTTAGCCATTTAGATTTAGTGTCTCCCATTTTCCATTTTTATCTCGTTTGATATATCCGCTTAGTTCAAGCATCGTCAATGACGCAAGTACTTTTTGTGCAGGAAATCCTGTCATGATTATTATTTCATCTATATTTACCGGATTATACCCGATAGACCTGACGATGTCCTTTTCATCTCCTTCGAGCTTTTCGAGCAGGTTTCCTAAGTCAATATAGTCTACCTTTGATGTGTTGTCAATTGATTTTTGTTCAGGTCGCTCTAATAATCCCATTTTATCAGGATATAGCTCAATATATTCATCAATTATATCATCAGCCGACATAAACGGTATAGCACCTTCCCGTAAAAGTGCATTAGAGCCGATGCAATTAATTGCATCGACATTGCCGGGCAGCGCGAAAACATCCCTTCCCTGTTCCAAGGCACGTGCGGCTGTAATCAATGCCCCGCTTTTCTTCGGAGCTTCAATTACCGCAACGCCTAATGATATCCCGCTGATTATCCTGTTTCTTGCGGGAAAATTCTGCGGAACTGCCGGTGTACCGGGCGGATATTCACTTATAATCGCTCCTGTATTTAATACATCTTCAAAGACAGATTTATTTTCAGGAGGATAAACAATATCAAGTCCCGATCCAATTACCCCTATTATATGAGCTCCGCCATTAAGCGCACCTTTTGTTGCGGCTGTATCGACCCCTCGCGCAAGCCCTGTAACAACAATAACTCCCTGGTTTGACAGCCTTCTGCCGACAGTTTCTGCTGTTATCAGTCCATATGGTGTGCAGTTTCTGGTTCCGACAACGCCGACTACAGGTTCGTCATCAATATGCGGCAGATTACCTTTAATATAAAGCACAAGCGGAGGGTCATATATATTGCGTAAACGGTCAGGATAATCGGCATCCTGGAGCGTTATTGTACGGCATCCGGTTTGCGCGCACGAGGAAATAATTTTATTCGGTATATCAAGGTCTTTTTTCATTAGTTCCGTTATGTCGGTCAGCTTTATACCTTCAATATCCAGATAATCCCTGTCCGCTGCATAATATACTTTCTCAGGTGAACCAAAATGCTCCAGTAAGACTCTTGCTCTTACCAAACCAATTCCGGACCGCGTTGCAAGCCATAACCAATACTTTAGAGCAGACATTTTTTTGATGCCTCCCACATTATTATCGACGCCGCGATTGCGACATTTATTGATTCGCATTCCGGTGATACGGGTATCTTTATCATCTGATTACACAACTGCGCAAAGCCGTCTGAAATTCCCTGTCCTTCGTTTCCTAGAACTATTACCGTATTGCTTAAATCAACGTGATTAATATACTCTGAATCGGCATCATTTGAGGCACCGATGAACTTTACTCCGAGTTTTTTAATGTCAATAATTTCTTTATTACTCATCCAGTTAATTTGCTGCTTAAAAATGGCACCCATAGACGCTCTTATAGTTTTTGGATTGTAAACATCAGCAGTGCCGTCTGCAAGAATGATGCTATCTATTTTAAACGCATGAGCGCACCTTATAATTGTTCCAACATTTCCAGGGTCTTGTATATTATCAAGCAGTATATGTATACCTTTAGTGAAGTCAGATCGGTCTGGTTTTTTCATTCGGCAGGTAAATAAAACACCTTGAGGGTTCTTAAGCGGAGAAAGTGAATTAAGAATATCATCTTTTACCGTAAATACCCGAATATCAGACGGCAACGAAAAGTTAATATTTTCCGCTAAAAGAACAGTTTTTATCTCTTCTCCACTCTTAACCGCTTCCTCAAGCAGCTTTAAGCCATCACAAAGAAACTCACCGCATTCTTCTCTATAACTTTTACTTTTACCAAGTATTTTCACGTGTGCGCATATAG
>Ga0123356_10008159_pt1 | contig 10421 bp, 9 predicted proteins | sample TergutEmb28metaG_2_FD_92546 | JGI IMG/M metagenome (GOLD analysis project Ga0123356, IMG submission 92546) | Embiratermes neotenicus P3 segment gut microbial communities from Petit-Saut dam, French Guiana - Emb289 P3 | ecosystem: Host-associated > Arthropoda: Insects > Digestive system > Gut ... | reverse complement strand
TCCAGCCGGATCGTCGCGGTCGGCGCCGAGAACGAGTACGCCAACGTGATCTCCCAGATCGGCGGGCGCTACGTCGACGCCAGCGCGATCGAGAGCAACCCCAACACCGACCCGCACAGCTACCAGGCGAGCCCGAGCGTCGCCGAGACGGTCAGCAGCGCCGGGCTGGTGGTTCAGAACGGCCTCGGCTACGACACCTACATGAGCCGGATCGAGTCCGCGTCGTCGAACTCGAAGCGCAGGGTGATCGACGTCCAGCACCTGCTCGGCCTGCCCGATTCGACTCCGAACCCGCACCTCTGGTACCGCCCGACGACGATGCCCAGGGTCGCGGCCGCGATCGCCGGCGACCTGTCGGCGATCGAGCCCGCGCACGCCTCGTACTTCCGCGCCAACGCCCGGCGCTTCGACGCATCGCTGCAGCCGTGGTTGAACGCGCTCGCCGCGTTCTCGCACAAACACCCGTCGACCCCGGTGGCGGTCACCGAGCCGGTCGGCGACTACATGCTGCGGGCGGCCGGCGCCCGGATCATGACTCCCTGGAACCTGCAGGCCGACGTCATGAACGGCGTCGACCCGGCCCCGCAGGACGTCAGCCTCGAGCGCGGGCTGCTGTCGACGCGGCAGGTCAAGGTGTTCCTCTACAACCAGCAGGTGACCGACACGCTGACCCAGACGTTCCTGTCGGTCGCCCGCAGCGCCCACGTCCCCGTCGTCGGCGTCTACGAGACGATGCCGCTCGGCTACAGCTACCAGTCGTGGATGCTCGCCGAGGTCAGGGCGCTGAATCGCGCCGTCGCCCAGCACATCTCAACCACGCGCTTGTAGATGGGAAACGAGGTACTTCGCGTTTCTGACATCACCGTCCGGCTAGCGGGCCGGACGGTGCTGGACAGCGTCGGCTTCGAACTAGGGGCCGGCGAGTTCACCGGCCTGATCGGCTCCAACGGCGCCGGCAAGACAACCCTGTTCCGGGTGATCCTCGGGCTGCAGTCGCCGGCCGCGGGCGCCGTCGAGACCGGCGGCGGGGCGGGCGGGCCGACTTCCCGGCGCGCCGGCCAGGTCGGCTACGTCCCCCAGAAGTTCCTGCTCGACCCCGACATGCCGGTGCGGGGACGCGATCTCGTGGCGCTCGGCGTCGACGGGCACCGGCTGGGCCTGCCGCTGCCCTCGCGTGAGCGCCGCAGGCTGGTCGACGAGATGCTCGACGCCGTCGACGCGCGCGGCTTCGCCGACGCCCGCGTCGGCCAGCTGTCCGGCGGCGAGCAGCAGCGGATCCTGATCGCCCACGCGCTCGTCAGCCGGCCGCGGCTGCTGCTGCTCGACGAGCCGCTGGCGAACCTCGACCTCCGCAGCGCCAGGGAGATCGTCGGCCTGCTCTCCCGGATCTCCCGAGATCAGCACCTGGCGGTGCTGATCTCGGCCCACGACATGAACCCGCTGCTGCCGGTGATGGACCGGGTCGTGTATCTCGCCGACGGCCGCGCGGCCAGCGGCACCACCGACGAGGTCGTGCGCTCCGACGTGCTCACCCGGCTGTACCGCCACCACGTCGACGTGCTGCGGGTCCACGGCCGCGTGATCGTGATCGCCGGCGAGGGCGAGCCCGAGGAGGACGCCCGCGCCGAGCGGGCGCACCTCGAGCACGGCGAGCCCGTCGAGCTCGTCTAGGCCGGTGGGCGCCGTCCTCAGGGCGATCGTCGAGCCTGGATTCTTCTCCAGCTCGGAGGTCCGGCTCGCCCTCGCCGTCGGCACGATCGTCGCGCTGGTGGCCGCGACGGCGGGTGTCTTCACCGTGATCCGGGGCCAGGCATTCGCCGGCGAGGCGCTCGGCGACATCGGCGCAACCGGCGGCTCGAGCGCCTACCTGGCGGGGATCGGGGCGCTGTGGGGGTTCCTCGGGATCTCGGTCGCGGCGGCGGCGGCGATGGAGTTGATCGGGATCCAGCGGGCGCGCGGCCGCGATCTCGCGACCGGGATCGTGCTCGGCGCGGGCTTCGGGCTGGCGGCGCTGTTCCTGTACCTCGCGACCCTGAACCAGAGCACCACCGGCGCGATCCCGACGATCCTGTTCGGCTCGATCTTCTTCCTGTCGACCTCGAATCTGCCGCTCGTGCTGGGCTTCGGCGCCGTCACGGTGGCGGCGCTCGCGGTCGTCTACCGGCCGCTGCTGCTGAGCTCCGTCAGCCCCGAGCTGGCGGCGGCGCGCGGGATCCCGGTGCGCCTCGTCGGCTTCGTGTACCTGCTCGCGATGGCGGTCGCGGTGGCGCTGTCGGCGCTGACGATCGGGGCGATCCTGTCGACCGCGCTGCTGGTCGGGCCGGCCGCGACCGCGCTGCGGCTGACGACCCGGCCTGGGCAGGCGATCGCGGTCGCCGGGGCGGTCGGCGTGGCCGCCACCTGGCTCGGGGTGCTGCTGTCCTGGGACAGCTACTACTGGCCGCCGCAGCACCACGGCTGGACGGCGAGCTTCCTGATCGTCGCGCTGGTGATGCTCGCCTACCTGGGGTCGGGTCTGGTCGCCCGGCGGCGGAGCTAGGTGCGCGAGCCGTGTTCTCCGGGTTCATGACCAACGCCTGGATCGTCGCCACGCTGGTGGCGATCGTCGGCGGCGCCGTCGGCTTCTTCGTCGTCATGCGCGGCTCGGCGTTCGTCGCCCACGCGGTCCCCAACGGATCGTTCGCCGGCGCCGCCGGGGCGACCCTGGTCGGCGTCAACACGCTGGTCGGGCTCGGCGTCTTCTCGCTCGGCGGCGCGCTCGGGATCGGCCTGCTCAGCCGCCGCGGCCGCCGCGATGTCGCGACCGCGCTGACGCTCGTCTTCATGCTCGGACTCGGGTCGCTGTTCCTCAGCTTCCTCGGCTCCTACGACAACGAGGTCTTCTCGCTGCTGTTCGGCGAGGTGCTGGGGATCAGCACCAACGAACTCGCGCCGACGATCGCCCTGACCGCCGTCTGCCTGCTGGCGCTGGCGGTCGTCTACCGCCCGCTGCTGCTGTCGAGCGCCGTCCCCGAGGCCGCCCAGGCGCGCGGGCTGAAGCCGTTCCCGATCGAGCTCTGCTTCCTGCTGCTGGTGGCGATGGCGACGACGATGACCGTGCCGGTCGTCGGCACCGCCCTGATCTTCAGCCTGATGGTCGGCCCGCCCGCCGCGGCCCGGGCGTTCACGCCGCGCCCCTGGGAGGCACTGGCGCTGTCGATCGCGATCGCGCTGGCGGTCGTCTGGGCGGCGATCGCGCTGTCCTACAACACCAACTGGCCGGTCGGCTTCTTCGTCGGCGCCGGCAGCGCCACCGCCTACACGGCCGGGCGGGTCTGGGGCGCCGTCGCCCGGTTCCAGCACACGACCACGTCGTAATTCCTGATCACGGAGTCGCGCAGAGCTGCCCCCGGCGCCCGGCGAACGCTCCGGGTTCGGTGAAAGCAGGAAATGGATGATCAGGGATGTGTGGTCGATCGATCCCGGGTTTGGAAAGACTCCCGATTTGGTGACGGTCGCGGATGGCCGTCGCCAAATCGCGAGTAGCCGCGATCACAATCGCCGTGGGACCGCCCGTAGCGATCTCGCGTCTGCGCCGGACCCCGAAGGGCCCGGCCAAACCGGCAGGACGAGGCGGGCGGAACGGCTCGTGAGGCACACAGCTCGTTCGTCGCCAATCCGATCGTGCGTAGGGACGCTGTGCCGGGAACGGAAGCGTCCAGCCTCAGCTTTCGATTTGTCGGCCGATGAAAGCGGCCATTCCGGGGACGGTGAACGCCACGATCCCGTGCTCGGGCGCGTAGATGAGTCCCTTGGCGATCAGCGACGCACGCGTCGGGCCCAAACTTGTCGGCCTTCGGGACAGGCGTGTGGCGACTTCGCTGGACGAGCTGCCGTGATCGCCATCGATGGTCATTGCACGCAGGTAGGCTTGTTCTGCTCGGGTCGCGCGATCCCACCGCACGCGGAAGAACCCGTTGTCCAGGTCATTGATGCCGTGGGCGATGCCTAACGCAGCGTCTTGTCGGTTTATGGCCGGCCCAGCGGCAACGCTCCACGTCTCTTGGCCGAATTGCTGGAGGAAGTAGGGGTATCTTCCGGAAGCATCTACGACGAGGTCGATCGCATCTTCGTCCCACTGAGCATCCTCGAGCTTTGCGGGGATCGTCAGCGCCTCAGCTACGACCTCGGCGTCGAGCTGTTGAATGTTCATGTAGCGGAACCGTTCAGCGTATGACCTGGCTTCGGCGAGGATCCGTGGGAGGCTCGGCAGGCCGGCGAAGGCGAACAGGACGGGCCAGTTGTCCTGAGCGGCGGCGTGGGCGATCGTGCATAGCGTGGCCAGTTCCTCAGAGGGCAGGTCCTGCGCTTCGTCGATGAGGATCGCGAGTCCGACGCCTTCCTCCTCTGCGGCGTCGGCGAGGTCGTTGACGAGCTTTTTGAGGTCGGTGTCGAGGATGCCGGTGTCCGCTCCGCCGCCGGCTGCTTCGGCCAGGTCGACGCCGAATGTCCAGGTGCCCGTGGCGTCGTAGGAGGCCTTGAAGCTCAGGGCGGTCTTGAGACCCTTCAGAAGCCGCCGTCCTGCAACCGGCCGTGCGAGATCCGACAACGGGACGTACAGCGCTTCGCCCAGCAACTCGCGTAATGACTTACCGGTGCCGGCCTCGACCTGTGCGACGATCCAATCCATCTGCGAGGCGTTCCGTCGGAATTCCGAGAGCAGCACCGTCTTGCCGACACCGCGGAGTCCGTAAAAAACCACGGGCTGATCGGTGCGGCCAATCTGCGCGCGTTGTAGCGATGTGCGCCAGGCTCCCAATGCATCATCGCGACCCACCAGTGCTGCCGGTTTGCGACCGGCGCCAGGGGAGTAGGGGTTGCGGACGGGATCCATTGCGGCTCTGAGTCTAGCGATTTATATGCTCGTATAGCATTTCAGTATACGCTGCTACACTTTGCTAGAACTTCGCGGCACTGTGGCATCCCGCGAAATCAGTACGCACATTTGGCGTACACTGCGGTCATGGCCGAAACGAAGACCCAACGCGTACATCTCCGCGTCGCCGCTCGCGACGACGAACTCTTTCGCTCCGCCGCGGCGGCGACTCACGAGTCGCTTTCGGAGTTTCTCGTAGAGAGTGGCCGAGAGCGGGCTGAGCGGGTCTTGGCCGATCGGACGCGGTTCGTGCTGACAGCCGCGGAGTGGGAGGCGTTCAGCGCCGCGCTGGATCGGCCACCGCGTGAGGTTCCCGCCGTCGTCGAGCTGTTTCGACGGCCGCGACCCGACTAGTGCCTCGCTTCGGCGATCCTGAGCCGCTCGGTCCTGACCACATTCTCGAAGGATTCGACTGTGGGCGGGAGTCGCTCAGTCTGTGGTTGCCCCGGCACGCACTCCAGGCCGCCGGTGCCGGATCCGCCCGGACCTACGTGGTTGTTGACAGTGAGCAGAATCGGGTAGTTGGCTACCACGCACTGACCGCGGCGGCCCTTGAGCGCGAGGCGGCTTCGGCTCGCGTGATCAAGGGCATGCCACGTTACCCCGTTCCGGTGGTGCTGCTGGCGCGTCTCGCAGTTGATGTCTCGGTCACCGGCCGCGGTCTTGGAGCCTGGCTCCTGCGCGACGCGATGCTCAGGACCCTCGCCGCAGGCGAGACCGTCGGGGTGCGCGCACTGCTGGTCCACGCACTGGACGAGCACGCGCGGCGGTTCTACCTACGACACGGTCTGGAGCCGTCGCCGAGCGATCCGCTGCATCTGATGATCCTGCTCAAAGACATCGCCGCGTCCGTTGCTTCCTCGGCCGCTGACCCAGGTACAGGCTGAACTAGCCGTCGTAGTAGAAGCAGATCCAGACTCCGTTAGGGCCCGTAGCGGTCACCTGGTCCGACCGGCGCGACAGCTGCAGCCGGTAGAGCCTGTGCGTCACCGGCGAGTGGACGGACATGGCCCGCTCGCTGCCGGGGCTCAGCGCGGGGCCGTTGAACAGCACGTTGACCAGGCCGGCGGCGAGGCTGCATGGCGTCTGCGCCGAAGCGTGCAGAGGCGGGTCGCCGGCGCGGCACCAGTGGGTCGCGGTCGGGGAGGCCGCCAGTGCGCTGCCGGCAGTGGCAAGCGACGCCACCGTCGCAACGCCGATGATCAGGGTTCGCATCACGGCACGTATCGGCAACGCGCCGGGACTTCTAAAGCTGGGGCGCGCTCAGCGGTCTGGCGAGATGACCTGCCGCCGGCGCCGGATCTTCGGCCAGCGCGCCAGCGCACAGCCGAGCGAGGCTCCGACGACGGCCCAGATGCCCTGATCGATGCGGACCTGACCACCCCAGACCAAGCCCGCACTGACCCACCCGGCACACGCTGCAACGACGCACGCGCCGAGTCCGAGAAGCGGATGGTTCTCGTCCCACCACCTGTAGCGAGCCCACATGCGCCACATTCTAGTGTGGCGCGGGGCTCAGAAAATGCCGCCGACCGCGGTCCCCAGCAGGTACAGGTTGAGCCCGGCGATCACGCCCGTGACCGTCCACATCGCCCAGGTCGTCAGCCTGCGGTTGACCATGTCGCCCATCACGTCGGCGCGCCGGGTCATGATCGCCAGCGGCACCAGCGCGAACGGGATCCCGAAGGACAGGACGATCTGCGAGTAGACCAGCGCGCTGGTCGTGTTCGCCGCCAGCGCCAGCACGACCAGCGAGGGCAGCATCGTCAGCCCGCGCCTGACCACCAGCGGGATCCGCCAGTTCATGAAGCCGGTCATCACGATCTGTCCCGAGTAGGTGCCGACGCTCGAGGCCGACAGGCCGGATGCGATCAGCGCCACCCCGAACGCGAGCGCGGCGCCGCCACCGACATAGCTCGCCATCGTCGAGTGGACCACCTCGAGGTCGCCCGAGCCGCCGAGGCCGGTGCGGCTGACCAGCGCCGCCGCGATGCACAGCATCGCGACGTTGACGATCCCCGCCAGCCCGAGCCCGAGGAAGTTGTCGAGCTTGTTGTACTGCAGGAGCTTGCGGCGCTCGACGCCGTTGACCGGCTTGATCCGGTCCTTCTGCAGCGCCGAGTGCAGATAGACGACGTGCGGCATCACGGTCGCGCCGATGATCCCGACCGCCAGCGACAGCGTCCCCATGCCGTGCAGCCGCGGCACCAGCCCGTTCGCGATACCCGAGTAGGACTGGTGCCCGATCGCGAAGTAGTCGGCCAGGAACCCGAGCGCGACGAACGCCAGCAGGGCGATGATCGCCAGCTCGAACTTCCGGTAGCCGCGCTGCTCGAGCGCCAGCACGACGAACGCGACCACCGCCGTGATCAACCCGGCCGGGAACAGCGCCACCCCGAACACGAGGTGCAGGCCCAGCGCCGCGCCGGTGAACTCGGCCAGGTCGGTCGCCATCGCGATCACCTCCGCCTGCATCCACAGCACCAGGTTCGCCCGCCGCGGGAACAGCTCGCGGCACATCTCCGGGAGGCTGCGGCCGGCGGCGAGCCCGAGCTTCGACGTCAGGTACTGGATCAGCATCGCCATCAGGCTCGCCATCACGTTGACCCACACGAGCAGGTAGCGGAACTCGCTGCCCGCCTGGAAGTTGGTCGCGAAGTTGCCCGGGTCGACGTAGGCGACGGAGGCGACCATCGCCGGGCCGAGGATCGCGAGCGCCCCGCGGATCCTGCCCCGGGCGAGGATCTGGCTGAGGACGCTGGGGCCGGGGAGCGCATCTGCCGCGATCGAGCCACCGCCGACGGTGGCGACGGCCGGAACCAGCTCAGATGGATCTCGTGGACTCAATCTGCTCATAGCCTAGCGGAAAAGTTCACAGTGTCAAACTTCAATCTGAGGCTGCGTGTGCCCTACAGTCAAGGGGTGTCGGCCGCTCCCACCCATCCGGCGTTCTCGGCGCCCGTCGAGGACTACGTCAAGGCGATCTACTCGCTCACGGTGGGCGACAACCCGGATGCCTCGACGAGCCAGATCGCCGACGTGCTCGGGGTCACGGCGGGGTCGGTGTCGACGATGCTGAAGCGCATGGACGCCGCCGGCCTAGCTGAGCACGTCCCCTACCGCGGGGTCCGGCTGACCGCCGAGGGCCGGCAGTTGGCGCTCGGCGTGATCCGGCGCCACCGGCTGCTCGAGCTGTTCCTGCAGACGAGCCTCGACATCCCCTGGGAGGATGTGCACCGCTACGCCGACGCGCTCGAGCACGCGGCCTCCGAGGAGCTGATCGAGCTGATCGCGGCGAAGCTCGGCGACCCCGCGTCGGACCCGCACGGCGACCCGATCCCCAACCGCGAGCTCGAGGTCGACGAGCGCTCGCAGCCAACCCTGGCCGACCTCGACCCGGGCGAGCACGCGACGATCGTCCGCGTCTCCGACTCCGACCCGGCGATGCTGCGCTACCTGACCGAGCTCCGGGTCGGGATCGGCGACCGGGTCGAGATGATCGACCGCCAGCCGTTCGAGGGGCCCTCCGAGATCCGTGTCGGCGCCCAGACGCTGAGCCTGGGGCTGAAGCTCGCCCGGGCGATCCACGTCGAGCGCGACTGACGACGGGGCGCCGTCGTCAGGTCTGGCGGGTGGCGATCAGCCCGATCTCCGCCCGCCCGCGGACCCGCTCGATCCCGAACACCACGTGCCCGTGGACGGTGCCGCCGCCCGCCAGCCGCAGCGTGTAGCCGGCGGTCGCACGGGCGACCCAGCCGGGCGCCACGCGCAGCCCGTGGAGCTCGTCGGCGACCGGCGCCGGGCTGGTGGCGAACTGCTGGCGGTAGTCGGCGAGCACGGCCGCCAGGCCGTGCTCGCTCCTGGTCTCGGACACCCGGACCACCCCGGGCGTCAGCAGCCGCGAGATCGCGGCCGCGTCCCGCCGGCCGTACGCGGCGGCGAACGCCTCGACCGCGCGGCTCGCCTCCGACGACGTCACGGGCCCGTACACGCGCGGGGAGCGAGCCGACAGCAGCAGCGCCGCGGCGGCCGCGGCGACGACGAGGACCGCCACCGCCATAACGGCGGCGACCCCGCGGCGCCCGAGCCTGCGGCTGCCACCGCGGCGCGTCCGCGGGACCGGGACCGTCGGCGCGACCAGCGTCGCGGGCCCGCCGGACCCGTTCGGGGCGACCAGCGTCGCCGCCTCGCTTGACCCGTTGGAGCCGACGATCCGGGTAGCGGCCTCGGAGCGATCGCCGCCCGCCGCCGGACCCCGGCCGCCGCGCGCGCGCCCGCGCCGCCCCTGGGCGGCCGCCAGCGCCGCCGTCCCGAGCCGGCCGGCCGACTGATAGCGGTCGCGAGGGCGCTTGGCCAGAGCCCGCGCCAGCACCGGATCGAAGCGCCTCGGCACGCCGGGGGCCTCCGATGACACCGGCGCCGGGCGGTCCTCCAGGTGCGCGAGGATCGTCGCCGCCGGCGTCGGGCGGTGGAACGGCGAGCCGCCGGTCAGGCACGCGTACAGGACGCAGCCGAGCGAGTAGACGTCGCTGCGGGCGTCGGTCTCCTCCCCGCGAAGTTGCTCCGGCGACATGAAGTCGAGCGTCCCGATCACCTCGCCCGAATCGGTCGTCCGGGTCCGCTCGTCGATCAGCCGCGTGATCCCGAAGTCGGTCAGGTACGCGTGGTTGTCGCTGAGCAGCACGTTCGCCGGCTTGATGTCGCGGTGGACGAGCCCGCGCTCGTGGGCCGCGTCGAGCGCCCGTCCGACCTGCTCGACGATCAGCGTCGCCCGCACCGGGTCAAGCCGGCCGTGCTCGGCCAGCAGGCGGCGCAGGTCGGTGCCGTTCACGTAGCGCATCACCAGGTACAGGTGCCCATCCTGCTCGCCGGCCCCGTACACCGGGATCACATTGGGGTGGTCGATCGCCGCCATCAGCCGCGCCTCGCGCTCGAACCGGCTGCGGACGCCGGGGTCGCCGCTGTGCTCGGCGGCGACGAGCTTGACCGCGACCGGGCGGTCGAGCGCCAGGTCGCGGCCGCGGTACACGATCCCCATGCCGCCGCGACCGATCACCCGCTCGAGCAGACAGCCTCCGACCTCCGTTCCCACCGCCAGTTCTGGCACGCGCGCTAGCTTAGACGGCATGCGGGTTCGAGCCGTGCTGCTGACGCTCGTGATCCCGGCCTGCTGTGCCGGGATCACGGCCTGTGGCCAGGCGGCGAGGCCCGCCGCGGCGCCGCGGGTCCGGCTCGAGCTGCGCGCGCCCGCCGACGGGACCCGCGTTCCGGAGTCCGCGATCACGGTCAGCGGCACGGTCTCGCCCGCCCGGTCCGAGGTGCTGGTGCTCGGCCGGCCGGCGACGGTCACACCCGAAGGCGCGTTCTCGGCGCGGGTGCGGCTGAACGACGGCGTCAACCTGATCGACGTGCTGGCGTCGCTGCCGCACGCCAGCGACGCGATGTCCGCGGTTCGCGTCGACCGCTACGAACTGGTCGCCGTCCCGCCGCTGCTCGGGCTGAGTCC
>Ga0123356_10008158_pt1 | contig 10421 bp, 6 predicted proteins | sample TergutEmb28metaG_2_FD_92546 | JGI IMG/M metagenome (GOLD analysis project Ga0123356, IMG submission 92546) | Embiratermes neotenicus P3 segment gut microbial communities from Petit-Saut dam, French Guiana - Emb289 P3 | ecosystem: Host-associated > Arthropoda: Insects > Digestive system > Gut ... | reverse complement strand
GGCTGCGGTAGATGAAGCAAACAAACTGCTTCTTGCCGTCAATCAGGCTGCGGCAATGCTGCTTACGACGAAAGATGATGAAGATGTTGAAAGCAACATACATTCCTGTATGGAACTTGTAGGACAGGCATGTAAAGTTGACCGTGTCCATATTTGGAAGTACGAACATATAGACGATATACTGCATTATGTGTGTTATCTCAGCTGGTCAAAAACCGGGGAGGATAATACACTCAATGAGGGGTATAAACGCGCTTATAATGAAGGTCCTCAATGGAACAAGCTTCTTGCAGACGGCACCTGTATAAGCGGTCCGATCCACAAACTGCCGCAGGAAGACTATGAGTTTGTAAAAAAGTTCGGTTTAAAGTCAATAGTAATAATTCCGTTATTTTTCGACAAACAATTCTGGGGGTTTTTCAGCATCGATGATAATCAGACGGAACGAAGTTTTTCCGAAGAGGAACTGTCGATTCTGCAGTCCTTCTGCCTCATGATGGCAAGTGTGCTTCATCGCCGTGCGATCATTGAAAAACGGACACATGAGGCAAAGCTTCTGACTGCCCGCCAGTACGAGTATGCGGGAATGCTGAGAAATTCACTGGCGGAAATCACAAAATCACCGACAATATCTGCCGGTGATCTGGAAGCTGCTGCATGTGTTATAACGGAAGCGGCGTGTGATGCATTAAGTGCCAGCCAGATCGGATTCTGGATGCTGCTTCAGGACGGTGACACACTGGAAAGCTTTGTTGTATTCAACTCAATCAAAGGCTTTGACAATACTCACGAGCTCTATGATTTGAAATCACGCCCCAAATATGCAAGTCAGCTAAAATCCGAGCGGCTGATCGTGATGAACACACTTGAAGAAATCAGAGAACTTGTCGGTACCGAAGATGAAAACACAAATATGTGTGCTACTCTGGATGCTCCGATATTTGTAGACGGCAAATCTGTTGGTGTATTCTGCATTGAACAGATGGTGGACGGTAACTATAAAGAAAGCCGTGAATGGAGTACGGAAGAGCAAAACTATGCTTCATCTCTTGCCGACTTGATGGCACTTGCGATCACCGGGCATGAGCGTCAAAAAGCACGTAACGAAGCCGAACTTGCAAGTCAGGCAAAGTCGATCTTTTTGGCAAAAATGAGCCATGAGATCCGCACACCCATGAATGCGATCCTCGGAATGGCAGAGCTTGCACTACGGGAAAAAATGACCGATGCACTGCGTGAGCACGTTTTAACCGTAAAGCAGGCGGGAGCAAATTTACTGTCACTTATAAACGATATTTTGGACTTTTCCAAAATCGAATCCGGCTCTATGCAGATTTTACCGGTCGAATACTCCCTTTCGTCGCTGATAAACGATGTTATAAGTATAATACGAACAAGAGCATTTGATTCTCAAATACGCTTCGCCGTTACTATTGACTGTAATATACCGGATGCGCTTGTTGGTGACGAACTAAGGGTACGACAGGTACTTATAAACATTCTGGGGAACGCCGTTAAATTTACCGAAAAAGGATTTGTGTTATTTAAGATATCAGGTGATAAAATCGATGAAGATAACGTTGAGTTGATTTTTGAAATAAAAGACAGCGGCAGAGGTATTAAAGAGGAAGACATCGGTAAGCTGTTTGATGATTATTATCAGCCGGAAGATGAATTCAACAGAGAAACCGAAGGCACCGGACTGGGTCTGGCAATATCACGCAATATAATGATAGCCATGGACGGAGACATAACAATAGCTTCGGAATATGGAAAAGGAAGCATTTTTACCGTAAAGCTGCCGCAAAAAATCATTAAACCCGATAAGATAGCCGTTGTAGATAATCCCGATGAAAAAACGGTGCTTCTCTTTGAACGCCGCTCGTTATATACCGAATCGATAACCGAATCGCTTAAAAACCTCGGCATCAGATATGAGTTTGCTTCAAACGAGGAAGAGTTCTTTACATTGCTTGACAAGAGATTTTCCTTTATTTTCATTTCACATGCTCTGTTTGAAAAAGGCAAGGACCTGATTTCGGAATCCTGTGGAGATTCACAAATCGTATTGCTTACCGAATTCGGAGAATCGTCCCGGACAGAAAATCAAACCGCACTTACCCTGCCGGCACATTCCATATCAATAGCAGGTATTCTCAACCGTAAATCAGAGGCTTATTCGTATAGCGCCAGTGAAAAAAGTATTATAAGATTTACCGCTCCCGAGGCTAATGTGCTTGTGACCGACGATATCAGCACAAACCTTAAGGTTGCCAACGGATTGCTGGCACCGTACGGTATGCAGGTGGATCTGCGTACAAACGGTTATGAAGCGATCGACGCGATAAAAGCAAAACACTACGATATCGTATTTATGGATCACAGGATGCCGGGGATCGACGGGGTTGAAACGACCAAACGGATAAGAGCGCTGGCGGAGGAGGATCCGTACTATAAAAATCTCCCGATCGTTGCACTCACCGCAAATGCTGTTTCGGGCATGAAAGAAATGTTCCTGCAAAGCGGGTTTGATGAATTTATGTCAAAGCCCATAGATATTGTAGAGCTTGGAAATATACTCGGCAAATATATACCGCAGGAAAAGCAGAAAGACATGGAAACAGAGGAAAAACCACAGGAAAAATCGGGTCCGTCGATCAAAATCGAAGGCGTGGATATAAACAAGGGGATCATGCTGACCGGCGGGACGGAGGAATATTATTTTGAAACACTCGCCACATTTTATTCCGATGGGTTTGATCGCAGAAGCACAATAATAGAGTGTCTGCAATCCGGTGATTTAACATTATATACAACAAATATCCACGCGCTAAAGAGCGCATGCGCCAATATCGGGGCAGGTAAAATTTCCGATGCGGCTTACGCCCTTGAACTGGCTGCCATAAAAAAAGACGTAAATTATGTAACCGAGAAAAATGATTTATTCCTGAGTGAATTTGATACCCTTTTAAAAAACATAGGGAATGCCATGGAAGTACATGGATCCGGCAATAAAACAGAAGAAAATGAAATTGAACCGGATGAATTTATTAAATTACTCGAACAGTTAAAAACGGCACTTGAAAACTTTGATATTGATGTTATAAATAAAAACACCGATATCTTGTCACATCTGGCTCTGGATACCGATATTAAAGATACCGTAAAAGCGATTTCAAAGCATGTATTGATGGGAGACTATTCAGAAGCCGTTGCATTGATAGAAACATTGGTAAGGGAGTAGAGAATGGAATGAAAATAAGTTTTTATGGAGCTGCAAGAGAGGTAACGGGAAGTTGTTTTTGTGTCGAAGCCGGCGGCAGGAAGATATTGATCGATTGCGGCCTGCAGCAGGGAAGCGGTAATGGATTTGGTCAGACATTTCCGTTTCATCCGGGCGAAATAGACCTTGCTATTGTCACGCATGCGCATATAGACCACTCCGGAAGGCTTCCGCTTCTTGTCAAGCACGGTTTTAAAGGCGGCATATATGCCACCGATCCGACATGTAAACTGCTTGATATTATGCTTCGTGACAGTGCGCACATACAAGAGCTTGAAGCAATGTGGGCAAGCAGAAAAAAACGTCGTGCAGGTGTCGCAGCAGCGGAGCCGCTTTATACAATGGATGATGCGCTCAGGGTGTTTCCGCTGTTGAATCCGTGCAGTTACGGCAGGACAATAATAATAGATGAGACATTATCGTTTGAATTTAAGGACGCGGGACATCTTCTGGGTTCGGCTTATGTGGAAATGTGGATCACGGAAGGTGATAAAAGGAAAAAAGTGGTGTTCTCGGGAGATATCGGAACACCGGGACATCCGATCATCCGAAATCCGGAGTTTATTGAAGAAGCCGATGTAGTTATCATGGAGTCAACCTACGGGGACAGAAACCATTCTCATTCCTTTGATACACGGACAGAACTGGCTAAGATAATAGATAATACACTTGCAAAAGGCGGAAATGTAATATGTCCGTCATTTGCTATAGGCAGAACGCAGGATCTGCTTTACCATATACGTGAAATAAAAGAACGCGGCCTCGTCAAAAGCACACCGGATTTTCTTGTATATCTTGACAGCCCGCTGGCAAAAGCGGCGACAAAATTATATTCCGAAGATCTATCGGAGTATTTTAACGATGATACTCTGGCTCTACTAAACTCGGGAGTACAGCCGCTTGCGTTTGACGGGCTTCGTATAGTAGAAACCTCGGAAGATTCAAAGAGGCTTAACGATGACAGAACACCGAAGGTGATAATTTCATCAAGCGGAATGTGTGACGCAGGGCGAATCCGGCATCATCTCAAGCATAATTTATGGCGGCAGGAATGCGCAGTCGCATTCACGGGATTTCAAGCGCTCGGAACATTGGGGCGAACAATAGTTGACGGAATTGTCCCAAGCGTATCGCTTTTCGGGGAAGAAATCGCAATCAGCTGCCAAATCCATAATCTCCGTAATATGAGCTCACACGCCGACAGAGAAGAACTTTTAAAGTGGATAGACAGCTTTAAAAAGAAACCGGAATGTGTTTTTATTGTTCACGGTGAAGAACAAACATGCAAGAATTTTGCACTCCGGCTCATTGAAAGTGACTATAAAGCCATCGCACCGAAATATACATCAGTTTATGATCTGGAAACATATGAACCAATCTTTGAAGGCAGAGATCTGCAGCGGCGGGATGACGCCGACCGGGCAGAGAGACGCGATTCACCCGTGTTTCAAAGGCTTATGCTTGCAGGTATGCGGCTTGTTGAAGTCATCACACGAAACAAAGGCGGCACAAATAAAGATCTCGCGAAATTCGCCGACCAGATCGACTCATTGTCAAAAAAATGGGACAGATGACGCTTGCATAAAAATACTCGTGTACATTTATGCTGAGAGATTATTGTTCGAATACCCCGTCATTGCGAGGAGCAGAACGACGAAGCAATCCAGACATTAAATAATAACTTGAAATGAAAAATTATTTGAAAATAACGGCTTTATTGTATATACTGATATGACTGGGCACTTAGGAGGCAGCGTATGGGCAAGGTTATAGCCGTAGCATCCGGGAAAGGCGGCACAGGCAAAACAACAGCGGTCGCCGCTATTTCGTCATGCCTTGCCGTATTGGGTTATAAAACTCTATGTATAGATTTTGATGCAGGACTCAGAAACCTCGACCTTGCACTGTGTATGTCGGACTTTGCGATCATGGATTATATGGATGTAGTAAGCGGAAGACTGGATATTATGGCTGCCTGCAGCGAGTCCGGAAGGATTCCGAATCTATTCTTTTTATCCGCACCGGCAAAAAGCGAACCTGAAGACGTTGACGATTTTGCATTAAGAAAAATGTTTGATGAAATACGCCGCGATTTTGATTATTGCCTTATAGATGCTCCCGCAGGGCTGGGACCGGGTTTCCGGCTTGCACACAGCAATGTTGACATGTCGATCATTGTCACCACAGGGGATATTGCATCAATGAGAGACTGCAACAGAACAGCAAGTGCTGTCCGTAAAATGGGAGTTTCAAATCTGCGGCTGCTTGTCAACAGAGTTGTACCGAAAAACTTTAAACATATAAAAACAACTATAGATGATGTTATAGATACGATAGGAGTACAGCTTCTGGGTCTGATACCGGAGGACAAAAATATCTTTTATGCTCTCCACGACAATATACCCTTGATACTTTACAGAAAAAGAGCTTCCGCATATGATTTCTTGGATGCAGCGCGGCGTATCACGGGTGAGGACGTTCCGCTTCAGCTGTACAGATAAAAGGAGGTGACCGGTAATGAATATTGCTCTGCTTGCACACGATAAAAGAAAAGAACTTATGGTACAGTTCTGCATAGCATATTGCGGAATTCTGGCAAAGCATTCCATTTGTGCAACAAATACGACCGGACGCCTTGTCAGTGAAGCGACCGGACTTCCGGTTACATTGTACATGTCATGCAATCAGGGCGGCAGTCAGCAAATCGGCTCACGTATCGCATATAATGAGCTTGATATGGTACTGTTCTTTTGCGATCCGCAGCTTATTGAAGAATACCACGGCAGTGTTACGGACATAGCAAGGCTTTGCGACCAGCATAATATACCGTTTGCTTCAAATGTAGCAACAGCAGAGGTTCTTATACACGGATTAAACCGCGGTGACCTCGACTGGCGTGATATCGTAAATCCAAAGACTTAGGAGATTCTGTAATGAATAAAATCAAACCTCGCACACTGTCCGGATTTATGGAGCTTCTGCCGCCGGATCAAGTGTGCTTTGACGCTATGATTAAAAAATTACGCGATTCATTTTCACTTTACGGTTTTACGCCGCTTGACACTCCTCTTATGGAAGCTGCCGAAATACTGCTTGCAAAAGGCGGCGGCGAAACGGAAAAGCAGGTTTATACACTATACAAAGGGGACAACTACCTTGCATTACGCTACGAGCTTACGGCATCATTGGCAAAATATGTTGCTCTTCATTACAACAATTTGACATTTCCGCTCCGCAGATTTGAAATAGGAAAGGTTTATCGCGGTGAACGTGCCCAGCGCGGGCGTTTTCGTGAATTTTATCAAGCCGATATAGATATTATAGGTGACGGCAGTCTTGATACAATGAATGAGGCGGAAATACCGGGAGTGATCTATAAATGTCTTACATCACTCGGACTTAAGCGTTTTGTTATTCGTATGAATAACCGCAAGGTATTAAACGGGCTTTTTCAGATACTGGGTGTCAAAAAAGCAGCAACCGATGTCTTGCGTGTCATCGATAAGCTTGGCAAAACCGGTGAGGATAAATTGTTAAAAGCTCTGACGGTCGATTTAAAGCTTTCGCAAACGCAAGCAAACGAAATTCTAAGTTTTGTTACAAGCAAAAGCGGCACATTCAGTACATTGGAAAAATATTCGGGGCAGAATGAGACCTTTGATCAAGGCGCAGAAGAGCTTAAGGCATTAAAAAAATATCTTGGCGGACTTGGTGTTCCCGAAACACATTTTAATATCGACCTCTCCATAGCACGCGGTCTTGACTATTATACAGGTACTGTCTATGAAACATTTCTTACCGATCATCCGGAGGTAGGAGCAATATGCTCCGGCGGCAGATATGACAATCTGGCGGAGTATTACTCGGATCGGAAGATGCCGGGTGTCGGCATTTCCCTCGGACTGACACGTCTGTTTTACATTTTACAGGAACAAAAATTATTAAACGAGGAATTTTTATCGGCTCCGGCGGATGTATTGATCATCCCGATGACAGATGATTTATCCCATGCGGCAAAACTCGCGGCAACAATGCGCGAGTCCGGGCTGCGGGTACAAATATACAGTGAAAACAAAAAATTTAAAGTCAAGGTTTCATATGCGGATAAACTAAAGATACCGTTTGTTGTATTTCTGGGCGAGGATGAAATAAATAAAGGGCTGATAACCGTCAAAAATATGACAAGCGGCGAGCAGACAACATCATCATACGGCTTACTGACTGCAGGCATCTGCGAAAAAATCAAGGCACTCCGTAAAGGAGCGCCGATAAAAGAGTAAATTTAGATCCATGTTCCGAAGAACCACCAGACAACCGATGTTATGGTTCCCGCAATCACAACACCTATCGCTATTGCCGGCAATGCAATTTTTATCCTGACATCAAAAATCGCGGCTATAAGAGCTCCTGTCCATGCGCCCATTCCGGGTAACGGCAGGGGTATTGCCACAAACAGCAGCAGCCCGATAAACATACCGTACTGGAAGCGCTCACCTCTGATTTGCGCTTTTTTTTCAAATTTGTCCGCGACTCTTCCGAGAAACGCACTTTTGTTTCTCATCCATTCGAAAATTTTACGTATAAAAAGAATAATAAACGGTACGGGAACAATATTGCCTATAACCGTTGTTACAGCAGTCGGTATCAACGGCAAACCAAGAGCCATACCTATCGAGATAACAATAGGCGGACCGCTGATTGCAGGCAATAATGACAGAATAAACACTATCGCATAATACCCTATAGGCGAAGAACCCAATATATCCTGCAAATAAATACTTATTGATCTTGCTAACTCTTCCAATTAACTACCTCTCAGTTCTATGATCCTGTCGCGCAGAGCAGCGGCATATTCAAATTCAAGCAGTTTTGCGGCGGCTGCCATTTCTTTTTCAAGTCTTTTGATTTCTTCATCCGCTTCGCGTTTGGTCATCTTTATTCCGCTGACGGCTGCAGAACTGTCCCGCTTGGATATTTCAAGTAAATCGCGAACATTTTTGATAATGGTTTTGGGAATGATGCCGTGTTTTTCGTTGAATGCACGCTGCTTTTCCCTGCGGCTGTCGGTTTCCTCGATCGCTATACTCATTGAGGGTGTTACCTTGTCGGCGTACATGATAACGAGCCCGGAAACATTTCTTGCCGCACGCCCGATCGTCTGGATAAGTGACGTAGCACTGCGCAGAAAACCTTCTTTATCCGCGTCAAGTATTGCGACCAGCGATACCTCCGGCAGATCAAGACCCTCACGAAGCAGGTTTATACCTACAATAACATCAAACTCTCCAAGCCGCAGGTCGCGTATTATCTCCATACGTTCCGTAGTGGTGATATCATGATGCAAATACCGGACCCGGATGCCCGCACCCTTCAAATATGAGGTCAGATCCTCCGCCATTTTTTTTGTCAGTGTTGTCACAAGAACACGCTCGTCATTTGCGGAGCGCAAGTTTATTTCTGCAATAAGATCGTCTATCTGTCCCTGTACCGGACGCACCGATACTTCGGGGTCAAGCAGACCCGTCGGGCGTATGACCTGCTCGACTACCTGACTCGAGCGTGAGCGTTCATATTCGCTTGGGGTTGCGGAAACATATATCACCCGGTTAAGCCGCTTGTTAAACTCATCAAAATTAAGCGGTCTGTTATCATATGCCGAAGGTAAACGAAAACCGTATTCAACCAGATTATCTTTTCGTGACCTGTCACCGGCATACATTGCGCGAACCTGCGGCAGTGTAACATGACACTCATCGACTATTATAATAAAGTCTTTCGGAAAATAGTCAAGCAATGTCATGGGTGCACTGCCGGGTGCACGTCCCGTTATTATGCGCGAGTAGTTTTCTATTCCGTTGCAATAACCAAGCTCCGTCAGCATTTCAACATCGTACATCGTGCGCTGGTGCAGGCGCTGTGCTTCTACCAGCTTGTTATTTGTTTCGAAGTATTCCAAACGCTCTTTCATTTCACTTTTTATCTGAGAAATGGCATTTTCGATTTTTTCTTCGGTTGTGACATAGTGTGACGCGGGGTAGATCGCCGCATGTGCCAACTCCATCGATGGAATTCCGCTTACAACGTGTATTTCGCTTATACGCTCAATTTCGTCACCAAAGAACTCGACTCTGATCGCATGGTCGCGGGCATAGGTGGGATATATTTCTACAGTATCACCGCGGACACGAAACGCGTTTCTTTCGAAAGCCACATCGTTGCGTTCATAACGGATCTCCACGAGTTTCTTGAGAAGTTCATCACGGCTGTACGATGCACCCTGCCGAAGTGAGATCACCATACTGCTGTAGTCGATAGGGTCACCAAGACCATATATGCAGCTGACCGAAGATACGACAATGACATCACGCCTTTCAAAAAGCGCCGATGTAGCCGAGTGGCGCAGACGTTCTATTTCGTCATTTATCGAACTGTCCTTTTCAATGTATGTATCGGTATGAGGGATATACGCTTCCGGTTGATAGTAATCGTAATAAGATACGAAAAATTCAACGGCATTTTCCGGAAAAAATTCGCGAAATTCACTGCAAAGCTGTGCGGCAAGTGCTTTGTTATGTGCCAGTACAAGAGTCGGCTTTTGAACCCGCTCGATGACCTTTGCTATAGTATAGGTTTTTCCGGAACCTGTTACACCAAGCAGTGTTTGTTCATCAAAATCCAGCTCCAACCCTTTTACCAATGCATCTATAGCCTCCGGCTGACCACCCGCCGGAACAAAATCGCTGATAACCTTAAAATCCGCCAAACTTCATTTCCCCCGTCATAGCGAGCCGCCCGCAGGTGGCGCGGCAATCCAGCCTCCGTTATCGTCCTCCGTACTGTGTTAGGTATTCCTCCATTTTAACAATACGTTCGTCACCCCCGGAGAAAGAGTCAATAATATCCCGGGCATTGATAATTGGATATACATTTATACCATACTCCGCCTTCAACTCTTCAAGAGTTGACTTTTCACCTGTTCCGCGCTCCATCCTGTCAACCGACACAAATAAAGCGGTGACCGAAACATCGGCAATGGATTTTAACAGCTGCAGACTCTCTCTCACTGCTGTTCCTGCCGTAACAACATCCTCTATTATGATGATCTTATCCCCGTCTACGGGTTTATATCCAATCAGTG
>Ga0123356_10008157_pt1 | contig 10422 bp, 8 predicted proteins | sample TergutEmb28metaG_2_FD_92546 | JGI IMG/M metagenome (GOLD analysis project Ga0123356, IMG submission 92546) | Embiratermes neotenicus P3 segment gut microbial communities from Petit-Saut dam, French Guiana - Emb289 P3 | ecosystem: Host-associated > Arthropoda: Insects > Digestive system > Gut ... | reverse complement strand
GCGACAGGGCAGTCAGGATCGTGTTTTTATGTTCGGTGCCAAATGCTTCGACCGTAACGACAAGTTCCGTCCCCTTTTCGCTGTGGCGGTTGATGTCCACAAACTGATTATGCTGTAACTCCACAATGTTGCCTCGCTCCTTTGCAATGATACCTGCAATGCGATAAAGTTCGCCGGGACGATCCGGCAGGCGAACCCGAAATGTGAAGATACGCCCTCGGATACGCAGACCATACTGTACCAACGAGGCAATCGTAATCACATCCATATTGCCGCCGCTTAATAATGCGACCACGTTTTTGTCCTTTACGCCAAGATATTTCAGTGCCGCAACTGCTAACAAACCAGCATTTTCGACGACCATCTTGTGACTCTCCATCATGTCCAAAAACACGTTGACGAGTTTCGGGTCTTCGATGGTAATAATGTCATCGACATATTTTTGAACGTAAGGGAACACAATGTCGCCCGGCGTTCGGACGGCAACACCATCGGCAATCGTTTCGACTTTTTGCAATGTCGTAATTTGCCCGGCTTTGATGGATGTTTTCATGCTTGCCGCCCCGAAAGGTTCAACGCCGATGACTTTGATGTCCGGCTTGAGCATTTTGGCAAGCGTAGCCACTCCCGCCACAAGTCCACCGCCGCCGATGGGAACCAAAATAATGTCCGTCTCCGGCAAGGCTCGCAAGATTTCAAACGCCAATGTTCCTTGCCCTGCCGCGATGTCGAGGTCATTGAAGGGATGCACAAAATCCAAGTGCTGCTCTTCTGACAGTTTAACTGCATGAGCGTAAGCATCATCATAGATATTGCCTTCCAAAACGACTTGCACGCCGTAGGCTTTGGTATTGTTGACCTTGACGAGCGGTGTCGTTTCCGGCATGACAATCGTTGCTTTGGCGTTGAAATGTTGGGCGGCAAAGCCGATGCCTTGTGCGTGATTGCCAGCGGAGGCGGTAATGAGACCGTGTTCTCTTTGTTCAGGTGAAAGGAGCGAAACTTTGTACAAGGCACCACGAATCTTGTACGCCCCGGTGAGTTGCATGTTTTCCGGCTTGAACCAGACGTTGTTTCCTGTCTGTTTGCTGTAAAACCGGCTATGTACCAGACCGGTGTCCAGAATGACATTCCGCAATACTGTTTCCGCCGCTTGAAATTTTTCTAATGTAAGCATAACGAGCAAATTTTACACAAGTTAGGGGAAATGAAAAGCCCGAACTTTCGGCGTACTTTTCCGGCGGGCATTCCGTTGCCAGCGGTTTCTGTGCCCCCTCACTTCTTTTCCAACAGCATGGCATTGCCGATCCACTGCCGGACGATTGCAGCGGCGGCTTCGGGATTGACACGGATCAACTCGGCTGCATCGTCCAATAATGTGCGAACATCGGGCAAATCGCCGAAGTTTCGTGCTGCCTCTTCGGCGGCAAGTCTTTCCTCTTCAATTCGCTGTTCTTCTTCTTGTACCAGCCGAGCCATCATTTCTTCTTCCGTCTCCGGTGGCGGATCTCCCCGGAGAATTCGCAGCCACTCGGCATACTCAGCTTCAAGCACCTCCAACGGGTTATTGAGAATATATGCCTTTTGCCGATTCGCAATATGCCTCGCAAGTCGAACCGGTTCCTGCTTCTTAATCAATGTGATGACATCCAATACTGTCTCTTCACGCGGCGAATAGATTTTCGTCGGTCTTGCCCGCTCACGATCTAACGTGTCCATTTTCTCGCCTGCCGAATCGACATACCGGACAATATCCGATGGGGCAAGACGTTTTGGATAAAACGAGTCATTCACTTCCAGACGAACCATCAATGTGTCGAAATCGACATCTTCGAGAAGTTCATGACGAATCTTTTCATCTTTCGCGTATCTGTTTTCGGCACGTTCCTTTTCGTATTTGACCGCCTCGTCGATGGGCATCAATTTACCGATTGCCTTGGAGTGTGCTTTGCCTTCGATTTTTCGCCTTCGTGCAACTGTGATGTGCGAATCAACACGACCGAGAGATTCAAACAGTTTGTGCAGTTCTTCCGGCGTGAGTCCGTACTTTGCCTGTACAAATTCGGCGAATCTGTTCGGCAACACCGGCATTTTCGAATAGTCCGGCTCTTTCGTCGGTTTCTTTTTACCAAGCATGGTTAAGCCAGAACCACAATCGTAAGATTGTGCGGGGCACACGCGCGCCCCCGTGCAATCTTACGATTGCGGCTCCGTTTACGTTTTCGCTTCCACCAACACCGCATTGCCGATCCATTGGCGAATGACGGCGGCGGCGGCTTCGGGATTCTTGGCGATCAACTCGGCAATTTCGTCCTTCAACGAACGCAATGATCCCAATTCGCCCAGCGAATTTTCAAATTCTCTTCGTTCTTCTTCGGCGGCAGCCTCTTCGGCGGCACGCAGTTCCTCTTCACGACGTATCCTCTCGGCAATGCGAGCATCAATCGCTTCGAGCGGCGTTTCCAACCCTTCATAAATCGTAATGCTGTCCGGCTTCGGCGGCTTGGAAATCGACCACAGCACCACTAAACCACCGAATACTAAACTCATGAGCCCAATGCTCTGCCAATGGTACTTCAAAAACAGCAAAAACTGTTCCCACGCCGTTAATTCGATTTCATCCGGTCGAAGCATATCGTCATAGACCACTGTAACAAGGTCCATCGGGTCAGTCTTGGCGGTGGGACGGTAGGGTTCCAATAAATTGCCGATGCTCCGTTTTATATCGTTTGTGAAAGTCTCTTCTGCTGCGAGTAACTGCTCTTCGGTCGGCATTGCATCGGGATCGCCGCCAATCTGCCGGTTTCTTGCTTGCCATATTGAAGCAATATGATCCCGCGGAACTCGAATTGTCGTTCTGACTATTAGAGGAATATACGGCAGTTGTTGCTGTTTCGTTTCAGAGCCCGGCAAAGCGTGTGTTGTTTCCATTTCCCGCTTTTTCTCGTCCACCAAGTCTTTCGGACTTATGCTGCCCGTCGGATCAATCAGCGGTCTGCCGTGTTGAGCAATCTGACCCGGTCGGAAGAATCTGTCCCAGCCCTCCCTTTTGAAGTGATAATCCATTTCGTGTATTACCAGCGGAGTCGGTCTGTCGTGTTCAACGGTAAAAATATCTTGTCTTCGATAGGTTGTTAATACAACAGTGGTGTCCACTTTTAGACCATCAATTGCCGGAAGTTGTTGATAGATACGGGTATTCCACTCTTCCTGATGCCTGAGTTGGTGTCGGAGATATTCGCTCTGCGCACTGCCTTGTTGCTCGCCGGAACCGTCATAAGCCCTTTGGTGCCTAGTATCGACAATCCTGATTTCATTCATGTCGGTGATTCCGAATATAGGTGCAACGATGTTGCCAATGGCTCCAATGGTGTCCGCACTAAGCGGTCTGTTTTCAATGGCTTCGACGAACACCCCGACGGACATGATTTGTGTCCGCGCCCAGACATTGCGTTCCCAGGCGGGTCGCCTGTTGGTAACAACCTCGGCATTGGCAATGCCTGTGATCATTTTGATTGCGGCAACACAATCTTGTTCTTTTGCGGTGAGCATTTTCGTATCCATCGCCCGGGCACTTTGCCAAGGACTTATCGATTCTGCCGTCATTCTTCGTGCCATCCCGGCAGTTTCGATGACTCTTTCTTCTGCGAGGGCGGCGGCGTAAGCGTGTCTTTGTGTCGTCGGCACTTGTAATTTATCGCCGATCCAGTTGTGATCGCCCAACCTCCGGCTTGAAAACGCATGGTCGGCTGCCCTTTTTTCATTGGAACTAAACTGATAGCCGTCATACATCATCACCGTTCTGGTGCGTGGATCTGCTGGCTTGATACTTCCCACGATAAGATAGCCGAGCGACAGCAGAAGCGTTGCCATGAGCAAAGCAGCAACGACCCTATTGCCGAACGTCATGCTCAGGTACAAGTCTTTCAACTTGGCGTAGTTCTGTTTGGCGAAATTTTGTAAATGTTCCATAGTTTAGCCGCCGCACCCAGTGCGGCGTTATAAATGCGCCGCACAGGGTGCGGCGGCTAAATTACACCCTCATATTCTGTATTTCCTGATACGCTGCGACGAGTTTGTTTCTTATTTGCATCATCATTTTGAAAGCAATGTCCGCTTTTTGGACGGCAGTGAGGACTTCTGCCATTCCGATTTCACCGCCACACATCAATTTTTCGACGGCGCGATCGGCATTTTGCTGCAACATATTCACTTCGCCGACACCACCGAGTATTAAGTCCCGAAATGTCGTCTTCTTGATTTCATCGACGGACATCGGACGGTCGGGGTTGTCCATTTTGTGTCCCAACTTTCCCATGCCTTGTCGAGGTTCAAGTACACTGAGCGTATCTCTGTTTGCCCCGGTGCCGACACCACTGTATATTCCGCTAATTCCGTCCATTTGTTTGCTTCTCCCTCTCCCAGTGGGAGAGGGGACTTTCGTAGTTACGTAATAATTCTCAACGACTGATTTGCCATCGACTTTGTAATGTCCATTGCACCAAGGTTGGCTTCATAGGAGCGTCCCGACTCGATGGCATCAGTGAACTCGGTTACGAGGTGGATCCTCGGTAGATTGATGAATCCCTGCTCGTCGGCATCGGGATGAAACGGCACGTACTTTCGGATCGGCGGCAGGTCATCGCGGTCTATTTCCCGAACGAAAACTCCAGCAGAGCCATTGGGACCGATGGTGTTGTCCTCTTGAAACTTGACAAATCGAGGCGTGTATGGCTTCAATTCACCGTCTTCGTTACGTGTCGAGGTGATGTTTGCCAGATTACTGGCAATGGCGGTCATACGAATTCGCTGGGAAATCAGCCCACTGGCACTGACATCCATGACTTTGAGCATATCATTCTCCTCTTTGGGGGAATCTTTTCGGTAGGGAATGGTAGAGAATTCCGCCGATGAAAGCAAGAGCAAAATATCGCCACAACGCATCGGCAAGCGAGACCAACCTGAAAATGTGAAAGAACAAATTAAATCGCAAAAAGACACGAAACAGAACATCCGTCCCCGCCTCACGGGGAGGACGGATATCCGAATCGTCTTGTCTTGCTTACTCGGCAGGTTCCGCGTGAGCGGGACGAATCACGCGGTTGTAAACGAGTCCCCCTAGCACGCTGCCGACGCACGGAGCAATGATATAAACAATCCAAAAGCCGTGTCCGTTCGGTCCCGGTATTGCCGTACTGCCCCAACCTGCTAGGAAGGCAAACAATCGTGGGGCAAAGTCCCTCGCCGGATTGAATCCCGCCTGCGTGAGCGGAGCAATGATCGAAATCAACATTGCTATCGTCAAGCCGACAAAGACCGGCGTGAGATAAGCCGCTGGTCGTGCCCCGTTGCGAGGATCAATCAACGCGAACACGATAAATGCCAGAAAAAATGTTCCGACCGCTTCGCCGACAAATGCCAAGTGCATCGGTACCTTCTTTTCCCAGTTCCGATTGTTTTGCCAGTCGATTTTTGCGGCAAGCGAGCCGTCCGCTGTTACATGCGGCGAAGAGTAGTATTCTCCATAACATCGTGCGGTAACAATGCTCTTCGATTCAAGTCCTTCTGCCGCCTCAAACGCTTTGATGCTTGGCGAAAACAGGACATACAGCACGGCGGCGGCACAAAACGCACCGGAAAACTGACCGATCCAATACGGCACGACATCTTTCCAAGGCATTTGGCGGTGTACCGCAAACGCCAAGGTCATAGCAGGATTCAAGTGTCCGCCGCTGATCGCACCAGCCACATAGATACCAAACATCACAGCAAGTCCCCAGACGAGGGCGATTTGCCCAAGTCCGACTTGTGCGCCGTATAACGTTGCAGTGTGAACGACACCGCAACCGAAAAAAACGAGAATGAATGTGCCGAAAAACTCGGCAATGGGTTTACGTAAATGGTTTGGCATAAGTGGTATTGAAGGTTAGAGCGATAATGGATGAAAGAGGACGCATGAACGTCCCCTCTCCCTCTGGGAGAGGGTTAGGGTGAGGGCTGCTTGTCTTACGAGAACCGATGCGTCGGTGTCGGATAGCCTGGCATCAGGCAACGCAACGTGTCAATGGTAACGTTGTACTTCGCACACAGTTCACGCACGAGTGCTTCCAATGCGTCCGGCGACGTTTGTACACGGGCATTGATTGTCATCATCGCACCGCCTTGCTTTGCGTCTGTTTCCCGAACGTCAACATTTCCACGCAAAGCCGTCAGATTGCCGACCCATTCCTTGCCGTTTATATTAAGCGACATCTTGACATGTCCGACTTCCAAATTCGATTTTTTGATTTCGGAGTGGAACGCCGTCAGTATGTCGAAGAGCAGTTCTCTGCCATCAATATTCGGCGCAACGGTCGCCGTCGCATTGAGCCAACCGAGCACTGCTTCGCCGTGAGCATACCGGTCATAGTCCACCGGGACAATGGTCGTACCGGCATCGGATGCAGTCATGATTTCCGAGAGCCAAGCGTCGAAACCTTCACCAGTCCTCGAAGAGATGAAGCCGATTTTCTTGCCCGGATACTTCTTTTCCAATAGTGTTTTGGCGTTTTGCTTTTCCGCATCGGACATGAGATCGGACTTGCTGACAAGGATTCTGTCGGCTTCCGCCATTTGGAGTTCCATGATGTAAATTGCGTCGGGATCAACGGCAGTTGCCGTACCGCCGATGACTTCAAGTAACCGCTTCGGATCAATGAGAACGGAGAGCGGAGCGAGTGTCCACTCCGGCTGGAATTTTTTGAGGGGATTCATGATCGTTGCGGAGAGATCGGTGCAACTTCCGACGGGTTCGGCAATGACGATTGTTGCTCCTTGTCCTTCGAGTGTCTTGATCGCATCGACAAATCCGTTGAAGTTACAGCAGAAGCAACTGCCGGCAACTTCGGCGACATTTTTTGCAACCCCGGTAAGCAACCGGGTATCGACCAATTCGGGTGCTTGATCGTTTGTAACGAGTCCGACTGCTTTGCCCTGTTTGGTAAGTCGCTTGGAGGCTTCCGCCAGTAGTGTTGTTTTGCCGCTTCCTAAAAAACCGCCGATGTGGATGAGTTTTTCGATCATGAGAGTGTCTTTCTGCTAGATGTTGTCTGATACTGGACGTTGTCCTATACGCAGCGACATTCTACACTGCTGCAATTATCAGGTCAATAGGGGGCAAAACCCGTTTTGCAGAGTTGCAAAACTTACGATTGCGGCTCCGTGAGGGTGCTCAACCCCTCACAAAGTTCCGCTCAATGAATCCCGTGTCGATTCGTGCCGACTGGAAATCAGGATGTTCCAAAATCTTTCGTTGCAACGGAATCGAGGTCTTGATGCCTTCGATCTTAAATTCGTCCAAGCAACGGAGCATGCTCTCAATCGCTTCCTGCCGGGTTGCTTGATGCACCAACAGTTTGCCGACCATCGAATCGTAGTTTGGGCTCACCGTGTAACCAGCGTACACATGCGAATCAAATCGCACACCAAAACCGCCGGGAATAATCAGGTGTTCGATCTTGCCTGGGCAAGGACGGAAATTGTGATCCGGGTCTTCCGCATTGATTCGGCACTCAATCGCCCAGCCGTTCACCTTGATTTCCGACTGCTTGAAGGGTAGCGCTTCTCCCGCCGCCACACGAATTTGCGATTTTATCAAGTCAATGCCGGTAATCAATTCCGTTGCTGGATGTTCGACCTGAATTCGGGCATTCATCTCGATGAAGTAAAAGTTTTCGTCTTTGTCCACGAGGAACTCGACCGTACCGGCATTGGTGTAATCCGACGCTTTGACGAGTCTCACGGCGGCTTCGCAGATTGCCTCGCGTGTCGATTGTTTCAAGTTCGGAGCAGGGGCTTCTTCGATCAATTTCTGGTGGCGGCGTTGCATTGAACAGTCCCGCTCCCAAAGATGAAAGACATTGCCGTGGGTGTCGGCGATCATCTGCACTTCGACGTGCCGGGGACCATCAATGAATTTTTCGAGATAAACGGCACCATTTCCGAAGGCGGCTTGTGCTTCCTGCATTGCTTGCTGAATGGATGTTTCCAGTTGCTCGGCATCTTTGGCAACACGCATTCCGCGTCCACCGCCGCCTGCCGACGCTTTGATTAAGACGGGAAAGCCTACTTTTTTGGCAAATTTTAATGCGTCTTCTGCGGTTTCGACGAGTCCATCCGATCCTGGCACGCGGGGCACCCCTGCCTGCTGGGCAATTTCTCGGGCAGAATTCTTGTCGCCGACGAGGGACATCGACTTGGAAGTCGGACCGATGAACTCGTACCCACAACTTCGGCAAACATCGGCAAAGTGAGCGTTTTCGGCAAGAAAACCGTAGCCGGGATGGACGGCTTCCACGTTGCCAACTTCACAGGCACTGATAATCCGGTCGATTTTGAGATAGGAGTCGATAGACCTTGCGGGACCGATGCAAACGGTTTCGTCGGCAAGATCAAGGTAGGCGGCACCGCGGTCCGCCTCACTGAAAACAGCAACGGTTTCGATGCCCATCTCCCGACAGGCACGGATGATTCGCAGAGCAATTTCGCCCCGATTGGCAATGAGAATTCGTTTGAACATAGAGGTCATTTTACATCCAAAAGCGACACGTGGCAAGAGCGGTACAAACCTCGCCGTCCTTGCGGAGAGTCCTCAACATTGCCGTCATTCCCGCGAGGGCGGGAATCTAGACGAAAGACGTAAACACTGCTTTTCTAGACCCCCGCCTACGCGGGGCGGACGGGAAAATCAAACTTGTTAGCGGACTCTTTTTCGCCCCTACTTAACCATCTTCCCATTTTTCGGTACAATAGAGGTATGCAAAAGAGAGAAGTCGTTCTTACTGGTCTTGGTGTCCTTACTTCCGTCGGTATCGACAAAGACACGTTTTGGAATGCGCTTCTGAACGGCAAGAGCGGGGTCGGCTTTCTGAACATCGAAACTGCTGACGAATCGCTCCGTCCGATGGGCAGCCAAGTGCCGGATTTTCACGCAAAAGATTACGTGAAACCCAGAAAAAACATCAAGATCATGAGCCGGGACATCCAAATGGCGTTCGTCTCTGCCTGCCTTGCTTGTCAGGATGCCGGGCTCATTACCGAAGGGGACAACCGAAATGTTGCTCCCGAACGGTTCGGCGTTATTTTCGGCTCCGATTTGATCGGTGCCGAAGTCGATATGCTGCTCAGCACATTCCGCGCCGGTATCGCTAATGGTCAGTACGACTTCTCCAAATGGGGAACCGACGCAATGCGGGAAATCTTTCCCCTTTGGATGCTGAAATTTCTCCCCAATATGCCTGCCTGTCAGATTTCTATCGGACTCGACGCACAGGGACCGAGTAATTCAATCACGCTTTGTCGGGGTTCCAGTCTGGCGGCAATCATCGAAGCCGTCGGTGTGATTGAACGTGGAAATGCCGACGTGATGATCGGTGGTGGTTGCGGCAATCGGGTCAATCAGGACTTTCAAACGCGGGTGAAATCCTATTTCATCGCTCCCCGCCGGGATGATCCGGCAAGTGTACCGCGTCCGTTTGATGCCGACCGTTGCGGAAGCGTACTGGGAGAAGGTGCCGGAGCATTTGTTCTCGAAAGCCGAGAATTTGCCGAAGCACGCGGAGCAACGATTTATGCAACGGTCAAGGGATTTGCACAGACGAATGAGCCGACACTTCACGGATCTCGCCCGACCGGTTCGGCAATCCGGCGGTCGATTCAGATGGCGTTGCGACAAGCCGATATGAAACCGTCGGACATTGGACTGGTCAATCCCGACGGTTTGGGATCGGATCACGATGATCGGATTGAAGCGGAAGCGATTCGGGCAACGCTTGGCGATGTTCCTGTCTCGGCAACGAAGGGTAATTTCGGCGACTTGGGTAGCGGAACGGGAGCAGTGGAACTTGCCGCCGCCGTGTTGTCGATGCAGACCGGCACGATCCCGCCGACGAGAAATCACGAAAAGACCGCCGCCGATTGTCCGATCAACGTAGTTTATGGCAAGCCGGTTTCGTCAGAATTGTCTGCTATTCTCAAAATGAATCAAACTCGAATGGGCAGAGCATTTTCGATTGTTCTCGCAAGGTGATAGGGGCAAATTATCCACTTCCAAATTTTTCCCAAAGAATGATTACCAAAATTACCGGTCAATTGTCGGCACTCCATGAAGACAGTGCCATTGTAGCGGTGGCTCCATTTGAGTACGAGGTCCTGATTCCCGAATACACACGTCGTCATCTGCAAAGCGATCTTGGTAAAACCATTTCGCTCCATACGATTTACTCGTTGGACGGCAATCCGCAAGGCAAAATGACTCCACGTCTCATCGGCTTTCTCACTGAGGCAGAGCGGGAATTTTTTGAGTTGTTTTGCAGCGTTGATGGTGTCGGCACAAAAAAGGCACTCCGGGCAATGGTGCGCCCCGTCAAAGAGGTTGCCGAAGCG
>Ga0123356_10008156_pt1 | contig 10424 bp, 8 predicted proteins | sample TergutEmb28metaG_2_FD_92546 | JGI IMG/M metagenome (GOLD analysis project Ga0123356, IMG submission 92546) | Embiratermes neotenicus P3 segment gut microbial communities from Petit-Saut dam, French Guiana - Emb289 P3 | ecosystem: Host-associated > Arthropoda: Insects > Digestive system > Gut ... | reverse complement strand
CGGGGAATGATCGACACTTTCTGCACGGGGTCGCTGCCGGGAATCGCCAGAGCCACCAGCGCGTGTCCCATCTCGTGGTAGGCGACAATCCGCCGCTCGTTCGGGATCAGAACGCGGGACTTCTTCTCCAGCCCGGCGACGATTCGTTCGACCGCGCGGGTGAAATCATCCATCGACACCGAATCGCCGCCGCGCCGTGTCGCGACGACCGCGGCCTCATTCGCAAGATTCGCCAGATCGGCACCGGTAAAGCCCGGGGTGAGTGCCGCGACATCCTCGATCTTAACGTCGTCTGCAAGTTGCATTCGTTTCAGGTGGATCTTCAGGATGTCTACCCGGCCCCTTTTGTCCGGACGGTCCACCAGCACCTGGCGGTCGAACCGCCCGGCGCGCAGGAGTGCAGGGTCGAGGATCTCGGGCCGGTTTGTCGCAGCCAGCACGACGATCGCCACCGAGCGGTCGAACCCGTCCATCTCCGCCAACAACTGGTTGAGCGTTTGCTCCTTTTCGTCCTGTCCCGTGATCGGTGAGGCGCCGCGCGCGCGGCCCAGTGCGTCCAGCTCGTCGATGAAAATGATGCACGGCGCCGATCCTCGCGCTTGCTCGAACAGGTCGCGGACGCGGGCGGCACCAACGCCGACGAACATTTCGACAAACTCGGCGCCATTGGTGGAGAAGAACGGCACCGCCGCCTCGCCGGCGACGGCCCGGGCGAGCAACGTCTTGCCGGTGCCAGGTGGGCCGACCAATAGAATGCCACGCGGGATATGCGCCCCCAGGCGGCCGAACTCCGCGGGCCGTTTCAGGAAATCGACGATTTCGTGCAGCTCGGCCTTCGCTTCATCGACGCCGGCTACATCTTCAAACGTCGTTTGGATGCCGGTCTCGGCAGTGATCAGCTTGGCGCGGCTGCGCCCGACCGAGAACAAGCCGCCACCCAGCCCGCCCAAGCCGCCGCGTCCGCCGCCTCCCATCATGGACCGCGACGCCCACAGCCAAATGCCAACAAACAGAAGCGGCGGGATGACCCAGGAGAGCAGCGTGCCGAGCGCGTCATTCGATGGCGCAGCGCCGTATTCGACCCCATGCTTGGCCAGCGACCCCGCCAGATCGGCTGGCACCTGCAACGTGGTGAAGGCGGTGTTGCCGTCGGGCAGCTTCTCCTTCAGCGTGCCACGGATCGTGTTGCCCGAGACGGTGACCTGCTTGACCTTGCCCGCGTCCAGGAGCTGTTGGAACTGGCTGTACGGAATCGTGGCCGAACCGGTGCCGACGCCACTGCGGTCGCCGAACACCCCGAGCAATGTGACCACCGCCAGACCGACAAAGATCAGCCAAACGCTGGGTGGCAGTCGCGGTTTTTGCGTCGGCACCCCGTGTCTCCTTCACGCTGCATCGTAACCATGCGGACCGAACGGCAGACAATGCAATAATTTCCGGACAAGTCGATGTACAGCAGTGGACTGATCGACCTGCAAGTGAACGGCTACGCGGGGGTGGACTTTAACCACGCGAACCTGGACGCGGTCGCGCTTGAGCACGCTCTCGCGGCCATGTTGCACGCAGGGGTGACCACGTGCCTGCCCACCATCATCACAGCAACCGAGGACGAGCTGGCAGCCCGCCTGCAGGCGCTCGACGAGGCGGCAGCGAAAAGTGAGCTGGCGGCCGCGATGGTGCCGGGATTCCACCTGGAGGGGCCGTTCCTCAATCCGGGCACGGGCTATGCCGGCTGCCATCCCAGCGCGGCAATGCGGCCGCCTGATCCGGCGCTGCTGCAGCGGCTGACGACCCCCCTCACCCGGCCAGTTCTGCTGCTGACCATGGCGCCGGAACGTGAAGGCGCAGCCGCCACCATCGCCTGGGCGCGGGTGCACGGCACGCTGGTCGCCATCGGCCACAGCGCCGCGGAGGAGGACACGGTGGCGCGCGCGGCGGCGGCGGGCGCCGTGCTTAGTACCCATCTCGGCAATGGCCTGCCGCAGATGCAGCAAAAATTCCGCAATCCGCTCATGGCGCAACTCTCGGAGGACAGGCTGTTCGCCAGTTTCATCGCCGATGGCATCCACATACCCGTTCACGCGTTGAAGGTGCTGCTGCGTGCCAAGGGTCTGGAGCGGAGCGTGCTGGTTACCGATGCCACGGCGGCCGCGAGCGCGGCGCCCGGCCTATACCGCTTCGCCGGCATGGTCATAGAGCGTGCTGCGGATGGATCGGTGCGGACGCCGGGTCAAGGCGTGCTGGCTGGTTCGGCACTGTGCCTGGACCAGGCGGTGCGCAACCTCGTGGCCTGGGGCATTGCGGACGCTGCTGCCGCCGTGCGGCTGGCCACGAACAACCCGGCCACGCTGCTGGCTCCTGTCATCGCAGCTCACGGGTTGCGCCAGCCCGCGACGGCGCTTGTCTGGTCGGACGACCTGTGGCCGATGCGCGTTCGTCTGGATGAGCGGGAATTTCGCATGCGCTGACTATTTCTTTACGATTTGGCGCTAGCGATCGAGGTCGCAACAACCATAGAGCACGCCAGGTCCATGGCCCACGGCCGCGCTGGCCGCTTTCCCTACCCGAAGCGGCGTGTTGGTCCGCCGTCGTTGCGCTCGGCACGGGTGATAACCCCGCCGCAGTCGGCACGGTTGACGCCGTGATTTCCGGCAACATCACCGACGCAACGATCTTCACGCCGGCTCGGGCGGACGGCAGCAGCACCCGACCGTTGCCCATGTGCGGACGGTTATTGGTGGCGCTGACAATGATGCGCTGAGGCTGCGCGCCATGGTCGTGCCCGGAGAGCCTGTGCCGGCGGTACTCGATTCGAACGACGCCCCTGCGCAGAGAGCGTGACCGGTAGCGCCGCGCAAGCCCCTGGGTTGAGCCATGGAAGATTCAGTTTCGGTTACCTGGGCGGCGCCTTTGGTACGCGCCTATGGGTGGAACCGCATGTCCTCCCCAATTCGATCATCGCGATCGACGCGAGATTCAATCCTATGCCACATCAAGCACCTCGACAGAGCGCGCGGAGTGACTGATTTTTTCATCTGCGTTGCCTATCGTGAGCTGATGACGAGGGACAATATTGCCTGTTACACGTTTTGCGCACCGCACATGGCGAGCAAGACACGCCGCATGATGGGCGCATCGGGTATGGCTGCACCGACATCGAGTCCCAGGGCGTTGCGCGGGCCGGTAACAACGCGAACACGATGACCGGCTGACGAGTGAGCGAATTGCAGCGACTCGTGCGCTCTCTGGGTTCGGCCTCCTGCTTCTCAATGGCGTCCGGTCATGGTGTCGTGGACACCAACGTCACGCAAGCATTGGAATTCCCTCGGGACCGTGGGCGGAATGCGGCAGTGACCGGGGCAAGCCGCCGGGACGCTATGGCGTGCTGCAGATTCCGCAAGAGCGTGCGGCGGTCTGTGGAGAAACCGTGAGATGACGCGCTGACGAACGGCCGCGTCCGTGTGCTGTCACCGTTGCCATTGACCGCGTCGCGGGCGACGACGAGAAGTCGAAGACGGCGCGGCCGAAAACGTGGTGCGATCGAGGCTGGTCCGTCTTCCACCACGACGGATTCGGGCGGGCTGTCAACACGCTGCACGAGCGTACAGTGCTGGGGGTAAAGAGGTGGGAATCGGGCGAAGCTTCCATAAAACGAATCGGAAGGGTGAATCGGCATATCTCGTTGCAGGATCCGAAAGGATCGACGCAATCCGGGGCGGGAGTTGCCCACGCATGAACCGAATGCTTCATCACTTTTGCTTCTCCGGTCACATCAAGTGAACTTTACGAAATTTTCAGCTGCCACTTTTACGTCATGACTCTCACGTTCAGGCGACTTTTGGCGTTTCCTAGTCGCCCTGTAGCAGGCTGGCCGAGTAAACTCTGCGCATCACACTAACCGCTGGAGATTCGCATGACGGAGATCGAAGATCTCTCCGCACGGTTGCTTGCGCTCGAAACGGTGGTGCGACAGCTGCTCACCCATCTGGCGATCCGCGCGGAAGATCCGCCGCGTTGGGTGGAGACCCGCCGTACGCTCGCCATGCACGCCGTGCAGGGCGATCCGTCGTTCGCCGGCGATCCGGATGCGCGTGCCTGGATGGAGCATGCGATCGACGGTTTCTTTGGCCAGGTCCAGGCGGTGGTCGAAGCCTATAGCACCGGAACATCCGGCCCTGTGATGCGTTGAGATTCCCGAGGCTATCGCTAGCCAGGGAGAATATATCATGCATCGCAGCATCGCCACGCTGCTCATGCTGGCCGTCGCCGCGGCACCGCTTGCGGTCTCGGCGCAGAATCCGCAGCCCGCGCCGCCTGGTGCCGAGTCGCCGATGGCGCCACCGAATTCACCAGCGCCGCCGCCAGAGAAAGTTGCGCCGCGCAATCATACCGATAGCCGCACACTGAGCGATCGGCTTTCACGGCAGGGCGGCACGCTGCATCCGAGAGACGTCGACCCTAGAATCAACGTAACACCGCCAGCGAGCCAGCAGGGTACAATGCCCGTCATCCCGCCGCCAGGCTCCTCGGGTGGTAGCGGACATGTGGTGCCGAAATAGCGCGGCGGAATTACGCGGGTGGTTTGACGAATTTTTTAGCCTGTGCCCCTCTTACGCCGTGGCACAGAGGGAAGCGGCCGATGTCCGACACCACCACCCCTCTCACGCTGGATTTTCTCGCTTGGCTGTCGGCGGGCCCACAGCCTTACGCCGAAGTGATGGAGGCCTGGCGCACGTCCTGCCCGCGCCTCACGATCTGGGAGGACGCGATCGACGCGGGTCTGGTGGCGCACAGACAGATGCCCGGCCGTCCGGCGCTGGTTGAACTCACGCCGAACGGCGCCGCCTTGCTTGCGGCGCACCGACGGCTCCGATAGGCGCCGCAGTCAGCCCGCGAGCCCCCGTGCGAAACGCACGATTCGCGTCGCCGCGGCGTCGAGTCGGTCCTCAGGAGCGGTCAGCGATACGCGAAGCTGGCCTGCAGCGCTGGGACCGAAACCGTCGCACGGCAGAATTGCGACCCCTTCCTGCTGCAACAGCGAATGGGCAAAGTCGCGCGCGTGCAGGCCGGTAGCGCGAACGTCCAGCAGTACGAACATCCCGCCCTCGGGTGCCGTGACGCGGCAACGCGGGGCTTCCGCCAGACGGCGAGAGAGGAACGATGCACGGTCCCGATATGCCGCATGCATCACTGATACCTCGGGCAATTCGTGGCGTAATGCCACCAGCGCACCGTCCTGGATGAACGGCGGCCCGCCGTACAGCATGCACACCAGCAGATGAAACAGATGCTCGGTCATCGTGCGTGGCGCGATTATCCAACCCAGCCGAAACCCCGGCATGGCGTGCGACTTCGACAGGCTGGATACGACGATGGTGCGCTCCGCCATGTCTGGCAGCGACCATGCGCTGACATGCGGACGTGCGTAGGCGAGGTCTTCGTAGACCTCGTCCGACAGCAGTGACAGGTCGTGCCGCCGGCACAACATAGCGACCGCTTCCATCTCGGTGTGCGTCATCACCGCACCGGTTGGATTGTGTGGCGTGTTGATCCAGAGAACGCGCGTACGCGGCGTGATCGCGCGGGCCAGGCTGTCGATGTCAGGATGAAAGCCGTTGTCCGGCCGGAGCGGCACATTCACCATGCGGGCGCCCGCCGCAGCGATGACACCTTCATACGTTGCGTACACCGGCTCGGGCACGATGACTTCGTCACCCGGCCCGGCCAGACACTGGATCGCGCTGTACACGCCAGCCTGTGCGCCGGCCACCACCACGACGTTATCCGCGGTGCAGGGCTGGCCGCTGCGCTGTGACACGCGTTGGGCGATCGCCGAGCGCAGTTCGGGAATTCCCGTGATCGGCGCATAGCCCGTTCGGTGCGTGTACAGCGACTGCACGGTCGCCTCGATCACCCTCTCGGGTGGCGCCTGGTCCGGATCGCCGACAGTCAGCAGGATCACGTCCCGGCCGGAGCGCCGCAACTCGAGCGCCGCAAAATGCACGCCCCAGGCGCTAGCGCCCTGGCCACGGATCTGGTCGACGCGCTCAGCAAACCGCATGGTGTTACTCCTACGCCGTTCCGCATCTGACCAGAAGATGCAACACGGCGCGGGTCAACCGGCGAAGGTCCATTTGTCACCGCGGCCTTGAGCCCGTTTCATGCGGGCGGGATTGCATTCTCACCCTTTTTGACCGTTGGTGCGCCCGACGTCGGACGCGCCTCTCCCGACCGACGACCGATCACGCTAGCGTCCTCCACGCGACAACCGAGGGAAACCCTGCTCATGCGCCGCCGCAACTTCCTGGCCGGTTCGGCCGCCAGCCTCGCCCTTCCGGGCGCGTCGCGCGCAGCGAACATCCGGGTCCTGAAGTTCATTCCCCAGTCTGACGTAACCATTCTGGACCCCATCTGGACCCAGGCCTATGTCACGCGCAACCACGGCTTCATGGTGTTCGACACGCTGTACGGCATCGACAATAAGTTCCGCGCGCAGCCGCAGATGGTCGACGGCCATACGACAGAGAATGACGGCAAGCTTTGGAAACTGACCTTGCGCAACGGGCTGAAATGGCATGACGGGGAAAAGGTGCTCGCGCGCGACTGCGTTGCCTCGATCAAGCGGTGGGGTGCGCGCGATGCCTATGGCGGCACGCTGCTCGACTTCACCAACGAGTTGTCGGCGCCGGATGACAGGACGATTCAGTTTCGCCTGAAGCGGCCATTTCCCCTGCTGCCCGATGCGCTGGGCAAGCCAGGCAGCAACTTCTGCGCGATGATGCCGGAGCGCCTGGCGAAGACGGATCCATTCAAGCAGATCACCGAAATGGTTGGCAGCGGGCCGTTTAAGTTCGATGCAACGGAGCGTGTGGTGGGCTCACGGGCGGTCTACACGCGCAACGTCGATTACGTACCGCGTACCGGCGGTTCGCCGGAATGGACATCCGGCCCAAAAATCGTGAACTTCGATCGCATCGAATGGCACGTCATTCCGGATGCTGCCACCGCCGTGGCTGCGTTGCAGCAGGGCGAGATGGACTGGTGGGAAAACCCGACGACCGACATGATTCCGCTGCTGCAGCGCGACCATAAGCTTATCGTGAAGGTCACGGATCCGACCGGGCTGATCGGCTGCCTGCGCCCCAATGCGTTGAACCCGCCATTCGACAATCCGCGCATCCGTCGCGCCTTGCTTAAGGCGATCAGCCAAAGCAACTACATGATTGCCGGTGCCGGCACCGATCCGGCCATGCGGCACGTGCCGGCCGGCATCTTCGCGCCAGGCACGCCACTGGCGAGCACCGTTGGGCTACAGGTGTTCACGGGCCCGCGCGACTTCCCGGCGGCAAAGAAGGAGATCGAGGCAGCAGGCTATAAAGGCGAGAAGGTTGTGCTGTTGGCGCCAACCGATTTCGCGGTGCTGAAGGCCTTGGCCGATGTTGGTGCTGACATGATGCAGAAGATCGGCCTGAATGTTGAATACCAAGCGATGGATTGGGGGACTGTGGTGCAGCGTCGTGCATCAATGAAACCGCTGGAACAGGGCGGCTGGAGCTTGTTCCACACCTTCTGGTCCGGTCTCGACCAAGCCAATCCGGTCGGGCACGCTTTCCTGCGCGGCAACGGCAAGGCGGCCGCGCCCGGATGGCCTACCGCGCCGAAGATCGAAGCACTGCGCATGGAGTGGATCAACGCGCCGAACCCGGAAGCGCAGAACAAGATCGCCAAAGAAATGCAACAGCAAGCCCTGATCGATCTGCCGTATGTGCCGCTGGGCCAGATGTTCCAACCCACGTCCTTCCACGTTGACATCAGCGGCGTGCTGAACGGGTTCGTTATCTTCTGGAACGTGAAGCGAGGGTGACCACCGAAACCGCTCCCATTTCGAGGGAGCGCCGTCTGTCGTCATGTTCTCGCGCCTTCGCATCATCACAGCCGCTTCCTGCGGCATCCGAGACATGCAGGCGCGGCTTACCGGCGACGTGCTGGCGCCGCTGCCGGTCGCCGCAGGTTTGAGCGCGCCGTGGACGCCGCCGGGTGCGTCGGCCGCCGGCGCGCAGGCCTGTTCGGCGGGCAGGACCATCGGATCTTGTAAAGGGAACGTCCGTTCCCAGCCCACGTCGTCCGACCAGCCCACCTGACGGCCTGGCTGGGCTGCGACGCCGGCAGATCATGCCCCTTTGCCTTTCACCCGCCGGGCCGTGGGCCGGCTCCCGGCGCGGCCGGCATAGCAGGGCTGGGCGGCGCTGCTGGTGCAGCGGCCCCGGCAGGTGGTGCCGGCGCGGCCGGGTTGGCCGGTGCGGCCGGGTTGGCTGGCGCACCCGGAGCGGTCGGCACCGCTCCGAACGGCTGCGTTGTGCTCTGCGGCGTCGCAGCGGTGTTGGCGCGCCGCCGCATATCTCTGATGCAGCGCCCCATGGCATTCCTGATCGCACTCGAGCCGAGCAGACCGATCACCCAAGGCGGCTCCGTGCCTGAGGGAAAGGTCAGCGTCATGGACGAGGCACCGCGGAACTGCGCGTCAAACCTCTGCATTGTGTTGGTGTCCAGGGACCACTCCACCCTGTCGCCGTTCCCGATCGCTTGCACCGTCCAAGGCTCGGACAAGCCGACCTGCATGACCACGGGAACCGCCGTGCCGTCGGGAATCTGCCAGCCGGGCTTGCTGGCCGTGAATGTCACGTTGGCGCCGCCGAGCTGGAAACGCAGGGCAAGACTGCTGCCGTCGGCAAGATTGTGGCTGCCGATGCCGCAGATCGGCTGACCGCCTGTGCTCGTCGCCTCGAACGCATCCCAGTTGCCGGAATGGTAGTAGATCGTTGTGTCGGCGCGCGCCGCGGGCGAGACCGCGAGTGTCGCCGCGACCGCCATCACCGCACCCGGATGCCAGAAGTGCATCCTTTGTCTCCTGGAACGTGGTCGATGTCCTCATGGCGGGGCTCGGCCGCCTCATCCACGCACGATTGCGCGAACAGGTTGTCTGGGACGGAAAGGAAAGGTTCACTTCTGGTCGGGAGGAGCCAGTGCGACACCGCCGCGGCTGGCGGGCTGCCACCCGAGGTGGTACGGACCCGCCGATCCCCATAGGCAGAGAGGCACCGCCATGGCCGCCATCGCTGACATCATCGCTCGCGAAATTCTCGACAGCCGCGGCAACCCCACCGTCGAAGTGGACGCGGTACTCGACAGCGGCGCCGTGGGGCGGGCCGCCGTGCCGTCGGGCGCTTCGACAGGCGCGCACGAGGCAGTGGAGCTGCGCGACAACGATCCGGCGCGCTTCGCCGGCAAGGGCGTGCAACAGGCGATCGCCAATGTCGAGGGCGAAATTTACGACGCTATCGGCGGCATGGAAGCCCAGGAGCAGGTCAAAATCGACGAGACCCTGATCGATCTCGACGGTACGGCGAACAAGTCGCGGCTCGGCGCGAACGCGATCCTGGCGGTGTCGCTGGCGGTCGCCAAAGCGGCCGCCGTGGATCTGGATATGCCGCTCTATCGCTATGTGGGTGGCGTTTACGCGCGGACGTTGCCGGTACCGATGATGAACATCGTCAACGGCGGCCAGCATGCCGACAATCCGATCGATATTCAGGAGTTTATGATCATGCCGGTCGCCGCGGGCACGATAGCCGACGCCGTACGGATCGGCTCCGAAGTGTTCCACACGCTGCGCAAGGAGCTGCATGACGCGGGGCACGGGACGAATGTCGGCGATGAGGGCGGGTTCGCACCAAACCTGAAATCCGCTGATGAGGCGCTAGCCTTCATCGTGCGGTCGATCGAAAAGGCCGGGTATCGGCCAGGCGAGGACGTGGCGCTGGCGCTGGACCCCGCATCCAGTGAGTTTTACGAGAATGGCCGATATGTGCTGGCAGGCGAGGGTAAGACGCTCGATGCGGACGGGATCGTTCGGTACTACGAGGACCTCGCCAAGCGCTATCCGATCGTGTCGATCGAGGACGGCTGTGCCGAGGACGATTGGCAAGGTTGGAAGCATCTGACCTCCGTGCTGGGCGGCAAGCTGCAACTGGTAGGCGACGACATTTTCGTCACCAATCCGGAGCGGCTGCGGCGTGGGATCGAGGAGCGTTCAGCGAACGCGATCCTGATCAAGGTGAACCAGATCGGCACGCTGTCGGAGACGTTGGAGACCGTGGAGCTGGCGCACCGCGCTGGCTGGCGCTGCGTGATGAGTCACCGCTCGGGCGAGACAGAGGATGCGACCATTGCTGATCTTGCGGTCGCGGTGAACTGCGGACAGATCAAGACAGGCAGCCTGGCGCGCAGCGATCGCACGTCGAAGTACAATCAGTTGATACGGATTGCGGAGAAGCTGGGACCAGCGGCAAGGTACGCGGGACGAAACGTGCTGCTGCGGCCGTGAAAGCCGCTCCCGCGCTGCGCAGGGGAGGCATTGCTAGTCG
>Ga0123356_10008155_pt1 | contig 10425 bp, 7 predicted proteins | sample TergutEmb28metaG_2_FD_92546 | JGI IMG/M metagenome (GOLD analysis project Ga0123356, IMG submission 92546) | Embiratermes neotenicus P3 segment gut microbial communities from Petit-Saut dam, French Guiana - Emb289 P3 | ecosystem: Host-associated > Arthropoda: Insects > Digestive system > Gut ... | reverse complement strand
GAAGGTCGTTGTGTGCGTCTACCTTCAGGACATACCCCTGCGCTCCATTGCTGAAGGCCGCATGAAGGACCTCGCAGCTGCGATCCGCCGTCAGGAACACTACTCGCGCAGCAGGAACGGCCTCGCAGATGCGGCTGGATACGTCGATACCATTCAACAGGGGAAGACCGACGTCGAGCAAGACCACGTCGGGCTGCGTTTGCGTGGCTTTCTCAATCGCCTCCAGGCCGTCCCGGGCTTCGCCGACAATCTGCCAGTGCGCCTGCTTTCGAAGCAACGAGCGAGTAAATTCTCGCCAAGGAGGGAAATCATCCACCAACAATATGCGACATGAAGGAATGGGGCCCAAGTTTACTTGCACTCGTGCAGAGACACAAAACCAATTTCGAGCCTACCAGCACCGCGTTTCTTGCTCTTAGCCAGTATTTCAGTTTTTCCACGACTACTGCCAGTAGTTTGTCAATCCGAGGAATGTGGAAAACTGCGATGCTCGATTTTTTACTTCGATCAGCAACATAGGCTGGGAAGAATTCGCGGCACACACCAGTAGGGAATCCGACCCAGTGAATGGCCGGTTTGAACTGGCCACCGGGGCTACCGTGCCGCTGGTCCTTGCTCTCGGGCAAGTAGCCAGCTTGGATCTTAGGGCGACGGACATGCTGCCAACTCGCCGGCGCCCAGATCCTCGATCTGACGAAACCAGGCCAAATTGCACTTCTTGACTCGTCTCGAGAGACGGCGGCGTCCGAGCAAGCTTCCGACACAGCCTGGTCTGCTGACGCAAGTCTCGCAGTAGCAATGATTTGCCGGCGTAGTCGGTCTGGCGGTTCGCGAGGTTAAGCGGCGGAAACTTCCTGGAGTACCTGATCCTTCGCTTCTGGTTTCGGCTGGTCCCGTTTCATCCGGGCGAGTCTTGCCAGTAGTTTCTCGATCCTTCGTTCTTCGTGTGGTTGGGGAAAATTCCTTTGTAGCATGCCTCTATTATCCCACACGACTTTGGGGAGAGTCTTTGCCTTCCGACAAGTTTGCCCTAAGTACTGATGCGTGCGCCACGCGAGGCAGAGGCCTGTCATTCAATTAACGAGCAGCGTTCTTGCTTCAAATCGGAGGAAAAAGCGGTCGAAAACTCAGGAGAGCGAAAAGGCGAAGCCCGCCGGCTACGGGGCTGGGCGACCTTTTACCGGCGGGGGCTCTTTTGGAGAAGATCCGAGTGTTATATTCCGTTCGTTCGAGTCACCCGCCAACTGTAAAAATCGCCAGTCTCCCCTTCAGAAACGTCTGCTCGAGTCCGACACTTGCGCCTATTCCTATTTCACCCATGGGCAAACCATGCTTTATGGCCAAGAAGAGCGAAACTCGGTTTCGAGCTGCGGGACAGTTCGGCGGTGGCGAAGATGCTGAAGACTGATCCCAAGACGCGCGCCAGCACCTCGGAGCCGTCGGAGTAAATACCAAGGACGCTTGCTACGCGTGGAAGCCCAACGGTCGGTTACTGACAAAGCTCGCTGAAACTCATCGGCCCAGGAAAAAGAAGGAAAGAGGTTGACCTACCCTACCTCGGTCGCTGCGCAGCCGGCAAGGTTTGGCTTCCCAAAGGGAAAGCCCATCGACGGTTTGCGCCACTTCGGTGTCGATGGGCTTGGTTGGCCTTACTCTCGTAGAGAAATGCTTTCACGCGAAACCGTGGGCGGGGAACTGTCAAAAACTGAAAGGGAAGGGAAAGCCCATCGACTGAAAGTCTATTGGCGTGTCGATGGGCTTTACTCCCCGAGTTCCTAGTTTTTTTATCCCTGTTTTTGTCGTTCGGCATACTTTCACGCGAAACTATCGGCGGAGAACTGTTGAGGCTGACAGGGCGGTGCTCGGAACCTTTCATCTGGTTGGGTCACCGTTGGCGCTGGCTTCTAGACCGGCACGACGCGTTTCCACACCAGTCACAATGCCATCTTTGCGGTAAGGTTTCCTCCTCGAAAGAAGCCACAATTGGCCGAAGGCACTTGCTCGAGGATCCGAGCGGGACCAGCGGCATGAACACGACAGAATGAAAACGACTCGAATGCAAGGAAATGATTCTTGAGGGAATAGACCGACCGATGTCGCTTATCAGATAGAGGAACTTCCCACGTTCCCCATCCTTGATCAACCAACCATGTCGAAGGATGAGTACATAGGGAAAGGAGCAAGCTCCGATGAATTCCACAACGTCCGCCTTCGTTAAGATTGGTTTACTCGGGTTATCAATTCTCTCGCTGGTTGCTGCCAAACCTGCTGCAGGTAAGACTGAGATCGAACTCAAGGACGCTCAAGGCAAAACTATCGGCCATGTAATACTCTGGCCGGCGAGCGAGCACGCTTTACGTGCCCAGGTCAAGGTGCACGATCTCCCGCCCGGAGAACATGCGATTCATTTTCACCAAAATCCTCAGTGCGAAGGACCCGATTTCAAGTCAGCCGGTGGGCACTTCAATCCCGAGAACAAGAAACATGGCTTCGATAATCCCGAAGGCCACCATGCTGGCGACATGAAGAATTTCTTTGTCGGTGCCAACGGAACAGCCAGCCTTCGCATCGAGGATCACGATGTGTCGCTCGAACAGCTTCTTAGCAACGGAGGAAGCGCAGTCGTGATCCACTCGGGGGCGGACGACTATAAAACCGATCCATCCGGCAAATCCGGCGATCGAATCGCTTGCGGCGTCATCACCCAATAGTGTGTGGGCCGAGGTTCAAGGATTCAGCCGTGAGTAGTCACCAATCCATCCCGGCCCGCTGCCCAGGCGGTGAGGTATCGTTCTCGATTCACGGCGATTCAGCGGGTACACACCCACGGAGGCCAGCCGGGCCAGGGTCCTTGCGACGAATCGCACAAGAACGAGGAAACAAAGAGCACTTATACCGCAGACTATTATTTCTTTGCGCCGACAATGTAACACGATGGCGGGGTTCCTCTTATAACCGTGGTTCTCATACCGGTTGGTCGGCGATCTTCATCGGGAGTTCATATGACTCAAAGCACTCACATTCCGGACAGCGGAGTGCTCTAGAAGGAGCACCAGGCAACTCGGGTCACTACGGCGAGCGCCAACCTTCCGCCGTGCCCGCTCATACCGCCATAATCCTCCTTCAACCGGGACGAGGACTCTTGGCCTTTCCGTGTGCGAGGCGGTCGGTTGCTATTCTCACGTTCCAAGCACAAGCATATTGACGTGAATGACGGGCGGTTGAATCGGATGCCGCATCGCGGATACCTTCCTGCCGCGCTTCGCGATGTAATGGAATGAGCAATCGCGGATCAGATCCCGACATTTAGTTGGCATCTTCGCCAGATCACTTTGTACGGTAATTCTGCCAGTTGTCAGGAGTCACGGGCGTTCCTACGATGAGGTGTTTTAGATACGGTAGTTAACGCAACCTCTCGCGGAGGTACGGCGGTCACCGGCCGCCAGGAGAGAGACAATGGCTGAGAGAAGAGAGCCTCTGGCAGACAAGAGAATGACAACCGCTGACCGAGATGTATTTGACAGCAGGCGCGGAGCGCTGGCGGTGCCTTCTACGGTTGTTCACGGGGTATCCTGGAGCTCGATTTTTGCTGGAGTAACGGCGGCCATCGCTGTCCAACTTCTGCTTAATTTGCTTGGAGTAGGAGTCGGGGCTGCGACGATTAATCCGCAACAAGGTCAACAACCCGGCCAGGGCTTGGCGATTGGGGCGGCTATCTGGTTCGTCTTTTCCAGCATCATTTCGCTCTTCGTCGGAGGGTGGATTGCAGGAAGGTTAGCCGGAATTCCGAACAAGAGAGATGGCGCGCTGCATGGTTTCGTGACATGGGCACTGGCGTCACTCGCTCTCTTTTATCTGTTGTCGACGGCAGTCGGCGGCCTGCTCGGCGGAGCGGCGAGTGTGCTGGGGCAGACCGCATCGTTAGCAGCACGTGGCGCGCAAGCTGTAACTCCCGCAGCGACGAATGTGATCGCACAAGCAACGGGCGTGACTCCCGAGCAAGTGCAAGCAGATGCTGGGGACCTTGCGCGAGACTCGAACTTCCAGGCTTTTGTCGCAGGCGTTATAAAAAACGGACAGGTGACTCCGGAAGATCGTCAGGCGTTAGCGAACCTTCTGGTCCAGCGTCGCAATATGAGTCTCGCAGACGCGAATGCAACCATTGATCGCTGGCAGGCGCAAATCACGCAAACGGTACAGCAGACCAAACAGACCGCTGCCCAGGCTGCGACAACGGCGGCCTCAGGCGTTTCAAAGGGCGCTTTCGGCAGTTTTTTTGCATTGCTTCTGGGTTTGGCAGCTGCAGTGATGGGCAGCTGGACTGGTACTCAGGAGTTCCTGTCATCCCGCGGAGTAGGTCCTCGCATAGCCGCGTGAATGTAGCTGTCGAAATCTGTCAGCCCAGGCAAAACATCCGCTCACCACGCCACCGGGCGAGAGGTTTGAAGAAGGCGCACTTGACTGAGCTGTCGATTACCACTGCAGCCCTGTTTCAGTTTTGTCTGCAATGAAATTTGTGACACGTCGGCTTCTTGGCCTTGAGATGCCGAGCTTCTTCATTTTGGTGACGAGACTGGTTCTGGGTAATCCCAGGCGAACCGCGGCGCCATCCGGTCCTCCGATTACCCAGCCCGTATCTTCCAAGGTCCGCAAGATTATCGAGCGGGTGCAATCCCTTAACGTGCCCGATGCCGAACTCGGCGCTGTCGCGCTCGTGGATTCTACGGGGGTGCGAGTGAATACCGGAGGCAACGGATCGGGAAGCACGCCGCCATTCGACCGAATGACGGCCCGTTCGATCAGGTTTTGGAGTTCGCGGACGTTTCCCGGCCAAGAATAGGCAGTGAGCGCAGCCATTGTTTCGGGCGGTATGACCCGAATCGGCTTTTCCATTCGCGTAGAGAAAAGGCTCACAAAATGAGAAACCAACTGTGGGATATCCTGAGGTCTCTCTCGCAAGGGTGGCAGCTCGAGGGGAAAGACGTTCAGGCGGTAATAAAGATCGCTGCGGAACCCTTTTCGAGCCACCATTTCGTTCAGATCTTGATGCGTTGCCGCTACCAAACGGACATTTATCCTACGTGTGCGGCCGCTGCCCAGACGTTCGAATTCCTGCTCTTGTAGAACGCGAAGCAGTTTAGGCTGCAAGGCCAGCGGCAGGTCGCCGATCTCATCCAGAAAGAGTGTCCCGGTATCCGCCCTTTCGAAGCGCCCAATTTCTTGGGCGATAGCTCCAGTAAAGGCCCCTTTTTCATGTCCGAACAGCTCGCTCTCCAGAAGATCAAATGGAATCGCGGCACAATTGAATTTCACGAATGGACGTGCCGAGCGCGCACTTAGATTGTGGATGGCACGGGCGATCAATTCCTTGCCGGTTCCGGTTTCTCCCAGGACTAGCACTGTCGAATCGGTGGGTGCTACTCGTTCCACTTCAGTCAGAACAGATTTCAGACCGGGGCTAGTGCCGATGATGCCGTTGAATGCAAGCTCAGCTCTGGCCCGTTCATGTGACTGAACGCCATTCAGTTGATCTCTATTCGGTTGATCGATGGACTCAATTCCTCGAGCACCATGCCGGAACTCTTGGTATCGCGGTTGAACATAACTATGATTTCTCTCCGAACGAGACATCGGAAAAGCTCCGGTCGCCACTGGTTCCTCCCCCAAAAAAGACAATGGAGTCGTGCTTTGGATGTCGTGCCGCTGCATCTCACCCCCGTAAAACACGTCTTCCTTAAATGCAGCCGAAATGCCAAAAGAAACATCCCAGTCGAAGAGGGAAGTGTGCGATCCAAATCGCTCTGCTGAGAGAAGTTCTACGGAGACGAGTCGCCGGATCTTCCACCCCAACCGGCGGACTTGCGGCGGATGTCCGTCACTGACGGGCTCTTGCCACCAGGACCGACGCGAGCAGCTTCCCACCAGGTCATACCTTGGCGTAGCCGCGTTCTTGTAACACCCAGCTGTTGCCATCCGGATCAGAGAAGTTGGCGAAGCTGGCATAGTCTCGGCGCGCCGGGTCGAGCCCGGGGGCGAACCCTCCGTCCCAAGCTCCCGCTGGTGTCTTATGTCGGATCTCACTGACGTCGACCCCACGTTTGAGCAGGCAATTCCGAGCGGCCTCGAGGTCCGTCACGACGAGATAGACACTGCGCAATGAACCGACGGGTGCGTCGGTGAGTCCCTTGCCGATCTGGATTGAGCAGCTTGAGCCGGGCGGCGTGAGTTGCACGACGCGGAACGCATCGTTCGGCGAATAGTCGACGTCGAGGTTGAAGCCGACCTGATCGACATAGAACCGCAGGGCTCGCTCGATGTCACTTACCGGAAGCGTGATGACCTCGACTGAAAACGTTGATGTTCTCACAGTTACACCTCGTCGACACCTGCTCTGGCCCAATTTCTGCGGGGTTCGACTTCTCTGACGGTGAGCTCGCGGTCCGGACCGTGCGGAATCACCGTCTGACCGGGCTCAAGCCGAAGCTGTTTGCCGTCGAGCTGCACCGAGACTATATCCGGCTCGAACGACAAGAAATTCGAGATGCGACGAACCTCGGTATATGCTTCGGGATAGGACCACACCGCGAGATGTGCGTCGCCGATGTCGTAATAACTGCACAGTCCTTTGTACGGGCAGAAAGTCTGAAGTTCCACGGGAGTGAGCGCGGACTCCTCAACGTCTGCACGTGGAACGTACCAGCGCGGCGCGAAGCCAGACTCATAGAGAGCCAGCGGCCGCTTAGTGTCAGCGATGATACGGTCACGATGGCGGGCCACGAGATGACGAGATGTCTGGCGGATGTCGATGCGGTGGTAGCTGTCGGCGGCATGGCCCACGATTCGTTCGTCTTCTTCGTAGAAGGCGTCCATGGCCGGCCAGGCGAAGGCAACCCGTCCCCGCAACTCGCTGGCGTACGCGGGCAGGTCGATGTATTGCCACGCCCCTCGCGGAGCCTTCTGCTCCCCCGCCTGGACGGCATACCAGGAGGTGAGCCCAAGATCGGGATGGCGGCTGGTATGCTCGGTGCTCTGGAGAGTGCTGGGAGTGATGTCGGTGGCGGGAAAATAGGCCATCGGATAGTGACCCGGCTCGAACAGCAGGAGAACCTTCTCGCTATCGGCAATCCAGTTTCCGCCGAAACGCACTCGCATCCGCCGGCGCAACGGCTCAACATACAACAGTCTTTTCGGTAGCGCTTCGGGTACGAGAAATCGTCCGATTGCTCCCGGTGATAGCGGACCTTGTTGCCATGAGAGTCCCACGACAGTCTCCCTATAAAAACGTGTCAGAGATCAAGAATGACGTCGGCTTCTGGTTGTGCGCAGCACACGAGCACATTTCCGGGCGCGGGCGTCTCGAGCGGCTCCGGATGATAAGTGATCGATCCGCCAATCAGGCCCGTCATACAGGTATGGCACACTCCCGTTCGGCACGACCATCTGACCGGAACGTCGCAGGCTTCCGCCAGCGCAAGCAGGGTCCCGAACCTGGGGTTCCACCTGACGTTGATTCCGCTGCGTGCAAACGAGACTGCAGGTCCAGATCCCGTCGCCCCTTCTGGTTGGTGCGGGTTGTGAGCAGACCGCCCCAATCCGGGTGTAATACCGGCAAGGGCACCGAAGGTTTCTGTGTGCACGTTGTCCACGCACACCCCCCAGCGCAGAAGCCCTTCGCGAAGCTCCTCTAAAAATGAAGACGGGCCACAGAGATAGAAGTCAGCCTTCGGTAGTACACCAAGCTTCTCCAGTAGAGCTACGTCGATGTGCCCTTGAATATCGAAATTCACCCCCTGCTTGTCGTTCGCAGTTGGCCTGCTGTACACGATGCAGCTTCGTCCCCGAGGTAGCTGCTCGAGTAACCGACGCGATTCTTGTGCAAACGGATGATTGGCGTGATTACGGGCTCCATGGATCCACCAGACCTCACGGTGTGATTTTTCGGCGGCGAGTTGGTGCAACATCGCCATCACTGGCGTTGCACCGATGCCGGCGCTGACGAAAACAACAGGATCGTTGCCGGATCGTAGAGTAAAGCTTCCCCGCGGTGCGCTGACCTCGAGAACATCACCTTCCCGTACACGAGTCCCCAGAAACGAGCTTCCAATTCCGTCGACTTCACTCTTCACGCTGATGCGGAAGTGATCGACTGAGGGCAGGTCAGACAACGAGTAGCTGCGAATCACGGGCGCTTTATCGTGATCCACCTGCAACCGCAAGACCGCAAACTGGCCAGGCTGGGCTAGGGCAAGAGGTCGTCCATCGACCGGCGTCATCACGAAAGAGGTCACGCTCTCGCTTTCCTTCCGGACACTCGCGACTGTCATCGGTCGAAACCCGGCCCATGCCGGCGCTGGCTCCTCATTTGCAAGCCCGGGATTCCCCACTGCTTTTGCACTCGACTCTTGCTTGAGCATTGCCTGAAAAGAAGATTGCCAACCTTTGCTCAGAGCGGGGATACGCAATGCTGTTTCCAATTGCTCGCGAGAATGTCCCGGCAAATAAAGCAGGGCATCAATATCGGCCACCGTCATTCGTTCTGGCCCGTCAGCGATTTTTGCGATGTCATCGCCCGCCCCAACTTCTCCCTCCTGCAAGACGCGAAAGTAGAATCCTGGTCTTCGGTGTGCGACAAGCAGGGCGGGCATGCGAGGCTCGTTCATGCGGATGCCCACTCGATAGCAGGTCACACGCGGCTGTGTGACTTCGAATATGGCGTCGCCGATGCGGTATCGGTCGCCAATCGAGACTTCGTCGTCGGCAAGTCCTTCAATCGTGAAATTTTCTCCGAACTGGCCAAAAGTAAAATCACTGCGGCCAAGGACGTGCTCCCAATATTGGTAAGACTCCCGCTGGTAAACGAATACGGCGCGCTGCTCACCACCGTGACCGGCGAGATCGGCTTGCGCGTCACCATCGACGTTGAGCTTGCGGACCGTGCGTCGGCCCGTAACCGGAAGCTTCCAGATTGCTGTCCGGACGGTCTTGCCGTTCCATGTGATTTCGCGTGGAAGGCCGACATTCAACGAGAGCAGCCGGGCCATTTAGTAAGTCCTCCTTGACGCGAGCGGCCATTTTGCCCGCTTTTCGGTTCGGAGTCGTTGATCATGCTACGCCGTCTCTGTCTAGTGTATTGCACACCTGCGCGGCCGGCATACAGCTAGAGCACAGCCCCGAAAGCAGAGAGATGCCGCCCGCAAGCGGGTTTGTGCGAAACAGACACGATCCGGAAGATTTCTCCGCAAGCTCGGCGATCCCGAAGTAGATCACAGAGATCTCTCCTTATTGGTCCAGCCAACAATAATCACTTAATCTTGTAGCCGCTTTGCTTGATGTTTCTTTCTGTCCATGATTCTGGCGCTTCTTCTGTCCCTAAATCATCCCTAGATCGGTCGAGATCAACTCCCTCGATGGTCGATGGCGTTCCTACCCATTTATGGGGGCGTCCTCCTCCTTCCCGATCGATAGCATCACCACGCTGACGGCCATTAGCGGGAGAAAGATGTGAATCAATGCAGGCTCGCTCGGTGGACGATGGAGAGATAGCACCTTCCGCGCCTCCTCCAGAGCAATCAACCCCCACCCATAACTGGCGTGTCCGATCGGCAAGCGACCCCGACTTGAGTTGGTGCGCGATACCGTTTCACCCTCCGCGATGAATGCTTTATGCCGCGAGGAACTGCTTAACGAGGGCCGCCGTACCGTCAGGTTCTCTTCCAGGAAGAAGTGTCCACCCTTCATTGCCTGACCCTGGGCGCGAGGGGCCCACTGCCGCCAGATGCCCAGCGGACCGCCGTCTTTTGCGTAAAAAGTATCAAGCGGCCCTTCCTCGGCCCATAAATGCAGCATGGGGCATTCGATTCTTTTCGACGCTTCCTGGTCCGCACGATCGTGTTCGACATCGACGGTTGCAGCCGCTCGATATTCCTCGCAAATGCTATGCACGCGGGTCGGATCGCGAAACGTTGCAAGGTATTCCATCAGAATTTCAGGGCCGAAAGAACCTTCGCCGAAGGGATTATGGAAGACGGCCTCGGGAGCGCCGAGCAGATAACTCTCCGGAAGCGGTTCCTTTTGCGATAGCAGAATCCACGGCCAGTAGGTCTTGGCGAAGCGTGCATCGGACCGATTCCACGCTTCGAGGATTGGAATGACGTCGAAAACGGCCAACCGTTCTATTTTCTTTGGATGATCTAACGCCATGCGGTAGCTGACGCGTCCTCCGCGATCGTGACCAATCATCGTGAATGTTGAAAAGCCGAGATTCTCCATCAACTCAACCAGTTCCTTTGCCATGGCGCGCTTGGAATAAGGAAAGTGGTCGTCGGTAGAAGCAGGTGTCCCGCTGCGGCCGTAGGCGCGTAGATCGGGGCAGATGACCGTATGATTTTCGGCAAGCTTCGGCGCGAGGAATCGCCACATCAGGCT
>Ga0123356_10008154_pt1 | contig 10426 bp, 9 predicted proteins | sample TergutEmb28metaG_2_FD_92546 | JGI IMG/M metagenome (GOLD analysis project Ga0123356, IMG submission 92546) | Embiratermes neotenicus P3 segment gut microbial communities from Petit-Saut dam, French Guiana - Emb289 P3 | ecosystem: Host-associated > Arthropoda: Insects > Digestive system > Gut ... | reverse complement strand
TGGGTGCTGACGGGATCTAACCGCCGACGTCGCTTGTAAGAGGCTATCGAACCCTTTGTTGCTGTTCCACGATAAACTCGGTCTTCCGCTCCGGACGGGCGTCTTACTCTGGAAATCCAGATACGAACGCACTTGCCACTGGCTATCACCAATTGCTGCCGATCGCTGCCGGCGTGTACTCTACTCGGCATTATCAGGCATTGGCAAGAGAGCTTCCGTGCAGGCAATCATCGGCGCCAAAGTTCTCACGACCAAGGTGACCCAACTGACGGACAGATGACCTGCCTGGAAATGCTCATGGAATGGAAAGGAGGATTCAGGCCTGCGTGGACTGTCTGCCTCCCGCCCCGGATGTGGATGAGGTGACAGACATGCGACTCGCTGAACTACACGAACCGTCCCCCGCCTTGGGACTGGTGCTTACGCTGATAGCTGTGGCCTGGCTTGGCGATAATCTCCACTTGGAGCCCGGTCGACTCTTGGGACCGCTGTGGCCTTGGCCCCTCTTCCTTATCCTCCTCGGCGTAGCCGCGTTCGCCGCAAAGAGCGAGAGCAGCTTTCCGCGCGGTCTTGCTCTGATCCTGGGTGGCATCCTGGTCTGGGCCAGCCGGGCGCAGCTGCTACCGATACCCTTCTGGAACATCCTTGCCCCATTGCTGCTGGGTCTTGTCGGAGGCATCGTTATGTGGCGGGCGATGAGGCAGGGCGATACTGCACTCTCGACACGACGGCGCGATCCCCATCGTCAGTAACAAGGAGGCCATGGGGGTGCGATCATCGAGATCGCGACGACCGCGGGCCGCACACATCCTCCACGCAGCAGGTCGAAGTGCCTGCGCGCGGCCGCGCGGCTAAGTTTTTGATTTTATGGTGGATGCTGACGGGATCGAACCGCTGACGCGCGCCGCTCGCGAGACCTGCTCATCGCCAACATCTAGTCGAGCGCTGGCAAGTGGATGATCGCGGACAAGGTCACCACCGGCCGCACCCACGTCGAGGTTCTGGCGGGGCCGCGCAGCTGCCCGACCGGGTGTTTGGCCTGTGCTCGGAGGCCTTCAAGCTTCAGATGCGCCGCCCGCGCGAGCGGCTTGGCCGGCCTCTCGCCGATTGCCACCGAGGACATCACGCTGTGCCTGGGTGCAGGATGCTTGCGCACCGCGATCAAGCAACCCCTCAAGGCTGCCCACACCGGCCATCCCAGCTGATCGTCGCATCAATAGGGATCGTCGAGATTGATGAGTCCATACGGCGCGCCGCCACCCGGCGCGTCGCGCGCAACGGCCGTATAGACTCCGAAGTTGTTAAGCGTAACCGAGGTGGGGCCGATGATCGGTGTCTTGCTGTCCGCGAGCGTCACCGTCAAATCGTAAGAGCCTGCCACATAGCTTACGTAGCCCGTGTCTGCCGGAAAGGGCATCGCTGCGTAGGTGGGGGCGGCGCTCGCGATTGCGGCTCCAGAGGCCGTGAGGTACACGTCGACGAGCTGCGCCGACGGCGAGCCCTGGATGAAGCGCAGACGCGCCTGGGTCGAGTAGGGGCGGACGTCATCGCGTGTGATGAACGGGGCGATCTGCGCCAGCCGGCCGAGCGCATACACGGAATAGAATGTACCGACCCTGAGGTCGGCAGCCTGGCTCGCGAGCACATCGCTCGGATTGGAGGCCGGCGTGATGGAAAAATCGTACCTGTAGAGGCCGGGTTCAACTATGGCCAGCGGTGCACCCAGCGGCAACCGCAACGTGACCTGCTCGTATGCCAGCGTGGACACGACAGGGGTGACTGCGAGCGCGGGGGCATCCGGTGAATCATTGATGAAGCGCACGGTTTCGTTTTCCAGCAATGCCGGGCCCGATAGCCAGCTGTTGTGACCGAAAGCATCGACTGAGGAAAGCGCAAGCGGACAACAAGGCGTGGGAGGAGGAGATCCTTCGCCTGGCGGCCAGATCGTCCCTAAGACCGAGAACACCAGATCCGTACCTCCTGCGAGCGAGATTGGCTGATTTGCAATCCAGAGCTGGCTGGACGACACGTCCATAGGGCCCACGGAGCCACCGATGGGCGCCGTTCCGACTTTCGTCGCGGAACTGAAGCTCGCCCCGGGCGCCGAGAGATACACTTCGATCGGAGATTGAATCGCCAGGACTTGAATACGCGCGGACTGGGAAGGAACGACCGCGAGCTGGTGCGGGAAGGTGACGAGCGACAGCCCCGGCGCCTGAACGCTCCCGAGGTTGCCCTCGATGGCCACGACGTAGTCCATATTCGCGGCGGCATCCAGCGTGGTCGGTCCAATGACCGTGGTCGGTGCACCTGGGGTCTCTATCTGAACGGTCAGGCTGTGCGAAGTTGCGGTGATCCGCTGCTCGCCCGTCCCTTGCCCGTAGTCAAGATGTGTGACGAAGGGCTGGCCATCGAGGAGCACATCGATCGGCGGCGCATCCACGGACCCTGCGATGATTTGCAGGGTTGCATAGGTTGCAGGCGGCGGCGCCGGATAGCCGCCATAATTGTCGTCTCCGGCACAATCCACCAGAGCAAGTGGCGCGAGCGCTACCAGCAGGAGCTCGAGTGCCCTTCTCGATTTGCGCTGGCTCATTTATGCCCCCAGTGTCCGAGCTAGCGTACGACGAGAATCGTACACTGCCTCGCCAGCTGCCGCAATCTAACCCTCTAGCCGCCGCCATCTTGATGCGGTACGCAGCTGCAGGGCCTTCAGATCCGCCGCCGCTCGCGAAATACGCGATAGGTCGCGATCCGGGCTGCATCCAGAGCACCCGCGCAAGCGGTTCGGACGGCCTCTCGTCAATTGCCACCGAAGACATGACTTACTTCCATCATCCTGCCGCGCCTGGTGCAGGACGCGTGCGCACCGCTGTCGAGCAACGCCTCAAGGATGCCCACACCGGCAATCTGTTGCTGCCGCGCATGGTGAGCGAGGAGCTCGCGCAGCCCGCCCCGGCCGCGGACATCCCGCTGCGCTCCTCGCATACTGCACAGGTGTAGATCGATTCCTCTCTCCCCGAGCGAGTCGGGGCAGCTGATCGCCGCAGCGACCTTGAGGAATGGCGTCCCTTCAGTTTGCGACCGCCGTTCGCGCGGCCCCCTCACGAACATGCGGCTTCGAGACATGGATCATCGAGAAGGTCGAGGTCGAGAGTACGGCGTGCGCGATCCTTGCCACGCAACGCAGGTGATGCGTTAGCCCCAGCCTGCCCGATTCTCCTTGCGTACCACGAGCTTCAGCCCTGACCAGGTAGCATCGATAGCGCAAACTTTGATATCAACAAGCCCCAGCGGCAACGCTATGGATCTGATGACGTCCTCGGTGATATCCGTTGGAACCTTTGCTGCCTTCTTGGGCCATGAGACCCACACCGAGGCGTCGACCCTCATCTTCTGTACACAGCGCCGTAGCTGAGCGGCCAGCGCGGCTCGCGAGGTGGCAAAGAGATGAACGATGTCGGCATGCCGGGAGATGCCGGGAAGGACCGTAACATCTGCGGGCACTGGCGCGAGTAACGACAGATAGTCCTCCGGGGCACCGACCGGAGCGAGCTGGGTACCGACCTTGATGCCCAGCTTCTTGGCCAGTGGAGTTGCCGAATAGCCCGCCATGACGGACGCCGCCTTAGAATATGCGCACCTACGGCCGTATCCTACTCGAGCATCGCAGCAGCGCATCGATCTACGAGGTCTTAGAGACTCTGCGGCCGGCGAGCACGCCTAAAAGAGCTTCCCGACATGCGGCAAGTTCCCGGTTATTGCGCCAGGGCTGCACAGCCGGAGCGGCGGAATGCGCCCCTGGTTCTCGGTTGCCCATGATGCGATTCGCATGGGTTCTACGTGGCCAGCCTGCGCGGCAGTATGGTAGCGATGCTATCTCCCAAAACAGCAGCAGGCCGGTGAAGCATGCGCGGAAGAGAGGCGATCCGCGAGCTTTGCGGCAGGCGCCGCGGTGCTCTGCGCACGGTACCGCCGCGGCGGCGGAAACGAGCTCCCAGGCAGCTGGCGCGGCCGCCAGATTTTCCCGCGGTGCTGCGAGCTGTGCGCAGTGTGCAGTCGAATCTCGGCTGCCTCTCCCGGGAGCCCGCCGCGCTCTCGCTCGATGCTGTGCCGCGAGCAACAACGGCGAACCTCGCGGACTGCACCGCCTGGATGCAAGAGCGATCAAGCAGTGCTCGCTCGCCGCAGCCAGGAAAGGCGCGGCCGTTTCAGTCGACCGTCGCGATCGTCAATCCGGGGGCTGCCGTGAAGATCGCGACCGGATGTTGCCTGTCGGTCCCGAGCAGCCACAGGTAGGAGACAAACGTCTCGATTGTCTTCATGTGTGCAGCTGCCACACTGCCGTAGCCCCTGAGCTCACCGTCGGGATCGATCCAGTAGACCTGCAGATCGTTTGCCGTTCTGTTGAGGAACTCTATGGCCGCGCGCTCGCTTCCGGTGCCCGAGCGCAGCGCATCCGCGTGTTCAGTCGGTAGACGCGGTGCCCGCTTGAATGGGCGGTGCAGTAGGATCTCGATGGTTCGGTCCGCGCCAAGACCGATGCGCCACTCCTCCTCGCCGCCAGCAAACTGCACAGCATAGACGTCGGCACCCCCCCGCTCACCCACACCGGTGTACTCGATGGACCTCACCTCACCGAGAGGCGCCAGCTGCATATGCAGCGTCGGGAGGCGCTGGCGGATCGTCGGCGTGACCGGGAGGCTCACCGCGTCGGCGTCCCCGCGAAGCTCCTTTATGAGCTGGCGCAAGGCCGCCTCGCTGCCGGGCAGCGGCACGTTCTCGGCCAGCCTCCTCTGCAGATAGCCCTGCACGGACCTCACGGCGGCCTCATCGATCCGCTTCCCCGGCAACTGGGTCCCGTCCACATGCAACTCGATCCCGGTCACCTCACCCTGTGCATTCGAGGTGAAGTCAGCGTGCAGATCGGTCGCACTGGCAAAGTAGTCGTGATCGCTCGCCGGGAACAGCTCGTAGCGGGGCCGCTCGGTCAGCTGCGCCAGCAGGTGGTCTCCTTCGCGGGTCACGGTGGCAAGGGCTGAGGATGTCAGCTGGTAGTGGCCGGCATACCGGTCCAGCCTCGCCGGCTCGACCGCGACGGTGGCGTACGCTTGCTGCGCCCTGATGAAGCGCAGGTTGCGCACCCGCCCGTCGGTGACGCTGAATCCGTCGCACGCCTGGCCCGCGACACAGCTGAAGCGGAGCATCCCGATCGGGAAGTCCGCAAAGAAGGTGCTCGCATCGGCTCCGCGTTGCAGCGGCAGCTCCGCGCGCGGATGCAGCAGGACAAGCCCGCCGTTCTTCTCGATGATCGTGTAAAGAACATGAAGCTCATCGCTGTAGAACTCGCCCTCGCGATCCTTGAGCTCCTGCGCACTGAGGGGGACGCGTTTGATGCGCTTCAGGGGGAAGTCACGGCCCCCCTGGTGATGGACCGCTGCGGCCACGATGCCATCCGGTCCCGGCTTGTCGAAAGTCACACTCGCATCCAACTGCTCGAAGGTAAAAGTGCGCTCCCCCGTGGGTACCAGCGCGAGCTTGCCCTGCCTGGTCGCCTGCGCCATCAGCCGATCGTTCTCCTTGGTGTAGACAATGCTGAAGCCGGGGGACAGCTCAAACTCTCCGACGAGCGCATCGAGGCTCGCGGGATCGATCTGGATCGGCTTCGGCTTGGAGGGCCGCGTCGGCGGCGGTGCTGATCCAGGGGCTCTGGGCTTCAGCAGCTTGCTCAAGAAGATGTCTGCGACCTCCTGAGTCAGGAGCGAGGGGTTGGCGTCACCTGCATTGCAGAGCGCCACCACCGAAAAGTGCTGCTCCGGAAAGCGGATCAGGTCCGAGCGATAACCTGCGTCCCCTCCCGAATGCTCGACAGTCGGAAGGCCGCGGTAACGGCTCACTACCAGGCCGGATGCGTAGTCAATCTCCATGCCCCCGTTCAGGACCGTGGCCTGCTGCATCTGCGCGAGCACGTCCTTCCCGCCCACACGCGCGTCATAGAAGTTCTGGTCCCAGAGCGCCAGGTCCTCCACGGTCGTGAACAGGCTGGTCGCCCCGGCATTCGAGTAAGAGAGCGCTATGTAGCGATAGCTGCCGTCATCCTGCTTATCGTACGAGTACGCCCGACCCGGGACCAGCACACCGTAGTCGTCGTGAAAATGCGTGTGGCGCATGCCCAGCGGGCCGAAGATCCGCTCCTGGGTAAACGCCGCGAGGGACTTACCCGATACTCGCTTGACAATGACACCGAGCAGGGTATAGCCGGTGTTGCTGTAGAGCTCCTCATCGCCCGGCATGAAGTTGAGGCTCCGCTGACGCCAGAGGAGCCGCAGGATGTCATCCTCGGTGATGACATCCTCCAGGCGCCATCCGGCCAGGGCAAGCAAGGACCATTGGTCCCGCAGGCCGCTGGTGTGATGCAGCAGGTGCCGGATGGTAATCCGTGTGCCGAAGTCATTCAGCTCGGGCAGGTACTTGCGGATGTCATCATCGAGAGAGAGCTTGCCATCCGCTGCCAGCAGATGAATGGCGAAGGCGGTGAACTGCTTGGACATCGAGGCCACATGAAAGACCGTGGCCGGCGAGATACGCACCCGGTCCTCCAGGTCGGCCATCCCGTAGCCGCGGCGATAGATCACCTTGCCATGCTGGATGATCGCGAGCGCGCACCCGGGGGAGCCCGGCCGACTCCAGGGGGCGAACAGCGCATCGACCTTGTGTACGATTGCCGGCGGAGGAGTCGTGGGCAACGTCCCGGTCCCCTGCCTTGCCTGCGCCGCCAGGCAGAATGCCGGCACGAGGCAGCTCAGCACGAGCAAACAGCGATTCATATGCGCGCTCCCCGACCCGCCACGACTCACCTGGATCGACAGCAGCCGCGCAATGAAAGTTCGCGTCCCGGACGGGCGTATCTGCGTGTCTCGCACGAGTCACGACTTAAGTCCCGGAGCGCCGGCGGTGCACTGGAGGCGCAGACGACTGTGAAGCGCCCACGCCTGCCGTGCGGCTCCGTGCAGCATCGCCGGCCGCGCACAGACGATTCGCGTCGGCAGCGCCGGAATGCTGCTGTCGTACTACTCGCCGTCAAGTTCGCCGAGCAGTTCAAGATCCTCGAGGTGCTGGCGCCGGCACGAGTCTCGGCATCCGCCGATCGGAGCCGGCGCGAGCGGGCCCGAAAGCGGCCCGCTGAACGTGAGTCAAAATTTGAGGCGAAGGTTCGCCGCTTGCTCGCGTGGTGACGATCTGCCGCTGGGCCTCGACCCGTGAGGGCACAGGCGCACGCCGCAGGTGATTGACGCTTTCCCTGGGTGAGCGGACAGGAAGCCCATCCTTTCTGTGCATTCTGCGCAAACCAGCTCGCGGTTTGCGTGTGTGAAACGTGATCCGAATCCAGCAGGGCAATGAGTACATTGACATCCAACAGCCAGTCCGCACAGATGATTCAGCACGGCCTTGCTGGGCCTTCGCTCTTGCCGGCCTAGGCTGCGGCACGTGTTAAAGGCTCCTACCTCGGACCGCCAGGGTGAGGCCTATCCGTGCGAATCTGCTGGTAAAGAGTGATGGATCGGACGAACGCTGCCGGGCCGATAGTCTGCCAGTACAGTTGCATGCCAGTATCATGGCACGCCAGTATCATGGCAGATGCGAGTTCGAGAGTTCGAGGCCAGAGATGAGCGTAAGCCATTGTAATAAATGAATATTGTAAGATAGAGGCCCTCCCTAGGGACCCGATGTGCCGCTTGCTGCTCCAACCATCTGACTGCCACCATACTGGCTGATCAAGCCCGAATGCCGCCCTCAGGCAACTATACTGGCACAGGGCACTTCAAGGGACGGGGAGGAAGCGCAAAGGAGGAGTTCTATGAATATATCCTTCGTGAAGCCACGCAGCGAGCTCCTCCCTTACATCGACAAACTGTTTGTGGTGGAGAGTCGCGTCGGGCTCCCATCTGATGACCGGAGCATCGTTGCCCCGAATGGCTGTGCCAAGCTCGTAATTCCTTGCGTGAACTCAATCCTATCTGTGATAGATGGGCACACTCAGGTGAGCCGCGCACAACAGATGTATTTTGTTGGCGCCATGGATTGTCCTGCGCTTATTCAAACAGCCTCACTGCGCACGATCTTCATTACCATCGTCTTCGCCCCTCAAGGCGCATTCCAAATTTTCGGGGTTCCGATGTCGGATACCTCCAACCGGCTCTGGGACACCGATGACGTGTTCGGGAGTTGGAGTCGCGATACTCGCAAGCGGATCAGAAGTCTGCCAACCGTGGCAGAGAAAGTTGCCTTCATTCAAGAGCAATTGCTCGTGTTACTGCGCAGAAATAGGTGCCGCAACAGCTTGGTCGAAACGTGTATCGACGCTCTTCGATCGAGCGATGGACGCATCGCGATTAAAGAGCTCCAGCGAACAACAGGGCATTCGTGGCGTTACCTTGATCGCGTGTTCCAGGAGCGTGTAGGGCTTTCGCCTAAAGCCTTGGCGAGAATTTTCCGGTTCCAGAGATTCTATCGAAAGTGGGCCAACGGAGAATCTTTCGGTCGGTTCAGAGATGAGCTCTATGACTACTATTACGATCAGGCTCACTTTACTCGCGAGTTCCGCAGGATGACCGGCCACTCACCCGCAAACTTTGTGCGTGATGTCCCTAACGAATTTGGCCGGCGGCTGGTCGGCTTCTCCTCGGACAGCACAGCTCGCTGATTTCAACACCGCAGGCGTCTCAACGGGGACTGAGCTAGACACCGACCGTTGCGGCGCCGACATTCTTCGGATACGAGGCAGCTCCGACCGCCGCTACTCAGTTGTCGCTCGTGGCTTGCGGCTACACCGCGAGCGCGGGCAGACACGCCCTCTGGCACCGCCCTGAATAGCTCACTGCCACGAGTTCCAATTTTTGCAATACAGGTTCTCAATCATTCCTCGAGAATAACGTCGCGCAATGTGGCGTTCGGCGCTGTATTGATGACGTTTGACCATACGATCGCCGCAGGCTGAGCCTGCGTTGTTGTTGTGCGCGGTCGCTTGGGCGAATCGAACGTCAGTTTACATTGCACTTGCGTCTACACAAAGGAGGCTTGCATGCTGTTTCTGGTAGAACTCGACCATGTGAAGTCCGGCGGCCTGTCGACTGCGGAGCAGGCAAGCACATTCATCCAGCAGATCATCTTGCCGACACTTTCACGAATGGAAGAACTCGTTGCCGAAAACAAGATCATAGCCGGTGGTCTGACGGCTGGCAGCATAGCACCACGGTTCATCGTGGCGGTAGAAGCAGCCACCGACATTGACAAGCTGCTTTTTAGCATTCCTCTCTGGCCAGTCGCCGTGACCAAGGTTACACCGCTCGTCTCTTTCGATGAGCGCCGCAGCAGAGTGAACGAAGTTCTGGACAGCTTGAGGTCGCTCCCGCGGAAACTGCAGAGCGAGGAGTGACGGTCGAATCGGCCACAGGACGACGTATCCACGAACGGAGATTCCCATGATTTCACTCGGCGACACCATTCACTTCTATGCCCGGCCAGATGCAAGAGAAAGGCTCTTGGAATTCCTCTCTTCGATACTCGGTTTGCCTGTTAGATCCGTAACACATCGCTATGTGAAGGGTTCACCCGAGCCGATGTACGCAGTGGAATTCTCTAACGGTAAGATCATGAGCGTCGAATTCACCGAAGAGGCTCTATCCAACCAGCAGGCGCGGTGGGGGCCCTGGTTTGAGTTGAGAGTAACGGACGCGGCAAATGTGCAAGAGAAGGCGTTAGCTTTTGGGCTGCAGAAGGTCGTCCATCCCTATACGCCATTTTTCTACATACAGGCGCCGGGCGGACAGGTGTTCAGGATCGTGGACGACCACACGCGATGAGGTGCGCCGGTGGAACTGTGATCATGCACAGCACAGACGCCGCACCAGATCATGTTTACAATTCGGTGCGGCGTTCGTTAGCCGCACGGGTGCGGCTGGCGCTACTTCAGACAGGATGGCATCCCCACGTTACTCCTGCCGGAGAAGGGCGCTGCGCCAATCCAGCATCGCGTGCGTATATGCACCCCTTTGTGGGCGAATCTGGCCCATTGAGGCCCTTGACTCGGACTCCATTGCCCGTGCTAGATTGTCTCTCATGCGTCCTGAGTCGTACTTCTACGCGTACTTTTGGTTCCCGTACCGATCGGCGGTCTGGGAGACGAGCGCGTAGACGACCGAAACACGCATCAGCTCTCTCGAAGAACCGCCGGCCTCCCGGCGGTTTTTTTTTGCCCGGGGCCTCGAAATGAGATTGCACAGTTGGGAGATGTCCGCATGAGCACCGAATCCGCCGGAGCACCGCTTCCGGCCATGCAGCCAGACAGGATGGGCGATACTGACGATCAAAGAGTCCGCGGCGTGCGGCCGCTCCCCCCACCCGAGCAACTCGTGCGGCGGGTGCC
>Ga0123356_10008153_pt1 | contig 10426 bp, 4 predicted proteins | sample TergutEmb28metaG_2_FD_92546 | JGI IMG/M metagenome (GOLD analysis project Ga0123356, IMG submission 92546) | Embiratermes neotenicus P3 segment gut microbial communities from Petit-Saut dam, French Guiana - Emb289 P3 | ecosystem: Host-associated > Arthropoda: Insects > Digestive system > Gut ... | reverse complement strand
CGACATCGCGGGGTTCTCACCCTCGATGTACATGCCACGAATCTCCCCGGCGTGGATCGCATTCATGATCTCGACGACGGTCAGGCCCTTCTTCGGATCAAGCCTCGTGCCCCAGAAGGTCTCGAAGAGCTGGCGTACCTCGGCCTTCTCGACCGACTGGTAGTCGGGATAGACCATCGGGATCAGACCCGCATCGGAGGCACCCTGGACATTGTTCTGCCCGCGCAGCGGGTGCAGCCCGGTGCCCTTGCGACCGATCTGACCGGTGATCAGCGCCAGCGCGATCAGGCAGCGCGCGTTGTCGGTGCCATGCACGTGCTGGCTGATGCCCATGCCCCAGAAGATGATCGAGCTTTCGGCGCAGGCGTAGAGACGAGCGACCTCGCGCAGGGTATGCGCGTCCACTCCGCAAACGGCGGCCATCTGCTCCGGAGCGAACCCGACGATGCTGGCCTTGAGCTGCTCGAAGTTCTCGGTGAAAGCTGCGATGTAGCTCTCGTTGTAGAGCTTCTCGGTGATGATGACATTGAGCAGGGCATTCAGCAGCGCCACGTCCGAGCCGGGCTTGAATGCGAGATGCTTGTATGCATGCCGCGAAAGCGCCTGCAGGCGCGGGTCGATGACGATGAGCTTGGCGCCTTGCTCCTTGACCGCGTTCTTGATGAAGGTGGCCGCGACGGGGTGATTGATCGTGGGATTGGCGCCGATGACGATGATCACCTCGGCATCCAGCGCGGCGGCGAAGGGTGCGGAGACGGCCCCGGAGTTGAGCCCCTCCATCAGCGCCGCGACCGAGGAGGCATGACAGAGCCGAGTGCAGTGATCGACGTTGTTCGACCCGAAGCCCGTGCGCACCAGCTTCTGGAACAGGTACGCCTCCTCGTTCGAGCCCTTCGCGGACCCGAATCCAGCGAGCGCCTTGACACCGCGCGTATCGCGGATCGACTTCAGCCCGAGGGCCGCGCGATCCAGCGCCTCCTCCCAGCTGGCGGTCCGGAAATGCGTCCAGGGATTGGCCGGGTCCACCTGGGTGTAGGGGTCCTTGCCGACATGCTCCAGCCGCAGCAGGGGCTGCGTCAGGCGGTGCGGGTGATGGACATAGTCGAAGCCGAAGCGGCCCTTCACGCACAGACGGTTGTGGTTGGCCGGACCGTCGCGTCCCTCGGCGTAGATGATCTTCTCATCCTTGACCTGGTAGGTGACCTGACAGCCCACGCCACAGTAGGGGCAGAGCGAATCGACCGAACGATCCGGGTACACGACCCGCACCTGCTTCTCATCGAGATAGGCCGCCGGCATCAGTGCACCCGTCGGGCAGGCCTGCACGCACTCCCCGCAGGCCACGCAGGTTGACTCGCCCATCGGATCATCGAAGTCGAAGACGATCTTGGCCCCGTGCGAACGGTAGGCCATGCCGATCACATCGTTGACCTGCACTTCGCGGCAAGCCCGCACGCAGAGGTTGCACTGGATGCAGGCATCCAGATTGACGCGCATGGCTGGATGGCTCGTATCCGGTTGCCAGCGCTGGGAGGACGGAAAGCGGCTGTGCGTCACGCCGAGCAAGTCGGCCTGCTCCCAGAAGTGGGAGCTCGGATCGTGAGAGCTCGAGCGCTCCGGCTGGTCCGCCAGCAACAGCTCGAGCACCATGGCCCGTGCCCGGGTCGCCCGCTCGGTGCCCGTCTTCACCTTCATGCCGGCGACCGGCAGACGCTTGCAGGACGGAGCCAGCACCCGCTCGCCCTCGATCTCCACCATGCAAGCGCGGCAATTACCGTCTGGCCGGTAGCCCGGCTCAGGGTGATGGCACAGGTGCGCAATGGAGGTGCCCAGCCGTCGAGCCGCCGCCCAGAGGGTCTCCCCAGGTTCCGCCTCGACCTGCACACCGTCGAGCTCGAACAGGACTGGCCGGGAGGCAAGCGGGCTCACCGTCGCTGGCTGCGCTCCCTCACGTGAGGGCCTGGCCGCAGCTGAACCGCCGACCTCTCGCGCCCGGGCCTTCGGCTCCTCGAGAGCAGAGCTTGAGATCTGGTTGCCGTTGCCGTTACTCATTGCTGTGATACCTGCCCCGCTTGACTGGCGAAATCTACCCCGGTTCCCTCCCCAACACTACTTCGAGCGGCGTTCCTGGCCGGACTTAAGGAAAGAGCTCCGGAAAGTACCGGATCACGCTGGTGAGGGGATTGGACGCAGCCTGGCCCAGGCCGCAGATCGAGGCATCGCGCATGCACTCCGACAGCTCTGTCAGCAGCGCCGTGTCCCACACGCGCTGCTCCATCAGCCGGCGGGCCTTTTCCGTCCCGACCCGGCACGGAGTGCACTGGCCACAGGACTCGTCCTCGAAGAAGCGCATCAGGTTGAGCGCCGCGGCGCGCACATCATCGTGGTCGGACAGCACGATCACGGCTGCCGAGCCGATGAAGCAGCCGTACTTCTCGAGCGTCCCGAAATCCAGCGGGATGTCGTTCATCCTGGCCGGCAGGATGCCGCCCGAGGCACCTCCTGGCAGGTAAGCGGCGAAGCGGTGACCTGCGCTCATGCCACCGCAGTGCTCATCGATCAGCTCCTGGATGGTGAGGCCGGCGGGTGCGAGCTTGACCCCCGGCTCCTTCACTCTCCCGGACACCGAGTAGGAGCGCAGCCCGGTGCGTCCATTGCGCCCCTGGCTCTTCCACCAGCTGGCGCCCCGCTCGATCAGGTCACGCACCCAGTACAGCGTCTCGACGTTGTTGATCAAGGTGGGGCGCCCGAACAGGCCGACCTGGAACGGCAGCGGGGGCTTGTGACGCGGCAGGCCGCGCTTGCCTTCGATCGACTCCATGAGCGAGGACTCCTCACCGCAGATGTAAGCGCCGGCTCCGCGGCGCAGATGCAGCCGGGGACCCCCGTCGGGGAGCCTTGAGATCTCATTCGCGAGGATCTCGCGCGAGATCGGGTATTCATCGCGGATGTAAACGTAAACGTCGCCGGCTTCCACCACCTCGGCCGCGATCAGCGTCCCCTCGAGAAAGCGATGCGGGTCGGTGTTCAGGAAGTACTGGTCCTTGATGGTGCCCGGCTCGCCCTCGTCACCGTTCACGGCCATCAGCCGGGGGCCCGGCTCGCCACGGACCGAGCGCCACTTGCGGGCCGTGGGGAAGCCTGCGCCCCCCAGACCCCGCAGCCCAGCATCGTCCAGGCACTTCAATACCTCGTCGGCCGTCAGCGCCCCCGCACGCAGTCGCTCGAGGCTCTGGTAGCCGCCCGCGCTGCGGTAGGCGTCATAGTCGATGTAGTCAGGGATCTGCGGATGGATGTGACGGTGGGTGACGGCCGACCTCACGCTCGCCTCGGTCGCTTGATGCAGGAAGTGGTGCCCCACCTCGACCGCCGGGGCCTGGTCGCACAGGCCCACGCAGGGCGCTCGCACCACGCGCACACCCTCCCCCAGCTGGGACTTCAGCTTCTCAAGCAGCTGCTCGGAGCCAAACAAGGCGCAGGTGAGGCTGTCACAGACTCTCACGGTGAGCGGCGCAATGGCGGGCTCGCCTTCCTTCACCACATCGAAATGGGCGTAGAAGGTTGCAGTCTCGAACACCTCTGCGTACGCAAGCTTCATCTCGGCAGCCAGCGCAGCCAGATGGGCCGCGGAGATCTGGCCATGAGCGTCCTGGATGCGGTGCAGGAACTCGATCAGGAGGGAACGCTCCCGCGGAGACTCTCCCAGGAGCGCCTGGATGGTGGCCTGGGCCTGGGGATCGACCTGCCGTCCCTTGGGTACCGCCCGCGCGGGGATTCGCCCGCGGCCAGGGTGATCGAACTTGCGAACCTTGATTTCGTCTGGGTGCTCATGCGTGCTCATAAATCATCCGGACCCCTGCCCCGGAGCGCCGACAGTGCAGACATCCGGGGACCTTATGTAGCTTGAGCAAGCGACTCTGGCGAGTCTTGCCGCCTGAAGCGGATTATGGCGCCTTCCGCGCCGGACCGCTGCTTCTGGACCGTCGCAGGGATGGGCCAGTGACTTGAGTGCGCGCGGACGCATCGCAGCGACCGGGCGGCGGTCGCGAGGTGGGCAGCCGGGAGGGATCAGCGCCAGGGCAAAGAACGCAGCCCGCATGCCCCTAGGTAAACACGACCTGGCCCATAGTTTTGTGCCGGTATCCCGAGTCATCCGGTGCCGAACCATGCCGACCGGATACCTGGCTCAGCCCCGGCGCACTCAAACTTGCGCAGCGAGAGTTGATCACGACCGTCATGCGCTTGCGTCAGCGCGCTGACGACGAACGCATGCGTGAAGGCGAGGCCCTTGAAATGGCGACGCCGTCTTGGGCCGCGATCCCAATCCTGCCTGCCCCTGCGGGACCAACGACCACGGAACCGGGCTCGCACCGGCTCGACGACCACGCGGTCGGCCTCGGGAGACCCCGGCAGGACTGGGGCGGCAACGATCAGAGATCAGATCAAGGGAGGAGCCATTGGGTTTGAGAGCGCTGCGTCCTGCTGAAGGGGCGCATCGACGTGGGGAATACCCTTGGCTGAAAAATGCCGCGAGGCTCATCCCCGCGTGCACATACCGAAAAAAACGCCTGACCGCGCGCAGAAGGTCGCCGGGCGCGGACCTGCAGACGGAGTCACACGGTCCGGCGAAAGCTCCCTGCAGCCGGTGAAATGAAAGGCAGTAGGCTTCCCTCCTGAAGCCCGAAGGAGATCTCGGTCCTATCTCGGACCCCACGAGAATCCGCCTCCAGAACCGCTCGCATCGGTTCGGGGGCGCGTGTGCCACACCCGCTGCGTCCCGCATCCCGCGGCCTTGCGGACAGCGCGTGCAATTCACGCAGTGCTTGCGATTGCAACTACCTCGCTCACCGCCACACCGGTGCGCTCCCACGTGTTCGGTCCAGCCAGCCGCTGCCAGGGACCGTTCGAGCGGCCGGACGTTCTGCACTGCGAAGAGCCGTCCCCGGGCGCCAGTCGGATCACCGCCCGCCTCATAGACGCCGCGCGCTGCTCGCGGCCACAGCTCAAAGCAATCGCTTCGCGACATTCGCCACGAGAGACTCTCGGCGCGCGGGTCATTGCCCGCATGTACTGGCAACAAGGCCGCGAGGTCGTAGCGTAAAGGCTCGATCCAGCGATCCGGGCACCCTCACCGCCGTGACGCCCACAGCCCGAAGCCCCTGACACACGCACGCCCTGAGTGAGCGGTGTCAAGAATGACACCACCGGTCTTGCACAGCGGCCGCCTCATCCGCGCCAGATCGCTGCCGATATCTGACTGTCCTCGTGTTGCTCTGGTGCCGCACAGGAATGTTTGTTGCTGGAGAGTAGCAACACACATGCAGCGAATACCGCTACAACAGGGGGAAGCATGACCAGGCATAACGAGGTAACACGCGCCGTCCGACGCGCGCTGGTGCTCGCCGCCATCGCCTCCGTCAGCGCCACTCAGGCAGCGCACGCCCAGGAGGCGCAGACCGCAGCCGCCGAGCAGCAGCCCACCGAGACGATCCAGACCGTCACCGTGACGGGCACACGTATCGTGACGCCCAATCTCACCAGCATCAGCCCGGTGACGACACTCACGGGCGCGGAGATGACCAACACCGGGCGCACGACCGTCGAGGACGTCCTCAACACCGTGCCGCAAGTGTTTGGCTCCCAGAACTCCGGGGTCTCCAATACCGCCACCGGCACGGCGTACGTGAACCTGCGTGACCTCGACTCCAAGCGCACGCTCGTGCTCGTCAACGGCCGACGGCTGGGGCCCGGAGATCCCTCGAGCGGCTTTGTCCGCAATAGCTACGGGGCCGACCTCAACGCGATCCCGCCTGCCCTGATCGAGCGGGTGGACATCCTGACCGGCGGCGCATCCTCGGTCTACGGCGCGGACGCCGTCTCTGGCGTCGTGAACTTCGTGATGAACACCCACTTCGAGGGCGTGCGAGTCAACGCCTCGTATGGCTTCTACAACCACGACAACGGCAACGCGATCCAAAGCGTTCTCGACAGCAACACGCCACCGGTTCAGTTTCCTTCGAGCGTGGACACCGGGTTCACCAAGGACGCGAGCGTGATCCTTGGTGTTAACACGCCCGACGACAAGGGCAATGCGACCTTCTACGCGACCTACCGCAACGCCGCCCCGATCGTGCAGTCGCAATTCGACTACAGCGCATGTACCTTGCTCTCAGGAGTCACCTTCTCCTGCGGCGGCTCCTCCACCTCCGGCCCACCGTACTCCGGTGGACGCTTCAACCTCATCACGAACCCGGTGACCGGCACGATAGGGCCTGACCAGACCATCGGCCCGGGCGGCAGCGTCCAGCCCTTCACGCTGAACAACCTGTACAACTACGGAGCGCTCAACTACTTCAGCCGGCCGGACGAACGCTACACGGCCGGCAGCTTCTCGCACTACCAGATCAACGATCACATCGATGCCTACGGCGAGCTCATGTTCATGCGTGACGACACCACCTCACAGGTCGCCCCGAGCGGGGCGTTCTTTGGCGGCTACCCGTTCGATCCGCACGGCAATGGTGCCTTGACTGTCAACTGCAGCAATCCGTTCCTCTCGAGCGGCGAGCTCACCGCCTGGTGCGGTGGCTCAACCGCCGGGGACACCCAGCTGCTCATCGGCCGCCGCAATGTCGAAGGCGGGCCCCGGCAGCAGGAGATCACGCACCAGTCTTATCGAGTGGTCTTGGGGGGGCGCGGCGACATCGATGATGTGTGGAAGTACGACACATACTGGCAATACGGACAGGTCCAGCTCAGTAGCACCTTCGTGAACGATGTGTCCTGGAGCAACATTCAGAACTCGCTGCTGGTGCAAAATGTCAACGGCGTGCCGACATGCCAAGCGGTCATCAACGGCACGGACCCGCGCTGCGTCCCGTGGAATATCTTCACCCCAGGCGGTGTGACATCGGCAGCGACGAGCTATCTATCCATTCCACTGCTGCAGTCCGGCACGGTCACAGAACGCGTATTCAACGCAAACTTCAGTGGCGAGCTCGGCAAGTACGGTGTCCAGCTGCCCACTGCCAAGGGCGGCCTGGATGTCAATACCGGCTTCGAATACCGCCAGGAGAAGTCAGCCTTCCAGCCCGATGAATCGTACATAGACGACCTGGGCGCAGGCCAAGGGGGCGCGGTATTGCCGGTGGCCGGTGGCTACACGGTGCGCGAGCTGTTCTTCGAGGGACGCCTCCCGCTTATCGAGGATGCGTTTCTCGCACAGAATCTGGCGCTCGATGCTGGTTACCGATGGTCGAGCTACAGCCTGGGCTTCCGTACCGATACCTACAAGCTTGGACTCGAATGGACACCGATCCCGGATGTGCGCGTGCGTGGCAGCTTCCAGCGTGCGGTGCGTGTGCCAAACGTGGGTGAGCTCTACTCCCCTCAGCAGGTCGCGCTGGACGGCGTGACCGATCCGTGCGCCGGTGCGACTCCTTCGCTGACGCTGGAGCAGTGCGAGCGCACCGGGGTCACGCCCGCACAGTACGGGCACATCGAGTCCAATCCTGCGAGCCAGTACTACGGGTTCATCGGCGGCAATCCCCACCTGCAACCCGAGACGGCACTCACCCGCTCAGTCGGGTTCACGCTGACACCCACCCAGATCGACGGGTTACGCTTCACGATCGACTACTTTGACATCAAGATCAACAATGCGATCCAGAACCCGAACGCGGATTTCACCCTGATCGGATGCGCTCAGACGGGAAATCCCGACATCTGTGACCGCATCCACCGAGCCAATGACGGCTCGCTCTGGACGAGCCCCTCGGGTTTCGTCGAGGACATTCTCACCAACATCGGCTTCATACACACCAAGGGGTTCGACGTCGACTCCGATTACCGCTTTCCAATGGCCTCGGCAGGCACGCTCGAGGCACGGTACGTCGGCACGTATACCAACAGCTACGAGGTGTCGCCGCAACCCGGAGCCACGTACGAGTGCGCAGGTTACTTCGGCGGGATTTGCGGCGCGCCCCTGCCGCACTGGCGCAACACCTTGAGCCTCGGCTGGCAAACTCCGGTCAAGGGCCTGCATGCAACGGTCGCATGGCGCTATCTTGATCCCGTGAGCCTGGACTCGTCCGCACGCGGGCTAACGTTCCTCGCCGGTTCCTACGCCGCCGGGGCAGGCACCGTGGGCGCGCCGCCCACAGATCTGCGCCTCTCGAGCCGCAGCTACTTCGATGCCAGCGTGGACTATCAGTACAACCGCTACACCCTGAGAGTCGGCGCCAACAATCTGCTCGACAAGGACCCGCCGCTGAACGGCGCGACGACCTGTCCGACAGGCCCCTGCAACGGTAACACCTGGCCGGTGATCTACGATGTGACCGGACGCTTCCTGTACGCCCAGGTGAGCGCGGACTTCTGAAGGCTCTGCAAGCGGCCCCACCGACTTGCGCGCTGGGGCCGCGATGCAGACTGGAGCGGCCAGCGCCCAGAACGCGCCCGCACGCGGCGAAATCGCGCTTGAGAATTGCGCCCTGGGCCGCAGTCCCGTGCTCCAGCGTTGCTGCCAGCCGTCAAGCCGCCAACGAACGCCGCGCCCTGGACCGAGATCACCTCTTGCACGGTCAGTCCCGCCGACCGTGAGCGCGGCGCGCATCCACTGAAGGCTCGGGTGAAGCATGCATCTGCGCAGCAAGCGCCCACAGCCACGGTCCTTGACCGGTGCTCTCCTGCGCAGCCAGAGTGTTGGCCATGGAGGCCAGCGACCTTTGCAGATGTGAGCAGCGGGTCCTTGGTGCGCACCCCCGGGCAGTGACTGTCGTGGCTGTTTCATCCATATAGAATCGGCCTATCAGCCCGATCGGCTAGATCGATTGGAGCCTTGAGCTGCGCCGGGCGCAGACTGCGCACTGACAGCCGGTTGCTGTTGAACTTAAGGAGATGCATGCCATGAGCGATCCGAAACTGACGACGAGCGCCGGTGCCCCGGTGGCCGACAACCAGAACTCTCTCAGCGCGGGTCCACGCGGCCCCTTGCTGATGGAGGATTACCAGCTGATCGAGAAGCTCGCCCATCAGAATCGCGAACGAATTCCCGAGCGCACCGTGCACGCCAAGGGATGGGGCGCTCTTGGCACCTTCACGGTCAACCGAGACATCACTCGCTACACCCGCGCCAAGATCTTCTCCCCGGTCGGCAAGGCGACACCGATGATCGCTCGCTTCTCCACCGTGGCCGGGGAGCTCGGCGCAGCAGATGCCGAGCGCGACGTTCGCGGCTTTGCTCTGAAGTTCTACACGGAGGAAGGCAACTGGGATCTCGTTGGCAACAACACACCGGTGTTCTTTGTGCGCGATCCGCTCAAGTTCCCTGACTTCATACATACGCAGAAGCGCCATCCGCGCACCAATCTGCGCTCCAGTACAGCCATGTGGGACTTCTGGTCGCTCTCGCCCGAGAGCCTGCATCAGGTGACCATCCTGTTCTCCGATCGTGGCTTACCGCAGAGTGTGCGCCACATGAATGGCTATGGCTCGCACACCTTCAGCATGGTCAATGCGGCCCGAGAACGCTTCTGGGTCAAGTTTCATTTCAAGACCCAGCAGGGCCACCGGCACTGGACCAACGCCGAGGCGGCGCAGGTCATTGGCCGGACTCGCGAATCGACCCAGGAGGATCTGTTCCAGGCGATCCAGAAGGGTGAGTTCCCCCGCTGGACGCTTTTCATCCAGGTCATGCCGGAGATGGATGCCGAGAAGACCGCGTACAATCCCTTTGACCTGACGAAGGTCTGGCCGCACAAGGACTTCCCGCTCATCGAGGTGGGGGTGATGGAGCTCAATCGCAACCCCGAGAATTACTTCCTGGAGATCGAGCAAGCCGCCTTCTCTCCCTCCAACATCGTGCCGGGAATCGGCTTCTCGCCCGACAAGATGCTGCAGGCACGAATCTTCTCGTACGCGGACGCTCACCGGCACCGCCTCGGCACGCATTACGAGGCGCTACCGGTCAACGCGCCCCACGTCCCGGTCCACAACTATCACAAGGACGGGGCCATGCGCTTCTTCCCCAGCAGCTCGAATCCCGATGCCTACTACGAGCCGAACTCTTTCGGCGGCCCGGTTCAGTCGAGCGACTATCGCGAGCCGCCTCTGAAGCTGTCAGGCGCGGCCGACCGCTACGACCATCGCGCCGGCAACGATGACTTCAACCAGCCGCGCGCACTGTGGAAACTGTTCGACGACGCCCAGCGCCGCCGTCTCTACGGCAACATCGCAGCTGCGATGGCTGGTGTTCCGGATCACATCGTGAATCGACAGCTAGCGCTCTTCGACAAGATCGACCCCGCCTATGCCGCAGGAGTGGCGGCAGCTCTCGGCCGCAAGGCGGCACCGGGGAAGGCAGCCTCGGGGGAACGGGCAGCCTGAGGAGCGATCCGTGCGCGGCAGGGACGCCGCGCAGCCCCTG
>Ga0123356_10008152_pt1 | contig 10426 bp, 16 predicted proteins | sample TergutEmb28metaG_2_FD_92546 | JGI IMG/M metagenome (GOLD analysis project Ga0123356, IMG submission 92546) | Embiratermes neotenicus P3 segment gut microbial communities from Petit-Saut dam, French Guiana - Emb289 P3 | ecosystem: Host-associated > Arthropoda: Insects > Digestive system > Gut ... | reverse complement strand
TTACGAGCTAAGTTCGACTTAGGGTGTCCATTGAATGGACGTGATTAGAGCAACAGCCCGAAACGGGCAGTTGGTTGCGGAACGAATCGTTCCGATGAGAGGAATCAAGTCCCACTCATCTCTATGCCACTACATCATAAAGGGTATACCCCGCAAAATTGGAAAGATTCTGCCAATTCACATGAACTTTATTAAAAAAGGATTGACTTTTGTTAAAAAATATGCTATAATGAAGCAAAGACCCATTCACAACGTAAAGGAGAATCACCATGTTTCCAATCTGTATAGCCATGATTGAATCGTCCGATGACAGAAACAAAGCCGGACAGCTTTACGTTGAGTACGCGGGCATGATGCAGCGTAAAGCCTACGGTATTTTACGGAATCATTCACTTTCCGAAGATGCTGTTCATCAAGCTTTCGTAAAGATTATTGAAAATTTATCGAAAATAAATGAAATTTCCTGTCCCCAAACAGCCTCTTACTGCGTTACTATATGTGAGAGGGTTGCAATAGATATGCTTCGGCGGGAACATCGCAATAAGTTCGTTGAGACCTATTCGGATAATTCTATGGACGAAGTCCCCTCTACTACAAACATTGAGGACGAAACGATAATGAAAATGGATACGGAGTTGCTAACCGCAACGATAGCCAAGTTGCCCAACGATTACAGAGAAATAGTTTATCTCTACTATAGTAATGAGTTTTCGCTGAATGAAGTTGCGAAAACCTTACATATCCCTATAGAAACTGCAAAAAAACGCTTGCAGAGAGCAAGGCAAAAATTAGAAAAATGCTTAGGGAGGAGGGGTTTAATTATGCTTAGAGGTCGTAAAGGGCTTGACGAAAGCCGTGAAGTGTTCTTAAAAATTCAAGAAGCCGCACGAGAAGCTCAACGGCGTGAAATGATTTCTTTGAGAGAAGCGGCGGTTTTAGAGCCGCACGTCTTTTCGATTGAGTTCAACCGAAAAATGGATAGGCTGTTGCGTTTAAGCAGGAAACCCTACTACCGATACGTGAACACAGTCGGCAAACGTGTCGCCGTATTCGCACTTGCTTTGCTTACTTCTTTAACAATTATGACATCAAGCGTACAGGCGCTTAGAGAGGGTTTTATCAACTTTATTATCTCTGTGGGTGAGGTGTTTACCAGTATACTCTTTAGAAATGATACCGAAAATAACGACTATCCCACAGAAATAGAGCAAATTTTTTTGCCGTTACACTTGCCTGTGGATTACAGCCTTATCGGAACGGAACACTACGGCACTTTAGCAGTAAGCACGTTCACAAACGGAACCGATGAGTTGATATTTCAGCAATTCACGATGAACACACACCTTCAAGTCAGCACAGAGGACGAAGACATCGAACAATTATTCGTTGGCGACATAGAGGTAGTTTTTACAAGTAACAGAGGAGCAAACAAGATTATATGGACTGATAGTTTGTACGGTTATGTGGTTTATAGCATTTTAGACAAAGAAGAGCTATTAAACCTATTGGTTATAAGTGAAATCGACTAAATTCAAAATTTTTTGAAAAATTTCAAAAATTCTCTCACAAACCAAACCTTTCAATCGTTATATTATACAGAGGGTGCAAAAAGCCCGAATAACACAAGAAAGGAGGTAGACGATTTATGAAAAATTTGCTAAAAGTAATGGCACTTTGTCTGGCGATTGCTTGTTTGAGCATGACAGCAGTTGCCGCCCCCGTTGAGTTTCAGCCGTTTTCGACAAACACGCATATGCTGAATTTGAGTTTTTCGGGCAACACGGCGAACTGCACTGTGGAAATAAGCGGTGCTTCGGGAACAACGCGGATTGACAATGTCAACATCACGCTACGCGATAACCTCGCCAACAACTTGGCCTTCGCTTTACAAGAACCCCGCATGGACTTTCGATGAATACAGGGACAACTTTTTCTGCGTTACCTATAGTAGGAACAATTCACATCGCGCCCAATTTGTTACTACTATATCTATGCCGGGTTCAAATTCAATTCAACACGTTCAAGAATTGAGTTTGCGTGTTCCTTAAAAATAATGAAACAAAAGAAAGGTGTGTTTATAATGAACAAACTTAACAAAATCGTTTTCGTAGTCGCAGTTGTTGGCTTTTTGGCTTCTGTAGCAACGGGGATTTCGCTTGCCGCAACTCGTGATACGGTGCTAAACAACTCTTTTTTTCGGTCAGGTCAAATAGAAAGTGACACTTTGGTGAATTCAAGTAAGGCAGGGCAAGTTTATATTGAGGGTGATAACTTTTCTATTAACAGGAGTGAGGTTGATAAAATTGAAGAGCAATTCAAAGCAATGGGAATAACTGACGGCAGAGAACGTGCTGTTCAATCTCTTTTGAGGCGTGAAGTTTTATATGCAGAAGCTTCGCGGTTGGGTTTTTGTGCAGACGAGCATGAAATAAGGAATGTAATCGACACTAACATCGAAACAATGGAAGCATCGGTAAATTTCGAAGAGGTGGTTTTACCGTTTCTTGAGGGTGCGGGAATGTCGCTTGCGGAGTATTGGGAATCACAATACGATATTGTACGGAAAGAGCTTATGATTTCTAAATACTACGACTCTTTGCGTGCAACATTTTTCGTAGAAAATGGTTATGTTGACAATGCAGAAAGTGGCAAGCTTTTTCAAGAAATTACCCTTTTTGAAGAGGAATGGCAAATTTGCTTCGAGGAGTTAATCGTTAAACTGATTGAAAACGGAAATATCCGCATTTTTTCGCAATGATTAAACACCACCCTCCGCGACATTGCACAACAACCAAATCGCCGATGCAACACCGCTGATTTCGCGTATGTTGCAATTTTCGCCGACATTGCACGGCAACCCACTCAACTTAGAACAGCTTGAAATATTTCAAGAGCAAATTCAAGTGCCCTTTCTACGGCTCGAAAGGCATATCGGAATACTCACGAGTAGCGTAACGCCCACGATTTCAGATGCACTTGAAATTTTACGCTACACAATCGGACTCGAAAGCATAATCGAGATGTGCGACAACGTAAAAGCTAAGGTCTATTGCTTTTCGCGGACTCAAGCGCGCCAATCAGGCTCTCTCCCGTGAGTCCCTCGATAAAGTCCGCGATGTCAATGCCCTCATCAGGCAAAATCGCCGCAAAAGAGTAATGTCCGCCCTTATAATGCTTGAGGAAACCTACAGCATCGTCCATCTCAATCAAAAAGGACTCCATCGAACTCATAAATTCGGTTCTTTGAACCTTGCCGTCATAAGCAGTGAAATTCCGTTCTCGGACTCCATTGTCGTCAAATTTCCGTAACCACTCTGCGTCGAAAGCAATCGCGTTAATCAGATACATGAGAGCTTCTTCGGGAATTTCAGCAATGATTTTATCAATCATCTCTTCGGTCTTTTCTTTGACCCAAGCGTTAATCAGCCCGACGGTCGCAGGGTCGCCGAAATCCGCCGCAAGAATTTCCGCATCGAAAAACTCGCGATTAGTCGCCAAGAACGCTTCAAGAACCTCAACTCTGTCATCATCATACCAAATCGAGTTCGCAATGTTCAGCGAGCTGTCCTCCGTACTCGGAAGCCCCTTTGCATAATCGCGGAGCAGATGTGTGAGGCTCTCGAGAGCAAGCCCCTGCCCGAGAACGTCCTGCATTTCGGAGCGAGTGTTGCCGTCCGCGCCGTTAGCAGTCATAGTGAGTGCAAGTATAACCGACAGCGGCGACACGAGTGTGTTTTCGCCGCCGGTCTCTGCGAATGTTTCGGCGAAAGCCCGCCGGAACAGCTCAACGCCGAAATCGGCGAGAGCGTCGTTGAACACAGACGCACCTCTGTTGCCGATTTGCGAAGCCTGCGCTATCGGACCGGGGGCAATCATCGTCAGCACCAAAGCGGTGGCAGCGAGCAAGTATAATAGTCGTTTTCTCATGTTTTTCATAGCAGTATACCTTTCATATAAAGTGGATTTGTCTATAATACGATTGAGCGGGGTAAAAGTGTTCACCGAATTACAAATTTTTTATGTAGGGCGCGATGTCCACACCGCGCCGCATGATTATCAGTCGTCTTCAAGCTCATCAACTTCGCTAACAGGAGCAATTTCAGTCTTTTCGACTAAGAAACTGCAAACGCCTTTGTCAGCGAGCCGCCGAATATGCGCCTCAGCGTTAGCGCGTTTCTCGAAACTTCCCGCAACAACGACGAAAATAGTGTCGGGATTAACAGCAGTATTCATGATGAGTATACCTCCATTTCAGAAATGCGCTTACACAAGTCGTGTATAGCTTTGGTGTTGTCTTTGATGACTTTCTCGGTACGCCACATAAACCAAAGGCACATGGCAATCGGAAAGCCGACGCTGGTAATGATGTTTACGATGTCGTTCATAGTTAGTAAATTCCTTTCAAAATCAGACAACGCTAACATTAACAATCATGTTAGCGGGAACACGCCCCCGCACGAAGCGTTGAACAATAGGGAGCAAATCGGCTATTTCAGGCAAAAGCGTAACAGTAACAGTGAAAGCTGGTGCATTGACCGAAAGAATGTGTCGAGCAGTGCCGTTATTGCCGAAGAGTTCAGTGAGAGCGGCGTCGAGTGTACGGTGCGTGTAAGGGAGTCGGTCGTTGCGGCGAGTAAGAACTTCAAGGCGGCGCGTCCGAAGGGCGGCATCGCTTTGCGGAATAATGCCGAGAAGCTTTTCCCAACGAGCAATCCCCCCCGGTGAAAAATCAGCAAAAGCAGAAAAAGAGTTATCGAGAGCAGCGTCAACAGCATCAGAAATCGCCGCAAGTTCATGGTTTTCGGTGTTGACAATGTGAGCAAAAGAGTTGTTCACACGCATGAACTGCGGAAGATATTCGCCGACAGAAATGTGAGAGTCACGCGGATTAGAATCAAACATTATTCACAGCTCCTCTCATAGGAACATCGTTAGCAAGAATCACGAAATTGCGACCGGCAACTAAGTTATTGAACCTAAAATCAACAATGTCAATAACCTTGCCGCCCGATTCGTTAAGAAGCCGCGATTCTAACTCAGCGGCGCGAACAACGATGTTAGAAAAAGAAGACCAGTTAGCGCGAAGTTCGCTGAAATAGCGTTCGACAATTTGCTCAAGTTCAGGGCGAACATCATCAAAAGTAACCCCTGCAGCAAGAGTAAAAGTAGCGTTGATATTAGTAGGAACGCTTCTAACCCCCGAAACAGTAACGCGGTGTCCAATGGGCGAAAGCCCGTCGCCGCGTCCCGGGAAAGGCGGCGGGTCAAGAATGTCAAGAACTTGGTTGAGTGCAGCAGAAGTAGGTGTAAGCCCGCGATAGTCTTGAATAACCAAACGGACAGTTCCCGCTCCGGCCCAAGCAGGTTCGACTTTAACGCCGGTAACACCCGGAATCGAAAGGGTCATGCGCTGATAGTCGCGAATATTGCCGCCGTAGCTCTGCACTTCGAGGCTGTCAAAATATCGCTTACGAAGATGTTCCGTGTCTTCATCGTTATTGCCCGGAAGCGTGAGTTCAATGATTTGAGCGTTAGTGAGTAAGTCGATATATTCGACAGGAACAAGTTCACCCGCAGAAATGTTCCCGACTTCGCCGACACTTTCGCAAATAAGAAAAAACTGCCCCGGCGAGTTAGGAACAGCTTCAGAAACGTGAAAGCGTAAATCGCCGCGAGAATCGGCGAGAGTGAAGCGAGAGCCGATGGGGACAGGAACAGAAGCGGGTGTAAAAGAAGCCCGAACAGTAGAAGGAGAAGCAGGATAAGGAGAAATCCCGCGTTCAGCGGCGCGTCGAATGAGCATTTCACGACCGGCAGTATCAGCAAAAGTTTCATCAAGAACATTGTCAAGGGCAGAGTAAAACCGAGCGAGTTCAAGGGCAGCAGGCGCAAGAGCATCATAGATAACAGACCCTTCGCGCTTGTCGATGTCATCAGGAATGCGAGAGAGCATACGCTCCAAAAGAAATTCAAAAGTCATGTTGTTGTACATAGTTAAAGTATACCTCCTGTTAATTATTGTCCTAAGTCAATTTCGTGTTGAAAAACAAAGCTATCACTATCGGCAGAAACGGTAAAAGTCGCAAGAACAACAGAGCCGCCCCCCGAAGACGATTTGAGCGTTTCGAAGCGAAAGCCGGAAACGTCGGTAATGCGCGAATCGGTACTAAGCGCGTCTTTAATCCGCCGTTCGAGTTCGATACAGACGAACTCCGGGTCACAGCCGCACAAATCACCGAACTCAAGACCATAGTCGGTAGAGTAAACCTCATGTCGAAATCGCTGTGTCTTGAGAGCTTTGTAAACAGCTTGTTTAACCGCTTCAACGCCGTAAATAAAGCGCGAAGAGCCGGATAAGTCATAGGTTTTGTCAGCAAAGCAGGAAGCGGTGCGAGGATATTCATAGTCGTCCGCGTCGATAATGTCAGAAAGTCTGTCAGGTAAAAGCATTAAACCACCCCCAAAATAATGAATCGTTGACCGCCCTGCTCACGAAGCAAGACGGCGGTGTCGCCGATGCGTAAAACAGAAGAAAAGTCGTTCCAAATGCCCAGATAATTTTGAACAGGAACAACAGTACGCAAAAAGCAGAGTTGTTCGCCCGAAAGGCGGAATTTTTGCTCAACTTCAACAGTGAGCGGGTTAAGTGAAGCAACAGTCCCGAACATAACAGCAACGGGTTTATCTGCATCAACAGCATCGACAGCGAGTATTTTCATGAGCGTGGCGATGTCGTTTGTCAGTGTCATAAACTCACCTCCAAATCAGCAACGTGTTTTTTCGCAGAGATTCTGTGCAAACAACGCGAAACAACAGCCCTTTGCGCAATGTCGGGCAGAGAGAGTGAAACAATCGAACCCGCCCGAAGAGTCGCGATATTGCCGGAACACAACGAGTGAATGCGAAGTTTTCTACAGTCGCGGTTAAAGACTTTAAGGAGAGAGTGTGCCTGTTCAGGAAGCAAAACCTCGTTACGAAGCCCGACAGGGGAATAGTGTTGGAGAATCCCGAGCCGCGATTCGGAAACAGGGTCAGAAGCAACGAAGATGTCGCGCCGCCCTGCACGTCTGTCATAGCGTGAAACTTTAACACGATTAAAACGCGAGTCAACAGAAGTGCTTAAATCGAAAGACTCGCACGAACTCGGCGTAATCGAGAGGTTAGTTTGCATCTGTGCATAAGTTTTGAGGGAAAGCCGCCCAAATTCGTCGAGGAGCAAAAACCGCTGAGAAGTCTGCTCAAATTCAATATTAAGTGCGTTTTGAATAATATTAGCAAGCGATACATTGTCCTCAACACGGCTCGGAATGATATACGAAGTTTGAGCAACCGCGCCGAGCTTGAGCTTGTAGTCAAGGGCAATCATACGCACAACATCAGAGGCAGATTTAGAATGATAGACATAGGTGTCGCGATTTCGCAGATAACGCAGTTGGTCATAAGCAGTAATCGTGCGAAGAGATGATGCTTGTGCCTGCGCAAAGACTACGCCTAAAAAAACAGGAGTGCCGCCAACGCGCAAACTGACAATATCGCCCTCAAGAACAGGGAGTTTGCTTAAAGCGGAGAATACCAATTTAGAGCAACGCCCCTGCTCAAAAGTCTCGAGGAGTATTTCCCCGTGAACAGGAGGGGAAAATTGTTGTCGTCCGTTGTCGATGATTAGTTCAAAAGGCATAAGTGCAAGACCTCCTTGTGATTATTCAGCGGGTAATTTGAAGATTTGCCCGGGATAGATGGTGTAATAAACCTTGCCCGTTCCGCGATTGCGAGAGTCGATGGCGGCTTTGTTCAGCTCATAGATTTCTTTCCAACGGTTGCCGGATTTAAGAAACCGCTGAGCAATCCCCCAGAGTGAATCGCCGCGAACAACAGTATAAGTCCGCTGAGGGGTGTGGTTTTCGACAGGGCGGACAGGTTCAGAGAAAGCGGCAGTAGAAACAGGGACAGAGATTGTCTGTATAATGGGGGGTTCCTGAAACTCGACGAGTTCAATGTCTGCGTAGATGTCAGAGCCGTTAGAAGCGTCCTCAAGAACGCGGACTTCTTTAATGACAGCGCGGATATTAAAAGAAAGCCCTGCATCATGCCCGAGCCGCCTGCGCATAATAAATCGGAAAGGGTTACCCTTTTCTTTAAGCAAGAGTATTCGCGAAAGAATTTCGTCACCGCGTTTGAATCCGTCGGTGTAAACAGCGAAAGGGTATTGCTTCCAAGGGAGCAATGCGCGAAAAGATATAGAGGTAAGCAGTTCAGAACAGCCGAGAATAATTTCAGAAGCGTCGGCGAGTTCAAGCCGTGAAATTTTATTCGCGTAACGAACGTCGATTTTGCTTGGCGCGACGGGTAGGCGAATATTATCTAAAAAGAAACTGTAGCTCATAGTCGTACTCCTTCTGCCGCGATAGTAACGGCGTCAGCTAATTGAGTGCAAAAAGCGTCCATAATGGTAGAAACATCGACGCTTGAGGCTCCCGCAGATTGCGTGTGAAATTCGTTATATGCGTTAAAGTTGACGGTAACGGGAGCCGCTTGCCGATGCACTGTTTCGTTCACTACAGAAATGTTGGTAGAAGAGTCAGAGTGAGTGTTAAAACACGTGTTATCGTTGACGATGTTGTCGTGATGCTCTGAAACAAACTGCTGCTCAAGAGCAGTATGTTGCTCAGAAGAATCAGAGTAATCGTAAATAGTGTGCGAATGTTGTTCAATGGGGTTGTGATTGTTGTTAATCAGAGTGGCGGAATGTTCATCAGTGTTAAAAACACTCGAAACGCTCCGTGATTCGTCGCAAAAAGCGTGCGAGTCAGAGTAATTCGTAAGGTATTCGGTGTCAGAATCGCTGATGTTTTTGTCCAAATCAACAACAACTTGGGGAACGCTGAAAGAAAAGTTGTTCACAGTGCTTTCAAGATTGAACGGGTCAGGGTTCATTAAAGATTCGATGTAATGAATATCGCTCATGGTAAATTTCCTTTCACAGAAGAGTTCGGGAAAAGGCTCGCAATAATAAAAGCCCGTTCATTTTTGGATAGTTTAAGGTAATCAGAAGGCTTCCAGCCGAATTTGAGCAAACATAAACGGGCGACTTTGCTGTCAAAATCGCCCGCAATTAGTTTTTTGCGTTTTCGACCCTTTCTTCCATAGAAACGCTGAAGTCGCCGAAAGATTGCACAAACTTAACAAAAGCCTGATACTCGGCGGGGTCATCGAGCATTTCGCGAAGCAGTTCCTCAGGCGTGGCGCAGTCGTAAGAGTTCTGCAAGGTAGCGTTGTAGAGATTAGGTTCAACGACAGCAGCAGCAGATAATTTCGCCATGTAGAGAGAAGGGTTAAGCCGAAATCGGCTTGCGGAAGAGTCAAAGAAAGTGCATTGTTCGCGAATCGCTTCATCTTCCCGAGTGGTAATGGGACGCACTTCCCACAAAAGCGGTTGCCCCTCTTGATTGAGGAGCGATTTGGTTGCCGCGAAAAAAGCATTCTCGCGCCGAACCTTGTTGTCTTTCAAAAACAAAGATAATTCAGACATATTGAATAATTCCTTTCACAATAAAAATCGGGGGCTTGTAGGGAACGCATTCATGCGTTCCGCCGTAATCGCGCCCAGCCGACACCACGCCCCCCCGTAGGGGCGACCGTCCTCGGTCGCCCGTTTCCCGAGGTTCTGCGGACTGTTCCACCTACCTCATTCCCGATAATTCCTTAAACTTCTGCGGCATACGGAAGTCCTCGAAAGTGAATTCGAGTTTCTCGTCGAGATACTCGCCGTTGGCGTCGAACTTGGCTAAGATTCCGCCGTCGATGTTGCAATCGACGAAAACGACGGTTTGCCGCCCGACTGCAGAGGACGGGTCGTGGTTAGAAACCTGAATTTCGAAATAGACGTCCTCGCCGGTGCTTTTGTATCGGAGCATCATATCACGAAAAACAGAAGAGTTGTAGTGAAAAGTAGCACGCCCCGTGCCGCGCCAGCCTGTGGACTTGTTCCCCGCTCCCGTTTGCCCGAGAACAGGGATTTTAGTTTTAATGCGTTCGAATTTCGCCTCGAAATCAATCGCCTGCATGAAATTGTAGCGATTGCCGCCGATAGTAACGAAACATTCGGCAAGTTTCGCAGAAACAGCGTCCTTGCCTCTCATAACCATATTTTTCATTTAGAAACACCTCATTTCATAAAGTAGGGCGCGGCGTCCACGCCGCGCCGTCGAATTGATTTGCGTCCACGCCGCGCCGTCGTATTTGTTTATGTCTTACGAAATCACACAAGTCATGTAAACTTGTGCCATAGCGTTGACGACGTTTACGCGGTCGTTGACAATGACCGAGCGTTTGTCGTCGCCCGGAAGAACCTCGACATGGTCTTCAGAGAAGTCCTCAATAGCACGAATGCGCTGAAGTTCTTCGTGATGCTTAACAATGTCCGCCC
>Ga0123356_10008151_pt1 | contig 10427 bp, 9 predicted proteins | sample TergutEmb28metaG_2_FD_92546 | JGI IMG/M metagenome (GOLD analysis project Ga0123356, IMG submission 92546) | Embiratermes neotenicus P3 segment gut microbial communities from Petit-Saut dam, French Guiana - Emb289 P3 | ecosystem: Host-associated > Arthropoda: Insects > Digestive system > Gut ... | reverse complement strand
GATGGCCGTTGTAATCGTGCGTGGTCCATGCGCCGTTGCCGTGCACGCTCGGGCAAAGGCGCTCATATTAGACGATGCCAAATGCAACCAATGCAAGGTTTGCTTGCGGCTGGGTTGCCCGGCCATTCAAACTGACAACGGTCGGATAGTAATATCTGCCACGCAGTGCATCGCTTGTGGGCTCTGTCGTCAGCTTTGTGTCCGGAAAGCAATAGAATAACCGGAGGAAGTGCCTTATGGATAGCAGTATGTCTCAGACGATAAATATCCTTATCACCGGAGTAGGTGGCCAGGGAGTGGTGTTGGCCAGTGATATTTTGGGCGATGTGGCGTTGGCGGGGGGGTATGATGTGAAAAAGAGTGACACTTTGGGTATGGCGCAGCGCGGAGGAAGCGTTGTGGCTCATATCAGACTCGGGACGAACATTGCCTCGCCGCTTATCTCGAAAGGGGAGGCCGATATCTTATTGTCTCTGGAAAAACTGGAGACGGTGCGTTGGGTAGATTATCTGCGGATGGGAGCGATTGTCATCTATAATGACCAGGCCATTCCCCCGCTTTCGGTAAGCCGCGGGGACGCTGTTTATCCCAGTGATGAACAGATTGTCTTAACCATTGCTCGTTACACCCAAAACTTCTTTGCCCTCACCGGTGAGGCCATGTCCATCGGGCTGGGTAATCCCAAAGTGCTCAATACCCTTATGCTAGGGGCATTATCTATGTTTGTGCCCTTTCCACCGGATGCTTGGACGCAGTCTATTACCAGCCGGGTGCCGGGGAAGGCGGTGGCGATCAATTTGGAAGCCTTCCGCACGGGGCGCCAAGGGGTAATGTGCCAAATGGCCGAGGCTGCCCGTCAGGCAGAGCTTGAGGAAGCTAAGGCGCACCAGCACGATGGCGGTTGTTGCTGCTAATACCAGAGGGGATCAGCGGTTGTTACCTTTAAGAGTACGACCGATTTTGAAGGCCGGGCCTAAGGCCTCTCCTATTGTTCGGTACTCTGCCGCCTTTCCTGAGCTGTAGCTGAGGGGCAGGATCTTGTCTACGTCGGGTTTTCCATCTGTTAGGCACTCTTCGGATGCATAACATTCGGTTATCTCGCCGATGATCAAGATATGGCTACCCAGCGTTCTCATCTCGACAAGGGCGCACTCCAGATTTAGGGGGCACTCCTCAATCAAAGGCGCTTCCTTGAGTGCCCCATAAAAGACATGGAAGCCACATGCTTCCACTTTGTCGGTCTTGGCCCCGGATACCAGCCCGCAGTAATCGGTTTCAGCGATCTGGGCAGAAGAGGGGATGTTTACAGAAAATACCTCATGCTCTTTGATTCCGTTGTATGTATGACGTGAGGGCCTCAGGGAAACCCCCACCATTGGCGGAGTACTGCACACAATGCCGCCCCAGGCGACAGTCGCGAAATTGGGGCGATTGGCACACAGTGCGCCTACCAGAAATGCGGGCATGGGATAAACCAGTTCTTGGGGGCCGAGTTTTACTTTTGACATAACAGATCCTTTCCAGGGTTTCTATCTGGCAAGCTCCCGCCAGCGCTCCTCGCCTAAGCACTCTCGGGCGCTTTGACACCATTCCCAGCAGGAGGGGGCACGATCGCGCCAAACATACTCGTGACATTGAGGGCAACTCATGCCCTGTTCGTCGGAGAATATTTCCACCAACGCCCCACACTGGCATGAGAAATATGCCGCATGTAGGCGTCGCGCGTCTTGGCCGGGGCAACGATTTGGTATTGACATTGCGGCACCTTGGCCACTATATCACCCATTACACTGGCATTCAAGGGATGAATGCCGCAATTAGAGTCGAGCGTTTTTAGGTGATTCTTGTTATGCTTTTCTCGGAGGCACACTAATGGAGATCGCGGATAAAATCACCGCCGTTGGCAAAATGCAGGCATATATTATTGCCCATCTTGACGAAGAAATAACCTTAGAAAGTGTAAGCCGTGTATCTGGTTATAGCAAATACCACGCCACCCGGATTTTTAAGGAGCTTACGCACAAGACGCCCTTTGAGACGATTCGGGCCTTGCGGCTGACAAAGGCGGCACAAGCCCTTCAGGGTTCAGATGGTAAAGTGGTTGACGTTGCCCTGGATTCCGGCTTTAACTCCCACGACGGTTTTACCCGGGCGTTTGCACGGCAGTTTGATATTACCCCGCAGAAGTACCAACAGGAAACGCCGCCGGTGCGTTGGTTTGTGCACTATCCATTGGTCGCCCACTATCGTATGAAAGAAGGAGTGAACCCCATGCCACAAGAACCCATTGCCCGAACTATGACCGTTACGGCAATAGAACGCCCGACGCGAAAACTAATTCTTATGCGATCGATTAAAGCTACTGACTACTTATCATTCTGCGAAGAAAGAGGTTGTGACTGGGAAGGACTTTTTAACAGTATTCCCGAAAAGCTCGATTCCGCTGCCTTGCTCACTCTCCCGCCGGGGTTGGTTATCCCCGGATGGGGGAACATAGCCTCCGGGGTAGAGGTTCCGCTTGATTACGGCAAACCAATTCCCGCCGGATGTGAGGCGGTGATTCTATCGCCCTGCACCATGCTTTATTTTCAGGGCGCTTCCTATGAGGTTGAAGATGATTTCTGCGAGGCCATAAGCATATTATGGGATCTTATGGCGGCTTACAATCCCGCTCCTTATGGTTGGCAATATGCCCCGGAGTTGGCACCATACTTCAACTTCGGTGCCTCGGCCAAAACGGGAGCAAGAATGGTGCGACCGGTATGTAGGGTATAAGATTGAGGGCGGAGAACTGTCTTTTTACCCCGCCCTCAAGGCATATGTCATGTTTATTCCATGGAATCGGGCTATACTAAAGTTGCCCCTGACCGGTCTTCATAAAACAGCATGCGCGGGGCCTCAGACAGAGTGCTCCCAAATTGAGCACGTAACAGGCTGTGTGCCGGTTCCTCGGGGGTGAGCCAGTAAAGATTGCCGTTGGACTGATAGGCGATAAGCTCGTGGGAGAGCAGTTTCTTAAGCGCCTGATCGAGGCGTTGGGCATCCTTTGGTTTAAAAATACCAATCAGGGCCGCCTGGCTAAACTTGGTCAAAGGGTGTCTGGCTAGATAAATCAGAATGTCCCGACAGATTGTATTAAGCATGTCTAGATTTGGCGTATCCAGCATGGCTTTCCTCTCTTTGTTATCTTATATGGTCCGTAAAGGGAGCGGGAATTGCCCCGCTCCCTTGCAATGCAACAGACTTGTTACCACATGAATCGATGACCGCCCCCGGTAGGTTGTGTTTCCGGCATAGGGGCAGGGCTCCGGCGACTTGTTAAGTTGCCGCGATTACGCATAAAGGCAGGGATGGCTAATTCGTCTTCGGATTTAATGTTTTTAAGCTGGCGATAAATCTCGCGCTCCCGGGCTGCTCCCGCCATCCCTTCTTTGGTAGCAAAGCCCGTGGCAATAAGGGTCATGCGAACCTCTCGACCCATGTTTTCGTCAATGGAGACGCCGAAAATGACATTGGCATCGGGGTCAACGGCCTTGCGCACAACGTCGGCGGCGGCGTTGACTTCGTAAAGGGTCAGGCTGGAGTCCCCGGTTATATTGAAAATAACCCCCTTGGAGCCATCAACGGAGACGTCCAGGAGCGGTGAGGTCAAGGCTTGTTTGGCAGCATCGACAGCTCGGTTGGGACCGCCACTGCTCCGGCCGATAGACATCCAGGCGGGGCCGGCGTCTTTCATTACCGAACGCACGTCGGCGAAGTCTAGATTGATGAGGCCGGGGACAGTGATGACCTCGGCAATGGCCTGGACGCCATTACATAACACTTCATCGGCCAGACGAAAAGCCCCATCAACCCCGGTCTTGCTATCGCAGATCTCAAATAAGCGGTCGTTGGGGATGAGAACCAGGGTGTCAACGCGGGGCATTAGCTCGGCGATGCCTTCTTCGGCAACCCGCATGCGGTGTGCCCCTTCAAAACTGAAGGGCTTAGTTACAATGGCGATAGTGAGGGCGCCGGTCTCCTTGGCCATCTCTGCCACTACAGGGGCAGAACCAGTGCCTGTGCCGCCGCCCATGCCAGCGGTAACAAATACCATATCGGACCCGGATATTACCTGACGGATCTGATCACGGCTCTCCTCGGCTGCTTTGTGACCCATCCGATTGTCGCCGCCAGCCCCAAGACCACGGGTGTTCTTTTCGCCCAACTGAATGCGAGTAGGGGCCTCGGTTACGGCCAGGTGCTGGGCATCGGTGTTCATGGCAATAAACTCGACCCCACGGATGTTCTCCCGCACCATACGTGTTACGGCATTACAGCCGCCTCCGCCGCAACCAACAACCTTAATCTTTGCACCGCTTTGGACATAGATCGTTCTTGCCAAAATTTTCTCCTTAATATTAAGTTTTGAGTTATGATCCTGGTTTTGAGTTGGTATTGAGCCTGTCTATGGCCCTGAGGACCATAGCAACTAACTCGCTATTTTTGACTCAAAACTTACTTAACTCGGCTAAACATGTGGGCGAGGTCAGACATAAAGGTGCGGGGACGCTCGTCAGCCCGGGGACGATAATCTCCGGCGTGGGCAAGCTCCCACATAAGTAGACCCACACTGGCTGCATAGTCGGGCTCAACTAGATCATCGGCAACGCCATAGAGTTGGGGGGGCATGCCAAGGCGAACCGGCATATGAGCGATTTCCATCCCCAGCCCTGTAAGACCTGGGAGCACCGAGGTGCCACCGGTGAGTACCAATCCGCCGCGCACCGATTTAAGATCCCCAGGCATCTCCAGAATGACCAGACGCAGAATTTCCTCAACACGCGAACGGACGATCTCATACAACTCACCGTAGGGGACGGTCTGCCCACCTTCGGTGAGGGTGCGATCGGCCAACTGCTCATGGCTGGGGTCTACACTGGCGTACTTTTTCTTAATCTCCTCGGCTAGTTCGAAAGAAATGCCCAGGCCTACCGAGATATCGTGGGTCAGGGCCTGTCCGGCCACGGGCAATACTGAGGTGTGAATAAAATTGTTGTCGCGGATGACCGCTACTCCCGTTGTGCCACCACCGATATCAGCCACCACCACCCCGCTTTGGCGCTCGTCATCCGTGAGTACGGCCTCGGCTGAGGCAAGGGGTTCAAAGATAAGATTATCAATCTCAATGCCTGCCCCGCGGACACACTTGGTGAGATTATCCACTGCCGACGGGGCTGCCGTAACGATATGGGTTTCCACATCAAGCCGGAAGCCGTGCATGCCGACAGGGTTCTTGATACCCTCCTGGCCGTCTACCACATAGTATTGGGGGATAAGATGTAAAATAGCGGAGTCACCCGCGCTAGTTTGCACGGCATTCTGGGCCACCTCAAGTACCCGATCCACATCGTCCTGCCGCACCATTTGCCGGTTGGAAGTAATTGCGACTACCCCGCGGTTGTTGAGCGAATTGATATGGCGCCCTGTAATGCCTACCACAGCCGACTCCAACTGGTAACCGGCGGCCTGCTCAGCCATTTGCACCGACTGTCTAATTGCTATCTTGGCATCGTTAAGGTTGATTACAAGTCCCTTTTGTAGACCTCGGGACGGGGCAATGCCAGCCCCCAAGATGCGCAGATCCGCACCGTCGGTATCGGCCATAATGGTACAGATCTTACTGGTACCGACGTCTATTGAGGCTATCTTACGTCTTTTCATGTACTGCCTTTCTTAAGTAGTTATACCGCCGACAAAAAATGTTAGCGGCTCTGCTCGCGATAATGAACGCTCCACTTGAGACAGAGCGCGTTTAGCAGGTTTTTGAAATCAATATTATCGGTCTTGTAGAGGTCGGCTAGAAAGCCGTGTAACAGCTCGCCGCCACTCATGCCCGGTGTAGGTTCCGCCGGACCGGGGAGATTAATGAAAACAAGCTCTGCCATTACTTTCTGATAATCAATTGCCGTACCCATTTTTGCTCCTTCCCTAAATTGGGGCTGCCGACTATATATTTCCGGCGCCCTCTGGAAATAAATTTTGTCGCATAATAGATATTGCCAAAGCTAGCGGTCAAATACTGTCCATTTTTGTCCTGAACAATTCCATAAGAAAAATATTTTGTCCTACCACAAAAACAACGCTGTCCAGTTTGCATGATCATCTTGGAATAATTTACAATACAGCCACATTGATACCCTCACCTCCAGGACCCTTTTGACGCCTGTCCTGATTAAGAGGGGGGATAAGGAGGCAGAACCCTGTATCAAGCCGTCACAGAGCAAGATGAAGGAGCTGTCTTAAAGGTGGCTGGAGTAATACCAAATACTAGTCCCCGGAAGAAGTTGCCACCTCCTTATGTTTCCTATCGCACTTTTTGGAACTTCTTAGAGGGTCTGCAGCAGACCATCCCCGCTCGTATCGACCGAAGTTACTGGGGCAGTCGCCTCTCGGGCTCCAATGGTGGCCAGATTGTGGCGGCGTTACGTTTCCTGGATCTTACCGATATCAACGGCTTCCCTACTCTCAAGCTTCGCCAATTAGTTGCTTCCCGCGGAAGCGAGCGAGCAGAGGTTATCAGGCGGATTGTGCGCGAAGCTTACGGCTTTTTGGCTCAAGATGCCCCCGATCCCCAGACGGCCACCTATGCCCAGCTGGAAGAGGCTTTCCGTGGGCATTTTCAGTTGGCCGGTGACGTGGCTCGGAAATGCATTAAGTTTTATATTTGTCTGGCTACCGCCGGGGATATCAAGCTCTCCCCTTTTGTTACCAGCAAAACCCGCAATAGTCATGGTGGCAGTACCTCAAAAAAATCCGGGCGAAAACCGGCGGACAAAAAACCTAGGACAGAAATTCCACAAGATGCCCCGTCTAACGGTAATGGAAATTCCATGGACAAGCTATTGTTAGAAAAGTTCCCAAATCTCGATCCCGATTGGTCGGAGGAGCTGAAGTGTAAGTGGTTTGCGGCTTATAGTGAGTTACTCCGGCGCACGGGGGACGGTTCGTCTTAGGGATCCCGTGTTTACCCCGATAGGTTTAAGAAGTTTTTGGGCCGCAGGGTCAACATTGTTATAGGCGTGGTATTAACAGATGGCCCCCGGCGGATATATAATTAGATAAGCCAATGCCTTGAATATATTGAGAATATAAAAGGGGGTAGAAGTTGCCATGGCGCCTCGTAACACAGAATCAACCCGCCCCTCTGGGGAAAATCTTGAAGATCACGAAATAATGACTAGGCCTCTGCCGGAAGTTCTGGCAGAGATGAATGCCAATATCCGCGCCGCCGCCGAGGCCGCTAAAAGGGCCGAGGATGCCTCCCGTTTATCCCAAGAAGCCGCGGCGGCAGCTACCAAAGCATCCCGTGATGCTGAAGCGCGTGCCGAGGAAGCTGCCCGAGCGGGAGAGAAGGCTGCCGAGGCTGCAACACGGGCTGCTCAAGAGGCGGCTGCCAAGGCTGAGGCTACGGCCAAGCAGGCTAAGCTTGCTGCCGAAGAGGCTGCCCGCCGGGCGGATGAAGCTGATTTGGAGTCACGCAAAGCCCTAGAGGCCTTTAGAAAGGCGGCCGAGGAGGCTGCCCGTCGGGCTGAGGAGGCCAGCAATAAAGCTGTGCAAAATGCCGAAGAGGCTATGCGCGCTGCCCGCGAAGCTGCCGCCGCGGCTACCCAAACGGCCCAGGAAGCTGTAGCTGCTGCCCGTCGTGCTGCCGAAGAAGCTACTGCCGCAGCTGATGAGGCTGCGCGTCACGCTGAACAAGCCGCCATGAAAGCCGAGGAGACGGCCCGTGCTGCCCGCTATGCTGCTGAGGAAGCTGCCCGCAAGGCAGAGGAAGTTGAGCTTGCCTCCCGAGAGGCAGCTGAAGCTGCGCGCAAAGCTGCCGAAGAGACAGCGGCGCGCGCCGAGATTGCGGCAATAAATGCCCGCGGGGCGGTCATAGCCGCAATGGAAAAAGCCGATAAAACGGCCAAGGATGCCGAAGACAGTCTAAAAGAGGTTAAGGCTGCCAATGCAGCGTTAGCCAAGAATGTTAGTGCTGAGAATGCCACCCGTGCCGACGAGGCCGGACGTAAGGCCAAGCGGCTGGCCAATGCCGTCTTTCAAGCAGCTGATGACGTGCGCCGCTATGCTGCTTTGGCGGATATTGCTGGTAATGAAGCTATCCGGGCTGCTGCCGGGGTCGGTGGCGATATCGCCGCCCGCTTGGAGGAGGCTGGTACTGACGCCAAGGAAGCTGCTGAGCTAGGGTATGCCGCCGCTGATAAGGCATTTCGCCGGGGTGAGGCGGTTAACCTGGCCGGTGACGAGGCCATTCAAGCCGCGGCTCATGCCTTGCATCGTTTGGTTAATATGGCCGAGGAGATGGCGCGGGCCGCCGAGGCTGCCGCTTTAGCGGCAGCCGGGGCATCCAAGACGGCCACCGAGGCTGCTCAAATTGCGGCTCAGGAAGCCGCCGCTAAGGCCACCAAGGAATCTGAGGAGGCCATTCGTCAGGCTAAGGAAGCATCATCTGAAGCTAGAATAGCCGCTGAAGCTGCTGCCGAGGCTGCCCACAAAGGGGCCGAGACGGCTGCTCAGGAGGCGATTGTCGCAGCAACAGCCGCATCCGCTGAGGCTATCAGGGTTGCCAAGGAAGCTGCTGAAACTGCCCAACGCGCTGCCGATGAGGCCCGACGTGCTGCCGAGCTATCAGCCACTGAGGCTAAGCAAGGGGCTGAGGCTGCTGCCCGCGAGGCTGCTGCCCGTGCTGCTAAAGAAGCTGAGGAGGCTATCCGTATTGCCCGTGATGCGGCAGAAGCGGCGAGTACAACCGCAGAAAATGCTGCCCGTCGGGCTGAGGAGATTGCTAAACAGGCCAAAGAAACCGCTGATTCTGCCCGGTCTATAGGTGAAAGGGCTGCCGCCCGTGCTTCGCAGGCTGAAGTTGCCGCTGAAGATGCCGCCAGACGAGCCGAAGAGGCTTGCGCTGCGGCTATCGCTGCTGCCCAAGAAGCAGCGCGCCAAGCAAAAGAGAAGGCCGAGGAGGCCCTGCGCAATGAAGAGAATCTGCGCCATATAATTAAGCGCATCCTAACCTCTCGGGAGCTCACAACGATTATTATCCTGGGTTTCCTCGGGGCTGTTTTTGCCTCCATCCTCGTCAGTATCGGCTTGGGTCTTATCGGCTAATATTGCGGTCTTGCCCACAGTTGGTTAGGGGGTGGGGTTCTCAGATCGGTGCGCGGGATTTTGTGTCTGTGTTGACAAATTAGTTAACGTGCGCTATAAAGTACGAATACTAAATAAGCACTAAAGGCGATGATCGGGAACAAGTAACCCTCTCGGTCTCCCCTCAGAGAATCGGCGGTTGGTGCAAGCCGGTGGGGAGTGGGCGGGTGAATACATCCCGGGAGTCGCGCACCGAACAATGTGGCTTGGCCCGACATTCAGTAGGCTGCGCCGGTGTTGCCCGTTATAGCATATGGGTAGTAATACCCGATAAGCGTATCGCCGCGAGGCTGTACGAAAATGAGGTGGTACCGCGATTTTCGCGGCGGGCTCCACATACACGGCGGTTAAATTATTCGCCGTAAGTGATCCGTCACGGTCGCCCTCGGACAACTGTCCGAGGGCGTTTTATTTTATTAAAGGAGAGGTGGGTCAATGGTTATCAAGGTGCTGTTGCTGCTAGTGTTCTTTGCAGTAACAATTTTCGTCGGGCTCTATTTTCGCAAGAGGGCGTCCAACGTTAATGATTTTGTGTTGGGCGGGCGGTCGGTCGGACCGTGGCTTTCCGCATTATCATTCAGCGTGACGTATTTTTCTGCCGTGGTTTTTGTGGGCTATGCCGGGCAATTTGGCTGGAGGTTTGGTACGGCGGCGCTGTGGATAGGCCTAGGTAACGCCTTTATCGGCTCCTTGGCAGCCTGGTTTTTGCTTGGGCGCCGAACGCGCATAATGACCAACCATTTAAAGAGCGCCACAATGCCGGAGTTTTTTGGTACGAGATATAAATCATCGGCTCTCAAAATTGGTGCGGCTATTATTGTCTTTGTTTTCCTTATCCCTTATACTGCCTCGCTTTACAATGGGTTGTCGCGGTTATTTGCCATGGCCTTTAATGTGGATTTCTCGCTGTGTATTATAGCCATGGCGGTGTTGACGGCGATATTTGTTGTCGCCGGAGGATACTTTGCAACGGTGGTTAACGACTTTATTCAGGGCATGGTGATGCTGGTTGGGATTGTGGTGATTATTGCCGTAGTATTAAATGCCAATGGAGGCTTCACGGAAGCCATAAACTCACTGGCTCGGGTAAATGACCCGTCGGTGGCCCCAGGGGCGTACACGTCGTTCTTCGGACCAGATCCCATAAATCTCCTAGGGGTACTCATTCTCACATCGTTTGGCACCTGGGGCCTTCCCCAAATGGTTGCCCGGTTCTATTCTATTAAGAACGAGAAAGT
>Ga0123356_10008150_pt1 | contig 10428 bp, 4 predicted proteins | sample TergutEmb28metaG_2_FD_92546 | JGI IMG/M metagenome (GOLD analysis project Ga0123356, IMG submission 92546) | Embiratermes neotenicus P3 segment gut microbial communities from Petit-Saut dam, French Guiana - Emb289 P3 | ecosystem: Host-associated > Arthropoda: Insects > Digestive system > Gut ... | reverse complement strand
GTGGTCTGTTACAACTAAAAAGCAGCTTTATGGGTGAGGATTTTCTTCGTTAGGCAAGGCGGGGTTATGTGGCACTACTTGCGGTAATGCCACATAACCCTTACGCAGCATAACGGAGAAAAGACCAGCCAGAAAGCTGCTTTTTAGATGCAACAGACCACTAGTGGCACTGACGTTTTACCAGGACTGGCTTCGCCACTAAATATACTTTTCTAACCCCAGTCATTGCAGCAGGGGCATGCTCATTCTATGTTTTCAAAAAGGCTAAGGTGTTGCTATCAAGCTTGCTTTTGCACTTAAGTGCAGCGGTACCATTGAGCCCAACCATATCTGCAAGCAAAGAGGCGCGCCATAAAAAATCCAAGTTTTGCCAAAAAAAACAGCTTATGAATGATATTTTCCGCAGAATCAAGGTTTACTAGCCAAATACACCCAGATTTACACTGTTTTGACCAAAGAATCGTTCATAAGCTGTATATTTTGGCAAAACTTGGATTTTTTATGGCGCGGAGTTGTTTTGGCTAAACCCCTCAAATAATTGGCTTGAATCCCACACTAAGTGCAACACTCTTGCACTTCCAGTAGGATTGTTACTGATCAAACCCAATTCGTCATTGCGGGCTTGACCCGCAATCTGAGACACATTTTGGTTAGATTGCGGCTCGGAGGCCGCAATGACGGACTACAGTCTGACTAGTAACATAGGATTCAAGCGGGATGTTTCAATATTGCGAGTTCATATTGCAATTTAGCGTTAAACTGGTATAGTACTTAGCACTATTAGGTTCTACTGCTGGTTCATCCTTGAACGGGCTCGCTCTGAATAAGGAGTTTATTGTATGAGGATAACGCGTCGGACAGATTATGCAATTCATCTCATAGCTGATCTTTCCGATAACCAAAACAAGCCACTCGGCTTGCGTACGCTTGCAGAACACCACGGTGTTACCTATGCGTTTGCGCGTACTGTGCAACAGGGTTTGCTCAAGGCAGGCATTGTTGCTACAGCGAGAGGCATAAATGGGGGAATCAAGCTGGCGCGCTCACTGCAAGAAATCACCCTTTTAGAGGTTTTTGAGGCAGCGCAAGACCCTCTGGATAAGGCATTTTCTTCCAACGATACATCGTGGTGCAACTGTAATGAGAACTGCGTGTCAGAGGGAGCGTGGCAATCTACGCGTGAGGTACTAGGCAAACACCTTTCGAGCATTCCTTTAAGCAGTATTATCAAGAAGAAATAAACTAAAGAGCGCCTCCGCTCAGCATTCAAGTGACAGAAAAAAAGGGAAAGGAACCATCATGACCAGTAGCCATACTGCCGATGCCAGAGAGTTTGATGAAAATAACGACTACGACAAGATCATCCTCTTTGCCCTCAACGATGCCGTAGAAAAACTCGAGCAGGGCGGCGAGCTGGAGCCCTTCACGGTTGTCTTACATAACGAGAACTTACATGTAGAGACTCATCCCGGTGAGGATGTAGCAGAGTGCTTTAACTCAGCCGCAGCCGCAGTGCAGCTGCTGGCGCACGTCATGGATGCCTACGTTTTTGTATACGACGGCTATATCACCACCGATACGGGAACCCGCGATGCCGTCATAGCAGAGCGCGGCAAGCCAGGGGATGAAGAGGCAGAGGCCTTTGCCATCCTTTATACTCTTGACGAAGAAGGCGAGGGCAGCCTGAGCTTTGATGAGGGTGTCTATGACCTGGGGCCAGCACCCTTGCTCCTTCAAGACGAAGAAGTCTCCAGTAACGACCTGGAAGAGCTCTAGAGCCTTCCTGGGTACTGAGGTGAAGGATTCGCATACAGCGCTGGATCAAACAGCTGGCAGCCTTGAGCTCTTGATGATTCCGGGCGCACCTGCCCATTTCAAGGCGCTCTATGCCAGCCTTGCCCAGAAGGCTCAAGAATTCAAGCTTGCGCTCCTGGAGCCTGAGTTTATCATTCTGGATACCGAAACCACCGGATTTGATGCCAAAAAAGATGCCCTCATAGAGGTGGCTGCTGCCATTGTATGCGGCAACGAGATCATAGACTGCTACTCGAGCTTTGTAGACCCCGAGCGCCCCATACCAGCGCACATATCCGAGATAACCAATATCAGCAATGAAGACGTTGCCGGCGCACCCACAGCAATCGAGGTGATGCAAGAACTCATTGAGTTTTGTGGCAACCGCCCAATAATCGCCCACAACGCCGCCTTTGACCAAGCCTTCATTCAAGCAGCGTCCCCTTGTGTCTCGCCTTGTGTTTCCGCTCCGCTTATCTCGCAAGAGCCCTGGATTGACACGGTGGAGCTTGCTCGCATAGCCTTGCCGCTATTAAAGGAGTACAACCTTGAGGCTCTCAGTGCGGTGTTTGCGCCGGAGAGCCGCTCAACGCATCGTGCCATCGATGATGTGCATGCGCTGGTTAAGGTGTGGCGAGTGATAGTGCTTGCTCTTTCTCATATGCCTCCTGGACTGCCTGCCTTTATAGCAAGGCTTTCTGGCGAGACGAGCTGGGCAAGTAAGCAGATATTTGAGCTCATTGCCAATAGCAGGCAAGAGACCCCCAAGGACTTTACATTGAGCGAGGTAAGAAGCGCGCTTACCAGACACCTCAGAGAGCAACAAAAGCTTGATGCTCAAGAGCTCGAGGGTGGTATCGCAGTGCTCAAGCCAGTTGCGACGCAAGAGCTTACTCAGGAGTTTGCTGCTACGGGCCTCTTGGGCACCATGTATCCAGACTATGAAACTCGCACAGAACAGCTGCAGATGGCTACTGCGGTTGCCCAGGCTTTCAACAATTCCAGTATGGCAGCTATCGAGGCGGGCACGGGGGTAGGAAAGTCCATGGCCTACCTTTTGCCAGCAGCGCTCTTTGCCAAGCAAAACCAGGTGAGTTGTGGCGTGGCCACCAAGTCTAACGCCCTGCTCGACCAGCTGATATATCACGAGCTGCCGCGCTTAAATGCTGCTTTGGAAGCCCAGGGTGCAGGCAGCCTGGAATATCTTTCTCTCAAGGGTTATGACCACTATCCCTGTCTGCGCAAGTTGCTTAAACCGCCGCTGGCTGGCAAGCCATATCGAGGACACGCGGCGCTTGTTGCCCAGCTCCTGAGCTATGTATGTCAATCTGTTTCGGGAGACATTGATGCGCTGGCGCTCCAACGAAGTGAGGTGCCTCGCTTTGAGTACATGGCCTCGGTTGACGACTGTCTGGCGCGGCGTTGTGGCCAATACGGCTCTTGTCTATTGCACAGCATGCGCAAGCAGGCAAGAAACGCCGACATCGTCGTAACCAACCACGCACTGCTCTTTTGCGATGTCATGAGCGAGGGGTCTTTACTGCCTCCAATTCGTCACTGGATTATCGACGAAGCCCATGGTGCAGAAGGAGAGGCGCGCAGACAACTGAGTAGCCAGCTTGAAGCCAAAGGGCTTACAGAGGCACTGAGAGCAACGCTTAAGGGAAGCGGCCTGCTCGAGGGTATTCGCGGTAGCGCCGCCAGGAGCGATGGGGGAGAGCTCATAACTGCTCTCTTAAGTAAGGTTATGGCCTCGGCAGGGCAAGCGGATGCGCTGGCCACATCCTTCTTTTCGGCACTTGCCGACTTGGTTAACTTGGGAGAAAACAGCGAATATAACCAGCTGGAGCTTTGGCTCAACGAAAGAATTCGCGAGAGCAGCGAGTGGGGCCAAATCAGCTCTACCGGCAGTGCGCTTGATGACCGTTTGGAAAAGCTCATCAAGGATCTCAAAGACCTGATTTCGGCTTTAACCGATAGAGCTGAGTGCGCCGAAATGCAAAGCGCTTTGGCTGGACATACCATGACCATCTCTGCTGCGCTGGACACGCTTCGTCTCATCTTGGATGGCAGCAGCAGTGCCTATGTCTATTCTGCCCAACTTGACCGGCGCAGCCACCTCAACGCCAACAAACTAATGGCGTCATATTTTGATGTAGGAGAGGTGCTGGCACAGGAGTTTTACCCCAATCAGATGTCGGTAGTGTACACCTCGGCAACCATAGCCTTGGGGGGTATAGATACGCCCGGGATTTCCGTGCAAAATACGCAAGAAGCAGACTTCACCTACTTCCTGCAAAGCGTTGGGTTTGACAGAGTAGAATCCGGGCGTATCCATACGCTAAAACTTAACTCCAGCTACGATTTTGATACCAATATGACCGTCTATGTGCCCACCGATATGGTGGAACCCAACAACTACCAAAGGCGCACAGAATACCTCATGCAATTAGACGAACTGTTGCTTTCTATTCACACAAAAATGGGGGGCAGTGTGCTCACACTTTTTACCAACAGACGCGAGATGGAAGAAGCCTTTGAGCGCCTGCGTCCGGGCTTCGAAAAGGCAGGTCTTGAGGTCATTTGCCAGTATGCGGGAACCTCGCGTACACGCCTGCGCGAAAAGTTCATTCAAGACCGCGAAAAATCGCTCTTTGCCCTCAGATCCTTTTGGGAGGGCTTTGATGCTCCGGGCGATACACTACGCTGCGTCATCATTCAAAAACTGCCCTTTGGACGCCCTAATGATCCGCTGCAGCTAGAGCGTAATAGCCGCGAGCGTGGCGCTTGGAATCGTTATGTTTTACCCGAAGCGGTCATCAGCCTCAAGCAGGCCGCCGGACGCCTGATTCGCTCAAGCAGCGACTCTGGATACCTGGTTTTGGCAGACACACGCCTCACCACCAAATTCTATGGAAAGACCTTCTTGGCAGGCCTTCCATCGCAAAATATTCACTGTCTTCCGTTGCCCCAAATCGCCCAGCACATGGAGCCAAACCAGTACTAATTGACCACTTGGCGCACAAAATTGAACAAAACTTTGCAATTAGTTTTTGACACGAAAAATGTGCTTAACTGCTGGTAGATGCCCAAAAACAGGGGTGCAGCCGCAAGAAGAAAATCGCCAAGAAAAGAAAAAATTCAAACTTTCTATTTCCTTTTGCTACCAAAGTGTGTACAATTCATCGCTAAGGGTTGGTATTGCCACCAACGAAGTTGCATTTTTTGCTGGGTAGTAAACAATGCAATGGGTTGAGGGAGATACCACGGAGGTGTCACACAAAAGCTGGGGGGCAAGTAGTGTGATAGCTGGGATGGATATTAACTGCGATATCACGTAAGCACTGGGCATCGACCAAATTGATAGGTCACGTCATCACATCACTAGCGTTGGGAACCCTGTATTGCACATGTTGATACATGTGGGATGTTTGTGTTATTGGGAAAAGAACAGGTTTTGAATAGGATTGTGTTTGATATGTGGCAGCTGCGTGCTAGTTACGTTATCGCACCTGTGCAACGGCAACGGCAATGGAGAAACTTGCAAACGAAGTGCAACTTCATCCATGTGCCCATGGCAACAGTCGTGTGCGATTACGTAGTGAGTACTGCAGTAAGTGCATGAACCATGTTCGGTCGCGTAGCGAGTGCGCGTGCAGTGTAGTGTGCGTGCAGAGTGGTACGTGTTCGGTGTAGTACATGTGTAGTGCGCTAAAAGCGTAGTAAGTGCTGATCGTAGCAAGTGTTGACAGCAGGCATGATGTCAGCAGGCATGAATTCAGTACGCAAAGAGCCTCACATATCACTAGTATCGAAAGGAAAATCTAAAAAATGGAAGCTGGCACCAGGAGTACCGGGAGCACAAGCAAATCCAGCAACAAGAAGCCACTGCTCATAGTGGCAATTGTTGCGGTACTTGTTCTTGCCTTGGTCATTACAGGAGTACTGTTGTTTAACTCAGGCTCCCGTTATCAAAAAAATATTAGCACCATTGAAACAACCACCCAGCAAATGGGGGGTGCAACCATCACTAACTACATCACCTTGGTAGCTGAAAACGTCAATTGGGAAGAACTCAGCGCTGACGAACGCGCAGGCACTGCACGTTATGCAGTCAACCTTGTAATTAACAGAGCCCAAGAAGAGGGCGTATCCAGTTTTAATATTCTAGGTATGAGCGAGCCCAATCGCCAGACCTTGTTTTTATATACCAGTAGTGGCGAGGAGACGATTACCTTGTTCGTGGGAGACGAACAGGTACCCGTCTCTCTCAAACGATAAACGATAACAAACGGATAGAGAGATACCAGTGTTAGTAGACGTAGTAAGCAAAAAAGTTATAAGAGAAGATTCAGCAGTAATAGATGTCAACATTGACGAGAAGGGTTAATAGCCATGTCGAACCACCAAGTAAGAGGCCTTGCGGCCACAGGAACCAAAGGTTCCTTCCTACGAAAGGCGCTATCGTATTTTCTAGCAATAATGCTAGCGGTAACGCTTATTCCTTTGGCGTCCATAGGCGCGCCAGAAGAAGGCATCGTAGAACCATTTGATAGCGGACTCGATCTTTTAGGGGAGGGAGAAGCTACAGAGGAGGGAGAGGCTGCTGAAGAGCAAGGCCAAGAAGCGCCAGCGCTTGAAGCAGTAGGCCCGTCCTCAGAACCTGAGGCTCCGGCTCTTGAAGCCGTAGACCCAGAGGTCATCATCGCACCTCCGGCCTTAGACCCCACAGGTCCAGCTGTCAACCCCACAAATCCCATTGTAAATCCGGTGGGTCCGGTCGTACAAGCACCAGAGCTTGAAGCCGTAAATCCCAGCGAGAACGAGGATGGTGAGTTTGCTAATATCATGCCGCTTGCCATTACTCCGCTTGGCCCGGGTGAGTGCGAAATCGATACGTGGGCAGATTTGAGAAGCGTTATTGGTAACGCCGCCTATCACACGGTATTTCTCAAAAATGACATTACCCACGACGGTACCAACCTGCCAGCCATAACTCGCAGCCTCACCATTAATGGTCGAGGCAACACCATGAGCTGGGCTGCTAACACGGCAATTGCCATCAGCGTTACGGGCAATACGGCCAAAACGGTCAAGTTAGAAAACCTCACCATTGCCCGCAACACTTCTGCCAACTGGCTTATCAATGCAGGCACTGCGCAAAATACGACCATCGTCTTAGACAGGGTCAATGCGCCAACGCTTAACAGCCCCATTGCTCAGGCAACGGGAGCAGGCAGCGCTATCAACATCATCAACAGTGTTATCACCGCCGATAGAAACACCAGCGCAGACACCATGATTAATGGTATTGCTCTTTACTTCTCTGGTGCACAAACAAGGGTTTATATCAGAAGCCAAGGCGCTGACAACATTGCTCTTGAAACGGCAAACAGTGCCAACGTACTCTCGGTTAAGGAAGGTGCCCAGGTTGAGGTAATCAACACAGGAAGCGGCTCTCAAACTGCCATATCCATGCGCAATAACTACGGAAACTCTACCCGTGATCTCATTATCGATGGTGCCGGCTCAAGCCTCATAGTCAGAGGTTCGGCTGGTAACACGGGAGACGATGCCGGTGTTATCATTTTGCGTTCAAGTATTGCCAGGAACCCCAACATCATGGTAAGTGGGGGAGCCTACTTTAACTCCATCTCCACAAGGCCAAATGATTCTGTTCCAGCAATCTTGATTCGCGGCCAGGGCTCCAGCTTTATAGCAGATGGAGAGGGCACCAAATTTGAGGCCGAGTCTTTTGGTAGCTCAAACAACCGCGCGGGAACCATTCGCTTCCGTCAAAGCGGCAACGACAATACCTTCTTGGCACGCAATGGTGCTGAGCTTAATATCTACAAGCGCGCCAACACCGGCGGCGAGTACGCATCGGTTATCCGCTTTGGTTCTGGCTCAAACAACAACACCTTTGCTGTTGAGAGCGGCGCTCGTATGAACATTATCAACGAGGGCAACAACAGAGTTGCCACCTCGTCCAACGACCGCAATGCCAATGCCTGTGTCGAGTTTGACGGCGCAACCTGGGAATTCAGAGTGACGGGCGAAAACTCCTCGCTCAACATGAGATCTGCCATGGGTGCTGTTCTTGCCTCTGGTCAGTACGCTGGTGGTAAGGTTATTGTAGGCGAGGGAACGATTTTTACCGCCACAGGCAACATGAACAGCACTACCAATGCAATCTTTGCGGGCAATACCGGTACCAATGGTATGAACTTTACCATGACCAACCCGCTCTACTATGACTTCGTCAATATCAACGATGGCAACAGCGGACGAGGAAGACAAGTCTTCAGTGGACAAGGTCTGTATACTCACACCAATTCCGACCTTGCAGTCTGGGGCAATGGCGACCACAGCCGTCCCAACAACAACATTCAAGGCGACCCATACGAGCACTGGACCATGCTGACCATGCAACTGCGTGGAAACGGCTATTCGACCATCGTGCCGGGCAGCTTTGACTGGCCGCAGTTCCCACAGGAATTTGGCAACAGCATGGCAGCATATAAGCGCATTAACGGAAACAACGCTGCTCCACAAATCAGACAGTCCTACGAAGCCACCAACGCCGACATGTACGTGCGCTGGAGAGGCATTACCCCAGAAGGTCTGGATCAAGACCAGCGTCCCTTCTGGACTAACGAAGTATGGGCAGACATCCGCCGTGACAGTGCGGCTGGAGGTTCAAACGAAGTTAAGGGAACCTCATTCAACCAAGACCCCATCTATTTGGAAGAACAAGGTGTTGACACTTTACGAGGAGTAGTGCGTCATGGCACTGAGGGAACCTTCCTTATTGCCGGTGACACCTACACCATGACCAATTACTATCGCGCTGAGGCTGCGGATACAGACACAAGGTATCAGCGCCCAGGTGATGCAAGTCTTGCAGCGCCCATCGTTGTAAAGGACGTGGTGCCACCACTGCCAGCAACCAGTATTAACCCCAGCCCCTTCTCTGCCAACCAGCGTACACTGAGCGGTACCTGGGCACTTGCGCCCAATGATAATCCGCCGGTGAGCGTCAAGGCGGTACTCAAGCGCGGCGCAGAAACAAGCGAGCTGCCGGGCACAGGCGTGGTTAACGCCAACAACACCTGGACCTTCACCCTTGGTAGCGCAGCGCTACAAGAGGGCGACCAGATCTTCATTGTCTTTACCGATGAAAACGACAACGAGCAGCCCTTGGTGGACACCCCCAAGCGCGACATGATGATACCTGCCGCCGCATCGGTTATGGTGCAGGCAGCAGGCACAGCCATCACCGGTGTACTCTTTACAGACGAAGACCGTAATGGTTACTTCAGCAACGGTGATCAAAGATTGGCTGACAAAGAGGTACTCCTCTATACAGCTGGCAATCTCACGACCCCAATCGACACAACCACAACCGCTGCAGACGGCAGCTATTACTTCAGTGTTGATCCAGGCAGCTATGTCATAAAGGCTCCTGCCCACCCCGGATATGGCTATACCAGTCTTATCACCATTGGGCGCACGCCTGGAACCATCTACAGCGATGTTAACAACAACGGCTTTAGTGGCACGCTCACGGTCAATAACGACAACGAAGCCAATCTTGTCAAGGAGGCAAATGCTGGGTATGCCATACCAATTAAGCCAGATCCAGATGATCCAAATGCCTTCACGAAGGACCTGGTTAAGGTGGGTGGCGAGGCTACTAACGGCCCCATCCATGACTCCACGGCAGACCTTACCTATGAAATCAGCTATAAGATGCCCGATAATACCGCTGGTTATAACCAGATGACCCTGCTCGACATCATGGATCCAGGTCTGGTGCTTAAAGATGGCAACACTGCCAACATCCAGGTGCGTGCAGTTGCAGCCGATGGCACCACCACCATTCCCGTCACGGGCACAGCTGCCTATGCAGCGGGCACCGGAGAGCTTGCTGGCACCATGGTTGCCAGCTATACCCTGGCTGATTCCACCAATTATGTAGCACTGGCTGGCGCAACCATTATCATGACCGTCACCGCCAAGCTCGAGAAGGTCGATAATGCCTGGCCAACCCTCGTCACCAACAAGGCGCGCCTGCTGGTTAACAACAGCTCGGATCCCTTTGTGGATGATGAAGAAAATGAAGAGAGAAACGTTGGCCTTATCAGCGGTTTTGCCTTCATTGATGAAAACTCAAACGGTTCCTTTGATGTCAGCGAAAAAGGCATTGACGGACTCGCCGTAACCCTTAAGGTATGGAATGGCACAGAATACGTTGCCTATACTCCAGCGGCAGACGATATGGCAGTTACCAATGCCTTGGGTGCCTACAAATTTGAGGTACCCGCAGGTCTTTATCGCATAGAGTTCCCTGTACGTTATGATGACATGGGCATCACCACCTCAGCGCCCAACGCAAACGCATCGGGCGTGGTTGATGCCATCCAAATTACGCTGGGCACCGCAGCCGAGCAGACCCGCACCATTCATGCGGGATACTTTTCTACCGAATCACCCGTCATCAACTTCCTTGACTACCCCTTGGTAGTTGCGCAAACACCTCTGGTTACCAACGTCATGACAAAAGACGCTCTTTGTGCAGCTCTGACCGTAACTGACGCAGAGGATTACCCCACGTGGACATCCGATGCAGAC
>Ga0123356_10008149_pt1 | contig 10431 bp, 11 predicted proteins | sample TergutEmb28metaG_2_FD_92546 | JGI IMG/M metagenome (GOLD analysis project Ga0123356, IMG submission 92546) | Embiratermes neotenicus P3 segment gut microbial communities from Petit-Saut dam, French Guiana - Emb289 P3 | ecosystem: Host-associated > Arthropoda: Insects > Digestive system > Gut ... | reverse complement strand
TGGCGGAAGAAAACGTGATATTCTTTATCAATTTTTAACAGAATCTGTAATATTAAGCGTTATGGGAGGCATTCTGGGAATTGGTATGGCTTTCCTTGTATGCAGGATGTTAAACGCTATGGATATTCCAACAGCGATTAATCCCATGGTTATTGCTGTGTCAACTCTTTTTGCGGCTCTTGTAGGAATTATTTTTGGTTATTACCCGGCATTAAAAGCCGCCCGTCTTTATCCTATAGACGCGTTGAGGTATGAATAGTGTTAGTGACTAGTGACTAATGACTAGTGTTGAATGGGGAATGAATAATGAATAAGTGTTTTATGTTTTTTAGTTTGTTTTTGTTTATACACTTGGGGTTATCTGGGCAGACGGTTAATTTGGAAGAGGCGAGGGTTCTTGCGTTGGCTAATTCGAGGTCGCTTGCGAGGTATGAACTTTCGATACGAGCCAGTATATTGGACGAAAGAAATCAATTGTATTCCATGCTGCCGCAAATCTCGGCTAATGTTACAGCTTCTTATGATTATTTAAAAGATTGGGAATTTTATAGTCCTGCGGATACGTTTTCTGCGGGAGCGTCTTTAAGAATTACGCAAGTTATATTTCAGGGCGGTAAGAGTTTTATAGAAAGAGCGATTAGAGCTATCTCGACAGAAAGTATCAGAAAGGAAGCGCTTGGAGAGTACTTTAATGTGCTTGACTCTATTGATAACGCCTACTATGCGGTACTGGAAGCAACCGCCGCTCTGGAAGCTGAAGAAGCGTCTTTACAGGCAGCGATGATGGGTTTTGCAATAGCGGAAATACGTCACTCAAACGGGATGATTAACCCGGGAGATTATCTTAAAGCGATGGCGGATAAAGAAACCAGGGAAAATTCACGTAATCAGGCAAGGCGTAATCTGACTCTTAATATGACAAGATTTAGAAACCTTACAGGAATAACCGGTACAGTAGAATTGGAAATGATAAACTTTGAAGCTTACGAAGATGTTATTAACCGGCTCGCTGTTATAACAGATGAAGATTCTGTTTTATTATTTGATCAGTTCTGGAATTTACTGGCCGCAGCCAATCCGTCACTTGCAAGAGCCGCTCTTAACAGCCAAAGAGCGCAGCGCAGCCATACGCTCACTATTCGTGACTATTCTCCGACAATAAACGCTACAATATTTTCTGCCGGTATTAATTTTCTTAATGGTAATTCTACAAGCGGGGGGGGGATTACCATTAGCGGAAGTATTCCTGTAGATTTTTGGGTAATGTCAAACAGGATAGAAAGAAGCCGGATTTCCCGTGATTTATCTATTATAGATTTTACCAATACTAATTATTCACTGGAACTGGAACTGCAAAACGCTCTTTCTAATATATACTCGCAGGCAGGTTCTTTTCTTTCTTCCCGCCGTTCTCTTGAACTAACAGAAAGACACTTTAATTTTGTTATGGAACGTTACCGGCTTTCCCAAAGTTCTGTATCGGATCTTAACGAAGCGACTTCTCTTTTAATTACCAGCCGCAATAACCTAAACCGCGCCAGTTATAGTTTCCTGCAAAGCCTCTCCAAACTGCGTTCTCTCTGTGCCTTAGACAACGAAGAAGAAATAATAAGAATTTTACTCGGCAGATAAAAAACATTTATTACAGAGCTATCCAAGAAGAATTATAACCACAGAGTTTCACAGAGTTAGGGGTGTAATTTGATAATTCCAACTAACCTATTATATCACGAAGTTTAATGATCATGATGGTTAAGAGACGCTTGTAATAACACTAGACACTCTGTGTAACTCTGTGGTTAATCTTTATTTTTTTATCCCGCGATTTCTTTTAAGCGTTTGATGATGTCGATGTGCTGGGTGCAGGATTTTTCGCATAAACCGCACTCTGTGCATTTGGCGGCAGTTGCTCTGTCAAGGCTCCAGTGCCATTTGAGGCGGTCTCCTATTGGATCATGTGAATCGGGACTTAATAACTTATGATTATATGCGTCCATGTAATATGGAACAGGTATTCCAACAGGGCAGGTAATACCATTACCAGGAACACAATACGCGCATCCGGTGCAGATGCCTTCAAAGGATGCAGAAGCCCTGGATTTTACTTCATCAAGTTCGGCTTGAGTCCGGGGCTTGTAATTTTTAATCGCCTGTAAAGCTTCGTTTAAATGTTCGATTGTATCAAATCCTACAAGTGTATTTGTTATTTCCGGATGATCCCAAAGAACATTTAATGCGGCAACAGCGGCGCTTTCGCCTTCTCTGCGGATAAAGTTAAAAAGTTCAGGATGCCGCGGTATAACTCCGCCGCCAAGAGGGTTCATTACAACCGCGCCTAGGTTTTTCTCCTTTATAGCGTCAAACGCTTCCTGTCTTGTATTAAAATTATAGGCGGAATAACCAAATAATACGCCCGCGAAGACATCTTCCATTAATAGTTCTTTAATCTCGTTTTTAATTAGATGGCTGGAAATACAAATATGCCGGATAAGTTTTTCTTCTTTTAGTTTATTAAAAGTCCGCAGTATGCCGTCTTTTTTTCTATTTTCCCAATTACCCAAACTTGTTATGCACCAGATATGATAAAAGTCAATTGTATTTATGTTAAGACGTTTAAGCTGACCTTCAATCTCGTTACGGATACCGCTTTCTGTGCTTTCAAATGTTTTGGTTGCGCAGTAGTAGGGAAGTCCTTTTTTTCTCATTTCCGCGAAAGCCTTGCCAAAAACTGTTTCGCTCCTTGTCTCAAAATAACCGGGCGCTGTATCAAAATAATTAATCCCGCCCTCTGCCGCGGCGATCATTAAACGAACACATTCATCGTGGTTATCAACATCTTTAAAACGCATTCCGCCAAAACCAAGAAGAGAAACCTTTTCGCCTGTTTTACCATATTCCCTGTAAATCATACCTTCCTCCATAACCTATTATAACAAATAATAAATAATTATAACAATAGTTTTTTCACTAGTTTTAACATAAAATATATATTAGTATATTAATTATAGGATTTTTTTAAAAATGAAAAAATTTGTTTTTGCGGTTATTTTATTTGTTTTAGTATCTGGAATTTGTTTTGCTCAGGAACAAAATAATTCATGGAGAGGAACTGTTAGGTTTAATATCGCCGATAATTTAATAAATTTACATAATGCTCTTGCGGGTATATATATAACATGGACAAATTATATTATGCCTAATATTGGAATCCCGGCAGAAATTGATATTAATTTTGGCTGGGGTGTTTTGCCGGGCGTTCAGATATCATTATTAAGCGGAGCGGAGTATATTATTACAGGATATGGAAACAATGAATTAAACGGGATTTTTTTTGATGCTAAAATTGGTTTATCCATTTTTATAAATGAAGGCGCAAAAGTATTTTTTATTTCCAAAGCCAATGCTGGATATCAGCTTATTACAAAAGGCGGATTTGTTTTTACGCCCGCAGCCGGTGTTGTATATAACGGACGAAGCGGTTTTGGATTAAATATAATGTTTGATATCGGCTTTGCATATTAATGAGGATAATATAATGAAAAAAAATATAACGAAAATAATTCCAATAATTACATTATTATGCCTTTTTTTTTCCGGATGTACAATTATTGTACTTGAATTATTCGCGGATGTATTTGGCAGGGTAGAGGGGAATCCATCTTTACATACCTGGATTAATGATTATCCCCGCGAAGAAGTAAGTTTTTATTCTGGTAATAACAAACTTCAGGGTTTTATTTACGGTGCAGACAACGATAAAGGCCTTGTTGTAATTTCTCATGGAATACAATCTTACGCGGATGAATACGACAGGATTATTACTTATTTAGTTAATAATGGCTGGAGAATATTTTCTTTTAATAATACCGGAGTTGACGGCAGCGAAGGCAGCAGCATGATAGGTTTATCTCAGGGACTTATCGACTTAAACGCCGCGCTTAATTACATTTATAGCCAAAACGTGTTTGATGATTTACCAATAATGATCGCCGGTTTTAGTTTAGGCGGTTATTCAGCATGCGCTGTTTTGAATTATGAACATCGGGTAAACGCGGTAGTAAGTTTCGCCGGTTTTAACAGTACAAGAGAAGTCTCGGAGTATCAGGCGACAGCTGAAATAGGAGGTATTTATTATCTTTTCTCTCCGCAGGTCTGGGTTTTGGAAAAACAATTGTTTGGAGATACCGCGAATTTTACCGCTATAGATGGAATTAATAAATCCCAAATCCCTGTAATGATTGTGCACTGTTCTAATGATAATGTAATTCCGGTTAACTCAGTTTCCATATATTCTCAAAGGTCTAGAATAACCAACCCTCATGTAAAAATTGTTTATCTGGACGGCGAAGACGCCTTTGGTCATTATTTTAAATATTACCCAAAGGAAGAATTATACGAACAAGTCCATCAATTTTTTGAAAACTCCAGATAAACAATAACAGGGAATGTAACCCCTGTTGAGGTTTTATTTAAAAATAAGGTATATTTACTTATGATAGATTTTATTGTTAGCGCTGTAATAGCGGTACATCCATTGGAATTATTTCTCATTTTTATTTTAAAGACTGTCGAAGTAGCAGTCGCCACCCTGCGTTCAATTTTAATTAATAAGGGATATCGCCGGGAAGGAACTATGCTTTCTTTTATCGAAGTCTTGTTGTGGACATTTGTAGCTTCAAGGGTGATCATGGGAATGGCGGACGCGCCGATAAAGGGCATAATGTACAGCCTGGGTTTTTCCCTGGGTGTTTATGTAGGTTCCAGAATCGAAAGCCGTATCGCGATGGGACGTGTAATGATTCAGGCGATTGTATCAATGGAATATTCCGCTTCCATAATTGACAAGCTGCGTGAAAAAGGATACGCTGTTACTACCATGGAAGCCCAGGGCAGGGACTCACAGAAAACAGTACTAATGATATTTGCCAAACGCAAAGGCAAGGAAGAAATTATCGGCGAGATACATCAACTTGACGAAACAGCGATGGTTATTACCAACGATGTAACATACCTGCGCGGCGGTACCATCACCGCTGTGAAGAAATTGTTAAAGTAGTCCGATGTGGTGACAGTCACCGCGAACCGTATTTAAATCAAATTTAACAGGAGAATCTATATGTTTAAAACAAACAAAAAACACAATAAAGTCGGATTATTATGTGTTTATGCATTAATAATTAGTTTGGTAATATTTTTAGTGTTATCTTGTACTAAAGATGAAAAATCTGAAAATGAGATTTTCAGTTATCATGGGCAAACGGTACAATTATTGGCAGATGGTACTTTTACTGCCTCTTTAGCTCATGGGGTTAGAAAAAGCGGAACATTTACAAAAACAACAGAAAATGATAGAACGATTGTTTCGTTTAATGTTAATGGTAAGGTAGAAGTAGGAAGAATTATTAATAATTCTTTACATTTACCAAGAGAATGGGATGATGGTCATGGTCATGGAAATGTTTTTCCAAAAGTAAACACATCATCGTCAAATCATGGACATAATCATTAAATAATAACACGCATTTTCTTGTATTTGGACTTTTCCTGCAAAATCTGAATCCAGCTTTGTTAGTGACTAGTGAGAATGACGGAAGTTTTCATAATTACACACTAGTCACTACAAACTCCATACTAATTCTCCTGCCTGCCTAACCTGTACAGAGATTAATAGAGCGATAAATACTAAATTATAAATGTAATAAATCACATATCTGTCATTGATACAAAACCTGTCTAATATGCTATACTATATATAAGAACCAATAACATGAAGAAAAAGTTCATTATATTAATAATAGTAACAGTCATTGTTATAACAGCGGTAACTGTTCCATTAGTTATTTTTAATACCCGCGCCCCGGTATTGATTGTCCTGGAAGAATACTTCATCGAAATTTATGGCGAAAAACGGCTGGAACGTGAGGTCTTTCATTTGTCGCTTACCCTGTTCCGGTCTGTAAAAATTGTCACAATAGCGAATGAAGCAGGTGATGATATAATCCCTTATGCTGTAATGGATGCTTCCGCCAGACCCTATTGTGTGTTTTTTCCCATAAGGTTAGTCGTTTCTGCCGGAGTTTACCGTGAGTTAAATCCGAATGTAAACATAGTCATACTGGAAGGAAGGTCTCTGGAAGAAAGAAATCCATCGGATTATTTTCTTTATAAAACAGATATAGACACGGATTTTTATAAAGCCGGACTTGCGGCAGCGGCTATTGTTGCCAATTATAATGCAGCGCAAAGTACCAAAAATCAACTTTTAGAGCTTCAATATCAACTTGAGCCTGAACCCAAGCCGCCATATGAACCAAAACCGGAAAATAATGGAAAAGCCGCCGTTTTTGTGGAACCTCATATTTATTCAGAGGCGAAAGAAGCCTTTTTAAGGGGATTTAATCAGGAAATACAGGTGGAACCATTGTTTTTCACATCTTTTATCGATATTTCTAACACAGAAGACCTTGCCTGTGTAGTACTTGCCGGTATTGGCGGTGAATTACTTGAAAAAATACCAGAAACCCATGTAATCGTTTTTTCCTGGATGGATCCGGAAATGATGCCCACTAATGTTCTTTTAGTTATAGACGATTCACCTTTGGCTCAGGTTACTCAGGCAATAAGGATGATAAATGCCGGGGAAGCGCTTGGGATTTTTCCTTCAAAATTAATTGTTATGAATTACAAGGGTACTGACAGGGATTTGCTTAAAAAACTAAAAAAAATAAGGTAAAATACGGAAATTAATCCTTAATTATTGACAAATACAATATGAACAAATATAATTAAAAATAAGGCTTTAGATAAGGAGTTTATGGATGAAACACGGTAGTTTCAAAATTATCTGCCTGATTATTTGGGCATGTATAACGGTTTTTTCAGTTTATGGTCAGAACAGGACTGTTAATTGGGAAACAAGGGTTCTGGAAACTTTTAACGGGGACGATGACGCTCCATATATTTGGAAAACACAAGCCAGCAGGTTTGTTTCACCAGTGAGAGATGGGGATGGCGCTGTAGTCAAGGATAGTGACGGTAATAATGTAAATTATCCTCAGACTATGTATGTAAACGCCTGGCCGGTCGCGGTTTTTGGCTATATGAGAGACGCTGATAGTCCGCCTTTAAGAAGTTTAGGTTTACACGGTCAATTCGATCGCAGAGGATATAACTGGATCGATTTATATCCTGTTTTAGCTGATGATCCGGATGAAAAACCATTCGAAATCCCTATTCCCGGCAGAGTAACTAATATGGATATCTGGGTTTGGGGTTCAAACATGAGATATTACATCGAAGCTTATGTAAGGGATTACCGCGGTGTAATTCATACTTTAAGACTGGGTGATCTTTCCTATGTCGGCTGGAGAAACCTTAGTGTAAATATTCCAACCAACATTGCCCAATCAAGACGCACATTGCCAGCTTATGCCGGTTTAACATTTGTCAAATTCAGGATTTGGACACAGCCTGTTGAGAGAGTCGATAACTTCTATATATATTTCAAGCAGTTTAAGGTATTAACAGACATGTTCAACACACTGTTTGACGGAAATGAGTTGGGTGATCCAGCATATGTTGACAGACTCTGGTCGAGCAATTAAGGAGTAAAAAAATGAAGAAATATTTAACTATTGCTTTAATCTTATGTATCAGCGGGTTTGTTTATGCCCAGCAAGGTGATGTTGGTACGCCGAGTGCGGATAGGCTTGGTATAGAGTCTGCCCAGCAGATGATTAGAGAAGTGTCTGTTGATAAATTTGATCATGACGGTTTCTGGAGATCCAGAATGTCTTCCGACGAAGGATATACAACAACCAGATTGTTCCCCGGTTCTCCTTCAGGAAAACAACCAATTCCGGAAGAAGAAGGGCTTAATATTCCGGATGATCATGTATTAGGTACAAGAGTAGACTTCCTGCGAAGAGGTTATAACAGTTTTTTTATATATCCCACTCGCCCAATTCCGGTAGAAGGTATTACAAAGACTGTTTCTATATGGGTTGCAGGACGTAATTTTAACCATACACTGGTGCTTTTAATTCAGGACTTTTACGGCAGAAACTATGAGTTCAATATGGGAAAACTCAATTTCATGGGCTGGCAGAAAATGACCGTTGTCATTCCTCCGGCTCCGGATGATGGTATCAGCGGAGTTGTTCAGCGGAGTTATCACTATAGCAATAACTTTGGCATCAAGATAATGGGTTTCAGAATTGATTGTGACCCATTGGAATCCAGAGGCAGCTATTATATTTACTTTGATGATCTTCGCGCGGAAACTGACCTTTTCTCTGAACATAACCGTGATCCGGACGACATGGTCGACGGCTGGTAAAAAATAACAAAGGCTGCCTTATAACGGCAGCCTTTATTATATATGGTGTTACATGGAAAAGGAGCTGTCCCCGGCGCTGTTGTGGCCAGCATATTTATTTATAACGAAAAGTTCCATATCCCTGCCGAAAGTTTTATAAAAGCCGGACAGGAGTTATCCCAGCTAAGTCGATATCAATCTGTAAAAAAAGAAGCTCTGGATGAACTGGAAAAGATTAGGCAGGGTATGTTAAAAACCGATCCTGCAAGAGCGGCTATATTTGATGCGCAAAAAGAAATAGTAGAAGATATAATTATTAACGAAGAAATCCCTGCGAGGATATTAAACGATCAATGGGCAGGAGACTGGGCAATTTACCAGGTTTATGAAGCTGTTATGGCTGTATTGCGGAAAACTGCCGATCCATTAATTGCCGAACGAGCCGCTGACTTTGATGATGTCCGGGCTTTGCTTCTTAGATTATGGTACGGACAAAAAAGTAATGGGCTTTCCGGTTTAAAAGATCCTGTTATAATCGCAGCCCGCGATTTAAAACCTTCCGATACTGCGAGTTTAAATAGAGATAAAGTCCTTGCAATTCTTACAGAAACAGGAGGATTAACATCTCATACAGCGATTATCGCAAAGAGTTATGGAATCCCTGCTATATTGGGAATAGAAGGATTAATAGACTCTGTTAAACAGGGACAGCTTGTTGCGCTTAATGCAGAAGAAGGAAGAGTTTACCTTGATCCTGACGAAGATACTATTAAAGAACTAAATAAAAAAAGCCATTTATTAAATCTTGATAAAAAAGACACATTAACTTTCCAGGCAAAAGAAGGACGCACATCCTGCGGAGTTAAAATCGATATCTCATTAAATATTTCCAGTTCCAATGATGAAGAATTAAAACCCGAAAAATACACTGACTCTATCGGGTTATTCAGGACAGAATTTCTTTTTATGGGGCGTAACACTCTGCCAACAGAAGAAGAACAATTTGCCTCATATAAAAAAGTGTTAAAATGTTTCGGGCAAAGACCGGTTTATTTGCGTACTCTTGATATTGGCGGCGACAAACAGGTACCAAGTATTGAACTTAAACGCGAAGAAAATCCATTTTTAGGAAACCGTGGTTTAAGATTTTGTTTATCCAATCCCGATATTTTTAGAACTCAAATAAGAGCCGCTCTTAGAGCAAGCGCTTTTGGCAATTTATGGCTTATGCTTCCCATGGTTACTTCCCTAAATTGTTTCCGTTCTGCTAAAGCGATTATTACAGAAGTAAAAGATGAGTTAAATAAAAAAAACATTAAAACCGGCGATTTTAAAATCGGCATTATGATAGAAGTTCCTTCCATCGCTATGATTGCCGACCTTGCCGCCAAAGAAGTTGATTTCGCCAGTATTGGCTCCAATGATTTATGCCAATATTTATGTGCCGCCGACAGGACAAACAGCGCTGTAGAAAGTTATTATCAAAGTTATCATCCCGGTTTGTTCAGGTTAATAAAAAAAACAGTCTCGGCTTTTACAGAAGCCGGAAAACCAATTTCCATATGCGGCGAACTTGGCAGCGACATTTCCGCTATACCTGTATTAATCGGCCTTGGTTTAAGAAAACTCAGCATGGGAGCCGCCTCTGTCGCCTCTGTAAAAAGAACAATCGCAGGTGTTACTGTGGAGAAAGCGCAGGAACTTGCAGAGAAGGTACTGGAATTATCAACCGCGGATGAGATAAATAGTTTTTTAACCACGAACCTGACCACTTGACATTATGTAGTGAATAAGCTACACTTTATTTATGGCTATTAAAACTTATCCTGTTGATATTGCGTCCGAACTTAAAACAGAAGAAGATATTGACGGTTTCATTGAAGCATCTATTGAAGAAGCGAAAGATGATACCGACCCAAAGTATCTTATCCACGCTCTTGAAACTGCCGCTCGCGCTCGCGGTATGCTTAAAACCGCTAAAGAAGCCGATGTTGACCGGGCTAATCTGTACCGCATTCTTTCCGGAGAAACTGATCCCAGAGCCAGTACTCTTGCAAAGATAGCTAATGTTCTTGGTTATCGTCTTACTTTTGTCAAACAAGCTAAAGGGTGAC
>Ga0123356_10008148_pt1 | contig 10431 bp, 4 predicted proteins | sample TergutEmb28metaG_2_FD_92546 | JGI IMG/M metagenome (GOLD analysis project Ga0123356, IMG submission 92546) | Embiratermes neotenicus P3 segment gut microbial communities from Petit-Saut dam, French Guiana - Emb289 P3 | ecosystem: Host-associated > Arthropoda: Insects > Digestive system > Gut ... | reverse complement strand
TCATTCCTGAGTGTAAAGACATTACCTGTGGCTTTGTATGCAACGAAGTACCATGCGCTGATGATTGCGGCGAATGCTTAGTTGATAAAACTGAGTGTCTTGATCCGTCCGATTGTGATGCAGCTTGCTTCTTTGTTGCATGCGAAGAATGCCCGGATCACGTATGTCCGCCATGCGAATGTGCAGTAAACGCTCGCGAAGTGATTGTAAATCAAAGAGCAACCGTAAGATTCAGGGCAACCAACGTAGGTCCTGTTGAAGGTTTTGACTTTTCACACACAGCTCCTGCAACATGGAGAGGCGGCGCAACAGCCAGCGCAATAAGCAGCAGAATCATCAATGAAACTCTCTTCAACAGCAAATCATATGTCATTGATTACAGAGGCGTAGGCGATTGTACCCCTTGTGATTATGCTTGTGAATGGATTGCACCACTTTGCGCGGAATGTGAATGCGTACCTTGCACACCTTACAATTGCGAAGATGATTGCAATAATGATTGCGAAGATTGTGCATGCGGTAAAAGCGGTCCGTGTAACAAGGAGTTCGTGCCCTGCGAATGTGAATGTGGTGAAGTTCTTGACGAATGCATCCATGTAAAATGCCCGGATTGCGGCAATTGTGATCCCAACGGTGGATGCGAAATCAATGATTTCTGCGACGGCGATCACCCCGATTGCTGCACACCTTGCATCTGCACAACAACACCACCTCCTTGCGAACACGTCCTTATTTGCTCAGTATGCTATGACAATGCAGATAAAGGTTTAGCAAAAGGCTCACATGATGGATGTCATAACCAATTAAGTAATGGTGGACAAAATACATTTTTCTGTTTACATTGCGACTATAAAGAAACACATTGGAATCAAGGAAACAATCCCGCGCCTCCTGAGTATTGCCAGTGCCCGTACCCGGGATGTTGCACAGAAAATGACCCTTCACAAACAGCAACTGAACTAGTATTAGAGCCGGAGCCGGAACCCGAGCCCGAACCTGAGCCGGAACCCGAGCCCGGTCCCGAGCCCGGTCCCGAGCCCGAGGAATAATCATAGGTAGCAAAAAACAATCAAGTATAATAAATCAACAAAACGGCACAAGCCGGGAGACTTCTGTGCGTCTCCCGGCTAATGCTAAATTGCAATGGGGGGGTAAACCATATGCAAAACAGAATCAAAAAGTTAACATGTATAATATTACTCATTACTATGATGCTGACATCGATGGTCGGCATCATAAGTGCAAATGAAGACGAACTCGACCCGGATATCTATGATTTAGCGTCGTTGGAGGCCGGTATGACGGACAGGGAAACTAATAATCAACTTGCTCATGATCGTGAACCAAACGCAATAATAATTAAGTTTCACCCCAGATCCATGTTTCCCGGTAAAGAACATCAATACAATCAGGCTGTTGAGCAGGTGCTCAGATGGGGGTTTGAATTTACCTCTATCGATGGACTTGCCGACACTTATGTAGTATACAGCGATGAACTTGAAAAAAATCCTAATGCGGTAATGAACCGTTTTAAGAACAATAGATTTATAGAATATGTAGAGCCGAATTACTTAGCTTATTTTGAAAGCGTACCAACAGACCCTCACTATAGAGTCAACGGCAGCCCTCACGCCAGACTGATAAACGCCGAAGCCGGTTGGGCAATAATAACACATAGTAATGTGAGGGTAGCGATTATAGACACAGGTTATAGCGGAAACAGTGATCTTCCAAGCGCAAGCGGATGGAATGTATTAAATAAGAGTACCAATGTGACCGATGTTAACGGACATGGGACAAGGGTTGCCGGAACGCTGGGAGCACTTGCAAACAATGGAATAGGAAATGCCGGTGTTGTCTGGGGAGCGAATATGATGCCGGTAAAAATTTCTGAAACTTCGAGTGTTAATGCTTCTAACACTGCTTCTGCAATAGTTTGGGCTGCTGATAACGGAGCAAGGATAATAAACCTCAGTCTCGGGTTTACTTCTAACAGTGCTACTTTAAAAACTGCAATCGATTACGCATTTAACGCCGGTTGTTTGATTGTTGCCGCAACAGGAAACTCAAATGCTGCGGTGCTCTTTCCGGCTGCATATCCAAATGTTTTTGGCATTGGTGGTACCAGCAACGGCACGACGAAAGCAACGAACTCTAACTTTGGAAACGGTTTGGACGTTTTGGCAAGCTGGAGCTGGTCGACAACAAGCAATGCGAATCAAACTGTGACAGCCGGAGGATCATCTCATGCATCGCCACAAGTCGCCGGCCTTGCCGCTCTCGTTTGGGAACTTGCACCACACCTTTCCAACGTACAAGTCATGCAGCTTATCCGCGATAATACAAACCGCGGCAATGGCAGTTGGGATAATCAAACAGGTTTTGGCATAATCGATATGGGCAAAACTCTTGCCGCTGCACAGGCGCTTGCCGGTGAAGAGACAGAAGAAGAAGATACAACTCCACCGGTACTGACACTACTCGGCAACGCTGTTATCACAATAAACGAAGGCGAGACCTACATAGAACCCGGATTTACCGCTATAGACGATGTAGACGGCGATATAACTCATCTTGTTACGGTTTCCGGAGAAGTTGCAACTGCTTTCGCAGGAAGATACACCCTGACATATACAGTCTTTGACCAGGCAGGAAACACCGCGACACGAGTGGTCGAAGTATTACCTGTAACAGCACCGCCACCGGTACAAGTACCTCCGGTAATATCACAAATCGGATCAAACCCGATCATACTTCATCTCGGAGGATCCCCATACATCGAGCAGGGTGCTGTAGCAACATGTAACGTTGATGACGATATAACACACCTCATCACAACCACAGGAAACGTGAACACAGACCGTGCGGGAACATATCAAGTGACCTACTCTGTAAGAAATAGCGCAGGCTTATCCTCCAGCGTGACCCGTGAAGTGCGTGTGCTCGCACCTACCGAAACAAGACTGCCAAGAACACCACACAGCTTCACCGTTAACGGCAAGGTCAACGCAAGCTCCACAAATAGCATCACAGCAGAAGCTGCAGGAAACATGAGCTTAACAGTCACCCTGGCAAACAAAACCTCAGGTCGTGTTGTAGTAACCAACGGAGCAGGAACACAAGTCTTTAACCAAGTGTTCTCAGGTAACGGCTCACGTGAAATTTGGCTTGAAGCCGGTATATATACCATCACAGGCACGATCACAGAGGGCAACGGAAATACCAACTTCACAATGGCGCTCAGAATGCCGGAAGTGGTATACATGGACTTCGCTCAGGCCGAAATACCGCTCGGAGCATGGCAGCAAGCAGGAAATCAACACTTACCGATATACCTGATTTCCATTCTCGGAGTATCCTTTGTAGGACTCTATCTTGTTGTTCAATATGAAAAGCGCAGCAAAAATAAAACAGGCTAACAGGAAACACAATGATCGATAAAACCGTACCATTTGCAAAAGTAAAAATGAAGAGGAAAGCCGGGACACCGATCCCGGATTTTCCTCTTCCCGAGGGTTTTAAATTTGTCTTCTACCAAGATGGTGATGAAGTAGAGTGGGCGAGGATGGAAACATCGGTTGACGAGTTCGACAGCGAGTTTGCTGCATTACTTAGATTTACAGAAGAGTTTTTGCCTTATGCCGATGAGCTCTACCGCCGCTTATTATTTATTGAAGATGAAAGTAACGGCAAAAAAGTCGCAACAGCAAATGCATGGTGGTCATTTGTCGAAGACGAACGCCGCGCATGGATACACTGGGTCAGCGTAGATGCCGATTATCTTGGCTTAGGGCTCGGCAAAGCCATTATCTCAAAGGTGACTCAATTACTCAAAGAAATCGAAGGCGATGTCGACTTTTACTTAAGCACCCAAACCTGGAGCTACAAAGCGATCGATATATACAAAAAATGCGGCTTTGAACCCACCGATGAAAAAGCACTGTATCCCGGTAAAATCAAAAGGCATTATAAAAAAGCGATAAAAATACTGGATAAGATAGAAAAAGGACGATTCAAATGAATCGTCCTCCCACTGTCGCCACACACCTTCGGAGGAGGGGCGCAGTGGGGGGATCCTCTGCATTGCCAATCTCCTCCGTGGTGATGGCTCTGTGGGGGTGTATCGTCAATATAATGTATAATAATATTATATATTTAGTATGAATTTTGTGTAAATTATATCATAATTTACACACAAATACAGCATAGGTTCAAAACTGTAAACCCATGCTGCTTTTTTCTTATAAACCCACTCGCTCGTACAAACCTACCCGCTCATACAAACCCAACTACTCGTAATAAACCACCTTATTTCGACCTGTTTGCTTCGCCTTATAAAGAGCCTTATCAGCGTTCACTATTATATCCGATAGTGTTGTTGCGTATGCCGTTTTTTTGGCTACACCGAGAGAAATCGTAACATTGATCTCGAGGTCGTCGATCTTAAATGTATCGTCCTCGATATTCGCTCTTATCCTTTCGGCTGTAGCAATAACATCCTCATTGCTTAAGTCCGGTAATGAGGCAATAAACTCTTCACCGCCATAGCGTGCAAAAAGAGTGTCTACCTTAAGATCGTTTCGTATACGCGAAACCAGTATTTTAAGAACCTCGTCACCTACAGGATGCCCATATGTATCGTTTACCTTCTTGAAAAAATCCACATCAATCAAAATTACCGAATATTGTAAATTGCCGGCAACACATTGACTAAGCTCAACCTCAGCCGCCTCAGTAAAGTAGCGTCTGTTTCTTGCACCTGTCAGCTCATCGGTAAGTGCTGTGTCAAGCCTATGAGTCATATCATTTCGGATCATGGCATTAACTATCAGTCTACTTGCAGAGCGTAGGATCATTTCCTCGTTTTCAGTGAAAATCCGCTCTTTATGGCAATCGTCGAACCCGACAAAACCCCAAAACACTTCTTGAATGAAAACAGGCGCAATAAGCACAGACTGAACCTCCTGTTCCTTAAAGCGCTTTTGATGTTCGGGAGTCATTGTACTTACTATCCTGTTGATACAATACCCGTTTGCAAGAAAATCTTCCAGTCCTTGAGCTGCATCGCCATATGCCACATCTTTTGTGAGCTCGCCGCCATACTGTGGTGTTGCACCTTCAGACCATTCATATATCATTGAGCAACGAAGAACATCGTCGACAATACGGTTTTCCCACACATAAACGCGATCGACAGCAACTGCTTTTGCAATCATTCCCATTGCCATATACAGATTGACTTCGAAATTGCCTATATCAGGCTCAAGCAAGATACCGGAAACCTGATTGACGGTTTCCAACAGGCTGTCCTTATAGTTACCCTCGGTTTTATCCCTTATAACCGCAACTTTAAAGCTCGTATCACCAAGCTGATCTCTTTCAACTGTAAGAATCATATCACAGGTTCTTGTACCTGAAGGTGTCTCGACCGTAATGATTTCATTAAAGAAACTTTCATTAAAAAAAGACTGCTTCGGTTTCTCTCCATCGGAAGATATATGTAATGCCAGGTTTTGCTCCATTATACTTTTTCCGAAAAACTCCACCGCAGCCTTATTCTCAAGTCCGACATTGTTTTTTCTATCAATAACCAGTATCGGCATCATGATCGATGAAAAAGTAAATCCGGAAACATTACGCATAGTAATACTTTGCCTTTTATTTAAGAACATCAGAATATATGTTGTCAGCGATGCCATCAAGATAGTTACAGGACCCAGCGGAGTAATGGTATTACTCGTAAATATCGGTACAATAAAATCAGTATAGAAACCAATAGATGTTGAAATGATCGCTGTAAAAATGAAAATCTTAGCCTGCCTGCGATACCGCACCAGCTCCGAATCATTCCACCATTTAAATTGAAGAAAAATGAGCGGGAGTGACAGAAGAGCCGCAAGTACCAGTCCAACAGCAAAAACCACACTACCCTGGTATGAAAATTGATTGCCTAATCTTTCCATTGATAAAACAACATCATTGGAGAAAACACAAATCAACACCACTATCAAAACCAATAGTATTGATAACTTGTTTAAGTGTAAAATAATCTTATTTTTTGGTGGAACCATTTTCAGCAGAAAGCTGGTCCATAACGGGAAAAATAAAAACCCGGAGCCAAACCCGACAGCCCAGGTAATATAACGCAGAAGTTCATTTTCAGTTACAGTCATGATTGCATAAAAAATACTATATGATGTCAATACAACAGTCGTTGTATAATATGAACGCTTGGTTTTTACACTCATGTCATCAATAGCGGTTATATACGCCATAAACACATGACCGACACCTGCGGTGAAAAGCATGAGTGCTATTAAGTATGCAGGATTTATTTCAATAAACATCTAACGTATCCCTCAAACCAATTTTTGCTATTGCATTTTTTTCAAGATCAGCTTTTTCACCTTTGACCCTACTGTTGATGACTCGAACGGTTTGGGGATATAGTCGGCAGCTCCTAAAGACATTCCTTTTTTTATTGCTTCGGGGCTTGCAAGACCGGAAACGAATATTACCGGGATATTTTTGGTTGCTCTTGACTTTTTAAGTGCAGTGATCACTTCGTAACCATCCATCTCCGGCATAAGTATGTCAAGAATAATGATATCAGGTTTGTTTGATTTTGCCATCTCAAAAGCATCGCGACTGTCTCTGGTTACATATACGCTGTACTCGTCTCTTAGGATATGTGTCAGTGCTATTATATTGCTCTTTTCATCATCGACTATAAGTATACTCTTTTTATCTTTTTTTGCCGGAGGCCCGGCTCCCGGCAGCTCAAGCTCTCTCTCAGTATAGTTTTTCTTTGATTTGACCTGTTTGTTGTGAAGATCCAGCTTGTCGAGCACCATCATCAGTTCGCTTTCAAGATGGTTGACATGAGGTCCGATATCTTTTATATCCCCTTTATCCAGCATGTTTTCTACTATAGCAGATAACTCCATCAATCTGTTTTCTCTGATCAAACCGGCATTGCTTTTTAATGTGTGCACAAGTATATGAGCCTGTTTGATATCTCCCTCATCTATGGCTTTTCTTACTTTTGCCATTCTGTCGCGGTTTTCTTTCGGGAAGTTTGCCTGCAGCTTCATTCGTAGTTCATTGTCTCTTTGATTTAATTCGTGCAAATCAATGGCAGCCTTGCTTACAGGATTCAGGAAACTTAACAAACAACGCCATAAGTCCCACGTCTGAAACGGCTTTCCAATGTAGTCAAGTAATCCGTTTCTTCTGTATTTCTCGATATCGGTGGTCATAACATTTGCAGTCAGAGCTATTATCGGAATACCTAACCCCAATGCATTTATCTTCAATGTTGCTTCAAATCCGTCCATAACAGGCATTTGGATATCCATTAGTATCAAGTCGAACGGTTTATGTCCTTTTTGCATTCGCTCCATGACTGTCTTCAGACCTTCAAGGCCATTTTCCGCGATCACACAATCAAGACCGACCCGCGCAAGATGCTCACGTATAACCTGCTGGTTTAACCTGTTATCCTCACAAACCAGCACTTCCCCTTTAAACATGGGCTTTTCAATATGTTCTGAACCGGTTCTTCCAAATACATCATCAAACAGGCTGACCGCTTCGGTTTCGGGAAATACCACTTCAAAACGAAACTTAGTACCGACTCCCGGTTTGCTTTTTACACTCAATGTCCCACCCATGAGTTCGATGATACTTTTTGTAATAGGAAGCCCGAGTCCCGTCCCGTCATGACCACGTGTAGGGTCGCTATCAACCTGGGCAAATGGTTCAAACACATGCTCAAGTTGTTCTTCGCTCATCCCTATACCTGTATCTTCAACCTCAAAACGTATAAGAGCTTGCTCATTTTCAGATTTGAGCAGTGTAGCAGACAGCGATATTGTACCGCTTTTTGTAAATTTCACCGCATTTGAAAGAAGGTTCAAAATCGCCTGATACAATCTGACAGGATCGCCGAGCATTTGCTTCTTTGTTATTTCTTCATCGATTTTTGTCTTAAGCCTGAGACCCTTTTCATTGACCTGCTGCAATACCATTGTTTGACAGTTTGCAAGGACATTTCCCGGGCAAAATGAGATATATTCCATCTCCATCTTTCCCGCTTCGATTTTTGAAATATCCAGGATGTCATTTATTATTCGAAGAAGCAAAATCGTGCTGTCTTTGATTTTCAGAAAATATCCCCTGGTTTGCTGTGAAATATCACTGTCCAGCGCAAGCTCCGCAAACCCCATGATACTGTTCATAGGGGTCCTTATCTCATGGCTCATGTTAGCAAGGAACTTAGATTTTACTTCGAGTGCCTCAGTGGCAGTTTCAGCGGTTTTTCGAAGTTCCTCTTGTGTTTTAAGCAGTTCTTCCGTCCTTGTCTCAACCAATTCTTCCATTTTACGCTTGAAAAGTCGGAGCTCCAGATGAAACTGCACTCTCTTAAGCAAAACACCTTTCGCAATCGGCTTTAGGATATACTCGACAGCCCCCATCTCGAGAGCCTTTTCCTCTTTTTTCCGGTCATCTGTTCCTGTAAGAAAAATGACAGGAATATCTTTCCAATCAGGATTTTCCAAAAGTGTCTCAAGAAATGCAAAGCCGTTAACTTCGGGCATTTCCAGATCAAGCAAGATAAGGTCAGGCAGCAACTCACCTAAAAGCGTATACGCCTCTTTAGCAGATTGAGCAACACGTACCTTATACTTGTCTCCAAGGATTTTTTTGAGGATACCTAAAACGACTGCACTATCATCGATTATTAGGATATCACTGTTTAAAGTAATATCAGTTTTCATCATCACTCCATCCGCTTGCGCCTTATGTCTTATGTGTTATGTACCGGTGGTTTTTTATTATAGCACATGCAATCACCTATAACAAGGTTGACACATATTAAATGCGATGATAGTCTAATTTAACACTTTGTATATGATTTTTTTTTATTTTATTGTATAATAACCTCATATAATTAGTGTCGGCGTTGTCGCCGGCAGGGGGGATATAACGTAAGTGGGAGGTGGACAGTGGCAAATATAGAAAAAAACGAACTCCCGGTATACTTGTTCCATCAGGGTACAAACTATCGGGCTTATGAATTTCTCGGATGTCATTTTAACTTAAAAACCGGAGTTGCTGTATTCAGGACATGGGCACCAAAAGCAAAGTCTGTGCATCTGGTCGGCGACTTTAATGACTGGCGGGAAGATGCCACACCAATGATGCGTATTTCAGACGGTGGTGTATGGGAAGCAACAGTTGAAAACGTTTCGCAATTTGAGCGATACAAATATGCCATCACATCCGGCAGAAACAAACGTGTCTTAAAGTCGGACCCTTATGCTTTTTGCTCAGAAACAGATGACAAGACAGCTTCTATAGTTTTTGACCTGAGCGGTTATAAGTGGAAAGACCAGAAATGGCAAGAAAAAATCAAGAAAAGAAACAATCTTGATTTCCCGATGAACATATACGAAGTTCATCTCGGCTCATGGATGCGCGACTCAGACGGCCAGGCTTTTGACTACGTTGAGCTGGCAAAGCGTCTTATCCCATATGTAAAAGACATGAATTATACCCACATAGAACTGATGCCGGTCATGGAGCATCCTTTTGGAGGTTCCTGGGGTTATCAGATATGTGGTTTTTATGCGCCAACCACTCGATACGGCACACCGCACGATTTTATGAAGTTTATCGATATGTGCCATCAGGCTGATATCAGCGTCATTCTCGACTGGGTTCCGTCTCATTTCCCCAAAGACGAGCACGGGCTGATCGAGTTTGATGGCGGACCGCTGTATGAATGCCACGGTGCGGATAGAATAGAGAACTGGGAATGGGGCACCCGGTGTTTTGACTACGGGCGTACGGAAGTGCAATCATTCCTCGTATCAAACGCAATGTTCTGGCTTGATGTCTACCATGCAGACGGTCTCAGAGTCGACGCCGTCAGCTCAATGCTATACCTGGACTATGGCAGAGAAGCGGGAGAATGGACACCAAACACAAACGGCGGTAACGAAAACCTTGATGCGATCGCATTTATAAGAAAGCTGAATAAAGCTGTATTTGCAGAGATACCGCAAGCGATGATGATCGCCGAAGAGTCGACAGCATGGCCGCTCGTCACAAAACCCATCCATGACGGCGGACTTGGCTTCAACTTTAAGTGGAACATGGGCTGGATGAATGACATGCTTGAGTATGTCGAAGTCGACCCGCTTTTCAGACGTGGTATACACAACAAAATTACATTTTCATTCCTTTATGCATTCAGCGAAAACTTTGTGTTGCCACTATCACATGATGAGGTTGTGCACGGGAAAAAGTCACTTCTAAACAAAATGCCCGGCGATTATGAAACAAAATTTGCCGGACTCAGGGTCTTTTTAGGGTATATGATGACACATCCGGGCAAAAAACTCACTTTTATGGGTGCAGAATTCG
>Ga0123356_10008147_pt1 | contig 10434 bp, 8 predicted proteins | sample TergutEmb28metaG_2_FD_92546 | JGI IMG/M metagenome (GOLD analysis project Ga0123356, IMG submission 92546) | Embiratermes neotenicus P3 segment gut microbial communities from Petit-Saut dam, French Guiana - Emb289 P3 | ecosystem: Host-associated > Arthropoda: Insects > Digestive system > Gut ... | reverse complement strand
GGCCCAATATCTATAGATCGATGCTTGGCTGGGCATGGGATAAAATGTTTGAGCACGATTTTATTAAAAAAGAAGATCTCCTGTTTCAAGAGATCAAAATCCATAATGATATGTACTTTGTATTTTCCGCGCTTGTTTCTGCGGAGCGTATCACTGTACTGGACGACGTGTTCGTCCACCAACGTAAACGCAACGGCGGCTCGCTTTCGGACGAGGATATTAAGTCGACAGCTCTTGAGTGTGTTCGTGACGCTTTACTCAAAACGCGCAGAAGACTGGAATCGACGGGGCGCGACAAAACTTACGGACGCGATTTTATAAACTATGCTTGCTCGGTGCTTCTTTATCATATGAACACGACAAACGGCGCGGCGCGCAAAATACTGTATCATTCAATCCAAAATGAATGGTTTGATCTGTTTGGATTTGATGCCCACGACGCCGCTTTTTTTTATGATAAGCATGAGTATATTCAGTTGCATGAGATAAAATATTTCCCTTATGATTACTACCTATTGTTGGAGGAACTCAATCATTGAGCGGATGTACGGGAAAAACGCAGAAGAACGCCAAAAGTGAGTTTTTCACTGCTGGCGTTTGTTGCTCCCGCAGAAAAATGCGTTTATTCAGTAGGCTTTAGCTAATGACAGGAGTAAATCCCGCCGCAGTCCCCTGGACTCTAAATCCAAAACCCTATCCCCTAAAACTATCGCAAAGCGATCAGTTCTGCTATTTGATCCTTGTTCAGGGTGCGGTCAAACCCAAGTATTTTTGAGTACATAGCAATAGTTGCCGTGTACTCGACACTTTCCATTCTGAATAATGCGCCGAATACGCTGTCCCCCCAAGTAACGGCGCCATGGTGCTCCAGCAAGGCGCTGTTATAATCGCGGCAAAACTCCGCCACACCGTTTGCCAGTTCCACAGACCCTGGCATAGCGTACTTCGCAACGGGGATAACACCGAGGGATACGGCGGTTTCCTGTAGAAACACCTTATCCAGCGGGACGCCGGCTGCCGCAAAAGCGGACGAAACAGGCGGGTGGGCATGACAGACGGCAATAATTTCCGGCGACCGCCTGTATATAGCCAAGTGCATCTTAACTTCAGACGAAGGTTTCATACCTTCATTCAAACGGATCTGCTCAAAGCTGTCCGGGTTTTCTGCTGTTAAGATGTTACCATCCATGTCAAGCCTTACCAGCATGTCTTCAGTCATAAAGCCCTTAGACACGCCGCTTGGCGTCACAATAATCAAGTCATCCGAAACACGCGCACTGAGATTACCGTCGTTTGCACATACAAAACCGCGCAAATACATCCGACGCCCCGCCTCAACTATATCACGCCGCGCGTTAAACTCATCCGGATAGCATATATCTTTCATAACTTTCAACTTTCAATTTTCAACTTTCAACTAAATAAACTCTGCCAACGACTTCGAGTACGGAGCTTTACAAATCCCTTTTTCAGTAATTATCGCGGTTATCAAACTGTTTTCTGTCACGTCAAACGCCGGGTTATAGCACCTTACCCCGGCTGGCGCGACAGGCTCCCTAAAAAACATTTCCTTTATTTCATCCGGCTGGCGCTGCTCTATCTCTATATCTGCCCCGGTCATGCATTCCGGATCAATAGTTGATGACGGGCAGAATATATAAAACCCGACTCCATAGTGTTTCGCCAGAATTGCCAAGCCGCTCGTGCCTATCTTGTTTGCAGCGTCGCCGTTACGCGCGAGACGGTCGCATCCGGCAAATACGGCGTTTATTTTTCCTTCCTTCATCACGATGCTAGCCATATTGTCACATATAAGCGTACAATCAATCCCGGCTTTGTCCAGCTCATATGCCGTAAGCCGCGCCCCCTGCAAAAGGGGCCGCGTTTCGCAGCAGTATACATTCAGATATATGCCCCGCTCACGCGCCAGTAGTATCGGGCCAAGCGCCGGACCATAACGCGACGTAGCAAGCGGCCCGGCGTTACATTGCGTCAGCACCCCGTCTCCGTCGCTGATTAACGTCAAGCCGTGTTCAGAGATAGCGCGGCACATCTCAATATCTTCGCGCTGTATTTGCATCGCTTCATCGCGCATAGCGACGAGTATCCGGTCTATCGGCAGCCCTTCCATACCGTCGACGAGTCTTTCCATACGGCGGAGCTGCTTGGATAGGTTAACTGCCGTTGGCCGCGCACAATCCAGGAATTTCCCATGCCTCAAAACATCAGCCCGAAATTCCTTATAACCACCAGCTTTTGACTGCCCGGCAAGGACATACAAAGCAAACGCAGCGAATATCCCAATAGCCGGCGCCCCCCGAACCCTAAGCATAGCAATAGCATCAAACAAATCGCCTGGCCGACACAGCGTCAAATATCTCGTCTCATTCGGCAACAGCGTCTGATCCAGAATAACAACAGCCGCTCCATCATCACTAAGCCGAACATTTTCTACAAAATCATAATCCATAATTTTTATTTGTGATTTGTAATTTGACTTATACCGTCCATTTGCTGTTCATAATCACGGTTAACCATAGTTTACCATTATACTCCTCAAATCCCAGGCGCAGGCTTGTCCAGCAAAAGTCTTCATTTGAGCCTTTTTCGCCGCCGGGGACATGGAAATCAATAAACTTCACATCCGGGAAAACTTCAACTATGTTTTCCAGCGCATTCCCGCTTTTTACGATTCGATTGACCCCAATAACCGGCGCGTTGAAATAGTCTTTACATAAAATACAATCCGTGAAATAATCCGCCACAGTTATTTCGATCGGCTCGCCTGTGCCTTCCTGAACGCCCCATACGTATAAGGTGTTATCGGAGCCGAACGCCGCTATCTGATCCGCCTGGAAGCATTTATTTGTGGTCAGATTCACAGTGGCGCATGGGGCAAAAACGACGCCGAATTCAGGATGCGCAACACGAGACAACGCGGGGTAATTTCTGTCACTAATATAGCCTAATACACTGTAAGCGAGTGAAGTCAGCTCTTCATTATTTGTTGCAACTGTTGATACAGGTTGGTCCGGGACGCTGCCGAAAAGAGGATTTCCCATTGTCACAAAGAGCACATTTGAAATCACAATGCCAACGATAACGCCAATCAGTATGAATAATGTGTACAATAATGATTTTTTCAGAGATATCACCCTCTTTTACAATAAGAAAAAGAAAAGAAAATATGCTGTATTCTCAGACTATATTATTTGTGCTTTGTGCTTTGTAATTTGTGCTTTGTAATATGTGATTTGTGCTTTGTGATTTGTAATTTGTAATTTGTAGTCGCACTGGTACGTTTGCAGTCTAAAGGACTATTTAAATAAATGCAACAACAATAATTTACACGATCGTTAAGATATGCAATTAATTACCCGGTTTTTAGACAATAGATTAACAAAATGAGAATATATCGTAAAGTATAATTGAAAACATATTGTGAAGTACTTGACAATAGCGTCTGAGGGTGTTAAATTATCGTTAGCACTCTCGCGTGTCGAGTGCTAATATCAGGTGCGAGGGACGATATGAGCCTCAGTGAGAGGAAAAAGGAGATATTACGCGCCGTTATAGAACAGTACGTTGAGACCGCAGAACCGGTAGGCTCAAAATCTGTAGCGGCGAGGTTGGGTTCTCATATATCCTCGGCTACAGTGCGCAACGAGATGGCTGAGCTTGAATCCCTGGGGCTTTTAGAACAGCCGCATACATCAGCAGGCCGTGTCCCGTCTTCGTATGGATATCGTGTCTACGTAAATGATATTATGCGAAAGCATAAACTTTCGACCGACGATACGCGTGAAATAAACAGCGCGCTTAAGGGGCACTCAACCGGGCAGGCTCATTTGCTTGATGAAGCCGGAAACATTGCGTCAAGAATGACTACTTATCCGGCATATGCTATGGCTGCCGCAACCGGCCTCGTATGTATCGCGAGGTTCGATCTAATATATATAGACCCTTTCACTTTTATCGTAGTCAGCCTCTTGAATAATGATACAGTCAAGAATAAACTGGTCCATCTGACCTCGCCTGTTGACCCGACAATGCTGACTAAACTGTCAACTATGTTCAACGCGAGTTTCACCGGGATACCTGAAGAGCGAATAACGCACGCGCTTATATCTTCCACTGAACGGGCGGTTGGCGATTTGTCCGGAATCGTAGCTGTTATTGCGGGGTTTGCTATAGAGCTTTTGTGCGAGGCAAAAACCAGGCAATCGCGCGTAACCGGCGCCATGAATCTTTTAAACCACCCGGAATACAGGGATGTTGACAAGGCACAGCGCCTGATACGCTACCTGTCGGATGACAAGGAGCTTGCACGGCTCCCCTCTCCTGATACCTCCGGTGAAATAAAGATAACCATCGGTTCCGAAAATCTGGCGGATGAACTGCGCGATTCAAGCGTTATGGCTGTCCGGTACGACGCGGGCGGCGATATGCAGGGGCTGATAGGCGTAGTCGGCCCGACAAGGATGGATTACTCAAAGGTAGCGGCACGGCTTTCGTATATTGCGCAGGGGTTGAGCTGGTTACTATCAGGGGGAGACCTCATACATATAAATGCGGATACAAAACCAGGTAAGGCAGGAGATGATGATAGTGGGCAAGACAAGCGGGGATAGCAAATCACAAATTACAAATCACAAATCACAAATAGTTGGCGAGGACGACGCGAATGCAGAATGCGAAGTGCAGAATGCAGAATTAGGGGACGAGGGCGCGGATAATGCAGAATGCGAAGTGCAGAGTGCAGAATTAGGGGACGAGGAAGCGGATAATGCAGAATGCGAAGTGCAGAATGCAGAATTAGGGGACGATGGTGATTGTTCTTCATCGCTGGTGGCTTTGAAAGCTGAGGTTGCTGCTGAGCGGGATAGGTATCTTCGGCTTGCTGCTGAGTATGATAATTTCCGTAAACGCAGTTCAAAAGAACGCGAAAAGATTTATAGCGACGCTCGCGCCGATGTTATTACCCGGCTGCTGCCTGTTTATGATAATATTCAACGCGCATTGAAAACGGAATGTACTGATGAGGCGTTTTTTAAGGGCGTTGAGATGATGATGTCTCAGTTGACGCAGATATTGGATGATATGAATGTAAAGCAGATACCGGCGGTCGGCGAGCCTTTTGACCCTAACCGCCATAACGCGGTGATGATGGTTGAAAACCCGGATTTGGGCGAGAAAGTCGTGGCTGAAGAATACCAAAAGGGTTTTATGCTTGGTGAGCGGGTAATCCGTCATTCGACCGTAGTCGTGGCTAATTAGCAATTCACAATTCACAATTCACAATTCACAATTCACAATTCATAAATTTCAGATTTCAGATTTCAAATAAAACTTAGATTTTTTACGTATTTTAATGGGGCAATCATTTGTTGTTGTTCTTATATTTAAGGAGGAGTTTATTATGGGAAAGATTATTGGTATTGACTTGGGTACTACGAATTCATGTGTTGCCGTTATTGAAGGCGGAGAACCTGTGATCATCGCTAACGCTGAGGGCAGCCGCACTACGCCGTCTGTCGTTGCGTTCTCCCCGGGCGGCGAGCGTATGATCGGACATGTCGCAAAACGTCAGGCTATTACAAACCCCGAACGTACGGTAACATCAATAAAGCGTGAAATGGGCAGTTCCTATAAGGTCAATATTGACAATAAGAAGTATACACCCCAGGAGATTTCCGCGATGATCCTGCAAAAGCTCAAGGCTGATGCGGAAACCTATCTTGGCACGACTGTGACCGAGGCTGTCATCACCGTCCCCGCTTACTTTACCGACTCCCAGCGCCAGGCGACTAAAGACGCGGGCAGGATTGCGGGCCTCGACGTCAAGCGCATCATCAACGAGCCTACGGCTGCGGCGCTCGCATATGGGCTTGATAAGGAGCAGGATCAAAAGATCATGGTTTACGACCTTGGCGGCGGTACGTTCGACGTATCAATACTCGAAATAGGCGACGGGGTTATCGAGGTACTTGCCACTGCCGGGAATAACCGCCTTGGCGGCGACGATTTCGACGAATGCATAGTGAATCATCTGCTTGCGGAATTCAAAAGAGGAACCGGCGTCGATTTGTCGTCTGATAAAATTGCGCTGCAACGCCTGCGTGAGGCCGCTGAAAAGGCGAAAACCGACCTTTCCGGCGTTACGACCGCAACAATCAACCTGCCGTACATTACAGCGGACGCCACAGGGCCTAAACACCTTGACTCTTCACTCACCAGGGCAAAGTTCAACGAGTTGACCGCCCACTTGGTTGAAAAGACATTGGGCCCGGTAAACCAGGCGTTGTCCGATTCGGGCTTGAGCTCGAATCAGTTGTCAAAGGTTCTTCTGGTAGGTGGTTCAACGCGTATCCCCGCCGTTCAGGACGCTGTAAAAAGGATCACCGGCAAGGATCCGTTCCGCGGCATAAACCCGGATGAGTGCGTTGCTGCCGGCGCCGCGATTCAAGGCGGCGTACTCGGCGGCGATGTTGAGGGTATTCTGCTGCTAGACGTCACCCCCCTGTCCCTTGGCATTGAGACGATGGGCGGCGTGTTTACAAAACTCATTGAGAGAAATACCACCATCCCCACGAAAAAGAGCCAGATCTTCTCGACTGCATCCGATAATCAGACGTCGGTAGAGGTAAATGTGCTCCAAGGCGAACGCGAAATAGCCCAGTATAATAAGTCTCTGGGCAAGTTCCATCTTGATGGGATAGCCCCCGCCCGCAGGGGCGTCCCGCAGATCGAGGTCACATTCGATATCGACGCCAACGGCATCGTGAATGTATCAGCCAAGGACCTTGGAACCGGCAGGGAACAGCATATAACGATAACCGCTTCCGCCAACCTTTCAAAAGAGGATATCGAAAAGGCAATCAAGGAAGCCGAGAAGTTCGCGGCTGAGGACGCAAAACGCAAAGACGAGGCGGATACGCGCAATCATGCCGATCAGATGGTGTATCAGAGTGAAAAGACTCTCGCAGATATGGGCGATAAGATAGATAGCAGCGATAAGCAAACCATTGAGGCTGCGATAGAAAAAGTCAAAACGGCGCTGACAGGGACGGATACACAGACGATCAAGGATTCGGTGAGCGAGCTTGAGAAAGCGTTTCATGCCGTAAGTGAAAAACTGTACAGCCAGGTTAATCCGCAAGGCGATGCACAAGGCCCGGACGGCGGCGACCCCGGCGGCCCAGACGGCGCCGGAGGCGGCGGAGCCGATTACTACGACGCAGACTACGAAGTAGTAGACGACGACAACGATTAAATCACAAATTACAAAGCAAAAATTACAAATAGGGACGCGGAATACAAAGCACAAATTACAAAGCACAAATCACAAATAAGGACGAAGTTACGGATAGTGAATACAAAGCACTGATTACAAAGCACTGATTACAAAGCACAAATTACAAATAGGGACGAAGTTACGGATAGTGAACACAAAGCACAAATTACAAATTACGAATAGGGACGAAGTTACGAATGGAACAAAAATCGATTCAGACGATTGTGGATACGGTCATTTGTGATTTGTAATTTGTAATTTGTAATTTGAACAAGAGGTACTATGGCTGAGAAACGAGACTTTTATGAGGCGCTGGGCGTCAAGAAGGGCGCTTCTGACGATGAAATTAAAAAGGCGTTCCGCCAGCAGGCTAAGAAATATCACCCGGATGTCAATCCGGGTGATAAAGACGCCGAGGCGCGCTTTAAAGAGGTAAACGAAGCGTACGAAGTGTTGTCCGACGCTGATAAAAAGTCGCGCTATGACCAGTTTGGGCACGCCGGGGTCGATCCGAATTTTGGCGCCGGCGCCGGCGGCGGCTTTGGTGGATTTGGCGGCTTCGGGGGCATGGATTTCGACCTTGGCGATATTTTTGGCTCAATTTTTGGCGGCGGCGGGAGCTCAACCCGTAGCCGTAACGCTCCAAGGAAGGGCGAACGCATTCACGCCGACGTGAATATAACATTTGAGGAAGCGGCTTTCGGATGTGAGAAGGATGTTAGCGTTATGCGCGTCGAGTCTTGCGACAGTTGCTTCGGGACAGGTTGCCAGGAAGGGACGACAGCGGAAAAATGCGCGAACTGCAATGGTCGCGGCACCGTAACCTCGCAACAGCGCACTCCGTTTGGAGTTATGCAAAGCACAGTCGACTGCCCGAAATGCGGAGGCCGCGGAAAAATTATTCATCAACCATGCGCGAAGTGCCGCGGCCTTGGTTTGATTAAGCGCAGCAAGAGTATAAAAGTCACCATTCCCCCCGGCATAGATAACGGGCAAACTATTTCTATGCGCGGGCAGGGCAGCGCGGGCGTCAATGGCGGGGAACCCGGCGATCTATTCGTAACCGTAATAGTAAGGCGGCATCCGCTTTTTGAGCGCGACGGAAATTCTGTTTTACTCAATATGCAAATAACCATCGTCCAGGCATCCCTGGGCGCGGAGCTCGAAGTCCCAACCCTTGACGGCAAAGTCAAGTATTCAATCCCCGAGGGCACCCAGACAGGCACAGTATTTCGTTTACGCGGCAAAGGCATACAAAACCTGCGCGGCTCAGGTCGCGGCGACCAATACATTACGGTAAATGTCGTCGTTCCGACAAGGCTAAGCAGCAAGCAAAAAGAACTGCTGCTGGAGTTCGAAAACGCCAGCAACAGCGAATCAGCGGATCAGAAGAAACGCAAGAAGAAATAAGAGTAACTGTTTAGGAGCCATCGTCTCTCGTCCCCGTCATTGCGAGCCGCTCACCATCATGAACAACAAATACGCTTCTGCGGCGTGGCAATCCAGATACATCAAGCTATAGGTGTAGGGACTGGATTGCTTCGTGCGCTCGCAATGACGGGGTGGGATACGCTAATGCACTGATACTTTAATGCCCCTAAACTACGAACACAAAGCAAGGGAACGGTTCTTCTGCTTCCGGCACGGGAGACGGAAGCAGGAAAAACCGTCCCCTTGCTTCGCTATACTGTTGGTTATAGTTACCAATAGAAACCACCAGTATTCTAATTCTGCATTCTGCATTCTGCATTCTGCATTATTACTTCCCCGCCGCCTTCTTTGCGGATATTCAGGAAATGGCAGCAGCCCTCACCGAATACTCCGCTCATCTGGCGGTCGTATTTTTCTTTCAACTCCTCCGGCACGAATGCCAGGGTGGTGCCGGCAAATCCACCACCGTGGACGCGCCAGGCGCCACTGCCTTTGAGAATTTTTTCCGACAGCGCAAGCGCAAGCGTTACCCCCTGCTCTTGCGGCGCGGACGTGCTGAATACGTTTTGCAGGTATGCCAGCGATGAGCGCCCCGATTCTGTGACCAGATCGAAAAACGTTTCTGTGTCACCCCGTTCCAGCGCGGCTGCTTGCTTTAATACGCGCTCGTTATCTCCATAGAAGTGGATGGCGCGCATAATAGCCCTGTCGCCAAGGTGGCGCAGGTTATTTATCGATGAGTAGAATTCGTCCGCCGGAACCTCGCTTAAATGTTTTTTGTCAAAGTATGCCGCCACTGCTTTCATTTCGCCCGGGATGGCGGCATAGTCCGGCGTCAGATCGGCGTGGGAACCGCCGGTATCAACGACGCAAAGTAAGTAGCCGGGAAGCTCCGCGCGCACAGGAGTGACGATGGTATTAGCCGGGTCGCTAAAGTCAATAACGTTCATCCCGCCATAGCTTGAAGCGGTTTGATCCATCAACCCGCATGGTTTGCCGAAATAGACATTTTCGGCAAATTGCCCTGCTATAGCCAGCTCCATGCTCGAGATATCCGCGCCGAACAGATTTTTAAATATATTGCCAATCAGCACCTCAAACGCCGCCGAGCTGGAAAGCCCCGCCCCGACCGGCACGGTTGACGATATTTCAGCGTCGAACCCGCCGATTGCATACCCGTGCTTTGCAAACCACGCCGCAACCCCGCGGATAATGCCAACCGACGTCCCTTTCTCCTCATCGCGTATGTCCAGCGAACTGAGGTCAACTTCGTATGAGACAGGGGCAGGTGGCACAGTGGGACGGTTCTCTATGTCCGATGTAAACCGCACAGTATTCGAGCCGTTTTCCTTCACAGCGGCTGTTATCTCAAGCCCCACGGCAGCAGCCAATACGCGCCCAAGTTGGTGATCAGTATGGTTGCCGCCGATTTCTACGCGCCCAGGCGCCGAAAAATAACGCATCATATTCCCTTCACAAACTAAATGATGAGTTCACTGCAACAACCCGCTTTTTTGTCATTCTGAGGGAGCGAAGCGACCGAAGAATCTTTCTCGAGCACTGCATTTCCAACGTTTAAGATTCTTCGCTACGCTCGCAATGACAGCTTTGGAGTTGCTGTAGTAGAATTAATGATTAATTGGACAAAAAATAATTCTGCATTCTGCATTCTTAATTCTGCATTCATATTACGCCGTTCCCAATAAGCG
>Ga0123356_10008146_pt1 | contig 10435 bp, 12 predicted proteins | sample TergutEmb28metaG_2_FD_92546 | JGI IMG/M metagenome (GOLD analysis project Ga0123356, IMG submission 92546) | Embiratermes neotenicus P3 segment gut microbial communities from Petit-Saut dam, French Guiana - Emb289 P3 | ecosystem: Host-associated > Arthropoda: Insects > Digestive system > Gut ... | reverse complement strand
TCCCGAAGTTCCTGGTCTTCCAGCAGCTCGGCATCTACAACAGCTACCAGGGCATGATCATCCCGCTGTTGACCGACGCTGTCGGCGTGTTCATCATGAAGCAGTTTTTCGAGTCGATTCCGGAGAGCATCGAGGAAGCGGCCAGGATCGACGGCGCCGGGCTGATCCGGATCTACTGGTCCATCATGCTGCCGATGGCCCGGCCCGCCCTCATGACGCTGGCCATCCTGTCCTTCCAGGGCTCCTGGAACGACCTCTCCGACATTCTGGTCGCCGAGAACAACCCCAACCTCGACACGCTGACCACCGGGATCGCCAAGCTGGTGACCGGCCAGTTCGGGGCCGAGGCGACAAACTTCCCGCTCAAGATGGCAGCAGCGCTGCTGATGACACTGCCCGTCGCGGTCATCTTCTTCACGTTCCAGCGGTACATCGTCCGCACCGGCGAGGGCGCGGTCAAGGAGTAGGGGGCTGGCCCGCCGGGTGCCCGGCGAGAGATGCTGGGGGGATGGACAGCGAACATGCTGGCGCCCTGGACGTCGCCTTCACCGCCAGGATGACCGAGATCTGCGGTGCCGACGGCGTCATCACCGACCCGCAGCAGCTGCGGACCTATGAGTGCGACGGGCTGACCGCGCACCGCAGCACGCCCGGCCTGGTCGTGCTGCCCGAGAAAGCCGAGCAGGTGGCGGCGGTAGTCCGGGAATGCGCGGCGCGCAAGCTTCCGTTCATCGCCCGCGGCAGCGGCACCGGCCTGTCGGGCGGCGCGCTCCCCCGCGCCGATGGCGTGCTGATCGTCATGTCCAGGATGCGCAGCATCATCGCCATCGACCAGAACAGTCGCCGCGCCATCGTAGAGCCCGGCGTCACGAACCTGTCGGTGAGCAAGGCCGCCGAGCCATACGGCCTGTTCTACGCACCCGACCCGTCCAGCCAGGTCGTCTGCTCGGTCGGCGGGAACGTGGCCGAGAACTCTGGTGGCGCGCACTGCCTCAAGCACGGTTTCACCGTGCACCACGTGACCGGCCTGGAGATCGTCACGCCGGACGGCGAGCTGACCTGGCTCGGTGACGGCACCGGCGCGGCACCCGGCTACGACCTGGTCGGCGCGTTCACCGGCTCGGAGGGCACGCTCGGCATCGTGACCAAGATCGTTGTCAAGCTCACGCCGATCCCGGAAGCGGTCACCACGCTCCTGGCTGCCTTCACGACGATGGGCGCCGGCGGCGCTGCGGTGTCGGCGATCATCGGCTCGGGCATGCTGCCCGCCGCGATCGAGATGATGGACGCCCTCGCCATCGAGGCGGCCGAGGCGGCGGTGAACTGCCGCTACCCCGAGGGCGCAGGTGCTGTCCTGGTCGTCGAGCTGGATGGGCCCGCGGGCGACGTCGAGGCGCAGACCGCCGCAGTCCGCGCGATCTGCACCGCGGAGGGCGCCTACGAGATCAGGGCGGCGCAGGACGCGGCGGAGCGAGCAGCGATCTGGAAGGGCCGCAAATCGGCTTTCGCCGCGGTCGGCCGCATCAGCCCGGCCTACATCGTCCAGGACGGGGTGGTTCCGCGCACCGCGCTGGAAGCCGTGCTCGACCGGATCAGCCAGCTGTCGGCGGAAACCGGCATCCGGGTCGCCAACGTGTTCCACGCTGGCGACGGCAACCTGCACCCGCTCGTGCTGTTCGACGACACCAAGCCCGGCGAGCAGGAAGCGGCCGAGAAGCTGTCGGGCATGATCCTCGACCTGTGCATCGAGCATGGCGGCTCGATCACCGGCGAGCACGGCGTCGGGGTCGACAAGTCGCGCTACATGCCAAAGATGTTCGGCGCAGACGACCTCGACACCATGCAGCTGCTCCGCTGTGCCTTCGATCCCGGCGGCATCTGCAACCCGGGCAAGGTGTTCCCGACGCCGCGGCTGTGCGGCGAGGTGCCGGGAGTGCGCCGCGAACCGCACCCGCTCGTTGCGTCCGGCCTTATCGATCAGTTCTAGAGGGACCCTCGGGGGGACACCCCCCGAGTACCCCCGGAAGGGGCCCATGGCAGACCAACAGATTCCGGCCGAACTGGCGACCGCCTGTGCCGACGTGGCGGCGGCCGGCGACTCCGATCAGATCGCTGGTGTGCAGGCTCGGTTCGTCGCCGCGCCCGCGTCGACCGAGGAGGCGTCAGCGCTGTTGCGGGCGGCGTCCGGGCTCGGCCTGACCGTCGTGCCGCGCGGGACCGGGCGCCGCCAGCACTGGGGCAACCCGCCCGCGAGCTGCGACCTGATCGTCGATACCCGGCACCTGGACAAGGTGATCGAGCACGCGACGGGCGACCTGATTGTCACCGTGCAGGCCGGCGTGCAGCTGCGCGACCTGGTGGAGGTCCTCGGGGCTGCCGGCCAGCAGCTGGCCATCGGCCCGCGCGCCGTCATGGAGGGCGGCACCATCGGCGGGCTGCTCGCCACGAACGCTGCGGACGCGCGGCGGTACCGCTACGGCGCGCCGCGCGACCTGCTCATCGGCATCACGATCGTGCGCGCCGATGGCACCGTGGCCAGGGCTGGCGGCAAGGTCGTCAAGAACGTCGCCGGCTACGACCTCGGCAAGCTGTTCGCCGGGTCGTATGGCACTCTCGGCCTCATCACGGAGGCAACCTTCCGCCTGCACCCGCAGCCCGAGGTCTCCAGCCTCGTGATCCTGCGGCCGGAGGACGCGGACTCGGCCGCGGCGGCCGTCCAGGCCGCTGCGTCCTCGCCGCTGGCACCCTCGTCGATCGACCTGCGCTGGCCGTCCGCGGCGGCGCCGATCCATGTCAGCGTCGGGCTGGACGGCGACCGGGGGAGCGTGAAGGTGCGAAGTGAACGTCTGCGCGAGCTACTGGGACCCGACCTCCTGCCGGGGCCCGAGGCCGATGGGGTTCGCGAGCTCCTGGACCCCGGTTCTGGTGAGCCTGCGGAGATGGACGCTGACATGCGCCAGGCCTTTGACCAGTTTCTTGCCGACCGGAAGAACCCCGACATGGATTCCGGAACTCTCGTGCGCATCGCCTTCTGGACCGGCCAGCTGGCCAGGGTGCTGAACCTGATCAGGACGGCTGCGGTCGCCAACGAGCTGGACCCGGCGATCGAGGGCTCGGCCGGGGCAGGAGTGCTCAGCGTTACTGTCGGGGCAGATGTTGCCGCCGGCAGCGTCGCGCGGTTTGTGACCGAGCTCAGGGCGGGGCTGGCCGGACTGAGCGCGGGCAGCGTCGTGCCCAGCACGGCGAGCGCCGTCGTCGTGTACGCGCCTCGTAATGTGCGGGACGCGGTGGACTCGTGGGGGCCGGTGCCGTCGCTCCGGCTCATGCAAGCGGTCAAGGACCAGTTCGATCCGGAGCGCCGGATGGCACCCGGTCGATTCGCAGGAGGAATTTAGATGACGTCTGCTCGGGAGGCCGAGAGCCTCCTCGACCCGGACGGAAAGCTGCGCGAGCTGGCCGGCGACTGCGTCCACTGTGGCTTCTGCCTGCCCGCCTGCCCGACGTACCAGCTGTGGGGCGAGGAGATGGATTCTCCCCGCGGCCGCATCCACCTGATCACCCAGATCCTCGACAGCGGCGCGGGTACCGAGGCGACTTCCGAGCACTTCGACCGGTGCCTGGGCTGCATGGCCTGCATGACCGCGTGCCCGTCCGGCGTGCAGTATGGCCAGCTCATCGAGGCGGCACGCAGCTGGGCCGAGCCGGTGCCTGGTGCGTCGCCCGCTACGCCGCTGCCACCGCGCTCGCCGCGGGAGCAGGCGGTCCGGGCCGCGATCTTCGCCACGTTCCCCTATCCCGCGCGACTGCGGGCGGCGCTCGGCCCGCTGCGCGCCGCCCAGCGCACCGGCCTTGATGGCGTCCTTACCCGCAGCGCGCTGCTGCGCCGCTACCTGCCGGAAGCCGCCGCCGCGCTCGGCGTCGCACCGCGCCCAGCGCCAGGACGGCGGCGCATCGGCCGTCGGCCGGTGCTGCCGCAGCGGATCGCCGCCAGGGGCAGCCGCCGGGCGGTTGTCGGCATGCTGACTGGCTGCGTGCAGCAGGTGCTGTTCCCAGGGGTGAACGCCGCGACGGCACGGGTGCTCGCGTTCGAGGGATGCGACGTCATCGTCCCGCCACGGCAGGGCTGCTGCGGCGCGCTGTCCCTGCACGGCGGCCGCCGTGGCGAGGCCGTCGGCTTCGCACAGAAGACCATCGAGACCTTCGAGCAGGCGGGCGTCGACGCGGTCGTCGTGAACTCGGCGGGCTGCGGGTCGGCGATGAAGGAGTACGAGCAGCTGCTCGCCGCGAATCCAGCGTGGGCGGAGCGAGCGGCCGCGTTCAGCGCCAAGGTCAGGGACTTCAGCGAGTTCGTGGCCGATCTCGGCCCCGTGGCGCCGCGATCCGAGCTGCCGCTCACGATCGCCTATCACGATGCGTGCCACCTCGGGCACGCCCAGCAGGTCACCGCGCAGCCGCGTCGCCTGCTGCGCGACATTCCCGGTGTCACGCTCTCCGAGGTCGCGGACGCGGGGACCTGCTGCGGCTCGGCGGGCATTTACAACCTTGTCCAGCCAGTCGCCGCGGCCGAACTGGGCGTCCGCAAGGCCGCGAATGTCCGCGCGACCGAGGCCGACCTGGTGGTCTCCGCTAATCCCGGCTGCTCGATGCAGATCGCCCAGGCACTCGCGGCGAGCGGACAGCCGATGCCTGTGGCGCACATCGCCGAGGTGCTTGATGCCTCGATCATGGGCAAGCGCCCGGACACGCTCCTGCACGCTGGCTAACCGGCGGACTGACGTCGACCCTGCGGCGCCTCCCGCGGCGATTCGGGATTCGCCCCTGGAGCTCAAAGCCAACCGCACAGCAAGCCGCGTACCATTCCAGATTTGCGCGGACTACTACCAGAACTGCGACACTGCCGACCTCAACCTTTGGCGCCAACGCAGCCGCTTCACGCGCAGTCTGAGGTTGGCCGCCGAGACGGGCAAGTTATGAGTCCGTTGAGGACCCCAGCGGGCGGAGGCTGACTACCGGCCCGGCGACGGAGGCCGGGCGGTCGCTCGCGCACCGATACTGTACCACTTGCCTGTGGTACAGTATTGTCATGGACGCATCGGCAGTCATCGCGCGGATCAGCGCGCTGCTCGACGAAGGCACGCAGGAGACATCGAACACCTCGATGAGAATCCCGACCGCGCTGCGGGACGCTGCCGCGCTGGCGGTCAGTGAACTCGGGGTGGCGCCGTCGGCGACCGCGCTTACGACGGCCGCGCTGCGCGCGACGCTGGAGGCAGTGGTGATGCAGGCTGTCCTGGATGAGCACTACCGGCAGCACGAGCAGGCGCGTCCGAGCCTGGCTGATCTGGCGGTGGCGGCCGCGGAAATCGACGGGCATCCGCTGGCGGCCGAGCCGGAGCGGCTGCGGCAGGCGGCAGCGGAGATCTCCGGCAGGCGCCCCGGCGCCTCCGCGGACGAGGTGGTGCTGTGGGCCGAGGCCCGGGCGTTCGCCGCGGCATGAGCCGGAAAGTCATCCTCGACAACGAGGCGGTGCAGGCGCTGCGCGATCCCGCCCACGCCAAGCACCGCCGGGTGGTGAGCCACGTGCAGGTGGTGGCCAGCCGCAAACGGCGCGCCGAGCCCATCGGGATCATCGTGCCGACTGCGGTCCGCGTGGAGGCAGGCTGGGACCGGACCTCGCCGCAGTGGGCGTTCCCCAATCAGCTGCGCATCGCCGACTCGCCTCTTGATACTCCTGCCGCCAGTACCGCCGCGGACATCGCCGCCCGCACCGGTGTCTCGGTCGCAGATGCGCACCTGGGCGCCGTCGTGCGGGCCAGCCCTGACGCAAAGGTCACTGTCATCACCAGCGACCCCGGCGACATACGGCGAATCGCGGGCGACGCCGACCTCACGATCGTCACGATCTGACCGACCGCGAGCGTTTATCCGCGGGGCATCCCAGGTTTCCGGCGTGAGCATCCGAGTCGTCAAGGTCATACCCAATAGTGCGACGGAGGGGTCTGAGGTGCTCGATTCACCGCCAAGACGGCCATCCGGACTGCACCCCCGGGTTCGGGGATCGGCCGCGCTGCCGACAGCGTTTCGGCAGGTCCGGGCGGGGCATGGCGTCCAGCAGTCCGGGCGCTGCGGGGGTTCGGGGGGTCGTCCCCCGGCTAGCGGCTGACCGCCCGGCCAGCCCGGGGGTGAGCCTAGTGAAGTTCCTGGTGACGGCGACGCCGATCGTGCCGCTGACCGATCACGCGGTACTCGACAAGCTCGCCGACTGGATGCGCGAGCAGCAGCAGGCGGGACGGCTGGCAGACGCCTACGGGCTTGTGGGCGGGGGCGGCTGCTCGATCATGGACGTGGCCAGCGCCGAACAGCTGCACGAGCTCACGGCGCTGTCCCCGGTTGGCGCGTACCTGACCTTCGACATCAAGCCGCTCATCGAGCTGGACAAGAGCCTGGGCATGGGACGCGCCCATCTGCCTGGTTGACGCCATCCTGACGTCAGATGCCGTCACAAGTTTCTTGTGTATGACGTCATCCATGACTTGACATGACGTCACAATGGCGTCATGATGATGTCATGGATCTCAGCGAGTACGCGGAATCGCTCCGGCGGGAGCTCACGTCGATCACGAAGTTCGCCAGCGAGGACATCGCCAGGGCTGCCGAGATGATCTCGGAAACCCTTGACTCCTCCGTCCGGCTCGCGCTGCTCGACGTGCTCTCCGCGGCTGCCGAGGAGATCACCGCGAGCCTCGATGGCGCGACCATCGACGTGCGGCTGACCGGCACCCAGCCGGAGTTCGTCGTCAACGTGCCCCATGACTCAGCCGACCCCGGCTACGAGCCCGGCGGCGACGCCGGTGACGAGGCCGGCAGCGCCCGGGTCACGCTCCGGCTGTCCGAGAGCCTTAAGGCGAAGGTCGAGACGGCCGCGGTCAACGCCGGCGTGTCGGTCAACGCCTGGCTGGTCCGGGCGATCAGCCGTTCGCTCGAGACGCCGCCCGGCGGCCGGACCCGGTCGCCATTCGCAACCCCCCCAGGCCGGAAGGGCCCCGGCAAGAGATACACGGGCTTCGCCCGAAGCTGACTGCCCTCCGCACAACCGTCATCTCAGCCTCCCCCACCAACTGAAGGGCTACGCCATGACCAAGTGGGACTTTCCATGCTCTGATCCGGTCGACATCAGCATCGACGGGTGGGCATCCGGCAGCATCGCCCTCTCGGGCGAGCCGACCGACACAGTGATTGTCGAGGTCGAACCGAGCCGCCGTAACCGGATAGCAGTCGGCATCGTAGACGACGTCCAGGTCGCCTTCGAGGACGGCCAGCTCTACATCCGCGGCCCGCGCGGCATCAACTTGCGGCCGCGCACCGGCCTGGACCTCACCATCAAGGCGCCGGCGGGCTCGAGCTGCGCGGCGAAGACCGCGTCGGCCGACTTCTCCTGCGTCGGTGAGGTGAGCGCCTTGACGCTGGACACCGCCAGCGGCGACCTCACGGCCGCAACGGTGACCGGAGATGTCACCGTCAAGACCGCCAGCGGTGACGTGCTGCTGGACGCGGTCGGCGGTGAGCTCACGGTGCAGACGGCGTCGGGAGACACGCAGGTCCGGCACGTCAGCGGCGGGGCCCGGATCAACGCAGCCAGCGGCGACGTGACCATCGGCTCCTGCGGCGGCCCGGTGACCGCCCGCACGGCCAGCGGCGACGTCCGCCTCGACAGCGTCGAGTCAGGCCTCATGGAGATCAGCTGCGCCACCGGCGATATTCGAGTGGCAGTCGTGCCCGGCATTGGGGTATACCTCGACCTGTCCACCGTCAGCGGCGACGTTCGCAGCGATCTCGACGAAGTAGACAGCCCTGAAGGCAAGGCCGAGGCGGTGGTCGAGGTCAGGGCCCGCACCTTGAGCGGCGACATCCGCATCACGAAGGCTCGTACCGGGCGGTCTGAGCAGTCCAGCCTCGAGCCCATCGATTCCGGTCAGTGACGACGACTCGCGCATGCACAAAGCTACGGGGAAAGGGAAATCAAATGATGCAGTCAATGCCCGGGGAACTGGCCAGGGAACATCAGCAGAGCATCCTCGCGGAAGTCGAAGCCAACCGCGTCGGCGCCCGTGCACGCCTGCACCGCAGGGCCGTGCGCCGCGCGGAGCGCGCCGAGCGGCGGCTGATGACCCAGTGGGACCAGGCCATGGAGCTTCAGGCCGAAGTGAGAGAACTCGAGCTGACGCACTAGTCGCGGTCAGCGCTATAAGGGCCCGGGACGGTTGTCACCGTCCCGGGCCCGTCCATGTCAGCGCGCTTGCGTCGTACCCAGCCCGACTGGCACCTGGCGGGCTGTCCAGGCGGCGGCGAGCTCGCCGCGGGCGACGATCTCGGCCGGGCCGGTCAGCAGGCTCGCGGTGACGCTCGGCTTCACGGCCAGCGTGCCGCCGGGTACATGAACGGTCCACCGGGCCCGCGCGGCGGGCCAGGTCCTCGCGGCCGCGGCGGCTGCGACCGCTGCCGCGACTGCCCCGGTGCCGCACGACAGCGTGAGGCCCGAGCCGCGCTCGTGCACCCGCATCTCGAGCTCGTGCTCGCCGAGCACATGGACGATCTCGATATTCGCCCCGCCCGCCAGGCCATCCCCATCCAGCACTCGAGGGGCACTGAGGTCCACTTCGCTGACGGGCTGGTCGATCACGCACGCCAGGTGCGGGTTCCCCACCGAGATGGCGAGGCCATGCCGAAGCCTGCCACCTACATCGACCCGCCCCTCCCCCAGGACGACCGCGCCGCCCATGTCGACCGTGAACTGCCCGTCGGGCTCCACCCGCACCGTCCGGGTCCCCGCTCTCGTGCCGACCGCAATCTCGGGTCCCTGAGCGAGCCCTTCCTCGAGGAGATAGCGGGCGAACACCCGCACCCCGTTCCCGCACATCTCCGCGACGCTGCCGTCCGCGTTCCGGTAGTCCATGAACCAGTCGGCATCGGCGAGCGGGGCCTGGGCGCCAGCGGGCAGCGGGGATCGGCCGAGCGCCACCGTCCTGACGACCCGCAGCACCCCATCGCCACCCACCCCGAAGTGCCGATCACACAAGGCGGCCGTCAGCTCAGCCGTGATCTCCAGCTCGTTATCAAGATCAGGGACAATGACGAAGTCGTTCCCCGTTCCGTGCCCCTTAGCGAACCGCATTCCCCCGATGCTAGCCCGCGCTCCCGCCGGTCGAGTTCCAGCGGCCAACGGCGGGGGACTTGCCAGCGCCGTTTCCGTCTGGCGCTGGAAGTACCCCGTCGTCGGCCGCTACTAGGAATCGGCGTCGGCACCCGCGATGACCGCGAGCGCTCGGTCCGGAAGGTTCGCCCCGGCAGGGACCCACACGATTCGGGGATCGCGCCGGAACCACGACTCCTGGCGCCGGACGAACCGCCGCGTCGCCTGCACCGTCTGGGCAGCCGCCTCATCCTCGGTCCAGTCGCCGGCGAGGAACCGCAGCACCTGCGCGTAGCCAAGGGCGCGGCTAGCGGTCCGGCCCTTGCGCAGGCCCGCTGCCTCGAGCCGCCGGACCTCGTCCATCAGGCCGAGATCCCACATCCGGGCAACCCGCGCGTCGATGCGCTCGTCGAGCGCCGGCCGCGGCATCGCGACCCCGACCTGCACGACCGGGTAGACGGCCTGGTAATCGGGCAGCGTCGCGCTGAACGGCCGGCCAGACAGCTCGATTACCTCGAGAGCCCGGACGATCCGGCGCCCGTTTCCCGGCAGGATCGCCGCAGCCGCCTGCGGGTCGAGGCTCACGAGCTGTGCGTGCAGCGCGGCCGGGCCGACGATGGCCAGCTCGCGCTCCAGGCGTGCCCTCAGCTCGGCATCGGTGCCCGGGAACTGAAGGTTGTCGATGGCAGCGCGCACGTACAGGCCCGAACCACCGACCAGAATCGCGGTCCGGCCTCGGCTCCGAATGCGGTCGATAGCGGCTCTGGCAAGTCCCTGGTACTCCGAGACGCTGGCAGTGCGGGTTACCGGCCAGATGTCCAGCAGGTGGTGCGGCACGCCGTGCCGCTCCGCCGGCGTGAGCTTGGCGGTGCCGATGTCCATGCCCTGGTAGAGCTGCATGGAGTCGGCGTTCACGACCTCGCCATCAAGGGCGCGAGCGAGGGCCAGCGAGAGTTCAGATTTCCCTGCCGCAGTCGCCCCCACGACCGCGACCACTGGCCGTAGCATGGCATCAGTGTGGCAGTGCGGGGTATGTCCCCGCCCGCGCAAGGTGGCAGGTGGCCGCCCAGGTCCTTGGGGGTAACGATGACGTGCGCCGACGACCTCGATACGCACAGCGGCGAAAACGAGTTCGAGGACGAGAACGACGAGTTTGACGACGACGAGTTCGACCTCGACGACAGCTTCGACGACGAAGAGTACGAGTTCGACGACGACGAAGACGACGAAGACGAGGACGATGAC